>FWPV01008242.1_pt1 | contig 12834 bp, 10 predicted proteins | sample 2228371 | NCBI WGS metagenome assembly FWPV01 (sample SAMEA103939776, study PRJEB20133) | metagenome | reverse complement strand
TCGCGGAATTGCCCGAGGGGTTTCGGCGACTGCAGGCGATTCTGACCAAGAGGGTCGGCGGTGATCGGGAAATGGTTGAGATCCTGGGGTTGGTGCTGCATCACGATGAGCAGGCGGTACTGGCGCTCGAATCAGGGGCGCCCTCCAAGCAGCACGTTCTGAACCTGTTGGGCCGTTTGGTGGAAGTGGCGCCACCGGCGCCCGTCAATGCGCCGCAGGCGCTCAGGCTGGCCGTGGAGCCGGAGGCTAACGTGGATCGTTACGACCAATTGAGAGGAAATCGACATGCAGCATGAAGCGATGGTCACGAACCTGAAGTCACTCAAGCTCTTTGGAATGGCGCAGGCGGTGGATGAATTAGCCCAGCAAGGCGCACCGGCCTACCAAGCCGCGCAGACTGTGCTGGGCGATCTGCTCAAAGCGGAAATGGCTGAGCGCGAGATCCGATCGGTGGCCTACCAGATGAAGGCCGCCCGGTTCCCGACTTACCGGGATCTGGTCGGATTCGACTTCAGCCAGAGCCCGGTCAACGAAGCGCTGGTTCGCCAGTTGCACCGTTGTGAGTTTCTTGAGCAGGCCTACAACATCGTATTGGTGGGTGGTCCGGGAACGGGCAAGACTCACCTTGCCACAGCGCTGGGTGTGCAGGCGATTGGACACCACCGCCAGCGAGTTCGCTTCTTCCCGACTATCGAACTGGTCAATGCGTTGGAGCAGGAGCAAGCCTGTGGCCGGCAAGGCCACATCGCGATGCGATTGATGCATGCTGATCTGGTGGTTCTGGACGAGTTGGGCTATCTGCCCTTCAGCCAGGCGGGAGGCGCCTTGCTGTTCCATCTGATCAGCAAGCTTTACGAGCGCACCAGCCTGGTGATTACGACCAACCTGAACTTCGCCGAGTGGGCCAGCGTATTTGGTGACCCGAAGATGACTACGGCGCTGCTCGACCGACTCACCCACCACTGCCATATCCTTGAAACCGGGACCGAGAGTTACCGCTTCAAGAACAGCTCAACTCAACCTCGAAAGGAACCCCGAACCAGAAAGATATCCACAACCTGAAGCATAATAAACATTGAAAAGGGGTGGCTCAAAATTCAATGAAAAACCCGGCTCTGAATTCAGTGGAAATCAACAAGCACCTGGGAACTTCCGTTGTGATTGGGTAGTCGGATTGGGTAGTCGAAGTGTCAACCGCGAGAAAACTGAAACCGTTGTATGGCTATCTCGCCCGGCAGCACACGCCGCGATAAAAAATGTCGTTGGACTTTGCCGGATTGAATTGAATTTCGTTGGCTGTGTCAGCCCGCTTGATGCCCGTTAGCGCATCGCCCTAGCTCGAAAGAGCGCCTGAAACCGGCCTCATCTCCTGAAAGCCGGTGGCCGCAAGGCTGGAGGTATCCGTAAGTAGCCGCCCCTCGGGGTACTCAGAAATGCGCATGACGCAATAGATCGCGTTCCTGCCGCAGTGCGTTAGTCGCGCCAGCAAGCTGAATTTCGTTTGCATCGACGTCAATCCCGAACGGGGTTTCTCTCCGTTCCCTGTCCGTAGAACTGCCCCTGCTGAACGCTTGGTGCGCCAACTGCGCGCCCGTGCGTAAGGCTTGCGGGCAGACTCCTGCCGGCACACCGCGATGGCCTCGGCCGCCGCGATCTCTCCGCCAACATTTGTCCGCATTCCTGCAGCAACACGTGGCTGCGCCAGCCAGCGTCGTCACTGGCGGCTTGCTGCTAGTGACGACGCGCCATATGCCTTTGTCGTCAATGAGTTATAGGGTGCTGGCGCAAGTGATGACCCCTCGTGATCCGCTTCCTGGCGCATCACACCGTAACAACCGCGCAATGCGGTTCGTCCATCTGCCCGTTCCTCAACGGGCGTCGTTTGACCTCACGCGCAACCCGCGCACCCCCGAGCCTTGGGTGATGGCTCATCTCGAAGGATCTGCTTCCAACAGGAAGCGCCCTCGATGCCAATGCCACGTGTCGGGCAGGCAAGCAGCAAAAACAACGACACAAAACGGGAGTGGTGTCCCGGGTCCCTCGTAGCGCTCGTCCTGCCCAGGCAGGCGAGACGGACAGAAACACTAACCGGACATGCAGCACGCACCAGGGCCAATTGAGTAACGAACAAAGAGGACACGATGAGAGACCTGAACTACGAACTGAAGCAACTCTGCATACGCAACCGCGACGGCAGCTTTTCCACGCAGTACGCGCGCGAGCGTATTCTGACCATGATCGCCAACCAGCTGCACGAAATGGGCTTTCATCACATGCTGGCGGCGAGCCTGAAGCCCAAGCATGTGGAGGCACTGGTTGAGCGCTGGAAGGCGGAATCGCTTTCCGCCGGAACGATCAAGAACCGAATGACGGAACTGCGCTGGTGGGCGGAGAAAATTGCCAAGCAGAATGTCATCGCCAAAGACAACGATCAATACGGCATACCCCAGCGCAAATACGTGACTAACGTCAGCCAGTCACGGGTGCTCACCACCGGGGACCTGGAGAAGCTCACCGATCCCTGGACGCGCATGTCGCTTAAGCTGCAGGCGGCTTTCGGTCTGCGGCGAGAGGAGTCGATCAAGATCCGACCCGAGTGGGCCGACCGCGGCGACCGACTTGCGCTCAAGGCGAGCTGGACCAAGGGTGGCAGGGAACGCGAAATTCCGATTCGCACGGCAGAGCAGCGCCTGGTGCTCGACGAAGCCAAGCAGCTCGCAGTCCATGGAAGCCTGATCCCGAAGGCGTCGAGCTACGTTCAGCAACTGCAGCGATTCAAGGCGCAGTGCATGGCGGCGGGAATCCAGCACGTGCACGGCCACCGCCACCAGTATGCGCAGGAGCGCTACCGCGTACTGACCGGCTGGGCTTGTCCCGCGCAGGGTGGACCGACCTCGAAGCAGCTCACCTACGAGCAGAAAGCGATCGATCGCCATGCCCGCCTCACGATCAGCCAGGAGCTGGGCCATGGTCGCGAAAGGATCGCATCGGTCTATTTGGGACGGTAAGTTGTTATGTACAGTTGGCGCATTACGCGCAATGAGATCAAGGTGTTAACTTGAAATCACTGTGCATAAAATCCGATCATGGATCTCCCGGCAGCCATCGGGGCTGCCTTCTCAGGAGATCAATCATGACCGCATCTCAACGTTGTTCCCTATGCGATTTGCCGCTTGAGCAACTCGTTCAGCATGCATTGGGCGAACTGAAAAAGCTTAATTACAACCCCAAGACGTTGTGGCGCTACCGCACGGTCTGGAAGCACCTTGTGAGGTTTTCGGCGCAGGAGGAGTTGGGCAATAAGTACTCCGATCAATTGACGACCCGATTCGTAGGAGCGTTTCAAGCCCGCAGCGGTGCACGCCTCGCTGCGAATGCCGATTGGCACCGAAACGTTGTCCACTCAGTCAAGGTGCTCGGCGACTTCGTGCGAGACAGGCGGATCGAGCGATCGTATGTCTATTCCTCAAGCCTTCCAATACCGGCATCCCTGAAGAAGCCGCTCGCAGACTATGCGGAATACTGCCGCGATCAGCTTCACCTCAGGCCGCTCAGTCTGGAGCAGCGCACACGAACCATCACGTTCTTCCTACATCACCTCGGAACAAGCGGGCTCACTACTTTGGGCCAGATGCAGTCGGCCCACGTGACGTCCTTTGTCATCTCACGCGGACCGCAGTGTCCCAGGTCCGCTTCGCGGACCATCTCTGACGTTCGCTGCTTCCTGCGCTATCTGCTCCATCGTCACATTGTGTACCGCGACCTCACTCAGGTGTTGCCGGCCGTGCGGGTACCAAAGGACGGCAGCATTCCTTCAGTCTGGGATCCGGAACTGGTCGGGAAACTGCTCAAGGTAGTAGACCGCACATCGCCGCGGGGAAAACGAGATTACGCCATATTCCTGCTCGCCTATCGCCTGGGATTGCGGGTCGGTGACATCAAGAGCCTGGCACTGGACGATCTCAAATGGGATACCGCCACCATTGAAATCAGGCAATCGAAGACCAGCGAGCCGCTGTGCCTGCCGATGTCGGAGGAAATCGGCTCGGCCCTGATCGACTATCTGAAATCGGGTCGTCCCGGGGTCTCGTATCGCGAAGTGTTCCTGACCGCCAGGCTGCCCTTTACTCCGATTCCCGAGAACAATCACCTGTACTCAATCATGACGTACTGGCGATCCCTCGCGGGAATCCACTTCCGAACCCCGCAGCGCAGCGGCCTGCACTCGCTGCGCCATACCTTGGCGACTCAGCTCCTGGGAAAGGGAACGCCGCTTCACGTCATCGCCGACATCCTGGGTCACGCCACCACGGAGTCAACCATGATCTACGCCAAGGCGGACGTGGAGTCGCTGCGCGCAGCGGCGCTTGATCCCGAGGAGGTGCGCCATGGCGAATAACGACTTCCAATTCCACAGCCCGGTAGCGCCTCTCATCGAACGCCTCATCCAGGAGAAGCAGGCGGTCGGTTACAAGTACCAGGCGGGCACCGAGGCGCTGGCGCGCCTTGATCGGTTTCTCGCGAGCGAAGGCTTAGCGCAATGCGAACTGCCGCGGCCGATGGTACGCAAATGGCTCATGAAGCAGTCGCACGAGAGCGCGAGAAACCACCAGGTACGTGCCAGCACGGTTCGCCAGTTGGCCACGTTCATGCTGAAGAACGGTTGTTCTGCGGACGTGCCGGGTCCCTATCTCACGGCAAAGGGGGACAACAGCTTCTCGCCCCGCATCTTCACTCGTGTTGAAATCCAGCGACTGATTCACGCGGCCGATCAATTCGAACCCTCTGGGCACGCGCCGCTGCGCCATCTGGTCATGCCCGAGGTGTTTCGCCTGCTCTATGGCTGCGGCTTCCGGCTAAGCGAAGTGTTGCACCTGAAGGTCAGTGACGTGGATCTTGACCGAGGCGTATTGACGGTGCGAGAGACCAAGTTCGGCAAGGATCGACAGATACCACCCGCTGTTGCCTTGGTGCAGCGGCTGCAACAGTTTGCTGCCAAGTTCGGGCGCCGGCCAGCGGGTGCGTACTTCTTCCCGACATTGCACGGCGGCCCTTGGGCAATGACGACGGTCTATCACAACTACCGGCAGCTGTTGTTACGAAGCGGAATTCCACATGGTGGCCGGGCAAGAGGTCCACGCGTTCACGATCTTCGGCACACCTTCGCAGTGCATCGCCTGCTGCGCTGGTACCGTGAGGGCGCAGACCTCAACGCCAAGCTTCCGGTGCTCGCTGCCTATCTGGGACACCAATCAGTGGAAGGGACACAGCATTATTTGCATCTGACTGCCGAGTTGTTTCCCGAGATTGCCGTGCGTTCCAATACCGCCTTTGGCGATGTCATCCCGCGGAGGGTTGCCTCATGAAACCCACCGACTTCTCCACGCACCTGACGCAATACCTGACCCACTACCTGGCGGCGCAACGCAACCTAAGTCCCAATACAATCCGCGCCTATCGCGATGTGTTCACCCTGTTGCTGCGGTTCTGCCGCGATCGGCGAGGTGTCGCCATCGAGCGGCTGAACCTCGCTCACATCGACAGCAGTCTGGTAAAGGCATTCCTCGAGCACCTGGCTAAAGAAAGAAACGTCTCGATCGCCACGCAAAACCAACGCCTGGCGGTATTGCATTCCTTCTTCCGCTACGTCCAATCGGAGGTGCCTGAACGCATGCTGCAATGCCAGCGCATTCTGGCGATCCCATTGCAGCGCCAGCCCCGCGCCAATGTGGGTTACTTGACCAAGGAGGACCTTGCCCAACTCCTGGCGCAGCCCGATCTTCAATCGCGCGATGGTCGCAGGGACGCGGTCATGCTCAGCGTCCTTTACGACACGGGCGCCCGCCTGCAGGAGCTGGTCGACCTGAACGTCGGCGACGTACGTCTCAGCTCGCCCGCTCAGGTTCGGCTCATGGGCAAAGGTAGGAAGGCGCGCGCCGTTCCCTTGATGGATGCCACGGCTCAAATCGTACGCGACTATCTGACTGACAACGGTCTCGACCGTCCGGAATGTGCGGACCTGCCGCTCTTCCGGAGTCGAGTGGGGGCGCGCTTCTCGCGCAACGGTGTCCGTTACGTGCTACACAAATACGTCAAGGCGTTGCGCGATGCGCGTCCGAGCTTCACGCAATCCGTGAGTCCACACCGCCTGCGGCATACCAAGGGAATGCACCTGCTGCAAAGCGGCGTCTCGCTCGAAATCATCCGAGACTTCTTGGGACACGTGGATGTGAAAACAACGCAAATATATGCGCGCTCCAACCTCGAGATGAAGCGACGCGCCCTTGAAAAGATCGCCGATAGTACGCCACTGCCGAAGCTTCCCTCCTGGAAGGAGAACAAGACGCTATTGGAATGGCTGCAATCGCTGTGAGTCCCCAGAGGGCATGAAAGGCAATTCTTAACATGGGGCGGTCACGTGCGGCGCAAATATTATGTGCAGTAATTGCGACCGTCCCAGCTTTATATCAGGAGGTTAGCGTGTCAACTGTACATAAAAGTTTACCGTCCCAAATAAATCTTATGTGCAGCTGTACATAAGGTTTATCTCGGCCGGTAGCGAATTCTGACGGTAACGATCAGAACACGGTCGAGGACGCTGTTAGCAATGCTGACACGAAGTAGCGATTCCGGAGCAGGACGGCTGGTATGCGCTCGCGCCTGAACGCGCCGCGTAAGGATTCTGGTCGCGAATCGGAGGTACTGACCTTCAGCGCGCTGCTGGTGCTGCTTGGCCGGCGGTCCAGGCAGTCGATCTACGACCTGATGCGGCGCGATCCGTCGTTTCCGAGGCCGAGGCAACTGGGCAGCGAGTTCTCGATTGGATGGCTGCGCACCGAGGTAATGCAGTGGCTTACCTCCCGGCCGCTGGTCGAGTTGAATGGGCTCGATGCCATTGAGCGCCGGAGAAGGGCGCGCCGATCAGGGCCCGGGGAGTAGGCCGGAAAGTAGCCGGGCCACCCCGTCGCCCCAGCCGTGCCCGCGCTTCCCCTCCCGCTGAGACGCGCGTATTATGTACACGATTCTGCACATTAAACGCACCGCCATTTTCGGCACAGGAGGCCTGTAATGGGAATTTCCACGAAGGACGTCATTCCGCTTTCGCAGGCCCGCGCCAGTTTCTCGGAGCTGGCGGAAGAGGTAAAGGCCGGCGCCGAGAAGGTTATCACCAGGAACGGCGAGAGTTACGTGGCGCTGATCGACGCGCAGCGGCTGGACCATTACCACCGGCTGGAGCGCGAACGTATTCACTTGCTGTTGATCGATGAGGCGAGCAAGGGACTCGACGATGTCGCCGCCGGCCGCGTGAAAGATGCACGCGGCGCAATCCAGTCGATCAAGCGCCGCCGCCGCGCGTAAGACGGGCGGAGCGGTCCCCGTGGCGAGGAAGCCTGTCGTCAGGCTAACCGCGAACTTCGAGCGCAACCTCGCCGACATCGAGCGTTTTCTGACCGCGGCTGAAGCGCCCAATGCTTACGATGCGCTGCTCGACGAATTGCTGGACACCGTGATTCCGAACCTCGAAAGGTTTCCCGGCATCGGACGACCGTTTCTTGCGAATGCGGCTCGCTCCGTCGAAACTACGAATGCGCTCGAAGCACTGCGCGCGAAGTTATCGGCGCTAACGCCGGACCCCGAAGCGCTGCGCGAATACATCCTCGACCAGTACCTAGTGCTGTACGCGCAGATCGACGCGAATCTCTATCTGCTGGCGATCAGGCATCATCGCCAACTGTCGTTCGATTTACAGTCGCACTGGGGCGGGACTTCCTCGCTGCCGTAGTGCGATCGAACGCCGCTCGGGTCGAAGCATATTTTTCGGTTCAGTGTAGGTGGCAGTGTAGGTGGAGCAGAATTCGCCAAATTTTCATAGCGAATAGACAGTGCTGCATCATCGGGGTATGGGCGTCGGCCTTGGTGGCTTTTGTCATGGACGCTATTGTAAGAGAGCAAGGAGCGGATTCGCTTGCTTGGGGAATGTAGAATGGACGCTCCCGGGAGAAATCCGGACCCTGCAACGACGAATCGAGACTGCTTGACTACCGTTAACGGCGACAGGCCGCGAGACCCGGACCTTTCATTGGGCGGAAAACCGTCAAGCCGGCGGCTGATCGAGCTTTTTATGCCGCCGGCGCTCATTTCCGCGGTCTGCCTGGCCGGGCTTGCCTACAACTATCTGCTGTTCCATGTGCTGGCGGAACTGGGATCGATCATCGTCGGCATCATGGCGCTGGTCGTCGCCACCGCCGCACGCCGCTTCACGCGCAACCATTTCGCACTCTATATCTGCATCGGCCTCGGCTGGTGTGCGGCTGTCGACCTGCTGCACATGCTGAGCTATCGTGGCATGAGCCTGCTGCCGGTTGATGAATCCAATGTGACCTCGCAGTTCTGGATCATCGCGCGCTTCCTGCAGGCCCTGGTCATGGTCAGTGCGCCGCTGTTCCTCTACCGCGCGCTGCGCGTCCGCGATGCCCACGTCGCTTTCGGGCTTTATGTCGCGGTCGCAGTGGCCTTGGTGGTGACCGGATATTTTCCGGACACCTATGTCGAGGGCGAGGGGCTGACGCCGTTCAAGGTCAATGCCGAGTACCTGATCATCCTGATCCTTGCGCTGGCGGCGGTCCTGATCACGCGAATTCGCGACCGCCTGCCGCCATTGCTGCGGATCTGCCTGCTCGCCGCACTCGGTTTCATGATCGTTTCCGAATTCGCGTTCACCCGCTATATCAGCCTCTATGGCGAGGCAAACGCCGCCGGCCATGTGCTGAAGGTCTTCGCTTACTGGTTCCTGTTCGTGGGCCTGGTGCAGACTGCACTGCGCAATCCTTTTGCGCTGATGGCGCGCTCGGCGGGTAGCTACGACGCGGTGCCGGATCCCTCGGTGGTGATCGGGGCTGACGGACGGATCATCCAGGCCAATCAGGCTGCACTTGCGATGACCGGACTGACCGTGGAGCGCATTGCCGGCGCGGACAGCCATCAGCTGTTCCACGACCCGCGCCAGACCCGGGCTGCCTGTCCGGTGTGTTCCCGCCTGATGCGCGGCGAACGCAAATTCATGGTCGAGATCGCGCGTTCTGACACTTTCCTCGAGTGCAGCGTTGCGCCATTTGTGCGGGAGGCGGCGCGCGACGCGCATGTCGAGGTCCTGCGCGACATCAGCGCACGCAAGCGGCTGGAGGCCGAGCGCCAATTGCTGCTGACGGATCTACGCGAGCGCATCAAGGAATTGGGCTGCCTGCATGCCATCGCGGAACTCAGCGAAAAGCCGGACCTGGATCCACCCGCGCTGCTGCAGGGGGCGGTGGCGGTGTTGCCCTCGGCATTTCGTTATCCGCAGCAGATGCGCGCCACGATCGACAGCGAGTGGGGAACATTCGGCGCGGCAGCCGCTGCCGAACACTGCCTGGAGCAGCCGCTGGTGGTTGCGGGCCGGAAAGTCGGCCTGTTGCGGGTGGCTTTTGCCGAAGCCGCAGTCGTCGAAGGCGATCCCTTCCTGCCGGAGGAGCGGGCGCTGATGGTTACCGTCACCGGAACCCTGGGTGATGTGCTGGAACGCCTGCAGGGCTGGACGCGGGTGCAGAACCTGTCGCGGATGTACGATTTGCTGAGTGCCAGCAATCGCGCGATCGTGCGTTGTCGCGGGATCGATGAATTGCTCGGCCAACTGTTCAGTGCCCTGGTCCGGCATGGCCAGTTTCCGATGCTGTTCATCGCGCGCACGGAAAGCGGCGGGCTGCCGCTGCGCCTGGTGCACCAGTGGGGAATGGATACAGCGCAGCTGCATCATCTCGAGGCCGTACTCACGGGCTCCTATCCGCCTTTCATGGCGCAGCTCGATGCCCTCAGGCGGGGTGAGATAGTGTCTGCCGACCTGCCCGGCGATGCACCGGCCGATGACTGGATTGCCTACCTGCGCAGCCGTGGCATCGCGCAGCGCGGCTTGCTGCCCTTGCGGCAGGAAGGCCAGTTCCGCGGCGTGATCGGGCTTTATGTACGCGGGCCGGGCAATTTCGATGCCGAGCAGCTGCGCCTGCTGGAAGAAATGGTTGCGGACGTCGAGTTTGCGCTGGGCAATTTCGCCGCGGCAGAGCGGCGGCAGGAAATCGAGCAGCGGGCTGCACTGTCGGAACACCGGTTCCGGGGCATTTTCGAGCACTCGCCGCTGCCGATGCAGATCGCATCGATCTCTACCGGTGAATACCGGGCCTTCAACCAGGCCATGCAGGACTGGCTGGGTTACACGGTGGCCGATGTGCCGGATACCCGCTCCTGGTTTGCGGCCGCGTATGACGATCCCGGCTTGCGAAGCGAGATACAGGCGCTCTGGCAACAGCACCTGAGCGAGGCGGCACGCAGCGACAGGATTTTCCGCTCACCGGTGGTGCAGCTGCGCCGCAAGAACGGTTCGTTTGCCCCTGCGATCGCGACAATGACCGTGGCCGGCGATGACGTGATCGTGGTGTGGAGTGACCTGACTGCAGTGCGGCAGCAGGAGGAGGCCTTGCGCGAGAGCGAGCAACGATTCCGCAGGATGATCGAGCAGGCAGTGGGCTGCATTTATGTGTGCCGCGGAAATCGTTTCGTCTATGTGAACCCCAATTTCTGCAGGATGCTGGGCTATGCCCGCGATGAACTGCTGGGCCAAGACGGGCTTGCATTCGCGGTTCTGGATGAGGAGGGGCAGCGTCTCCTCAGCGCCGAGTGGACGAAGCTGGCCGAGCAGGGCGGGACCGTGCGCTACACCGTGCCGGTCCGGCGCAAGGATGGCGCGGTGATCGACCTCGACATACAGGCCAGCAACATCGACTGGGAAGACGGCCAGGCGGTGATCGGTCTGGCCGAGGATGTGACCGAGCGGCGCCGGCTGGAACTCGACCTCCGGCAAAGCCATGATCTCCTGAGCAAGCTCGCCGAACAGGTGCCGGGCGTGATCTACCAGTTCCGTCTGTACCCGGATGGCCGTTCCTCGTTCCCCTTTGCCAGCGAAGGCATGCGCGAGATTTACGAATTCAGCCCGGAAGAAGTTCGCGAGGATGCATCGGCGGTCTATGCCCGGCTGCATCCGGACGATCTGGCGAGGGTCAGTGCCTCCATCGAGGCCTCGGCGCGCACACTGAAGACCTGGCGGGCGGATTACCGGGTCGTGCTGCCGCGCCAGGGTGAACGCTGGCGCTCCGGCACCGCCCAGCCCGAACGCCTCGCAGACGGCAGCGTGCTGTGGCACGGCTTCATCACCGATGCCACCGAACGCAAAGCGGCGGAAGAGACGCTGGAAGTCCATGTCCGGCAGGTCAAGGCCGCGATGAAAGGCACTCTCGAGGTGGTTTCGCGCATGATCGACCTGCGTGATCCCTATACCGCAGGCCACGAACGGCGGGTGGGCCTGATTGCCGCAGACATTGCCCGGGAGCTGGGCTGGTCGCCGGAACGCTGCGAGGGCATGGAAATGATCGGCATGGTGCACGACATCGGCAAGATTTCGGTGCCGGCGGAAATCCTGGTCAAGCCGACGCGCCTGTCCGATACCGAGATGCGGCTGGTGCAGGGGCATGCGCAGGCCGGCTACGAGATCCTGCGGGAAATTGCCTTCGAGCAGCCGGTGGCGGAAACCATCCGCCAGCACCACGAGCGCCTCGATGGCAGCGGCTATCCGCGCGGCCTCAAGGGCGAAGACATTCTGCCGGAAGCGCGTGTGCTGGCGGTGGCCGACGTGCTGGAGTCCATGGCCTCGCACCGTCCGTACCGGCCGGCGCTGGGCCTTGACGCGGCAATCGCCGAACTGGAGGGTGGCCGCGGCAGGCTCTACGATCCTGCCGTCGTCGACGCCCTGCTGCGATTGGTGCGCGAGCGGGGATATCGCCTGCCCGATTAGCGCCAGGCTGCGGAAACGATCCTGCTACCATGCATGCGTGCTCCCGGGTGCGACGGGGCTATGCCCGACGGGTTCAGGCGGGCAGGAGTCGCCGGCGCAGCCAGCCGATTGCCGGAGCTTTCGATGTCTTATTCTTCGATCGCCGATCAACCATGACCCAGGACGCGAAATCCCCGACCAGGCAGGGCAATCGCAGCGCGGCGCTGCTGTTTGCCGTAATGCTCATGGTTCTCGGCCTGATCGGCGTGCACCAGAGCTATTCCGATTATCGGCGGGTCGAGGCAGAAGCCGGCTCGCACTGCTGCAATCCAGTGCCGGAAAGATTGCCGAGGCGGAGGGCAACGAACTGACGATGGTCGACAGCTCCCTGCTGTTGCTGCGCGGCAATCTCGTGCCCGACCGCGGCAGCGTGTTTGAGCGCGTCGAACTGGACTACCTGATGGATACCCTTGCACAGTCGATGCAGGGTGTGCGCACCTTCCTGCTGATTGATGCAGGCGGGCGCGCGATTGCGTCGAACCGGCCGGAGTTGCGAGGCAGGGATTTCAGCGGCCGTGACTATTTCAAGAGGGTCCGGGCCGATCCGGATCCCGACAAGCTGTTCGTATCGAAGCCCTTCGAATCAGTTCTGGGCGTCTACTCGCTGAATGTCGTGCGGGCAGTGGTTACGCCGGACGGAAACTTTCTGGGCATTTTTGTCGCGACCCTGGACCCGGGCTATGTCTCGGTGCTGTTGCGCGCCGCCCTGACCACTCCCGATACGCGGGTGCGCCTGGTGCACGACAGCGGTGCCCTGTTCCAGATGGAGCCGGCGGTCGCGGGCAGCACTGCGGTGAACGACCTCGATCGCGCGGGCTCGCTGCTGCGCCGGCACCTCGACGGCAATGCCCTGCAGAGCCTGCTGTCAGGCTTCGATTATTCGACCGGTGTCGAGCGCCTGATGGCGCAGCACACGG
>FWPV01012809.1_pt1 | contig 12835 bp, 16 predicted proteins | sample 2228371 | NCBI WGS metagenome assembly FWPV01 (sample SAMEA103939776, study PRJEB20133) | metagenome | reverse complement strand
TTCTTCGAAGAATTTTTGAAATTCAAACATAGATATTACTTGTACATCTGTGCCAGCAGGCCTTTAAACTCCTCCATTGCCTTTAATGTCTCCTTAGAATTTTGTAAATCAATGGCAGGGCTTGCATAGTCAATTGTAATCTCTGTTTTTTTTGCCTTTGCTATGAATCTCGCAATTTCTACCAGATCGCCTGCAGCCAGAATTTTAGGCAGTGAGTTGAGAAAATCGGTAAAACCTTTTGACACATCAAAGGGTTTCCCAAAATCAGCACTTTTTACCTTACTCTCTCTATCGTAAAGGGAATAGGTTTTGATGTTTTTGTTATTTATCGGCTGGTACATGCTCTCTTCTCCAATATTTATCTATGAGCTCGCAAATGGCATGCTCCACAACAAGCAGCACTTCCTGAATACGTGGAGTGTTCCTTGACGGTAATGCGATATAGTAATCACAGAGTCTACCCATCTCTTCCCTGTAATCTCCTGAAAAACCTACCGTGATTAACCCCTTTTCCTTAGCCTCCTTCAGTGCAACCAGCACATTTTTTGAAGTGCCGGATGTGGAGATGGCAAAAAGCATGTCTCCTTTGTTTCCCAGTGCCCTCACCTGTTTTGAAAACACTTCCACATAATCATAATCATTGCCAATGCTTGTAAGGATAGAGGAGTCTGTAGTTAAGGCAATAGCAGGAAGAGGTGCCCTTTCTATCCTGAATCTATTAACAAACTCAGCAGCTATATGCTGTGCATCAGCAGCCGATCCTCCGTTACCGCATATAAGCAGTTTGCCACCCTTCCTGAACACATCGTAAAGCTCAACGGCCACCTTTTTTATAAGCGTTAGATGCCGTTCCCTCACCTTTTCCATTAAAAAAATGGTTTCATCAAAAATTACATCAAGGTCCATGATTTCCACCTCAACTAACGATTTTTTGTAATTCTTCAAATTCTCTGGCAGAAAAGGGTTGTACCAGCCGGCTTGAGCCTGCCGGCACATGTTCTGGAGAGACGTTCTGTAATACGAGCGGTTTAGGATAAACAAGCCGCCTGATTTCACATATATCCTGTGCAGTGTGTACTCCTTTAACCACTGTAAGCCTGAATTTAACCTGCATATCATTTCTGTTTTTTAGAATGTCAATAGCATCTTCCACATTTCTTACAACATCTTTTGACTGCACCATTACCACATCACCATATTTTTCAATTGTGTGCTTAATGTCCATACTCACCGCATCAATAAGCCTGTCATTTATAATCTTTTGAAGCAGTTCGGGATTTGTACCGTTAGTGTAAAGTTTGGTTTTAAGTCCCTTCTGTCTTATTTTTTTCAGGAGATTTATAAGTTCTGCACCATAAATTGTGGGTTCTCCACCAGAAATGACCACACCATCAATCCACCCTCTCAACTCAGTCAGTCTGGTAAAAACAGCTTCTTCAGAAATCACTTCCCCCTCATCGTTACCAAAGGCGATGTCATAATTATGGCAATAGAGACAGCGAAAGTTGCAGCCACCCAGAAAAATGATAGCCGCAACTACGCCCTCCCACTCCATCATTGACAACTCATGAAAACCTTTGATTCGCATCTAACTGATTTTATCCCTTCACGAGATAATTTAATCCGGCAAACACCGCCTGTGGACCCAGCTCATCTTCAATCCTTAGAAGGCGATTATATTTGGCAATCCTATCTGTTCTTGAAGCAGAGCCTGTCTTTATCTGTCCTGCATTTACAGCAACCGCAAGGTCAGCAAGTGTGGTGTCCTCTGTCTCCCCTGAACGGTGGGATATAACGATGCCGTATCCCGCCCTCTTTGCCATCTCGATGGTCTCAAGGGTTTCTGTTACTGTACCAATCTGGTTTAATTTAATCAGAATCGCATTTGCTATACCTTCTTCTATCCCCTTTCTTAATATCTCGGGATTGGTAACAAATATGTCATCGCCAACAAGCTGTACCCTTTTTGACAACTTTTCTGTAAGTTTTTTCCAGCCCTTCCAGTCATTTTCTGCCATACCATCTTCTATTGAGACAATGGGATATTTATCAACAATCTCCTCGTAAAAAGAGATGACTTTATCGTTTGTCAATGTCTTTCCTTCGCCGGCAAATTTATATTTGCCATTTTCATAAAGTTCTGAAGCGGCAACATCGAGGGCAATAAAAACATCCTTACCTGCTTTGTATCCAGCATTTTTTATAGCCTCAACAATCAGGTCAAGAGCTTCTCTGTTAGACTTAAGGTTTGGTGCAAAACCGCCTTCGTCACCAACGCTGGTGACATAACCCCTTGCCTTTAAAACCGCCTTGAGGTTGTGAAACACCTCAGCACCCATCCTCAATGCCTCTTTGAAATTAGGAGCACCTGCAGGCAAAATCATGAACTCCTGAATGTCTACATTGTTATCGGCATGGGCACCACCGTTTAAAATGTTCATCATAGGAATAGGAAGTGTCCTTGCAAATGTGCCGCCAATATATCTGTATAAAGGTAATCCACACTCGTCTGCCGCAGCCTTGCAAGCCGCCATTGAAACACCGAGAATGGCATTAGCCCCCAGTTTGCCCTTATTTTTCGTACCGTCAAGGGCTATCATAAAGTTATCAAGATAAACCTGATCCAGTGCATCAATACATTCGTCAATCACCCTGTCCGCAATAACCTTGTTTACATTATCAACCGCTTTCAGAACACCTTTGCCTAAATAACGTTTTTTATCACCATCTCTGAGTTCCAGTGCCTCTCTTTCTCCTGTGGATGCCCCTGAAGGTACAATGGCAACACCAAAGGCACCGCTTTCAAGCTGTACCTCCACCTCAACCGTTGGATTTCCCCTTGAATCCAGCACCTCTCTTGCATAAATGTCAACAATTTCGCTCATATTGAACGCCTCCTTATTTTATTTTTTTATAAAGCTGTCTTTTTGCTCAAGCCTTTTGCCTATCGCCTACTTTTTGCAGTAGACCGTCACCTTTTCCACCGTAACCAGTCCACTTTCCACATGTTGATCAAGAATATCAATCATTTGCTGTGCCTGCTCGTCGCCACCTATAAGTTCAACACACAAAGGCAGATTGGACGAAAACTCTATGGTGTCAATCTCTCTCAAACGGGACTTTTTTCCATATCCTATTACACCCTTATAAGAAAAGGCAAGTGCAAAACCCAGCTTTTTTGCTTCCTCTGTAATAAACTCATAGAGATATCTGCTTCCACCTTTTTCTCTGTCACTGTCACCTATAAAGGTGCGTATTAACACACATTCTTCCTTTTTTTTCAGCATGATTTCGTTCCTTCTGGACTCTTTTGCCGTTTCTATAAAAGATAGCCTGTTTTTTTCATTTTGTCTAACTTCTTTGTCAGATGTGTATATGATGACCCTTGCCCTCTCGCTGGTTAGTATCAAATTTTCCAGAATATGCCACTCATTATCAATGAACCTGTTTATCCTTTCAGGAAAATCAACGACTTCAACACAAACAGGCAAACGCTGAGACGTTAAAAACCCGCCTTTTAAAATATCGGAACGGCTACCTAAAAAACCATAGTTTCCCATTATGACTGTGGCACCAGCCATATCGTCATCTTTCATTTTTTTTACAATATAACGGTACAAAGGCACAAAGGAACGATATTTGTCTCCTGCCCTCATGAAAATCCTGAAAAGAGTCTGCTCGCCTTCCAGTTTCATAACATTTTAATAATAAGTTTTCCAGTTTCAATGCCCATTTTGACAGCCAGAAGCCCGACAACTACGCTGGAGATTACGTATATTGCCGACATTAAAAAGGCACCGTCTTCAACAAGTTTATTTGTTTCAAACTCAAAGGTGGAGAAGGTGGTATAGGCACCTAAGAAACCGATACCAAGAAAGTATCTGAAGTAATCAGGATCAAAAATTTTCAGATAAATTGCAATATAGCTAATGACACCAAGCAAAAAACTGCCGGTAACATTTACTGTAAAAGTAGCAAGAGGGAAATAAACAGGAAAAAATCGGGAAAAAAACTGTCCCACAAGAAATCTTGCGTTTGCACCCAGAAAACCGCCAACGCCAACAAGGATAAACGGCAGAAGTTTACGCATCAGGTTAATTATACTTTAAATAATGTGCAAAAACAAAAGAAAAACCTTTTAAAAACCTTTGGTTTTTAACTCTTCCATAATGACATTAACACTGCCGATTAAAAACCCTACATTCATCTTTACGGGCATTCTGGTTTTTTTATCTATCCAAAGATACCAGTTCCCCTTGGGTTTTAATAGTCCCTTGCCTCTGACATTTGGTTTCACAAGCACCTTATAGGTGTTGAAATCTGTTTCATCAACAGTTATATCCTCTTCTTTAACAATACTGTATGGCACGTTATAGTATCGGTCATCGTAAAAAAGCCTGAGAACACCAGACTGTTCTTCACCAATGTGCTCAAAGAGAAAAAGAGCCGTTGCATAAGGGTCGCTATAACCCTTTTGTTCGTAAACCTTTTTTTCGTCCCTTTCTATTTTGTCTGTCAGATCAACATATTTTGTTTCCCTGACATGGATTTTGTCATCCAGATATTTATACTCCTGATATCTTTTAAATCTTCCCTCTTCCTGATAAAATTTAAAAAAACGTGGTTTCAGCGTTGTCCTTTCTATTATGGCTTCTCCTTCATCATTTACACGCTTTGCCAGACTTCCTATATTAACCGTCCTCATAAAGCTTTTAACAAAAATCAGGTCGCCTTCTTCTTTAAAACTGATACAACTCTCGCCGACTTTAAAAAAAAACACCTCAACCCTGTAACAGGCTGAGGCGTTTAAGGCAAATGTGTTGACTGGACAAAAAAACAGAACTAATAAAAAAAATTTAGCGATTTTTGACAGCACAAAAAAACTGCTTAAACCTGATTATTCCTTTTTCTTTTTTCCTTTCTTCTCTTTATTTTCTTTTTTCTTTTCATGTCCTTTATGTTTGCCTCTGTCCTTTTTTTTTTTTTTTTTTTTTATTATAACCGTTTCCTTTTCCTTAATGATAACCTTTTCCGTTTTATTCTCTTCTTTCCTACCGTCGCCTAAATTGACATTGACATTCAGTGACTGAGCATTTGCTGTAGCAAAAAACAGCAGTAGTGAGATGGTTGCAAAGACTTTTTTCATATTGGTTTCCTCCTTCTTTTTTAAGATTTTAGCACTAATCCGAAAAAAACCAAAACCAATCTTTTTCTCCCTGCTCCATTTACTATTGCCTTTTCCTGTCTTTTAAGTGATAATATTTTTTTATGAAGTTAAAGGTTAAGTTACTGTTTTTTACCGTTTTTGCAGTCTTTTTGTTTGCAGGTTGCAATGACTTTGGCTTTGAAGATATAAAAAACTTCTTCACAGGAAGAAAGTTCCTGCCTTTTCAGGAGCCAGCCCCGGAGACGGTAAAACCAGGTCAGCAGATTCTTGACATTCAGACCGCCTTTGAAAAGGTTGCCGAAGTAGCCCTGCCTTCCGTTGTTAATATTTACACCAATCAGAAGGTGCGTGTCCGTCCCTTTCCCATACCTTTTGAAGACAACCCCCTGTTCAGGGATTTTTTTGAGGATTTTTTTGATGATTTTGTCCCACGTGAAAGGGAGTATAAATCTACAAGCCTCGGATCCGGTTTTATTGTTTCTTCAGACGGTTATATCGTAACAAACGACCATGTCATAAGAAATGCAGACGAGATAAATGTTAAACTTTACGACAAAAAGACCTATTCGGCTCGCATAGTAGGCAGGGATCCTAAAACAGATGTTGCTGTCATTAAAATCAATGCCACTGGTTTAAAACCACTTAAACTCGGTGACAGCAACAAAATAAAAATCGGACAATGGGCGATTGCGGTGGGCAATCCCTTTGGACTTAACGGCACATTAACGGTCGGAGTTATCAGCGCAAAAGGAAGAAGCAATCTGGGAATAGAAACTTACGAAGACTTTATTCAGACAGACGCTTCCATCAATCCAGGAAATTCTGGTGGTCCACTTCTAAACATCTACGGAGAAGTTATAGGTATCAACACCGCAATAGTCGCCTCCGGGCAGGGCATCGGGTTTGCGATACCCATATCAATGGCAAAAAATATTATTGACCAGATTATCAGCAAGGGCACCATTGAGAGAAGCTGGCTGGGGGTGGGAATTCAGAAGCTCACACCTGAACTTGCCGAATCTATGGGTTTAAAAAGGGCTGAGGGGGTACTGGTAAACAGGATTTACGAAAACTCGCCAGCAGAAAAAGCGGGCATAAAAGAAGGTGATGTTGTCCTTGAATGTAACGGAACAAAACTGGAAGACCCATCTGATTTACAGAAGATAGTTATCAACACTCCAGTGGGGGGCGTACTGAATTTAAAGCTCTATCGGGAAGGAAAAACCTTAAACGTTCAGGTAAAAACAGAAAAGATGCCTTCTGACGAAAAGATAGAAAAAGCAGACAAATCAAAAAACATACTGGGCATAAAGGTAAGGGACATGCTTCCCTCAGAACGTTCCATGTCTTTTTACAAGTCAGGCGTAGTGGTGGTGGAGGTTGAAGAGGATTCACCAGCTGCTTCAAAAATTAAAGAGGGCGACATTATTTTCACCATCAATCAAAAACCTGTAAAGTCTGCCAAAGACTTCAGACAGATAGTATCAACACTCAGGAAAGGCAATATTATCAATATTTTTCTGCAACGTGACAGTCAAACCTTCTACGTTGCCATAAGGCTTTAGGAGGGAAAATCATGGCACTTATTACAAACAGCGATCAGGCATTCAGATTGGCAAAGGCAATCATTTCAGACATTTTACTTTATAATCAGGAAAAGGTGAAAACTGGTATAGAAAACGATAATCTCTTCGAAACATTGGCGGCAGAACTTGAAGAGGGAAGAAAGCTTTTTGAAAGCCGAGTGGACAGTAAGGTGCCTTCTTCTGTCTTTGACAGGGCTATCATTGATGTTTTATTTAAGTCCGCAGGTAGATATCAATCAAAAATATGGTAGTTGATCTAAATGTTGATTTGCCATCAAAACGTGCAGACCTGTTCCTTGTCACCAAACTAAATCTTTCCCGCAATCAGATTCAAAAACTAATAGAACAAAATCACCTGTTGCTGAACGGTGCCCCTTTTAAACCATCTGTGTCACTTAAGAAGGGCGACAGGATAACAGGCAGTCTGCCTGAAGAAAAGGAAGAATCCTTTCTTGAACCTGTGAATCTGCCCATCACCATTCTTTACGAAGATGAACATATAATCGTGGTGAACAAAGAAAAAGGTATGGTTGTTCATCCAGCCCATGGGCACAAAAATGACACACTCGTTAACGCAATTTTAAGCCACTGCAAAGATCTTAAAGGAGTCGGCGGGGTGTTGCGACCCGGCGTGGTGCACAGGCTGGACAAAGACACATCTGGCGTAATCGTTTTTGCAAAGGATGAGGAAAGTTATAAGGAGCTGCAAAGACAGTTTAAAGCCAGAGAGGTGAAAAAACGTTATTTAGTGATTGTACTTGGTTGTCCTGTAAAAACTGAAGACACAATAGTGTCAAATATTTCAAGGTCAACAAAAGACAGAAAAAAATTTACTGTATCAAAAGATGGGAAGGAAGCGATCACTTTTTACAAAACAATAAAATCAGCCGGTGGTGTTTCTCTACTTGAGGCGTCCATTAAAACGGGCAGGACACATCAGATTCGTGTCCACATGGAGCATATAGGCACACCTGTACTTGGCGACCCATGTTATAACAAAAAAAATTACAAAAATTTTATAAAAGACCCGCTGCTTTTAGAAGCTGTTTCCACATTAAAGGGACAGGCATTATTTGCAGAATATCTGGAATTTAAACATCCTGTCACGGGTAAAATAATCGGATTTCATGGTATAATGCCTGAAGATATGAAAAATATTATAAAAAGGTTAGACACAGATGCAACTGATAAACAAACCTGATTACTCTTTTGTAACATCAACTTTTGAGTCCAATAAAGTTAAGATTTTCTTTTTATCACGTCATCTTGGCATACCAAAAGTAGAGGTGTCCACTGACCTTCCTTCCCCCCCGCCATTTAGTTTACTGCTACAGATTAGCTCACACTTTCCCGTAAGTTCGAAAAACATGATTTTTATGAATCAGGTTCACAGCGACGAAATCATAAACAAGACCAACAAAAAACCCTCTTTTCCCACAGCAGACGCCATTATAACAAAGGAAAAAAACATCGCTCTTTGTTTAAAGACAGCAGACTGTGTTCCCATATTTCTTTACGACGAAAAGAACAACGTGATTGCGGCGGTTCATTCTGGCTGGAGAGGAACTGCTCTAAAACTTGTTAAAAAGGTCATAAAAAAAATGGGACACTTTTACAAAACAGAACCAGAAGATATTCACGCCTTCATAGGACCTGCAATAGGCAGCTGTTGTTACAAGGTGGGCAAGGATGTAATAGACCACTTCGGTTTTTTGGGAAGGGCAAAAGGAGACTACATATCAAGACTGAAAGACGGCAAATACATGCTGGACTTGAAGGCTGTTAATGCCCATATGATTGAACAGGAAGGTGTACTGCAGGATAATGTTGAAATATCTGACATGTGCACCTGCTGCAGCAGGGATTTATTTCATTCCTACCGCAGAGACGGTCAAGAGGCAGGACGTAACATAAGCTTTATTGTGTTGACTTAGAAACCTTATCCTTTCTCAGCATTTTGTAAATTTCATATACAAGGGCTACCAGTAAGGCACCAAAGCTGATCCAGAAAAGCATTACGCCCCGTTTCAATGTGTCTGACTCGTATTTAAACTCCACTTTGTGCTTACCGGCAGGCACATAGACAGCACGCAGTGTGTTATAAGCCCTGATTATCTCTTTCCTGTTTCCATCAACATATGCCTTCCAGGCTGGATACCAGTTTTCACTGAATATGAGAAGGGCATCACCGTCATTTTCGGTCAAAAGTTCCACATGGTTAGGTGTATATTTTACAAACTCTATCTTTTCCACTGTGCCTTTTTTAAGACTAAAGGGCTCCTTTGGTTTCTCATTAAGAACAGCCGCATCCTTCGGATTAAATGTCGGGTCTGCAAGGATTGACAGCGCCTGATTTTCGTTCTCCACAACCCCGAAGGCATAAACAAAGAATGCCCTTCCAAGGTTTTTTGTGTTTTCATAAACATAGACTGGCTTTTCTGCCTTTGCAGAAATAGAATAAGAACTAGTTTCTGCCACTTTGCGATACTTTTGTTTTAATATCCTGTTGTTTTCAATAATATTAACAAGCGGATCCTGAGGGCTTAGTAGCAGGTACTTTATATTTAAAAGGCTGTCAATATTGTTTGCATAGTTCATCAGCTGATATACATCTTCAAAGTTCTTTAAAGGTGTGGGGTGATAGCCCTCTATGTTGGAAATGCCAAAGAGAAGCCATCTGTTGCTTACCTCATCTACATTGCTTTTTATCCTAAAATAGCTTTTATCTGATTTTAAAAACCTAACAAGATTGTCCTCCCCCATATATTGTGTAATATTTTCCTGTTTCGGTATGGTGATAATAAACTTGTTATTCAACGTCCACAAATCGAGAGATATGGCAAGAAAAAAGAAAAGAAAAAGAGGCTTCACCGACAGCCTGTTTTTATAGACCAAAAACAGTACCGCCACAAAAAGCCACAGGGCAACCGTCAGATAATTGAGATTAAACATAAAAAGGGCAAACCTCTGTCTGATGTCAGAATAGATTCCCCATAGCATTTCATGGACAAGTTCAAAGTTTAGTAAAAACTTAATAGACGGAATCTCGAACAAATTGCCGATGACAGTCAGAATTGTAATTATACCTGTAATTACTGTTAAAACAAAAATAAACCTGCGCAAAAAATCGCCTTTTTTCTCTTTAAAATACTCCTCCAGATAGTTAAAACCAAAACCTGCAAGTGCAGCAAAAGAAAAATAACTCACCATTGTATAAACAAGCGGGATTCGGAAATTTCTGAAACCGGGCATTTTATAGAGGAAATCAAAAAGAACTGTATATTTGCCGAGCGAAAGCAGGATAGAGGTTATACCAAGGATTAAGATAAGCTTAACCTCTCTTAGCTTAAAATATTTGATTGCCCCAAGTATAGCCAATAAAAATACAAATATTCCGACATACTCAAGGCTTAACCGGAGTTCATACCTGCCACGATAATAGGGAATATCCTCCACTTCCTTGAGCACACCACCATAAGGCTTACCCATGCCAAAGGGATACCTCATAAAAAGCCCCAAAAGGTCTTCTGGCGGTTGAGAAAAGGAGGTAACAAAAAGGTATTTCATACGATCAGCTGAGCTGCTGTCAGGCATAGCCGCCTGATCCATCTGTGACACTTCCGCTTCAGAACCACGGTGTGTATACTTCTTAAATTCCATTCTTGGCAAAAGCTGATCGGCATTAAGAGACGCCGCCATTGCAAAAAGCACACCAGAAAGTACTGCAAACTTAGCAAGCCTCTTAAGATCTCTTTTTTCAACAAAATCAAAGAGTATTTTGAAGAAAAGATAAACCACGAGAGAGATAGACAAAAGAAAAAATATCTGAACATGAAATATCATTGTTCTTGCATAAAAGAATCCAGCCAAAAGAAAAAAAAGCACACTCCTTTTCGTAAAGGCATAATCAATCAACAATAAAATCAAAGGCATGTATCCGATAACGTAAGCTTTTCCAGTTATGTGAGCAGGATATATAAGTGAAATAAAGCCTGTGCAGGATACAAAGGCAACACCACCAAGAAAAGCAGAAAGATTACTTAAGTTAAACCTTTTAAGATACAGAAACATGAAAGTCCCAAAAAGGGCAAACCACCAGATAATGCTGTAATCCTCGCCACTTAAGTCAAAAGCTTTAACAATCAAATTTATAACTGTTGCGTATGGAAATATTAAAAGATTCCATATTTTATCGATAAGTTGAGGCTTATGAGTAAAAAAACTTGCTGCTGTAGGCATACCGCCTAAAATGTGATTGGTCCAGTATGGGAACTCTTTCGTTTCTTTTAATTCTTTGTCAATTGCCTCACTGAAAGTTTGGGCCTGCACCTGTCTGTCAGTTCCAAAGAACATGGTATGTGGTATCAATGCTTTATACATAAAAAGATGCATCAAAAGGAGATAGGCAAACCAGACAGCAATTATGATTTTGATTTTTTGCATTTATATCACCCGAATGAAAAGTTTATTTAACATAATCATAGTACTTTTTTCTTTTTTCCACAAAAACACGTTTAACAATATAATCTAAATCCCCCTGCAAAACAAACAAAAAAATATACAACAAAAACAAAGGTATCCCAAAAAGCTTCAGCCAGCCGTACTTTAAGTACCTTTTTCTTAAAATCTCATTTTCCTTTTTTCTTATATCATTCCAATAAGCTACTGTTTTTGAGGTGGGTGTAACCCTGAAGCCAATTATGTATTCCTTAAGAAAGCGAATCTTGTTCGTACAGGACATAACTTTCAAAGCAAAATCCGTATCCATAGTGTTGTGTAAACTTAGGTCAAATCCTCCAACACGTTCAAAAAGGCTTCTTCGGTTAACAATCCAATTTTTGAAAGGTAAGGCAAATACCTAACACACCGCCTCTCTGAAAGAACATTATCATTTGCATCTATAATCAGCCTATTACCGTAAAGAAAATCTATATCTTCTTCTTGAAAAATTTTAGCAATCTTTTTTAGCACACCGGGTAGCAGTATATCGTCAGATGCAAGATAAAAAAATATATCACCCGTTGCTATACTGAACCCCTTATTTAAAGCATCTGATTGCCCATTATCTTTCTCGCTTACCCAATAGTCAATATAATCTTCATATTTTTTAATAATATCCAATGTGCCGTCAGTTGAACCTCCATCGATTATAATGTATTCAACATTTGGATAAGTTTGATTGATAACGCTCTTGATGGTTTCTTCGAGATATTTGGCTCCGTTGTAAACGACGGTGATAACGGAGATGAGGGGCAGTTTTTTAATGTTTAATGTTGAATTAAGAATGTCAAGTGATGGTTTTTCTAATTTGAAACTGTTTCCGTGCTCATCATTTAAAATTAAACATTCATCATTAATCATTAAATTTTCGTACGAAAATTTGAAGTAACCCTTTGTCCTTAGTCCCCCTTCGCCTTGTCTGCCTTCACTGGGGGGCAAAAACAATAATGTTTCAAATTTATCTTCAGGCTTTCCTATAAATTTTGAATGTTGAATGTTTAATTTTGGATGATTGATGGTGAATTTACATTCTTCTTTGATTTTGCCTTCTTTATCAAATTCTACAATTTCATCAAAAGGACGGACAAGCAATCTTGTAGTGCTGTAGTTTGGAGATGTAGAATGGAGGATGAAAGATGATAGATTATGGACGGGGGATAGAGGTTCTCTGGGGTTTGTGTTTTGGTTCATATTGCTACTTCTCCATTAATTCTTTTGTAGCTTTTGATGTCTTCAAAATTTTTGTTAATAGGCTTAAAATAGAGTTTAGATGAGAAAATAATGTTCCTTTATTATCATATTCTGCTAAATAACCAGATTCTTTTAAGAGTCTCAACCAATATAAGCTTTCTCTTGCTTCTTTATTTGCAATTGACATTTTTGATACAAAATCCTTTTTTGATTGTGCAGCTTGGGCTTCTTGTATATTAGCATCAATAGATGTTCCGCTTTTGAGATTAGTGCATGTGCAAGTGCAGGTGCATGTTTCATGATCTGGCTTCTAAGGTTTTGATAAGACTGTACTGCACCCCATTTGTCAAGACATTTTTTATGCTTCAAAGGTGTAGAGGTCATGCCACTT
>FWPV01012808.1_pt1 | contig 12836 bp, 13 predicted proteins | sample 2228371 | NCBI WGS metagenome assembly FWPV01 (sample SAMEA103939776, study PRJEB20133) | metagenome | reverse complement strand
AAACGAAGGCCCCGTTTGACACCCAATTCGCGATAGGCATTAATAGTGTCAAACGAAGGCCCCGTTTGACACCCAATTCGCGATAGGCATTAATAGTGTCCCTGATCATCGTCAGGGATTCATTCCTCAGATTGAAAGTAGCAAAATATTTAGCGCCGTCAGGGCCAAGGTGTATCTTGCATCCGTGCTTCCTGTAAACAGTACTCAGGTATCGATATCTGACGTCGGACAACAGAAAAAAAAAGAAATTAGAAGGTACTATCTGCTCGCAAAAAGCTAAAAAATCCTCCTGGGTATCTGTTCCGAAAAAAACAAACCGGACATTATCCAAACCAACAATGTCCGGATTATAGAACAAGCTGGCCCGCGATATTTGAAAAACAACGACATTCTCAAATTCATCGCTTTGAAACCGATCAAAAATGATGGCCATAGAACTGATAAAGTGATAAGAAGTGCCTACCACAAACAGATTCGTTTTTATCTCCTTATTCATTTCAGGAATTTCTTATAGCAATCAGGTTTTTTAGTTTAGACCGTTCTCCGAAAAAGAAATACAGCAAGGCATAGAGAAATAGAAAAATACTCAGTAAGGTGAGCATAGAAACCCACATACTTTCAATGCCCATAAGAATAGAAACAAAATAGGTGATAGCTAGGGCCAGCACCGAGAGTACAAAATTCATTTTTACGTCAGACAACTGCTCCAGCAGAGAATAATTAATCAATCGGCCACCAACATAACAAGCGATAATAGTTTTAACAAACGCATTCGCTAAAAGGACGTAAAGCAATATGTGCATGCTCTTGAAGTAGAGGATCGGGAAAACAGAAATAAAGATAAGTGTATAGCCGAAAATAGACAGTTTTAAGACCAGATCACTGCGCCCTTTAATTTTTAGAATGTTATTCATGTACAAACTGAAAGGCACAAAAAACCCTGAAAAAACAAGCAGCTGAAATAAGGGAATTGTCTCACTCCATTTTTCTGTAAGTAAAATAATAATCAGCGGCTTAGCTATTAGAATCAGTATTGAGAATAGTGGAAATATGATAAAGGACAATAAGAAGATCAATGTTCTGTATACCTCCTTTATTTTAACACTATCCGTCTGAAATTCTGATAAATAAGGATACATCACCCTATTCAATGCGTTAAAAATAATTCCTGAGGGTAATTCCTCCAAAGATTTGGCCCGTGTATACAAGCCCAATTGATGTGGGTTAAAAAATTTTGCTATTATAACTTTATACACCTCATTAAACATGCCGCTCAGCACATCGGTATACAGGATCTTCGATCCGAATTTCCAATGACTTTTCAATGTATTAAAGCCAAAGATTAATTTAGGCCTCCAGTTCGAATAATACCACAGCTGTATAGTAGCTAAAACGGAATACGTCAATTCCTTCGCAATGAGACTCCATACGCCATACCCATTCATGGCCATATAAATGGCAACGAATGCGCTTATCCCCAAACTAGGTAATTGTAAATAGAATTGTTCTTTGATCCGGAGTTGCTTATTCAGAATAACCGAATGAACGATGGAGACACCGCTGAAAATAAAGGTAATCGAATATACTTTTATGTAATCTTTTAAGTCCTGATTATTAAAATAGTCAGCTATGAACGGCGCGCTGACAATAAGTAGTCCGCAAAAAATAAAGGATAGAAAAATGTTGAGAAAAAAAACCGTTGAATAATCTAAGTCAGTACAGTCTCTGGTTCTGATCAGGCTCGAGGCTAAACCCCCATCTAACAAGGCGCGACCTATATTTATAAAAATGGCAACGATGCCGATGATTCCAAAATCAGCGGGGATGAGTAATCGCGCCAAAAAAACAGATATAGCAAAATTTAAAAACTGCGTCGAGAATTGAAGTATCAAAGACCAGGCAAAACCGTCCTTAACCCTCTTTTCCATGCGCTTCGTTGAGCATTGCTTCTGCTATTATCCAATCCAATGTACTATCTATATCGTGCGAGCTTCGCTCGTCCATCTCGTATTTTCTGACTTTCACAAAGGCGTGAGGCGCTCTCATTTTCAAATCCCTTGCACTCATGATATAAATAGCCCCGTTAAGCTCATACACTTTCGGGCAATCCTGCCTGCGGATACAGTTACCTTCCTTCGATTTGATAAGCCAACCCTCCTCATTTTCCTCTCTAAGCACATAATAAGGATTAGACCTGGTTTCCTTCACGGAAACCACCATCTCACAGCTTGCATCATAAAGGGTCAGTGCCTCCTCTATATGCTTCGCCGTCCGAAATGGAGATGTCGCCTGCAGTAAGATGATTGTATCGGCCACGTAACCCGACCTTTCGTAAAAATCAATAGCATGTAACAACACCTCGTAGGTGCCGGCTGTGTCTGTGGCCAAATGATCCGGTCTTAAAAACGGAACCTTTAAACCCAAGCCATCAACCACCTCTTTGATCCTCAAATCATCTGTTGAAACACAGATCTGAGCATCATCAAACACCAGTCTTGCTGCGTCAATTGTGTATTGAATGAGAGGCTTGCCTTTAAGCGCCTTTATATTTTTACCAGGAATACCTTTGGATCCTCCACGTGCTGGAATAACAATTAATGGCTTCAAAGTTTAATACTCCTAATTTCCATTTGTGCCTTTGCGTAGTCTTCATGCTTACCAATGTCAAGCCAATATCCTACCAAGGGATAAGCGACTACCTTTTTACCCTTTTTGATTAAATCTTCCATCAAATCAGTGGCATTATAAGGGGCTTTCAGCTCAATTTCTTCTAAAACTTCTCTTCTTATGAGATAAATGCCTGCATTCGAATAATGCGTATATGTTGGCTTTTCTCTGAAACCTGTGACTATATTTCCTTGAGTTTCCATAACAGCGTAGGGAACGTCTACTTGATATGGAATACATGCCACAGATAAATCGGCTTTCTCATTCATAAAAAAAACAAAAAAGTCTTCAAAATCGATATTCGTCAATAAATCAGAATTCATCATGAGAATGGTATCATGTTTCCATGACTCAACCAAACATAAAGCTCCGGCTGTTCCTAATGCATCTCTTTCATTGACATATTGGATCCGAAGCGATTTTTCGGAACCGTCTTTAAAATAATCTTCGATTTGGGAGCCCAAATACCGTAATGATATCCAGATATCATCAATACCAAAGTCTTTTAATCGGTCCACATTATGCTCAATAATAGGCTTAGAACCAACGTGTAACATAGGCTTTGGTGTTTTGTCGGTAAGTGGCCTCAGCCTTTCCCCCCGTCCTCCCGCCATAATTAATGCATCTACTGGCAGATATGATTTTTGTTGTTTAAAATTAACAACATTAATGATTCGATCATTGGAATCTAGAACAGGAAAAACCGTAAAATACCTCTCTCTAAGGTCAAGAATCTCATTGATATTAAAGGCACCCTGCCGAATAAACTTAGGTTGCGGCTGGATAAAATCCTTTAAACCTGAATTAAAGCCTAGTCCTTTAATAAAGCCCCTTCTTAAATCTCCGTCTGTTAAAGAACCAAGCAACCGATCCTCATCATCCACTAAAAACAAGATTGCATCTGCGGCAAGAGCGTCAAGTGCCATTAAAGCCTCTTTAACGGAACTTGAGCTTTGAATTAGGTGCCTCTTAAAATTCATTTTTCAATAATCTTTACGACTTGGAATGCCTCTGCATATTCACAACCTGCTATTGCCCCTCGATGTACAGCCAGTGCTTCAATATTCCGCAGACTTCTTGGAAAAGGGTGCTCTCCCACTTCACTAGCGAAAATGCTCATAATTTCCAATTTTTGTTTTAACTGTTTCGTTACGTCCACGAAATAATTCGGGATAAAAACCTTCTCTGGGAACTGAGGTGCGAATTCTGTTTCTGAGATACATTCATACATTAAAACCCTTTCTATGAATGGATAACGGAATGATTTTGTGCAGGCCATAACAGCATCAGAAATATGCCTATGATCCGAATGGGCATCGGAACGATTGAGTGTGTAAATTGTTTGCGGCTGTACCTTTTGGAAAATTTCAGATATTCTTGGCACCATGCCAACAATTGTCTCACTTGAGATTGTCATCGTTGGGTAATCGAGGCAAAAAATCTGTTTAAAACCGTATACCTCCTTTACGTGGTTAATTTCCGATTTTCGGTTTTGAACGATTTGAGATGAAAATCCTTGACTCTCAAAAACGCTGGTAATAATAAGCCAGTAAATCTCATCTCCTTGTTCCCTATGTTTTAATAAAGTTCCGCCAGCCCCTAAGGTTTCATCATCAGGGTGGGCGGATATGATTAGAATTTTCTTCGTCATAATTAAATCATATAATCACCAATAATAGGCTGTGTAGCTATTTCATGTTCGGTTATCCAAATGCTACCGTCTCCTGTTTTGACAAGAATCCAACCATCACTATTTATACCTAAAACTTTACCATATTCATTATTTGATGGTACCTCGGAACTAACTTGAGTGCTCCATACTTTGTATTCCGAATCTTTATAGACCAGGTGAGCCCCAACATAAGGATGCGTGATTGCCCTTACTAAATTATGAATAGCGTTTGAAGTCATTCGAAAATCAATCTCACCATCCTTCTTACCCCTTTTTCTCCAGTAATTCGCTTTTTGATGATCTTGATTTTGGAGCTGGTATTCGTTTCTGTGCATCAGCGGAACAAACGTTCTCAACTGACGTTTTGCTACGGTCGTGAGTTTTTCATACAGAGTAGACGCAGTATCGGAACTTTCAATTTTTATTCTTTCCTGGCTGAGTAAATCTCCCGAATCAGCACCTTCATCCATGCGAAAAAAACTGGATCCGGTATGTGACAAACCCAATACCAGTGCCCAAATGAGGGGGTGTCTGCCACGATTCATTGGTAATTCGGCCGGATGATAGCCAATCACACCATGTGGAGCCAATTCCAGTAGTTCTTTTTTAATAAGCGAAGACCAGCCAAAAGTGAATATTACCTCCGGCTTCAATCCGCTGATCCACTCGATGATATGAGGTTGGTTAATGTCCCTCACATATTTGTAAGGTATTTCGTTCTGAATGGCCAGATCCGATAAATCGGTATGATCCGCATTGAACTGAGAACTCGATTTGGTAGCAATACCAACGATTTCTGCTTCAGGAATTTCCAGCAAAGTTTCGAGCATGCTTCTCGAAAAATCTACCGAACCAATGAAGAATATTCTCATAAGTCGTGAAACTTCTTTTTGATGATTCCTTCTAATGGAAATGATTTAACGATCTCCTTGATGCGCAATGAAGCCCCTTCACTCCCATATGGATTTTCCATATGGGATATAGATTGAATAAATTCCTGGCTAAGCCCCTGCTGCATCGCATTCAATATACCTGATTCGTTAGGCTCGCAATCAATTACTGAATCGGCTTTTATTCTTCCGTTTTGACGATCTCCAATATTTACTGTTGGCGTTTTGAAACTGGGGGCTTCGATCAATCCGCTAGATGAATTTCCGACAACAAGATCAACATGCTTTAATGCCGACAAATACCTGAGTTGCCCTAATGATGTGAATGCCGCTGCTTTCCCACCGAATTTGCCGACAAAATCATTAATCATCTTCATGATGATTCGTCCGTCAGTATCGGCATTGGGCATGGTAAATATAATTCTGGTATCCTCCAATTTTTCCAATGCATTCAGCAACGCATTGAACTGGTCGCCGGACGTGCTATGTTCTAAGGTTACGGGGTGAAAAGTCACCATGATGCTTTTTCCATTACCCAGTTTAAACCCGATGGATTCTTCAAAATCTTCTCTGCTTAAAAGCTCAAGATTTGCAATATTGTCCAATCCCGGTGTTCCGGTATTAAACACTCTTTCCGGAGCTTCTCCTAACTGGATAACCCTGTTTGCGTAGGCTTCCGTAGCTGTAAAATGGAGATGAGACATTTTTGTAATGGAGTGACGAATAGGTTCATCGATCAATCCTTCTGTTGCCTCTCCTCCATGGATATGCCCTACCGGGAATCTTCCAATCATGGCTGCAGACACCGCGGCGAAAATTTCAAAGCGGTCTCCAAGAACCAGAATAATATCCGGTTGCAATTCTGCAAACGCTTCTGAAAAAGATATCATTCCAAGTCCCATTGACTTAGAGATTCCAACTGGTGAATCGGAAGAGAGCAAGACTTCAACTCTTTTGGAGATTGGGAAACCGGCTTCTTCAATAGTTTTATAGGTAAGGTCGAATTCAGGGGATAAATGCATTCCAGTAACCACTACCTGAAGTTCTATCTCATGGTCTTCCTGAAGAGCCTTCATCGTCCATTGGAGCAAACCGAATTCTGCTCTAGTCCCGGTGACCACACAAACTTTTCTCTTCATCAATTCAGATCCTCCATCTTTACAAGGTCAAAAGCGTTGAGGTCTTTATTTGCCGTTTTTCCTACAACATCGTTCCAGTGCATCGGTGAGATTCCCTCAGCAGGTCGCAGGGGAATTAAATCGTCGTTCGTTATCACGCTCCCGGCTTTTACATCCTTGGCCAGGTGAATACTCTTTCTTACAATGGATTTATTCTTAGCCTCGCTTGCGGAGGGCTGTTTGATTCCATCCCCCGAAATGGCCCATTCGATTTCGCGAATAGACTTTACCATTTCTTTTAATTCATCAGGTTCGAGGGATGCAAGATGATCGGGACCCGGTAAATTTCGATCCAGTGTAAAATGCTTTTCTATCACTGTGGCTCCTAAAGCCACAGCAGCAATAGGTACAGAAATTCCTGTCGTATGATCGGAATAACCAATATGAACGCCAAAATGATTACCGATTCTTAACATGGCCTTGAGGTTCACATCTTCAAAGGGTGTTGGATATTCTGTATTGCAATGCAGAACCGTGAGGTTTTCTTTTGAGATTCCGGTTTCAAGCACGGCCAAGGCCTCTTCGATTTCTTGCATATCCGCCATTCCGGTTGAAAGTATCACCGGCTTTCCGAATTCAGCAAGTTTCTTAAGATATGGGTAATTGGTGATTTCTCCGCTTGGGATTTTGAACTGATTAAAACCCAGATTGTTTAAATAATCGAGTCCTTCTACGTCAAATGCAGTTGAGAAAAAGGCGATATTCTTTACTGAGGCGTAGGCGATTAATTCGTGATGATCCTCATCGCTGAGCTCAAGTGATTTCAGCATATTGTACTGAGAATCATCGTCAGATTGGATATTATTCTGCTGATACGCCGCTTTTTTCGCTGACCGGGATACAAGGCGATCCGCTTTGAAGGTTTGAAACTTAACTAGATCTGCTCCCGCTTCTGCGGCTGCATCGATTAGTTTTTTCGCCATATCAAGCGAGCCATTGTGATTTACACCGGCTTCTGCAATGATTAAAACCTTATTTCTCATCTATTAAAGATTTTAGCCGGATTCCCTACAACAACCTGATTATCTAACACATCATTAATGACAACCGAACCGGCTCCTACAATTGCATTTGCACCTATGGTAATTCCCTCTTTAATAACAGAATTGGCGCCTATAAATGCTCCTTCTTTTACTTTCACATTGCCAGCCAGCACTGCCCCTGGCGCGATATGGACATTATTTCCAATTTGGCATTCGTGATCAACGCTGCAACTTGTATTTAAAATAACGTTTTCTCCAATGGTTACTATAGGGTTAATCGCCACATTTCGCGCAATGAATGTTCCTTGGCCAATTTGAATGACATCAGAAAGGGAGGCGTTTGGATGAATAATTGTCATACATTGTCCACCATTGGCCATGACCCTTTTGGCAATACGCGCACGAATAGAATTAAACCCCACTCCTAGAATATAATTCGAGAAAGTTTCCCATTTGAAATCGTTCGCTCTTTCATCACCCAAATATGCCAAATCATAAGGATTTTGTGTTTGTTCAATAGCTTCTGCGTAACCTAATAGACATACTCCACAACTGATTGCGGCCTCAGCTACTACAAAACCATGGCCAGAATAACCTAACAATACTGCTTGATTCTTTCTATCTGACACTGCTCGGTATATTTACTATTCTCTCCTCCAAAAACTGAGCGTTTTGTTGAGAATCTCTTTGACAATCCGAGTACATCGGTAAGCGGAACATCAGTTGCCAAATTGGTCTTGTCATTACACCATTAGTATTACTTTCTTTAAGAAATATGTCCCTATCCCTCTTATTTTCCAACTCAAGGGTCATGAGCCAATAATTAACCCGTGTATCAGGTAATTCCGTCCGGAAATTCAGCCCCTTTTCCCTGAAGAATTCGGCATACTGAAGTGCCAGCTCCCTTTTGTTTTCTAAAATAACATCCAGCTGTTCCAGTTGTGCACAGGCAAGAGCTGCATTCACATTCGGCATGCGGAAATTATAGCCTAGCTTGTCGTGATAGAATTCATAAGGATGAGGAACTTTCGCTGTAGTAGTGAGATATTTTCCGAGATTACCCGCTTCTTCCGACTGACACACTATGGCTCCGCCTCCTCCGCAGGTAATGGTTTTGTTTCCATTGAAAGAAAAAATACCAAATTCCCCGAAGCTGCCAGTGGCCTTATCTTTATAAGAGGATCCAATGGATTCCGCAGCATCTTCCACTATTGGAATATGCCATTTTTCACATACTTGAACTAAAGCGTCGAGGTGGACCGGAAACCCAAAAGTATGCATGGGCACACAGGCAGAAATTCTTTTTCCTGTCTTTTTGTTATAGCATCCATCTTCTCTCAATTCACCAAACTCATTCAAAAAACGATCTACGGCTTGAGGAGAAAGCCCCATGGTATCCAAGTCTACATCGAGAAATACGGGGTCGGCTCCATTATAAACAATGGCATTCGCTGTTGCCACAAAGGTTAAAGCTTGAGTCAGCACTTCGTCTCCTCTTTTTACTCCGGCCAACTGAAGTGCAATTTGCAAGGCGGATGTTCCATTTACCACGGCAATAGCTTTCTTCGATGATGTTAATTCCCGCATCATCTCTTCGAATCGATCCACATAAGCGCCAACCGACGACACAAAGGTGCTATCAATGGTATCGAGTAAATATTTCTTCTCATTTCCTCCAAAATAGGGGGCGTGCAAGGGAAGAAAACTGCTTTCCTGGAATCTGGATTTGATGAATTGAATGATACTACCTGTTTCCATCTTCCTACATTTTTCCGTCCAGGTATTTTCCGGTTTCCTTGTGGCCGAAATCAGGAATCATAAAATGAAACAAATCCACAATCTCTTCTTTAGTCCAAATGCCTTTTTGACGCATCATCTTAATTTCTTCCGAAAAGCTATTCAGCTTATCTTCTTCTATAAGAAGCTCATTTTGAATTATTCCGAGATTATGAAACCTATCCATATCCAAGGTTTCTTTTTCTGTAAAAAACTCTTCAAAATCCTTTTCTCCGGTAGTATCGCTTTCGGTAAAAAGGCAAGGCCATTTACCTATGTCTGGCAAAGTGTTTGCAAGATCTCTTGCTTCATCTTCAGAACTGCATAAATAAGGTTCAAAGCCAGATGCCTTGAGGTACTTTTCTGCTATTTCAGCGAAAGTAATCAGGTGGAGTTGTTCGCTGAGCTTCGGGAAAAAGATGTCTCTATTTTCTCCAAAAATGCATGACAGGAGACAAAGTTCACCCGACTCTTGCGGTATTACAAAATACCTTTTTATATCGTTTGGGGCAACAATGGGTTGCCTCTTCTGGATACGCTGATTGAACCCGTGTAAAAGGGAACCATCCGAAAAAGCAACGTTTGCAAATCGTGCCGTGGATATTTGGATCGACTTACTTTCACGCATCAAGTACATTTCCATAATGCGTTTCGAAGCCCCCATCATATTGACAGGATTGGCCGCCTTATCCGTTGAGACGCAGAAGTATTTTTTTACATCGTGCTTTACCGATTGTCGTATAGTTTTTTCGGTATTGAAAATATTCACCTGGATCATTCTCATCAGAGTGAAGGGATCTTTCTCTGAGCGAACATGCTTCAAGGCAGATAGATTCAAAACATAGTCGTAAGCACCATCACTTTCTATAAAGGCATCGTATTCCAGTGAACCAATATCAAGTGCAAAAGTTTGAAAATCTCCGTCAATATAACCAAACGAACTTCGGATATCTCTCACCAGTTCAACCATGTTATTTTCGCTTATGTCAACAACATGTAATTTTTTGGGATTCCTCTTAAATATTTCTTTGGTTACCGCTTGACCAATAGAACCTGCACCTCCTAAAACCAAGAATCTAGAAGTCGAAACAATTTGCGCTAACTCCAGTCTGGAATCATTTATGTCCTTTGAAAAAAGGTGTTCTTTACGTCCAATTAAATTCAGGATGTCCATTAAGCTAATAATTTTTTATTGGACTAAAATTGCCCGAGAGTTTCATGTTTCTTTGTACTAGAAAATTAAAATTGAAGGCAACTAACACATCAAAACTCTTTAGCACACTAGTTTAATAAAATTTTCTATGCAATCAGCATTCACCAATTCTATTAAAATTACCTCATAAGAATACAGCGTATTCTAACATCGATTAAAAATTTACTATCTGCTCGGATAATGTTTGTCTTCCGTAAGGAATTCTGTTCACAACGAATGTAACTAAATCAACTTGTAAAGGCCCCGACTCACTCGTTCAAAATATTCAGTATATCTTCCATTCCCTTTGGCATGTTTGGATAAAAAACTTGGGGAATTAATTAACGCTTCCAATTGACCAGCACGGAATTCTGTTAAATTCTTGAGTTCTACTTCTAAGCGTATTCTATCAATTAATATCATAACCTGGCATCCAGTTCAGTTCCTTCTAACACACCCTTCACGTCATAGACCACACCACTTCCTACTAAAGAACGAATATCAATTTCCTTGAATTCTTTATGCGCTACGGCTAGAATGGCTGCTTCAAATTGCCCGGAAGGTAAAGAGTTCGCTACTTCGACTCCGTATTCATGCTTTACCTCAGCAGGATTGGCCCATGGGTCAAAAATCACCGGTGTGATATGGTAGGTTTCTAATTCCTTTACGATATCAATTACACGCGTATTTCGTACATCCGGACAATTCTCTTTGAAAGTAAAACCCATAATAAGGCAACGAGCGCCTTTTACGTTGATTTCTTTCTTCACCATCAGCTTCACCACCTCTTCTGCCACATAAGCCCCCATGGAATCGTTTAAACGTCGTCCAGCTAAGATGATTTCTGGGTGATAACCTACCTCTTGCGCCTTTTGTGCCAAATAATACGGGTCAACACCGATACAATGCCCACCAACTAAGCCCGGCTTGAATTTTAAGAAATTCCATTTAGTACCCGCCGCTTCTAATACCTCATGGGTATCAATTCCGAGTTTGTTAAAAATTTTGGCTAGCTCATTAACAAAGGCGATATTGATGTCGCGTTGCGCGTTTTCAATTACTTTGGCCGCTTCCGCAACTTTAATACTGGAGGCTTTATGGGTACCCGCTATGATTACTTTTCTATAAAGCTGATCGACAAACTCCGCGGCCTCTGAAGTGGAGCCTGAAGTTACCTTCAAGATTTTGGTTACCGTATGTTCTTTGTCGCCTGGATTGATGCGTTCGGGGGAATAACCGCAGTAGAAGTCCTTGTTAAACTTTAAGCCGGAAATACGCTCCAATACCGGTACCATTTCTTCTTCAGTTACACCCGGATATACCGTAGACTCATAAATTACTACATCGCCCTTTTTTAGAGCCCTTGCAACTGTTTCACTTGCCTTAACCATTGGTATTAATACAGGCCTATTGTGTTTATCTGTAGGAGTAGGTACTGTAACAATGAATACATTACAAGGAGCAATGGTAGCCGGATCATCGGATACTGTGAATGAATGGTTTGCTAATACATCAGCCAAGAAACTATTTTCTACCTCAAGTGTAGAATCGATGCCTGAATTTAATTCGGCAATTCGGGTTGTATTGATATCAAAACCAACAGTCGGAAACTTCTTACCAAATTCAACGGCGAGAGGAAGGCCTACGTAGCCAAGGCCGATGATTGCGATTTTTGTATTCTCTAAATTCATTATCTCAATTTTAATCTGGTAGTACTCTTTTTTTTCACCACAAAGGTCGCAAAGGGAGGCGCGAAGGACACTAAGTGAGGATGACGCGTTTGATTCCTTCTTTGAGGTGTTTTACGTTGAAGTTGACCAAAAGACCTAGTTCGTTTTTGGAAAGTCGCAAATAGGTGAGGATTTGTGCCATGTGGACGGGAGTCAAAGTTTCAACAGCCTTTACTTCAATTATAATTTTATTTTCAACCAGTAAGTCAATGCGGTAGCCGGCTTCCAGCTTTATTTCTTTAAAGACAAGAGGAAGGGCTTTTTGAGCCTCCACTTTTAGTCCTCTTGATTCTAATTCATGAGCCAGACAAGACTCATAGGCACTTTCAAGAAGTCCGGGGCCAAGTTCGGTGTGAACGACGAAGGCTGCATCGAGGATTTGCTTGAATAAGTATTCTGTTTGTTGGTTTGGCATTTGACTATTGTGCTACAACTTTTTTTAACACGAAGGGCGCTTAGGTAGGCACTAAGGACACGAAGCTTTGCGCTCTTTGCGCATCCCTTTGCGTTCTTTGTGTTTAAACAGGACTACCGGAATCTATTGTTTCCAAAGTAGGAAATGTTCTTTCGGTAAAATCTCCGCTTTCAAAATCTCAAACTCACTCGTGCCGAAAACAACATATTTAATTTTTTTCTGAATGAGCTCTTCTGTTTTAATCACCAAGCTATGCAAGTAGTCTTTATCCACGTTGCCCACAAAAACCAAATCAATAACCGGACTTTCCAGACCTCTGCTCAATCTCCCTAC
>FWPV01009546.1_pt1 | contig 12836 bp, 14 predicted proteins | sample 2228371 | NCBI WGS metagenome assembly FWPV01 (sample SAMEA103939776, study PRJEB20133) | metagenome | reverse complement strand
CGAATTCGTCTTCGTGCAGGCGCAGGCGGTGCTGCTTGCCACCGGCGGCGGACCGACGATGTACAAATTCCATACGCCCAGCGGCGACAAGAGCTGCGACGGCATGGCGATGGCGCTGCGCGGCGGGCTGATGCTGCGCGACATGGAAATGGTGCAGTTTCACCCGACCGGCCTGATTGCCGGTTCCGACACCCGCATCACCGGCACCATCATCGAGGAGGGATTGCGCGGTGCCGGCGGCTACCTGCTCAACGGCGCCGGTGAGCGCTTCATGCACAACTACGATCCGCGCAACGAGCGGGCAACGCGCGATATCGTCAGCCGTGGCATGTACGAGGAAATGCGCGCGGGGCGGGTCAACAAGAACGGCGGCCTCTATATCACCATGAAGCACCTTGACCCGGTGATGGTGCGCAAGGAATTCAAGGGCATGGTGGAACGCTGCGCCGACTGCGGCTTTGATCTGGTCAGCGGCCTGGTTGACGTGGTGCCCACCGCCCATTACATGATGGGCGGCGTGGTGTTCAAGACCGATTGCACCACCGACCTGCCCGGGCTGTTCGTTGCCGGCGAGGATTCCGGTGGCGTGCATGGCGCCAACCGCCTCGGCGGCAATGGCGTGGCCAACTCCACGGTGTTTGGCGGCATCGCCGGCGACGTGATGCCGGGCTGGGTCAAGGCGAACGGCGAGTTCCGCGCACCGGACCAGGAGGCGATCGATGCCGCGGTGGCGCGCTGCCGGGCGCCGCTGACGCGCAAGGGCGGCGACATCAATGCCATTCGCGAAGAGCTTTACAAGGTCATGTGGGATGACGTCGGCATCATTCGCGACGCAGCCTCGTTGAACAGGGCTGAAGACCTGCTGGACGAGCTGGATGCAAGGCTGGATTCCACCGGTGTCGACGGTTCGACGCTGGCCTACAACCTGACCTGGCACGACTGGATGAACCTGAAGAACCTGGTCCTGGTGTCGAAGTCGATCCGTTTTGCCGCGATGGCGCGCGAGGACTCGCGCGGCTCGCATTTCCGCGCCGATTTCCCCGACGTGCGCGATCTCGAGAACTCGCGTTTCACCTGTGTCGGCTGGAGTGACGGACGCTTCAACAGTGAAACCCGGCCGGTGCATTTCACACGCGTCAAGCCCGGACAGTCCCTGATTACCGCGGCCGCCTGAGCGGTTGCCGTCCCTTCGTTTGATTTTTTTTCCGGGCCGCGAGAGACTCGCGGTCCGCGACCTTTTCGCTTGTCCGAGCACACCAGGAGGATTCATGTCCCGTCCCGCCCTTGCAATTTGCAGCGCCTGTGCGATTGTGCTGTCAATGGCCGCGGCGCTGCCCGCAGCCGCTCAGGAATACCCTACCCGCGCCGTGCGCATGGTGCTGCCCTTTCCGGCGGGCGGCGGCAGCGACCTGGTGGCGCGCATCATCGCGCAGAAGTTCTCGCAGCAGCTTGGCCAGCAGGTGGTGGTCGACAACCGCGCGGGCGCCAGCGGCAACATTGCCGCCGACATCGTGGCGAAGGCGCCGGCTGATGGCTATACGGTGTTTTTTGCGAATTCTTCGATCGCCATCAGCCCGGCGATCTACAAGAAGCTGAGCTACGATCCGGTCAAGGACTTCGCCGCCGTGTCGATGGCTTCCTCCTACCCCTTTGCGCTGGTCGCGCACCCCGCGCTGCCGGTGAAAAGCGTCAAGGACCTGGTGGCGCTGGCGAAGGCCAAGCCGAATTCGCTTGATTATTCCTCCGCCGGAAACGGCACCATGTCGCACATGGCGATGGAGATGCTGCGCGTGAAGACCGGCACCCGCATTACCCACCTGCCGTACAAGGGCGCGGCGCCGGCTTCCGTGGCTCTGCTGACGGGCGAGTCGCAGGTCGCATTCGTCGTGATGCCGGTCGCGGCACCGCACATCCGCAACAACCGCCTGCGCGGGCTCGGTGTCGCCGACAAGGTGCGTTCCGCGGTCGTTCCGGAATTGCCGACGATGATCGAGGCGGGCGTCAAGGACCACATTGCATTGCAGTGGAACGGCCTGCTGGTCCCTGCAAAAACCCCGCAGGCGGTCCAGGACAAGCTGTACCGGGAGTGGGTGGCGGCAGTGAAGTCCCCGGAAGTGTCGAAGCGCATCCGGGCCGAGGGCGCCGAGCCCAGCGGCAACACGCCAGCCGAGTTTTCCGCGTTTTTCCGGTCGGAGCTCAGCAAGTGGGCGGATGTCGCGAAGCAGTCCGGCACCACTGTGGATTGAGCATGCTGCCATGCCGACGCTGACCATTGCAGAACTGACCGACCTTGCCACCCGGGCACTCAAGCGCGCCGGCGCATCCAGGGCGATGGCGCAATGTACCGCTGACGCGCTGGTCGCCGCCGAGGCGGAGGGCTTGTCCGGGCACGGACTGTCCCGCGTCGCGCTCTACGCGCAGCACCTGCGCGAAGGCCGTGCCGACGGCAAGGCGATACCGAAAATCGCACGCAAGGCCGGCGCGACCTGCCTGATCGATGCCGGTGGCGGACTTGCATTTCCCGCGGCCGCACTGGCGGTGGGCGAAGTCATCAAGCGTGCGCGGCGTTACGGCATCGCCTTCGCCGGCGTCACCAACAGCCACCATTTCGGTGCGGCCGCCTATCACCTTGCGCCGATCGCCGGGGCGGGCATGGCCGGCATTGCACTGACCAACTCCCCGGCGGCGATCAATGCCTGGGGCGGCAAGCGGGCGTACTTCGGAACCAATCCGATCGCGGCAATCTTTCCGCGCCGGGACGCCGCACCGATCGTTGTCGACCTGTCGCTGACCGAGGTGACACGCGGCAAGATCATGCTGATGGCGAAAGAGAACAAGCCGATACCGCTGGGCTGGGCGGTCGACCGCGACGGCAATCCGACGACCAGCGCGCAGGCGGCGCTGACCGGTAGCCTTGCCGCGATCGGCGGCGTCAAGGGCACTGCACTGGCGCTGATGGTCGAGGCGCTGTGCGTGGCGCTGACCGGTGCGGCGCTAAGCCATGAGAACGATTCGTACTTCGAACCCGGCAACAAGCCGCGCATCGGCCATGCGCTGATCGCGATCGATCCGCGCGCTCTGGCCGGAGCGGACAGCTATTTCGGGCGCATCGAGGACATGGTGGCGGGCATGCTCGCTGACGAGGGCGTACGCCTGCCGGGCGCGCGGCGGCAGGCAGCCGTGGCGAAGGCGCAGTCCGAAGGCATTGCCATTGCCGATGCGCTGCACCTCGAACTGCGCAAACTCGCCGGCCGCAGTCGCCCGGCATGAATATATAAGTATCTGATTTTAAACATTATTTTGTAATTCGTCGGGCCAGGACCTTGTCCCGGCGCGGCGCATTCCCGCGCTGATGAATGACACCGTCGAAGCCCGCGCCCTGCAGCTGCTGAATCGCGTATTCGGTCATCCGGAATTTCGCGGCGCGCAGGCCGACATCGTGCAGCATGTCGCCGGTGGCGGCGACGCGCTGGTATTGATGCCCACCGGCGGCGGCAAGTCGCTCTGTTACCAGTTGCCGGCACTGTTGCGCGCGGGCACGGCGCTGGTGGTGTCGCCGTTGATCGCGTTGATGCAGGACCAGGTCGCGGCGCTGAAGCAGCTCGGCGTGCGCGCCGCCTTTCTCAACTCGACGCTCGACGGCCGCGAGGTCAACGCCTGCGAGAAGGCACTGCGCAACGGCGAACTGGACCTGCTCTATGTCGCGCCCGAGCGGCTGATGATGCCGCGCATGCAGGAATGCCTGGCCGATTCGGAACTTGCACTGTTCGCCATCGACGAGGCGCACTGCGTGTCGCAATGGGGACACGATTTCCGTCCGGAATACCTGCAGCTGTCGGTGCTGCATGAACGTTTTCCGAGGGTGCCGCGCATCGCGCTGACGGCGACGGCCGATCCGCAGACCCGCGAGGAAATCATCCGGCGGCTCGCGCTCGATGAAGCCCGGGTGTTCATCTCCAGCTTCGACCGGCCGAACATCCGCTACACCATTGTCGACAAGCAGGATGCACGCGCGCAGCTGCTGCGCTTCATCCGCGAGGAGCATGACGGCGAGTCCGGCATCGTCTACTGCCTGTCGCGCAGGAAGGTCGACGAAACCGCGGCCTGGCTGAAATCGCACGGCGTACGCGCGCTGCCGTATCACGCCGGCATGGATTCCCCCGTGCGTGCGGAACACCAGAACCGCTTCCAGCGCGAGGAGGGCATTGTCGTCGTCGCCACCGTCGCCTTCGGCATGGGCATCGACAAGCCCGACGTGCGTTTCGTCGCGCACCTCGACCTTCCGAAAAGCATAGAAGGCTATTACCAGGAAACCGGACGCGCCGGGCGTGACGGAGCGCCGGCCGATGCCTGGATGGCCTATGGCCTGGGTGATGTCGTGCAGCAGCGGCGCATGATCGATGAGTCCGAAGGCAGCGAGGACTACCGCCGGGTTTCGGTGGCAAAACTCGATGCACTGCTCGGCCTGTGTGAAACCGCCGGTTGCCGCCGGGTGCGTCTGCTGGCCTATTTCGGCGAGGCCGGGCAGCCCTGCGGCAACTGCGACAACTGCCTCGAGCCGCCGCAGGTCTGGGATGCCACCGAAGCGGCGCGCAAGGCACTGTCCTGCATCTATCGCACCGGGCAGCGCTTTGGCGCGATGCACCTGATCGACGTGCTGCGCGGCCGGGAGACGGAGCGCATCGTGCAGCGTGAGCATCACCGGCTCGGCGTTTTCGGTGTCGGTGCCGATCTCGACGATGCGGCCTGGCGCAACGTGTTTCGCCAGCTTGCGGCGCTCGGTCATGTGCAGGCGGACCACGAGGCTTACGGTGCATTGAAGCTGACCGAGGCCAGCCGCGCCGTGTTGAAGGGTGAGCTGCGCGTCGAGATGCGCCATGTTGTCACGCGCAAGGGGCGGACTGCGAAAATGCGCCGCGGTGCGGCATCAGCCTCGATGCCCGCGGACAGCGCGCTGCTGGAGCGGCTGAAAGCCTGGCGCATGGCGCAGGCACGAGAGCAGGGGGTGCCGGCCTACGTGATTTTCCACGACCGCACACTGGCGGAAATTGCCGCTGCGCAGCCTGTCGACATGGATGCGCTCGCTGCGCTCAGCGGCATTGGTGCAAAGAAACTCGAACGCTACGGCCCGGCCCTGCTTGAACTGGTGCGTTCCTAGTTACAGTTGCAGCACTCAGGCGAGGCCCTCGACGATGCGCAGGTCGCGTTCGACCGCGCCGCCCCCGAGTTCCTTCAGCGCGGCCTGGTAGGCCGGCGTGTCGTGGGCTGCCAGAGCCTGCACCAGGCTGTCGAACTCGATGACCACCACCCTTTGCAGGAGGCCGGCCTCGTAAGCCTTCTCGGCCATGCCGCGCACCAGGAAACGCCCGCCCTGCGCCTGCACCGCCGCCGGGGCCAGTGCAGCGTAGCGCTTGAAGGCCTCCACATCGTGTATCGCCCGATAACAGACCACCCAGTATCCCTTCGCCATGTCCTCTCCCCATCCGTATGAAACCAGCTGCATGATACGCCGCCGGGCGGCGCCATAATCCGGAAATCCGCTGCCATGCTCCGGCTGATGCGTGTATGTTGGACAGTGCGGCGGGACTGTGCCGCAGCACGAAGGAGGAGCAGACATGGGCATTACCATCTATCCGGTGACACCGGATTTCGTCGCCGAAATCGGCGATGTTGATCTGTCGAAGCCGTTGTCGGCGGAAGACCTTGCGGCAATCAAGACGGCTTTCTGGAAATATGCCGTGCTGGTGTTTCCGCAGCAGCGGCTTGACCAGGAACAGCAGCTCGCGTTCGCGTCGCACTTCGGTCCGATCGAGAACGAGCGCACGCTTGACCCCAAGGCGACGCCGTCGCGTTTCGGCGGCGCGTTTTCCGATATTTACACTCTTTCGGCCGATGGCAGGATCTGGGGGGAAACCAGCCGCCAGCGCATGTACAAGGCGGGCAACCGGCTGTGGCATACCGACAGCTCGTTCAAGCGTCTGCCGAGCGTCTGTTCGCTGCTGTATGCCGAGACCGTGGCGCCGATCGGCGGCCATACCGAGTTCGCCGACCAGCGCGCGGCCTATGACGCATTGCCGGCCGCGATGAAGGAAAAGCTGCAGGGTCTGGTCGTCGAGCACTGGATTGCCACCTCGCGGCGCCGCAACGGCTTTCACGAGTTCACCGAGGAGGAGCAGAAGCGCCTGCCGCCGGTGCCGCAGGTGCTGGTGCGCACCATTCCGCAGACCGGCCGCAAGTCGCTGTTCGTGGCCTCGCATGCCGGCAGGATCTGGGGCATGCCGGACGCCGAGGGGCGGGCGCTGATCGATGAACTGATCGCGCATGTGATCCAGCGCCAGTTTGTCTATACCCACCGCTGGCGTCCGCATGAACTGGTGATGTGGGACAACCGCTGCACGATGCATCGCGGCACTGAATTCGACGATCTGCGCTGGGTGCGCGACATGCGCCGTGTCACCGTCAGCGACGTCGCCAACAGCTGCGAGCAGGAAGGCGTGCCGTTGCCGGCCTGAGCGTCTTGCTTTCCGCTGGCCAGCAGGCCGGGCCAAAAAAAACCCCGCCGCAGCGGGGTTAATGTTCTCTCAGGTTACGACTGGATCAATCGGTGCAGAACTTGGTCACGGCCATCGGCTCGCGCGCGTCCTTGCCTTCCCAGAACATCAGCTTCGCATCGAGGCCTTTGCTGGAGAGGTAGGCCTGCACCGCCTTGGCGCGGGCTTCGTCCAGGTTGGGGCTGGATTCCGCCTCCAGGCGATCGGTATGACCGGTGATGATCACCGAACCGACGTTCAGGGGCCGGGGATCCTTCTTGGTGCCCTTCATGATCAGGTTCACCAGTTTGTCGAGCTCGGCCTTGCCGCCGTCCTTGAGCACGGCGCTGCCGGTATCCCATGCGGTGTCACCCTGTGCCATGGCCTTCAGTACCATCGCCTGCCGTCCCGGTTTGGCGCCGGGCTTGGCTGGGGGCTTGATCTTGATGCCCGAGACCTCGACGGCGACGCGCCGGTTGGGCTGCAGGCAGCTGACGAGTTCCGGACTGGCGGCACAGCCTGCCAGCAATGCCGCCATACCTGCGGCTGCCAATGACATCATCTTCATCGTGTTCTCCTCCGTTGGATTTGTTTGGATGCGCCGGTCGAGCATGTGCCCCCCCGTCTGGCTCCATTCTAGGACGCGTTGCGGTTCTATTGCAATTAATTGTGACAAAGGTCTGCTGCTTATTCCAGAAAATGGAATCGAGGGTCATCCCGATTCATTCCGGGAACAAGAGCAGGGAGTGAATTCGCCGGTTTTGCGACCGGTGCCGCCGGAGGACGCCGGTTCACACTGTGTTTTGCGGTGGAGAAACTGATTGTTCAGCCCAGCCGGTAATGGTCGGGGCTGCACACAGCCATCAGCATGCTGCGCCTGATCTCGTCGATCGAATTGGCGCCGAGCATGGCCATGTCGCGATCGATCTCGTCATGCAGCAGCTTGATTGCATGACGCACGCCGGTTTCCCCGGCGACCGCGGCAGCGTAAAGCATGGGGCGGCCGACGAAAACGAATTTTGCGCCCAGCGCCAGTGCCTTCAGCGCATCGGTGCCGCGACGGATGCCGCTGTCCATCATCACCGTCATGCCGCCCGCGGCTTCAACGATGCCCGGCAACACGCGCAGCGGTGAGGTGGCCGAGTCAAGCTGGCGGCCGCCGTGGTTGGACACGATGATGCCGTCGGCCCCTTGCTCGCGCGCGATCATCGCATCCTCCCTGGTCAGGATGCCCTTGATCACCAGCTTGCCTTTCCACAGCCGGCGCATCAGCGCGAAATGCTCCCAGTTCAAATGATCGCGGTTGGCGCGCTCGCGTACTGCGGTGCGTGACACCAGCGGCGTGCGTTTGCCCATGTTTTCGAAATGCGGCATGCCGTAAGTGAAGTAAGTGCGCAGCGCCGTGCCGAAGAGCCAGCGCGGTCTCGCCAGGCATTGCAGCGCGAGGCGCAGGCTCGGTCGCAGCGGCGAGTTGTAGCCGTTGCGCACGTTGTTCTCGCGGTTGGCACCGACCGGGATGTCCACGGTCAGCACCAAGGTGTCGTAGCCGGCCTTTGCCACCCGCTCGACCAGCTCGGTGATGGCCTGGGTATCACCCGGCAGGTAAGCCTGGAACCAGCTGTGCTGTGGCGAGGCCTTGCGCACTTTCTCCAGTGCCGTCAGCGATGCGCCGCTGAGTATCATCGGCACGTTGCGTGCCGCGGCGGCCCGTGCCAGGGCGAGATCGCCGTCGAAAGCGGCAAGCGAGGTGCCGCCCATCGGGGCGATGCCGAAGGGCGAATCATAGACGCGGCCGAAGAGTTCGGTTTTCTGCGAGCGCTGCGAGACGTTGACCAGCATTCGCGGCAGCAATGCAAGATCATCAAAGGCCGAGCGGTTCCAGCCCAGGGTGATGTTGCGTTCGACGCCGCCGGACACGTAGCCGTAAATCGGGCGCGGGATGTAGCGCCGCGCCGGTGCTTCGAAATCCTCCAGCGCCAGCATCAGCCGCAAGGCCGGCGGGGCGCTGGCGCTGGTCAGTTGCGGCGTCGCCCGGTCGGCAGAGGACAGGGGCTGGCGGTGCTGGGGTTCGGTGGTCGGCATGGGCTTTCTCGATGGTCACATGTTGAACCGCCGAGCGTAGTTTAAGGCGCTTTGCCGAGTCAATTTGCAATCATGGATTGTGGACTTCTGCCCGATTCCACCGGATCGCGGGACTGGTGTAGTCTGCCGCGGTCGGCGCCTGCCCGTCTGGCCTGCCGTGCCGACATTTTGCAGTGGCCATACCCCGGTGATGGAGGCGCACGATGAGCAACGAGCCGCAGCCGTTCACGTCCGCGCAACGCGCGGCGATCGTGGCCGAGTGGCATCGCATCGCCGCCGAGCCGCTTCCGTCCAGTCCGCGACCCTGGGGCTGCCTGGCAGTGATCGCCGGCCTCGTGCTGCTCCTGGTCCTGCCGCAACTCGGCATCCGCTTGCCGCCGCCCTGGAATACGCTGCTGCTGGTCGTCATCGGTCTGCTGCTTGCGGGCGGCGTTTTCGTTGGCGTTTTCCTGGGCAGCGGGCGTTACGGACGGGCTGCCGTGCGCGCGGAGGCGGCGCTGCAGGCGCTTTCCGGCGGTCAGCCTGCGGATGAGGCAGCGCGCATGCGCCACGCGGTGGAACTGATTGCCCACGCCTGGGTCAGCGACGGACCGACCCTGTCAGCGGCGGTGGATCTCGTGCAGGCGAGGCAGCGCCTGGGCACGAATCTGGACTACGTCGTCGCGGTGGAACGGGTGCTGGCGCAGGAGATCGGCGACCAGCAGGTATTCATCAGGCCCGACACCTGAGCGCCGCGCCGTTCAGCGCTTTTCTGCGGTAACGCGTCCCTGGGCGTTGACGTAAACCCGGTAGCGATTGCCATTGCTGCAGGTGGCGAGATGGTCGTTTTTGCCCTGGGTCGTCACGTTGACGACCTGGCCGCAGGGCAGGCCCAGCAGGGAGATGGTCGCCGTCAGGTCTTTCGCCAGAGGACTGTTTGCATCCGCGGCGATGCCCGGCGCCGCGGCGACCAGCATTGCAGCGCCCAGCAGGGCGAGGTCAAGTTTGAGTCTGTTCATGGTATTCGGATTCTCCCGCAGCTCAGAGTTTTGCGAACTTTACCGGATCCATCAGCACCAGCCAGATCGATTCACGTGAAGCCATGATGGCATTGGCGAGGGCGGGATCGCCATCTTTCAGCAAGCCGTGAACCTTGGCCAGCAGCTGGTCGTAGGCCTGGCGAAGCTGGGCCGTCGAATTGCCGGCACCGTCATGATGCGCCCGAACACGACTGACAAGGTCGTCGACCTGGTTTTTCAGTGCAAGCTTGGTGAACACGCCTATGGCGCTGGTGTCTTTCAGGCGCTGCTCCAGGGTGGCCAGTGCCATCGCGGGTATGGACTGCGATGCCGGCACCGGCGGTGCGATCGTTTTCTGCGGTGTACGTGCGGGTGCCGCGGTTTTTGCCGGCGGCTTGGCCACCGGCTTTTCAGGGGTGGCAGTCACCGGCTTCTTGGCAGGCGCAGCACCTGCTGTTGCCGGGACGGGTTCCGGTGCCGCAACAGGTTCCGGAGCAACAGCCTCGGATGCCACGGGTGCGGCTACGGTTGTCCCGGCAGGGGGCAGCGAGACGACAGCATCCACTGTCACTGCCGGCTGTTGCCCGGCGGCGACAGCGGCAGTTTCAGGCGCAGCCTCGCTGGACTGCGCGTCACGTCCCATGGCGCAGCCCGCCAGCTGCAGCAGCAGGATGCCGGAAATGAACAGGGGCAGGGACATCAGATCGTTCTCGGTTTCACGAAGGATTATATGTAATTTGAACCCGCGGCTGCGGCATGGTTCCCGGCAGCGCGCTCCAGTATCATCAACACTTTGACAACAAACCCGCGACAGAACGAAATCAGTGGAAACCCGCCAGTTCCAGCTCCGGTCCGACCACGTCCGCCTTTGCGACCTGCTCAAGCTTGCAGGGATCGTCGGCAGCGGGGGTGAGGGCAAGCATCTGGTCGCCGAAGGCGCGGTAACGGTCGATGGTCATGCCGAGAGCCGCAAAACTGCGAAGATCCGCGCCGGCCAGAGAGTCGAATGCCGCGGCGTGCGGATCGACGTGCTGGCCCCGGCATGAGTGCCGACGTGGAATTGCGCCTCTCTGAAATCGAGGTCAAGCTGAGTTTCAGTGAAGATCTGCTCGAAGAATTGAACCGCACCGTCGCCCGGCAGCAGCAGGAAATCGCCGAACTGCAGCGCCAGTTGCGCGATCTGCGCCTGCAGTTGCAGCGCAGCCTGCCCGCGGAGCCGGGCGATGCCGTCCACGAAATTCCGCCGCACTACTGACACCGGATTTGCCTTTCATGAACAAGTCCGAAGCACGTGATTTCCCGCTGCCGGCAGCTGAAGCGCGGGCGCTGGGTTTTGCGCCCGATCGCCTGCCGCGAATTGCCGCTGCGCTGCAGGCCGAGGTCGGGCGCGAAGCGCTGCCGGGAGCGGTGCTGATGATTGCGCGGAAAGGTCGGCTTGCATACTGCGAGACTTTCGGCCACCTCGACCCGCAGGCGCGCACGGCGATGCCGGTGGACGCGATGTTCAGCATTGCCTCGATGACCAAGCCGCTGGTGACGGTCGGCGCGCTGATGCTTTGCGAAGAGGGGCGCATGGCGATCAACCATCCGGTCCGTCATTACCTGCCGCAGCTCGCCGACATGCGCGTCAATCCGCCGCTGTGTGACGGGGCACCCGGCGCACCGACCGAGGCGCTTCGCCGCGAGATGACCATCGAAGACCTGATGCGCCACACCGCCGGCCTCAGTTATGGCCGGGGCGACAAGGCGCTGTACGCGCGCTATCCGTTCTCTTCGGATCTGGCTTCCACTCAGTGGACCGGCCCGGAATTCCTGGCGCGGCTTGCGGCGCTGCCGCTGCACTACCAGCCCGGGTCCATGTGGGAATACAGCCTGGGCCTTGATGTGCTGGGGCTGGCGGTCGAGGCAGTCACCGGGCAGCCGCTGTCGCGGTATCTGGAGGATAGCCTGTTCGCTCCGCTGGGCATGCGCGACACGGCATTCACGGTGCCGCCGGCCAAGGTGCCGCGCTACGCGAAGGCGCTGCCGCGGGATCCGGTGACCGGCGAACCGCAAACCCTGCGCGACGGTACCACTCCGCACAAGTTTGACTGCGGTGGCGGCTGTGCAGTGTCGACCGCGGCAGATTACCTGCGGTTTGCACAAATGCTGCTCAATGGCGGCAGCCTTGACGGCGTGCCTGTGCTGTCCCGGAAGACCGTCGAATTCATGACCAGCGACCATCTTGGGCCCGAGGTCGATCTTTCGAAGCTCAATGATTATCCGAATATCCGGGGGTATGGCTTCGGTCTCGGTGTGGCCGTGCGCCGCAGCGCCGGCCGCGGCGGCATGCCCGGCAGTGCCGGCGAATTCCACTGGGCGGGTTCCACCGGTACTTATTTCTGGGTGGATCCTGCCGAAGAGCTGGTGACCGTGTTCATGGCGCACGCTCCGGGGGCCATCCGTTATTACCACCGCCAGTTGCTGCACGCGCTGGTCCTGCAGGCCCTCGAATAGCCACGGCCTCGGCGTGCTCCGGACGGGATTGATGTCCGGCCCCTAAGCCGTTGTTTTCTTTGAAGGATGCCTCGGAAAATGCGATAATGGTACCCATGAACGACTCACAGCCACCGCAGAATCCCCCCGTCTCTCCCCGGGCACGCATGCAGGAGTTGCTGGCCATTCCGGACCGCAACCGCACCGATGCCGAGTGGGACGAACTCAATGAACTCGAAATCGCGCTCGCATCCGGCAACCGCCAGGGCGCGCCGGATCCGCAGAGCCGTCCGTTGCACCAGCGGCAGAATGCCGGTGGCGGGCGCATGCAGCCCGGCAATCGTCCCCAGGGTCCTAACAACAAGGGCCCGGGAGGCGGCGGCAAGAAATTTCACAAACGTCCCGGCAAACGCCGTGGCGGGGGCGGTGGCCAGCCGCCACCGCAGTGAGTAAACCCTAGTCCGCTGAAGGCCGCGCGTCACGCGCGGCTTTTTCATATCAGCACATCCGGAGCCTGTCATGGCAATGAAGCCCGCTGAACTGCAGAAATTCAACGCGTTGAAACTGGTCAACAAGATGAAAAAAGGTGCCTCCCCCGGACGCTTTGGCGCGACCGCCGGCACCACTCCCGACCGCCGCGAGCAGCGGCGGCTTGACCAGGCACGCGGGCTGGTGCCCTTCGCGGTGAAAATCGAAGGCGACCTGGTAAAGCGGATCCATGCGCTGGCGCAGGAGCGGGGTGTGCCGCCCG
>FWPV01012807.1_pt1 | contig 12837 bp, 12 predicted proteins | sample 2228371 | NCBI WGS metagenome assembly FWPV01 (sample SAMEA103939776, study PRJEB20133) | metagenome | reverse complement strand
CGCGCGCCCGCGCAGCAATTTATTCAGCGTTTCCCTAACTCCTAATTCCTAATGGCTAATTCCTACCCCCCCTTGGGGTTGAACAGGTAGCCCTGTCCCCAGACGGTGCGGATGTACACCGGATTGGCGGGGTCGGGTTCGATCTTACGCCGCAGCCGGGTCACCCGCACGTCGATGGAGCGATCGAAGGGGTCGCGCTCGTAGCCTTTGAGCCAGTCCATGATCTGATCGCGGCTTAAGGCGCGGTTGGGGTGCTCGACGAAGATCTTCAGCAGCGCGAATTCCGCGTGGGTCAAGGGGATCTCCTCGCCATTGCGGGTGAGCCGCTGGGCGTCCGTGTCCAGTTCGTGGTCTCCGAAACGGAAGATGGAGGACGGCTGCGCCTGCGCCGTTTCGCTGCCCCGGCGCAGCACCGCCCGGATGCGGGCCAGGAGCTCCCGCGGGTTGAAAGGTTTGGGCAGATAGTCGTCCGCCCCCACCTCCAGCCCGACGATGCGGTCGATGTCCTCGCCCCGTGCCGAGAGCATGATCACCGGGCAGCCTGCCGTGGACTTGAGGCGGCGCGTAAGGGATAGCCCATCCTCCCCCGGCAGCATGAGGTCCATCACCACCAGCGCGGGCCGGCCGCGGGCGAGGTGTACATCCATCTCTCGGCCATCGCGCGCCGTGTCCACCCGGTAGCCCTGCTGGCCCAGGTATTCGCTGAGCAGGTCGCGGATGCCGGCATCGTCGTCCACCACCAGGATGTGCGGTCTGTCTTCCATGCACGCCCCCCGAAACAGTCTGTTACAAATTTAACCCGGCGGGAAACGCCGGGGAAACCAGCGTCCCCTATGCTGCAGATCGTCAACTGGAGGAATGGCCATGAAAACGAATGTATGGAGCCCGGGGTCCGGAAGGGTGAAAGCCCGCATGGGGGGACCCCTTGTGATGCTGGCGCTCGTCGCCCTTTCTGCCCAGGCGCTGGCCGATACCGACGTGCCTATGAGGCTGGAGCCCCAGCCGAGGCTTGCCCAGATGGGACCGGAGGAGCGCCGGCAGTGGTGGTGGGAGCGCCTGCCTCCAGAGGAGCAGGCCAGGGTGCGCCAGCAGCTACGCGAAGAACTCCTGGAACTGCCGCCGGAACAGCGAGAGCTGCGCCGGCGGGAGATCCTGGAGGGCTGGCGCGAACCCCGCGAGCGCGGCCCCCGCATGCGTGAGATGCAGGAACGCCGCGGCTACCCCATGGAGGAGCGCCCATACCCGGAGCCGAACGCCGGCCGCGGCTTCGGTTTCGGCTACGAGCGCCGGCAGGAGCGGGACGAAAGGCCCGGCAGGCGCTAAAGCCCCGTTCATCGACGATCACCTTTGCAGCTAGGAGGCTGGACATGAAAGCGAAGCGCAGCATCACCCGCAAGCTCTCCCTGGCCGTGCTCACGGCCGCCCTCGCCGGAAGTGTCACGGCATGGGCCAAACCGCCGCACAAGCGCGCCTTCATGGAGGAATTCCACGACACCGCCTGGGTGGTGGCCCGCACCCCCGTGTATGAGGAGATCAACACGCCGCGGCGGGAATGCTGGACCGAACAGGTGGGCTACGAGTACGTGACCCCCTCGCGCTCCTACGGTGGCGCGATCATCGGCGCCATCGCGGGCGGCATCCTCGGCAACCAGATCGGCAAGGGCACCGGCAAGACCGTGGCCACGGCCGTGGGGGCAGCCACCGGCGCCATCGTGGGGGACAACCTGGACAACGACGTTCACCGCGCCGAGCGCATCACCAGCCGCCCCCGCTACGAGGAGCGCTGCCGCGTGGTGGACCAGTGGGAGCGGCGGCTTACCGGCTACAACGTGGTCTACCGCTACCAGGGCCGCGAATACACCGCCTTCCTGCCCTATGATCCGGGCAGCACGGTGCGGGTGCGGGTACACGTGAGCCTGGCCGAGTGACGGGGGCTTGGACGTGCGGGCGGGCATGGTTTAGAGTGCCCGCCTCCCGATCCATACAACCCCGGTGTTGTCTCACCCTTTCCTGCTCGGTCTTGCCTGGCTCGTCACCCTGCCCGCCCTGGCGGCCTGGGAGAAGGACTTCCTGGCCGCGCGCGATGCCTATCAGAAAGGGCGCCTCGACCGTTTCGAACAGCACGCCCGCCGCCTGCGCGAAGACCATCCCCTGCAGTCCTATGTGGATTTCTGGCAGATCAAGGCCAAGGGCACCGATGCGGTTGCCGCCATCCGCTTCCTGAGCCGCCATCCGGACAGCCCCTTGAGCGACGTGTTGCGGGCCGATCTGGCCCGGGATGCGGCCCGGCGCGGGGATTGGGCGGCTTATGAGAGATGGTCCGCCCAGGTGGTGCGCAAGGACCTGGACCTGCAATGCCTGGACCTGCGCTCCGGTCTGGAACAGGGAAGGGGCATAAGCCGCGAGCAGGTCCTGCCCCTCTACCGCACCGCCACGGACCGGCCCAGCGCCTGCGAGGCCCTGTTCGCGCGGCTGTTCGAGCTGGGGGTGCTGGGCATGGAGGATCTCTACACCCGGCTGCGCCTCGCCCTGGACGGCAACAACCTGCGCCTAGCCCGGGAGATCGACGCGGGGCTGCCTGAGGGGGAGCGCATGGGGGCGGATGCGCTCGGCCTGGCCGAGCGCTCCCCGGAACGCCTGGTGGCCGAGACACCAGCCAACCGGGCCAGGGCCGAGCTGGCCATCCATGCGCTGATGAGGCTTGCACGCCAGGATTTGGATGCGGCGGTGCGCCTCTGGGAGACGCATCAGGACAAATACGGCCCGGCGCAACGGCGTCACGGCTGGGGCCAACTGGCCATGCAGGCCGCCCGCAGTCACGACGAGCGCGCCCTGGAGTGGTTCCAGCGCGCCAGCCTGCCGCTGAGCGAGGCCCAACTCAGCTGGCGTGCCCGCGCGGCCTTGCGCGCCGGGCGCTGGTCGGAGGTGCTCATCACCATCCTGGCCATGCCGCCCGAGATGCAGGAGGAGCCGGTCTGGCGCTATTGGCGCGGGCGCGCCCACCAAGCGCTGGGCGGTGTCTTCCAGGCCAACCAGATCTTCGCCCGCCTCTCCAGGGAGCCTCACTACTACGGCCTGCTGGCCGCCGAGGAGCTGCCGTTGCGGGTGGAGACGCGGCCAGCGGATCACCGGGTGGGGGAGGACGAGGTGGCGCGGGTGCAGGACCTGCCGGGCATCCGCCGCGCCCTCCTGCTGCGCAGCCTGGGGCTCCTGGCCAATGCGGTGATGGAATGGGACTGGGCCCTGCGCGAGCGCGACGACGTGACCTTGCTCGCAGCGGCCGAGGTGGCTCGCCGCCGGCAGTGGTACGACCGGGCCATCGTCACCGCCGAACGCACCCGCGAGCTGCACGACTTCGACCTGCGCTACCTCACCCCCTATCGGGACCTGGCCCAGGCGTGGGCGCGCGAGCACGGACTGGATGAGGCCTGGATCTATGGCCTGATCCGCCAGGAGTCCCGTTTCGTGTCGTCCGCCCGCTCCCGCGTCGGCGCCCAGGGGTTGATGCAGATCATGCCCGCCACCGCCGACTGGATCGCCCGCCAGCTGGGTATGAGGCGGGCGGCCGCCCGGGAGATGGATCGACCGGAGACCAACATCCGCTTCGGCACCTTCTACCTCAGGCACGTGCTGGACAGCCTGCAGGGCTCGCCGGTGCTAGCCACCGCCGCCTACAACGCCGGTCCTGGCCGGGCGCGACGCTGGCAGGCGCCAGTCCCCCTGGAAGGGGCGATCTACGTGGAGACTATCCCCTTCCTGGAGACGCGGGAATACGTCAAGAAGGTGATGGCCAACGCCATGCATTACAGCCAGCGGCTGGGGCTGGAGCGCCCCGCCCTCAAGGACCGGCTGGGGATCGTGCCGGCCCGGGCGAAGGGCGATGCGCCGCCGATGGGCGCGGAAGCGGCCCCGGAGTGACCCGGGCGGTAAGCACACCCTCCTCTGGCGGTAGAATCGCGGCATTTGTCCACAACACCTGCTCCCATGAAACACGAAAAGATCTGTGTCATCGGCGGCGGCGGATTCGTCGGTCACCACCTGGTCAGCCTGCTAGCCGCCCAGGGGCGCCGGGTCCTGGTGCCCACCCGGCATCGGCAGCGGGTCATCGACCTCACGGTGCTGCCCACGGTGGAGGTGATCGAGGCCGATGTGCACGACCCCGCAACCCTGAAGCGTCTGTGCGAGGGGATGCACGCCGTCATCAACCTGGTGGGTATCCTGCACGGCACACCGGAGGCGTTCCGACGGGCCCATGTGGAACTGCCCCGCAGGATCACCGAGGCCTGTCACCAGGCAGGGGTGGGCCGCCTGCTGCACATGAGCGCCCTGGGGGCCGATGCGGCCTCCCGCAGCCACTATCAGCAGACCAAGGCCGCCGGCGAGGCTCAGGTGATGGCCCTGGGGCGGCAATGGGGCATGGCCGTGACCGCCTTCCGGCCCTCCGTGATCTTCGGACCAGGTGACAGTTTCCTGTCCCTCTTCGCCAACCTCCTCCGGCTGGCACCGGTGATCCCCCTGGCCGGCGCCTGGGCCCGCTTCCAGCCGGTCTACGTGGGCGACGTGGCGCGCGCCTTCGGCCTCGCCCTGGACGACCCCGCCACCCATGATCGGGTCTACAGCCTCTGCGGCCCCACCGTCTATACCCTGGAGGATCTCTTGCGGCTCACCGCGCGCACCCTGGGCCTCAAGCGCTGGATCCTGCCCCTCGACAAGGGCGCCTCCCACCTCTTTGCCCGGCTCATGGAGTTCAAGCCCGGCCGTAAGCTCATGACCCGCGACAACTATTACGCCATGCTCACCGACAATATCTGCCCCGAGGGCTTCCCGGCCCAGTTCGGCAGGCCCACCGCCCTGGAGGCGGTGATCGACTACCTGCGCGGCAGCGGGCCCCATTGCGGCTATGAGCGCTTCAGGGGCCTAGCCGGGCGGTGATGCACGGCACTGCTGCCTGCCGCCCTGGGCGGCCCAATCCCGCGCCCGATCCGCCCGGCATGCCGCCGCCCCCTCCCCTGACCGGGTAAGCGCGTGCAAGGCCCGACTGAGCTCACCCTCCCCTTTCCGCCCCACATCCGGGTCTATGCCGTGGGGGGCGCGGTGCGCGACCGGCTGCTGGGGCTGCCGGTGCAGGACCGAGACTACGTGGTGGTTGGGGCCACCCCAGAGGAGATGGTGGCCTTGGGCTTTCGCCCCGTGGGCCGGGATTTCCCCGTCTTCCTGCACCCGGTGACCCAGGAGGAATACGCCCTGGCCCGCACCGAACGCAAGACCGCACGCGGCTACAAGGGCTTCCAGGTCTATGCCGCCCCCGACGTGACCCTGGAGGAGGACCTGCGCCGGCGCGACCTTACCATCAACGCCATGGCCGAGGATGCCGAAGGCCACATCATCGACCCCTATGGCGGCCGGGCCGATCTCGCGGGACGCTGGCTGCGCCATGTCTCCCCCGCCTTTGCCGAGGACCCGGTGCGCATCCTGCGGGTGGCCCGCTTCGCCGCCCGCTATCCGGACTTCCGGGTGGCCGACGAGACCCTGGCCCTCATGCGGCAGATGGTGCGAGAAGGGGAGGTGGACGCCCTGGTGCCAGAACGGGTCTGGCAGGAACTGTCCCGCGGCCTCATGGAGGTGCGCCCCTCCAGGATGATCCAGGTGCTGCGCGTCTGCGGGGCCCTGGCCCGGCTCCTGCCCGAGGTGGAGCGCCTGTTCGGCGTGCCCCAGAACCCCGCCAGCCACCCGGAGATCGACACGGGGGATCACCTGCTGCGGGTGCTCGACCAGGCCGCCGCCGCGGGCTATGCCCTACCGGTGCGCTATGCCGCCCTACTGCACGACCTAGGCAAGGGCCTGACCCCGCGCGAGCGCTGGCCCGATCACACCGGCCACGAGCTGGCAGGCCTCGTGGCGGTGCAGGCGGTGAGCGAGCGCCTGCGGGTACCGGCAGAATGCCGGGAACTGGCCTGCACAGTATGCCGCTGGCACGGCCTCGCGCATCAGGCCGACCGGCTCGATGCCCCGGCCTTGCTGGACTTGCTGGAGCGCTGCGACGCCTTTCGCCGCCCGCAGCGGCTGCAGGCCTTCCTTCAGGCCTGCGAGGCGGATTTCCGGGGCCGGCCGGGTTGGCAGACACGCCCTTTCCCCCAGGCTGGACGCCTCAAGCGGGCACTGGCGGCCGCCCGCGCGGTGGATGCCGCGCAGGTGGCGCATGGGCTCGACCCGGCCGCCATCCCGACCGCCATCCGCTCGGCCCGCATCGCGGCCATCGCCGCAGCGCTGACGGCGCCATCCTGATCGAGCCGGGCTGCGGCCCCTCCACCACCATGCCCCAGGTGAGGATGGCCCGTCTCGGTCACGTCCGGCCAGCCCGGGCGCCCTGACGCCTGCGGGTGCAGCCACCGCCCCGGGGCACACGGGAACTTCCTGCCCTTGGGCCGGCCTTTGGTGACGAAAGTCACCGACATCGCGCCGGTGCTCATCCAAGCTGTGTCCAAGCCCCGATGTGGGGTGGATTGGGAAAGGAGGTCGTCATGAAAAGGAACGTCGGCAGTGTAGACCGTATCCTGCGCATCGTCGTGGGGCTGGCCCTGATCACCTGGGCCGTTTTGGGTGGGCCCGCCTGGGCCTGGATCGGCGTGCTGCCCCTGGCCACCGGTGTGATCGGCTGGTGTCCCGCCTATCTGCCCTTCGGCATCAAGACCTGCAAGACCGAATAGGCAGGGGCTTGCCTCGCGTCCTGCACCCTGCCGCGGCCTACGCCAGAAAGAGCTTGTAGGCCGGGTTGCGCGACTCGTCCCAGTAGGGGTAGCCCAGGCCGTCCAGGAAGCGTTGGAACTGGTCCTTCTCCTCGGGCGGGACCTGGATGCCCACTAGCACCCGGCCATAGTCGGCGCCGTGGTTGCGGTAGTGGAACAGGCTGATGTTCCAGTCGTGGCTCATGCTGTTCAGGAAGCGCATGAGGGCCCCGGGCCGCTCCGGGAACTCGAAGCGGTAGAGCACCTCGTGCTCCGCCTGGGGGGCGCGGCCGCCCACCATGTGGCGCACGTGCAGCTTGGCCATCTCGTTGTCGCTCAAGTCTAGCACCGGCAGCTCGTGCGCCTTCAGGGTGGCGATGACCCGCTCCACCTCGGCCCGGTCGTTGACCTGAATGCCGACGAACACATGGGCCACCCGAGGGTCGGCATAGCGGTAGTTGAACTCGGTGATGACCCGCCCGCCGATCAGGGAACAGAAGGTCTTGAAGCTGCCGGGCCGCTCCGGGATGGACACCGCCAGCAGGGCCTCGCGGCTTTCGCCCAGCTCGGCCCGCTCAGCCACGAAACGCAGCCGGTCGAAGTTCATGTTGGCGCCGCTGGCGATGGCCACCAGGTGAAGGTCCTGCACCTTCTCGCGCGCCACCCAGGCCTTGAGGCCCGCCACCCCCAGGGCCCCGGCCGGCTCCAGAATGGAGCGGGTGTCCTCGAAGACGTCCTTGATGGCGGCACAGATGGCGTCGTTGTCCACGCGCAGGACCTCGTCCACATACCGCTGGCACAGCCGGAAGGTCTCCTCGCCCACCTGCTTGACCGCCACCCCATCGGCGAAGATGCCCACCTGGGGCAGCACCACCCTTTCCTTTTTGTGCAAAGAGCGCGCCATGGCATCGGCGTCTTCCGGCTCCACGCCGATGATCCGGATCTGCGGCTTGAGGCGTTTGAGATAGACGGCGATGCCAGCGATCAGCCCGCCGCCGCCGACGGGGACGAATACGGCGTGGATGGGCTGTCGCGCCTGGCGCAGCAGCTCCATGCCGATGGTCCCCTGGCCGGCGATGACATCCGGGTCGTCATAGGGGTGCACGAAGGTCCGCTCTTCGGCCCTGGCGATCTCCATCGCCCTGGCATAGGCCTCGTCATAGGAGTCGCCGTGCAATACCACCCGCGCGCCGCGGCGGGCCACGGCATCCACCTTGATGCGGGGCGTGGTGGCGGGCATGACGATGGTGGCCTCGCAGCGCAGCACCTGGGCGGCCAGGGCCACCCCCTGGGCATGGTTGCCAGCGGAGGCCGCCACCACCCCGCGTGCGAGCTGCGCCGGCGCAAGCCCCGCCATCTTGTTGTAAGCGCCGCGTAGCTTGAAGGAAAACACCGGCTGCAGGTCCTCGCGCTTGAGCCAGACGTGGTTGCCCAGGCGCCGCGAGAGGTTATCCGCCGTCTCCAGGGGTGTCTCGATGGCCACGTCATAGACGCGGGCGAGTAGGATGCGCTCCAGGTAATCCATGGTGCTGCGGATAGGAAAGAACCGTAAATGGCGTTATTCTCGGGCTTTCCGCAGCAAGTTCATAGAGAGCAGTTGCCATGACCCAAGACGAGATGAAACAAGCCGTCGCCCGCGCCGCCATCGATTACGTCCCCGCCGGCGTCATCGGCGTGGGCACCGGCTCCACCGCCAACTACTTCATCGACGAGCTGGCCCGCATCAAGGGGCGCATCGACGGCGCCGTCGCCTCCTCGGTGGCCACCGCCGAGCGGCTCAAGGGGCACGGCATCCCCGTGCTGGACCTGAACGAGGTGGGTGAGCTGGAGGTGTACGTGGACGGGGCCGACGAGATCACCCGCCATCTCGCCATGATCAAGGGCGGCGGCGGGGCGCTCACGCGGGAGAAGATCGTCGCCGCCTGCGCCAAAAAGTTCGTCTGCATCGTGGACCAGACCAAGGTGGTGGACGTGCTGGGCCGCTTCCCCCTGCCGGTGGAGGTGATCCCCATGGCCCGCTCCTACGTGGCCCGCGAGCTCGTCAAGCTGGGGGGCAGCCCCGTGCTGCGCGCCGGCTTCACCACCGACAACGGCAACGTGATCCTGGACGTGCACAACCTCCAGATCCTGGATCCGGTGGCCCTGGAAGGCGAGATCAACCAGATCGTGGGGGTGGTCACCAATGGGCTGTTCGCCCGCCGCGGCGCCGATGTCTGCCTGGTGGGCACGCCCCAAGGGGTCAAGACCCTGACCGCCTGAACCGCGGGCGCGCCTGGAGTCCGCCGCCATGCAGGAGGAAAGGAGGCGTTTCCACCGTGTCCTGCACGACGCCCGGGCCACGGTGTTCGCGCCCGGGGGCGACTGGCCCTGTGAGGTGTGCGATCTGTCCCTCCAGGGGTGCCTGCTTACGGCGACGCGGGATTGGCAGCTCGCGCCAGACCGGACCTACTCCATCTCCATCTGGCTGGCGCGGGACATCGAGATCAGCATGCAGGCGCGGCCCGTCTATCAGAACGGCCGTGATGCCGGCTTCGCATGCCGGAGCATGGACCTTGCGAGCGCCACCGAGCTGCGCCGTCTGGTGGAGCTCAACCTCGGCGACCCGGCCCTGCTGGAGCAGGGACATCCAGGCCCTGCTGCGCGGGGTGTGAGACCGGGGCCGCGCCGCCTGCCGCCCGGCGGTGCAGTCCAGGCCGGCGTGGCGCCAGGGATCGGCGGTCGGCATCCAGCGATAGCCGTCCCGTCAGGCCGTCAGCACCAGTGCCCAGATCACCACCACGTTGACCAGGGCCATGAAGACCGAGGCGCTGCCGATGTCCTTGGCACGTTTGGCCAGGACGTGGTCCTTAAGCGAGATGCGGTCCACGGTGGCCTCGATGGCGGAGTTGATGAGCTCCACGATGAGCACCAGCAGCACACTGCCCACCATGAGGGCGCGGGACAGATGGTCCTGGGTAAGGAAAAAGGCCAGAGGGATGAGTGCGACGGCAAGCCACACCTCCTGGCGGAAGGCATCCTCGTGCCGGTAGGCGGCCTTGAGGCCAGCCAGGGAGTAGAAGAAGGCGTTCCAGACACGGGTCAGCCCGGTCTTACCCTTGTAGGGGCTCTGGGCTTGCGCTGCCTCCCCGTCATGCCGTGCCGGCGGGTCGGGAGGGCGCCCGGCGGAGGCTCGTGCGGGTTCTGCGGGACCGCGCGCCATGCTCATGGCCTCCAGGCCAGGTCCAGCTCCCGCGCCGCCCGCACGTCATCGAGGCGGCGCACCGGCAGGCTGTGGGGTGCGCCCTTGACCAGCGCCGGGTCGGTCTCGGCTTCCTCCCGGATGCGCACCATGGCGGCCACGAAGGCATCCAGGGTGGCCTTACTCTCCGTCTCGGTGGGCTCGATGAGCAGGCACTCAGGCACCAGCAGCGGAAAATAGGTGGTGGGGGCGTGAAAGCCGTAGTCCAACAGCCGCTTGGCAAAGTCCATGGCGGTCACGCCGGTGGCCTCCTTGAGGCGTTTCAGGGTGACGATGAACTCGTGGCTCGCGCGCCGCTGGGGGAAGGCGAGGTCGAAGCCGGCGCGGGCGAGCTCCGCCGCCAGGTAGTTGGCGTTGAGGGCGGCAAAGTCCGCCACCCGCTGCATGCCGGCGCGGCCCAGCATGCGCCCATAGACCCAGGCCCGCAGCAGCACCCCCATGTTGCCGCCGAAGGCGGACAGGCGGCCGATGGACTGGGGCCGGTCGGCTTCCTCCGCAAAGCGGTAGAAGCCACGCTCCTCCACCACCAGGGGGATGGGCAGGAAAGGCAGCAGCCGCTCCGACACCCCCACCGGCCCGGCACCAGGGCCGCCGCCGCCGTGGGGGGTGGAAAAGGTCTTGTGCAGGTTCACGTGGATGACGTCGAAGCCCATGTCCCCCGGCCGCACCCGCCCAAGAATGGCGTTCAGGTTGGCGCCGTCGTAGTAGGTGAGCCCCCCGGCCTCGTGCACGATGCGCTGGATGTCTAGGATGTGCTGCTCGAACACCCCCAAGGTGGAGGGGTTGGTGAGCATGAGGCCGGCGGTGTGGGGGCCCACGGCCTGGCGTAGCGCCTCCAGGTCCACGTTGCCCTGACGGTCGGTGGGGATCTCCCGCACCTGGTAGCCGCACATGATGGCGGTGGCGGGATTGGTGCCGTGGGCGGCGTCGGGCACGATGATCTCGCGCCGGGCGGCATCACCCCGCGCTTCGTGATAGGCGCGGATCATGGCCACGCCAGCGAATTCGCCCTGGGCCCCGGCCATGGGGGCGAGCGACACCCCGGCCATGCCGGTGACCGCCTTGAGCATCTCCTGCAGCTCGTAGAGACAGGCGAGAAAGCCCTGTCCGGTCTCCGCATCCGCCAACGGGTGGCGCGCCAGGAACTGGGGCAGCATGGCCAGGGCGTTGCAGGCGCGCGGGTTGTATTTCATGGTGCAGGAGCCCAGGGGGTAGAACTGGGTGTCGATGGCGAAGTTCTTCTGGGACAGCCGCGTGTAATGCCGCACCACGTCCAACTCCGAGACCTCGGGCAGGGGCGGCGGCGCCGCGCGCAGGAGTTCCTGGGGCAGGTCGTCGGCGGCAGGGGCCGCGCCGGGGTACTGGGCGCGGGCCTGGCGACCGGGGCGGGAGAGGTCGAAGATCAGCATTTGTTCGGGGATGGTGGATGGGATTTAATACCCTTCACCCTTCACCTTTCACCCTTCACCCATTCCCCCCTCAGGCCGTCTCCCCCCGCGCCGCGGCCAGGGCGGCTTCGTAATTGGGCTCCTGTTTGATCTCGGGGACCAGCTCGGCATACACGACCCGGTCGCGCTCATCGAGCACGATGACGGCGCGGGCGCACAGGCCGGCGAGGGGTGGGTCCATGATCATGACGCCGTAGTCCTTGTGGAAGTCCCGCCCGCGCATGGTGGACAGGGTGATGACGTTCTTCAACCCCTCGGCAGCGCAGAAGCGGTTCTGGGCGAAGGGCAGGTCGGCGGAGATCACCAGCACCACGGTATTAGGCAGTTCGGCGGCCGCGGCGTTGAACTTGCGGGTGGATTCGGCGCACACCGGGGTGTCCAGGCTGGGCACGATGTTGAGGATCTTGCGCTTGCCCCAGAACTGGGACAGGGAGACGTCCTTCAGGTCCTTGTCCACCAGCATGAAGGAATGGGCGATCTCGCCCACGCGGGGAAAGCTGCCGCCAACGGAAATGGGCTCGCCGCCCAGGGTCACGGTTGCCATCGTCGAACTCCTCTCGTCAAGGTTTCAGGATTTGTAGGCACAAGGCGGCGCCTCGCGGCGCCGGTTCAGGATGCGCTCCAATTTTTGCGCATAGTCAGCGAGGTCGTCATCCGTTTTCGTCTCGGTAGCGCAAACCAGGATGGCGTCGGCCAGTTCTGGGTAGTCGCCGGCGAGGGGGTGTCCCCCCAGGATGCCCTGGGCGCGCAGGGCGCGCAGGACCTCGTGGGGATTGGCCGGCAGGCGCAGCGCCGCCTCGTGGAAGAAGGGGCCGCTGAAGGCCCGGCGCACGCCGGGGATGGCGGCAAGCCGTGCCACTAGCTCGCGGGTGCGGGCGTGGCTCGTCAAGGCCACCTGCTTCAGTCCCTGGGGCCCCAGCAGGGCCAGGTAGAGGGTGGCGGCGGTGACCAGCAGGCCCTGGTTGGTGCAGATGTTGGAGGTGGCCTTGGAGCGGCGGATGTGCTGCTCGCGGGCCTGCAGCGTCAGGGTATAACCCGGCCTGCCCTCCAGGTCCACGGTGCGTCCGACGATGCGGCCGGGCATCTGGCGCACCAGGGACTGGCGGGTGGTCAGGAAGCCGAAATAGGGGCCGCCGGAGGCGAGCGGTATGCCCAGGGGCTGACCGTCGCCCACGCAGATGTCGGCGCCCTTCTCCCCCCACTGCCCGGGGGGTTTGAGCAGGGCGAGGCTCACCGGGTTGACCACGGCGATGACCAGCATGCCCCGCGCGTGCGCCCAGTCGGTGAGGGCATCCACCGGCTCCAGCACGCCGAAGTAGTTGGGTTGGGGGAGGACGAGGGCCGCGGCGGGCTCCACGCCGTGCCGGTCCAGGTCCTTGATGGCGATGTGGCCGCGCTCGGGGCAATGGGGGATGGCGGTGAGTTC
>FWPV01012806.1_pt1 | contig 12837 bp, 9 predicted proteins | sample 2228371 | NCBI WGS metagenome assembly FWPV01 (sample SAMEA103939776, study PRJEB20133) | metagenome | reverse complement strand
CGCCTTGCCTCTCGCGGAGCCGCAACTCCGCACGACCGGCTTGGCGAAAGCCTATCGCAAGGCCGCGGTGGAAATTCCCGTTCTCCGCGGCGTGGACCTGGAGGTCCATCCGGGCGAATTCCTGGCGATCGTGGGCCAAAGCGGCTCGGGAAAGAGCACGTTGCTGCACCTCTTGGGTCTGCTGGATCGCCCCGACCAGGGGAGCATTCGGTTGGCCGGTGCCCGAATCGACGATTTGCCGCCGACCAAACGCGATCATCTGCGCAACCGGTGCTTCGGAATGGTGTTCCAGTTCTACCATCTCTTGCCGGAACTGACCGCCCTGGAAAACGTCATGGTGCCGGCCTTGATCGCGACCAATCCCTGGACGGGATTTCGAGAACGGTCGCGACTGCGACGCCGGGCAATGGAACTCTTGGAGCTGATGGGGCTGTCTCACCGCTTGCGGCACCGACCGCGAGAGCTGTCCGGCGGTGAGATGCAGCGAACCGCGATCGCCCGGGCACTGATGAATCGGCCGCAAATCCTCTTGGCCGATGAACCGACCGGAAACCTGGATCAGGCGACCGGCCGGGAAATCTTGAAAACCCTGCGAACCTTGAACGGTATCGAGAACCTCACTATAGTCATGGTTACGCACGATCCCACCATTGCGGCACAGGCGGATCGCGTCGTACGTCTTCGCGAAGGCCGGGTCGTACCCGCCTGATTTCGCACCATATCGATCGAGGCAGGCCCCGAGTACGCGGACGCCTCATGTCTCGGATAAAGCTCCGGGGCCAGCCGCGTGAAGCTTCGTCCGGCCTAGTGCAGAAAATTTGCTTCAGAGGGATGGAACGCGCGGAATGGCTCTCAAAGTCTTCATCGGCGGGAAGTTTTACGACAAGGACGACGCCAAGATCAGCGTCTTCGATCACGGTCTGCTCTACGGAGACGGCGTCTTCGAAGGCATCCGCAGTTACGCCGGCAAGGTCTTTCGCATGCAGCAACACCTGGATCGGCTTTGGGACTCCGCCAAGGCCATCTGGCTCCGGATCCCCATGAGCAAAGAGGAGATGGCCGCCGCTATCGAGGAGACCCTACGGATCAACGGAATCGAAGACGGTTACATCCGCGTGGTCGTCACCCGCGGTGCCGGGACCTTGGGTCTCGACCCCAATCGTTGCAGCGATCCCCAGGTCATCATCATCACCGACCACATCTCGCTCTACCCGAAGGAGCTGTACGATCAGGGGCTGGAGCTGATCACCGTCAGCACGATTCGCAATCACCCGGCGGCGCTCAGTCCGCGCATCAAATCGCTGAACTACCTCAACAACATCCTGGCCAAGATCGAGGGTCTCCAGGCGGGCTGCATCGAGGCGTTGATGCTGAACCACAAGGGCGAGGTGGCCGAGTGCACCGGCGACAACATCTTCCTCGTGCGGAAAGGGGAATTGCTGACGCCGCCGAAGGAGGCCGGCATCCTGGAGGGAATTACCCGCGACGCCGTCATCGAGTTGGCTTGCGAGTCGGGGATCGCGGTCCGGGAGATCCCGCTGACCAAGCACGACGTGTACATCGCGGATGAGTGCTTTCTCACGGGAACGGCGGCGGAGGTCGTTCCCGTGGTGAAGGTGGACAGCCGCCCTATCGGCGACGGCAAGCCCGGCCCCGTCACCCGCGACCTCATGTCGAAGTTTCACCGATTGACGCGCAATCACCGTTCCTAAAAGGCAAATCTTCGCCGGGCGATACGGCTGCTCGCTTGGGGGAAAAGCCGAGCTTGCCGCCCGGCTTGGGTCGATTATAATGATGATGTGGGCGAAGGCGTATTTCCGTCGTTCGCCCGTTCGTCCAAGGGCTATAGCGTTTCAATTATTCCCAGCTCCGGCACGATATCCGATCGGTACGTGCCGAGCCGCCTCCGCTTATTTCGGTCGACGGCGAACCGTAATCGCCGACGCCATATTCGTTCTTTTTGATGCGTGTACGACAGAGTCGGTCCCAAGGTTCGTGCAACGGTGGAGGTGTGGTCGAGTTCGCGCGATGGATGACGTTCGCCGGCAGCGATCGTTCCCGTTTCCGTTATCGTAAATCTCCTTCATATCTTGCTCGATTATCCGCTGCCGCTGGAAGAAACTGGTCTCATTAGCGTGTCCTGACCGCGTACGCGAAATGCACGGAGTGCATGCCGTTCGCCCTCGAAACGGTGCAGCCGTTCAGCGGCGAACAGGTCTGTGATCCCCCCATCGCCGTGGCCGATCCGGAACGGCCGTCTCCGTCGGGAAGTGGTCTTCGCCGAATAGCTTTTCATGGCGTCCGACTCCGCTTCCTTGCGTTCTTGTCTAGCGTCGTCGGTTTGATGCAGTGCCGGCGACAAGGAGGGTGTTATGCGCCTCCTCAATTCCGTGATGACGGGGGAATCGGTATCGCCGCCCGTCGTCCCAGCCGTCATCAACCACGATACGGCCCAACTTTCCGGCGGTTCCAGGCTCTCCCGCCCGCCCCGACTTCATCGCCTGTCCGAGGTGCGTCTTCGCCAAGGCGTCTCCTTGCGGACCATGGCGCGGCGGATGAACGTGGATGTCCGCACCGTACGCCGCGAGGAGGATCCCGCCAACGATCTTCCGCTATCGGTTATCTACCGTTGGCAGCGGGCGCTGGAGGTCCCCCTGACGGAGCTGCTGTCGGAGATCGAGGAACCCCTCTCCGCGCCGGTTCTCAAGCGGGCCAGGCTGTTGCGCTTGATGAAAACGACGATGTCGATCCTGCGCCGGACACGGCAACGGTCGGTGCGACTGCTGGCTCAAATGCTGGCGGAACAACTGATCGAAATCATGCCGGAGCTGAAAGACGTGAATCCTTGGCATTCCCGCCGCCTACGCCCGAAGCAGGCGAAACTCGGCCGGTCGGCGCTCCGCCGATACCGATTTCGAGCCTAGCGCGGCCGACCGCAATAGGATTGCGACCGGTACCGCCTTCGAGTTGAAACTCGGAGGAGCGGTATGGGCCCGGTTTGGTGCGAGCGGCTTCAGGACTGCGCCGGGCGGTCCCAACGCCGTCTAGGCAAGGCTCATGGGAGCGCCGCTTGGCGGCGGATTTCCAATACGATGGCGGTCCAATCCCAGTCGCCGCGCCCCTGCGCCAACGACGCCAGGTAACGGTCGCGGATCAGGCTCAGAAGCGGCATGGGCGTCCGGGTTTCTGCGGCGGTCTGAGCGACCAGGGACATGTCCTTCGCGCCCAAGGCCAACCGAAAGAGCGGTTCGCGGTGCTCGCCGCTCAAAAGGTGTTTGCCGTAGCCCTTGTAGATGAAACAATCGAACAGAAACTCGGTAATGGTTTCGAAAAAGGTCTCGGCCGGCAAGCCGCTCTTTTCGACGAAGGCGAAGGATTCGCCCAACGACTCCACGACGGCCGCGATCAGGAAGTTGGACGCCAATTTGGCCGTATGAGCGGCCTCCGGCGCGTCGCCCAACTCCAGAACCCGCCTGCTGATGCACTGCAAAACGGGCTTCACGGCCTCGCGCGCGGCGGAAGGACCGGAAATATAGAATGTCTGCCGTTTGGCGGCCACGGTGTCCGGTCGGCCCATCACGGGACAGGCCAAGTAAGTTCCCCCCTCCTCGCGGTGCCGCGAGGCTAGTTCAGCCGCCGTCTTGGGAGAGATCGTACTCATCGAAACGTGGATGCCCTGTCGTCCCAGTCGGCGAAAGACGCTGCCGTCGGCAAACAGCCCTTGCAAAGCCGCGTCATCCGAAACGCATGTCATCAGAATGCCGCTCGGCGGCACCGCGTCGGCGGGCGTATCCACCCGGACCGCGCCGAGTTTTACCAACGGTTCCGTCTTTTCCGGAGTTCGGTTGTACACTCGCACGGGATAGCCCTCGGCCAACCAGTTGGCGACCATGGCGGCGCCCATCTGACCGATCCCGATGAACCCCAATGAAAGCGACTCCTTGGAAAGCGAAGTGTCCACCGCGTCATCTCCTCAAAACCAGGGAATTCTCGCCGTTCACCCGGCGGCCGGCGGCATACCCCCACGAGTGCCCTGCGGACGGGCCTATTTCACCTGCGAATGAGCCTCGCGTGCGCCCCGCCGGGGCCATGGGTCATTCTGAACCTTCATCCGGCAGAAGGAAACCCCAGCGCACCAACGCAGGGGCATCGTCCCCGCCTCGGACCGATCGCCGCGATCTTCCCTCGCGAATATCCGCCGGGCCGCCGCCTCAGATAGACTCGGAGGCCGTGACCGAAAACGACCGAGCCTCTTCGATTATCGCTCCCTGCGACGGAGCGATGCTCGCAAATCGCGACGTGCTCACCGCGTGCAGGACGATACAAGCCACCTCCGGAGGGCAGAAATAGCGAATGGGAAACTCACCGCCCACGCCCCGAGTCACGTACATCGCGGTCGGCGGACGGTAGAACGCTCCCGCCGAATAGCGGATGCCCGAGGCACACGGCGTCAGGATCGGTCCCAGCCATGGCATGCAAATCTGGCCTCCGTGCGTATGCCCCGCCAAGACCAAATCCACGTCGTTGCGGGCGGCCCAGCGGAGCTGATCGGGCGTATGGGCCGATAACAGGCGGAACGGCCGGTGCGGATCCCCGTTGACGGCGGCCTGAAAATCCGGAGCTTCTCCCCACCACGGCCGCTCGTCTCCGCCCAGCAGAAGTACGTCGCGACCGATCACCAGACGCTCCACCCGCCCGCCCAAATCAACCAGACCGGCCCGGATCAGCCGGTCACGAATTCGCGCGGCATTCAGGCGAAAATCGTGATTGCCGAGGATGAAATAGACGCCGTGCTTGGCTTGAAGGCGGCCCAACACCTCCGCGGCATGCTCAAGACAGTCCTCGTGGTCGACGATATCGCCCGTAATCACGGCCAGGTCGGGCTGCCGCCCGTTGGCGGCGTCCACGACCGCCTCGTAGAAATCCAGGTGGATGCGGCCGCTAAAGTGCAAGTCGGAAAGATGCATTACCGTCAGGCCGTCGAGACCGGGCGGCAACCGCTCGAGCTGAAAACCCACGTCCGTGAACTCGCAGAGCGAGGACTCGTTGCCCGGCAAACGCAGGACGCGGCTGTGCGTCTGCACGCGGGAGCGGGCAGGCCGCCGCGGGTAATCCGCCGCACGGGCGCTGCCCGGCAGTTTCGGACGCACGGCCTTCAACGGCCGGGGACCGTTCTCCGGAGTCGGCGCGGGCACCGCCACCCTGGCGCGGAGCCGATGATAGCGGACCACGGGCGGATGGCCCTTCAAGCGGCGAACAACGCGGACCGCAAGGGAGTACGGCAAAATCGCCCAGCAGAGCAATACGTACGCATCGGCGACCCAGGCGATCAACGCGGCGGCGGACGTCGGCCCCCCCGCTCCGCCCGGCCAGGTCCATAACGGCAGATCACCGCGAACAAGGCCCACCGTAAACGCGGACGGGATCGCAGCGCCGACGATGACCAAGAATGCCGTGGTTTTGCTGCACACGCCGTAGGCCAAACCGCATCCGTGCAGTCGATTCCAGAGGACGGCCCATAGCACCACATGCCCCGCCATCGCAACCAGGGCACCGACGAGAACCCAAATGTGCATGATTCCGAAAGAAGCCTGGCTGTTTGCTAGGAAGATGAACGACGTCCGCGCGGGATGAACGAACCGGGACTTGCGGCCTTATCAGCCGGTCGATTTGACCGCAGAACCACGCCTCGGCCTTTCCGCCGTTCTCGCGTTTCGAAAACCGATATACCGAATACCATACGGCGGAGGGATCCGCTTCGTGCCGCGCAACAATACTATGATTATTGTCGGCGCTCCCCCGCGAGAAAAGCGTGAAAACGATTTCGCGGCGAATCGAGAAGCGATCGCTGCGTCGCGCGTTCAACCCTTACCGGTCGAACCGTCGGCTTCCCTCCGCCGCCGGTTTGCAAGACTTGTTCTTTTCGTTACCCTTGAAAGTCTGCGCGGCGACGGTCGGCCTGCGCATGCCATTGGAAAGTTAGGGAGATCGGCTTTGATGAAATGCCCCCGGCAAGAACGCCATCCTCGGCACGATGATTTCCTTTCTAGTCGGCGCATTTTCCCCCCGGGTTTGACCGGCAAGGAACCGCTGGCGGACGTGCTGGACACCGTTTTCCTGGCCTACAACGGGGCGCGTCTCCGCGAAGGTGCCCAGCTTTTCGTCCGGAAGATGCTGGAACCGGAGGTGACGGTCGGGATGTCGCTGGCGGGCGCGCTGACACCGGCCGGATTGGGTGCATCCTGCGTGGTTCCCCTCATCGAGGCGGGTTTCGTGGATTGGATCGTCTGCACCGGCGCCAATCTCTACCACGACTTGCATTTCGCCTTCAACTACCGCTTGGTGGCGGGCGACTTTCGCATCGACGACCGGACCCTGCACGAGGTCGGCGTGGTCCGCATCTACGACGTGCTGCTTTCCCTCGACGAATGCCTGATCGAAACGGATCGCCGAGTCCAAGAAATGCTCGACCGGCCCGAGTTCCAGCGGACGCTCAGCACCGCCGAGTTGCACTACCGGATGGGCAAGTACGCAGCCGAGGCGGAGGAAAAGGCGGGGTTGCCGCACGTCTCGGTCCTCGCGGCGGCCTACCGCAACGGCGTGCCGATCTACACCAGCTCGCCGGGCGATTCCACCATCGGCATGGTCGCCGCCGAGCGTTGGCTGCAAGGCAGCGCCCTGCGACTCGATCCCTTGGCCGACGTCAACGAGACGACGGCCGTCTACTATTGGTCCAAGACCGAGGACCGCAAGTCGGCCGTCCTCATCTTCGGCGGCGGCAGCCCCAAGAATTTCGTGCTTCAGACCGCGCCGCAGGCTTCGGACATCTTAGGTCTGGATACGCCGGGCCACGATTACTTCTTGCAATTCACGGATGCCCGGCCCGATACCGGCGGCCTGTCCGGCGCAACCCCCCAGGAAGCGGTGAGTTGGGGCAAAGTCGATCCGGAACATGTGCCCGATTCCGTGGTTTGTTATGTCGATTCGACTGTGGCCATGCCCCTGGTGACGGCTTACGCCCTTGCGCGGCGGCCCCGGCGCGAGCCGAAACGCCTGTACGATCGGCGCGCCGAGCTGTTGGAACAACTGCGGCACGCGTACTTGCAAGCGAAAGCCGGCGATTGACCGATCGCAGGGAGTTTTCGCTTCCGACCGGCGGCCGCAGACCATGCGTGCGCGTACAATAACAGGCATATGGATTCCGCCGTATCCCGCGTCCGCGTCCGACCCACTCGCCAGGGGATTTACTATCTAGCCCTGGCGATCGGAATTTTTTTGGCGGCCTGTTCGCGTCAGGTCAACATCCTGCTTTTGATGGCGGGCTTCGTGGCCGGTCCGTGGATTCTCGGCTGGTGGCCGGCTGGAAACAACCTCCGGGGCTTGCGCGTACGCCGGCGTCTGCCGCGGGGCATCTGCGCGGGTGATCTCCTGGTCGGACGGTTCGAGGTCGAAAACGTGCGACGCCGCCCACACTGGTCGATCCGCATCGAGGATACGGTTCGGCGGACGGCTCCCAACGGCGATTCAACGCACGTACCCGCCACCGACGTCACGGCGATCTTCCGCTTCGTCGCCGGCAAGGAAACCCGGAGCGCAACCTTCCAAGGGCGTTTGCCCGCCCGCGGGCGTTACGAATGGGGGCCCCAGCGTCTGAGCAGCCGATTCCCCTTCGGCCTCTTCGAAGCCTCGTGCACGGTCGAGAGTCGCGAATCCCTTCTCGTGTACCCTTGCCTGGGCAAGCTGACGCGGCAGTGGTTCCAACGCGCCCACCCCGATTACGACGGCCGCGCCCGGCGCGAAACGCGGCGCCAACGCATGTCCGGCGACTTCTTCGGGCTCCGCGAGTGGCGGTCGGGAGACAGCCCGCGGCATATCCATTGGCGCAGCTCCGCAAGACTCCAGCAGTTGTTGGTCAAGGAGTTCGATCAGCCGCGCAACGAGGATGTGGCGATTCTCTTGGCCTTGTGGGAGCCGGTAACGCCCACCGCCCTGGAGCGCGAACACGTGGAGGAGGCCGTCAGCTTCGCCGCCACCGTGCTCGACGATCTCTGCCGTAGAGGCGGCGGCAACGTCAGCCTGATCGTCTCGGGCGCGGAGGTGGAACGCATCACCGGACCGGCTTCGCCCGGCTTGCTCGATCGCGCGCTGGAGACCCTGGCCGTGGCGACGGCGACCCATCGCGATCCGCTCCCGCCGCTTCAAGCGGCTCTCCGCTCCGTCCAAACCGCCGTCGAGGTCATCTTGGTCACGACGTATCCCCTTGCCCTTGCGGCGGAGGGCGACGACGGCTCGCCGACGAATGGCACAAGGACCGACTTCCGATTCGCCCCGCCGGGCCGACCCGTTCGAGTGCTGGACGTCGCCGACGGAGGGCTGCGGAAGTACTTCCAATTCCAGTCGGGAGCGCTCACGGCGCCGAGTGGAGACGGCGGCTTCCCAGCGGCCCATGCGACCGTCGACGGCAAGGCCGCGCATCGCCCCGCCGCTTCGTCGCCCGGAGGTTGACCGCACCATCATCGTTCCGAGATCTGCCATGCACGGGTGGGAGTTTGCCAAACTCGAACGGCTGTTGCAAGCGTGCACGGCCCTTTTGGCGGCCCTCGGCACCACGCTGTTGGGCATGGGCGAGCAGAGCGCCCTGCTGCCCTCGGCGGCCGCGACGGCCTCGCTCGCCTCGTTCGTCCTGACGGATCGCCTGGGGTTGCTCCGCCCGCCGCGCTGGTTGACGAACGCGGCCATGCTCGCCGCCCTGTTCTTGGTCGCCTCCGAGGTCTTCCGCTATCAAGGCGCCATGCAGGTCCTGGTCGTGGCGCATTTCCTCGTCTATCTCCAAATCATCCTGCAATTCCAGAAAAAGGACGTGCGGATCTACCGCTACCTTCTGGTGATCAGCCTGTTCCAGGTCGTCTCGGCGGGAGCGTACTATCAGAGTTTTCCCTTCGCCTTTCTGCTCACGTTCTACTTGGCCGTCGGCCTGGCCGCGTTGGTGCTGCTGACGATTTACGAGCAGGCCCTGCGAACGCCGCAAATCGCCGCCGCGGGCAGCGCTCCGTTGGGTCGGGATGCGCATGGCGCCGCCTTTCTCCCGCAACCCGCCGAGTTCACCGTACCTGCCTCGCGCCGCGGCTTGGTGGAGCTTAACCGCTCGCTGCTGACACGAATGCTGCTGTTGGCCGGGGGCACGATCACGTTCGCCGTGCTGCTTTTCGTTGCCGTGCCGCGTCTCAGCGGCGGGGCTTGGCAGGGAGCCGGCGGGCGCATGGTCCGCGGCATCGGTTTCTCCGACCAATTGCGGTTGGGAGAGGTCGGATCCCTCTTAGAGGACCCTTCCCCCGTCATGCGTGTGCAATTGGAGGACGCTTTCACCGGCGATCGCGTCTCGCGCGGCGGCGCCATCTACCTCCGCGGTGCCTCGTTCGCCCGCTACGCCGACCGGCGCTGGCTGGACCCCTTTGCCCCCTGGTCTCCGGTCATGACGGCGCTGCCGCCGCTGCGACCGCAACCCGGCCGCCGCTTCGTCCGCCAACGCATCACGCTGGAACCGATCGAGACCCCGGAATTGTTCGGCATTTGGCCCTACGGACCGGCCGGCGACGGCGAGTTCATGTACGACCCCGTGCAGACGCGAATTTTTCGAATCTCCGGCAACACCGAGCAGCGGACCACCTACGCCTTGGCCACGACGGCCTTTTCCGGAGAAACCCTGGCCGACTGGGCGCCGGCCCTGGAACCCGTCCACGTGCCGCTTTTCCTTCAGGTGCCCGAAGACATTTCGCCCGAGGAATGGAATCACCGCATGCAACGGCGGAGCCTGCCCTACGGTTTTTGGGGATCGCCGCCGCGTGCGGAACCGCCGCCCCCACCTCCCCCCGGAGGTTGGGACCGACTGCGACGCCTGGCCGACGACTGGGCCGCGGAATTCACCCGCGAATCCTCCGAATCGCCCAACGACCATTACCGCTTGGCTCTGTTTTTCGAGCGGAACCTGGCGACGTCGGGAGTCTTCCGCTACAGCTTGGACTCCCCGCCTCGCAACCCCGTCTTGGATCCCGTCGTCGATTTCCTGACCGACCACCGGGAAGGCCACTGTGAGTACTTCGCGACGGCCCTGGCCCTGTTGCTCCGCTGTCGCGGCGTGCCTACCCGCGTGGTCATCGGCTTCAAATGCGACGACTACAACCCGCTGGGCGACTTTTACCAAGTGCGGCAGCAGGACGCCCACGCCTGGGTGGAAGTCTTTCTGGGTCCCGACAAGATTCCCGAGCGATTCCGCGCGGAGGCCCCGGCCGAGTGGTTCGCGAACGGCATTTGGCTGCGTCTCGACCCCACGCCGCCGGAGCGGGACGCCATGTCCGCCGCCCGCAATCCCTGGAACCGATTCTCGCAAACCTTCCATTGGCTGGACTTCGTGTGGCTGAAATACGTGGTGCAGATGGATCGGCCGCGTCAACGCGAGGCGGTCTATCAACCGGCGATCGCCAAGTCGCGCCGACTGTGGCAAACGATCTGGGACCGCACCTTGGGGCGAGAAGATGTGGCAGCCCGACGGCAGGCCGCCATCGCGGCCCTGACTTCTCCCGTCGGTCGAGCCGTCGCCGTCGCGGCCGCGACGGCCCTCGCTCTCGCCGCCCTCGGCCTGTGGATCCTGTGGCGGTTCCCCATCCGCCGCGCGAAACTGCTGCGCAGGCTCGGCGTCCGCTCCGGCTATTTGATCTCGCCCAAACGCTTGGGGCTGGAGTTCTACCACGAATTCGAAAAGATGTTGGCCGCTCACGGACGCCCCCGCCCGCCAAGCCGGACGCCGCGACATTTCATGCAAGAGGTCGCCGCCGCAATCTCCTCACGTCCCGAAGCCGCCGACTTCCACGCCGGGCTGCTGGAATCGGGCGACCGAATCGTCGATCTCTATTACCGGGGAAGGTACGCCGGGCGGCTACCCGGCCCCGACGAAACCGCCCTGGCTTTGGACGCTCTGGACCGGTGGCAGGCGGCGCTCCGCCGAACCGCGCAGTCCCAACCGTCGCGGTAACGCCCGCCGGTCCCAACTACTGCAAGCCATTTGATTGACATCTATCGATATCCGGTTTAAGATGCGACCCAGAGTGATTGCAGCTTCGTTGCTTTTTTGAAGGAGAGTGACATGATCCGGCACGCGTCCCGCTTCGACCGACCTCGGCATAGACGGGCTCCACGGGGCTTCACCCTGGTGGAGCTGTTTGTCGTGATCGCCATCATCGGTATCTTGATCGCGCTGTTGCTCCCGGCCGTGCAGGCCGCCCGGGAGGCCGCCCGCCGCTCCCAATGCACCAACAACCTCAAGCAGATCGGCCTCGGCCTCCACAATTACCACGACGTCTTGAAGACGCTGCCGCCCGGCTCGTTCAATCTCCGGGAGACCTGGCCTTCCAACGGCACCAACTGGCGCTGTTTGATTCTACCCTACATCGAACAGAAGCCTTTGTACGACTCCTTGCAATTCCGCAGCGATCTGCCGTACACTTTCATGGGCGGGGGCGCGGCCGGCGCCAACGCATTGTATGGCAACCAAGTCCTGCGGCGGCTTCTGATTCCCGTCTATCGCTGTCCCTCGACGAATATTCCGCAGTTCGACAATCAGAATGACCCCGTCGTCAACAACGAACAAGAGACCATGATGGTCACCTACGCCGGCATTCAGGGCGCCGCTCAGCCCGTTCCGGGACCGGACCCTGCCGCCGGTACGCGGGACTGCGGCCACGGCTGGTCGTGCAACAACGGCATGATGCCCGCCAACGAATGCTACGGATTGGAGTATTGCCGCGACGGTACCTCGAACACCATGAAGGTGGGCGAGCAATCCGGCTTGGAGCAGCGGAAAAACCGTACCACCAACTACTATGGCGGATGGTACGGCAGCCGACACCCTCGCCCAATCGGCGCCTCTTCCTGCGGCGACCTCTGGCAGACCGGCACCACCTGCGTACGGTTCGGGCCGAATTCCCAAATCGTTCAAACCGGCGCCACCGAAAACAAGTATCGCAACAACACCATCTTGAACTCCGAGCACCCCGGTGGTATCAACGTCCTGTTCACGGACGGCAGCGTCCGCTTCCTTACCGATACCATCGACTTGATGGATTTGAAGCGATTGGCATGCCGCCTGGACGGCGAGCCTACCCCGAACTTCTGAGTTCAATCCGTCGGCGAAGCGGAGTCATCGAAGGACCGGCTTTCGAGGCCCGTACTGACTTACAGTCTTTGGTCCTGCATTTCGGGTTTCAGGAGAATTGCGCTATGACGCGGGGGAACGCGTTTGCAGCGGTCGTGATGTTTTTCGTTATCGGCTGCCTCGTGATCGGGTGCGGACGCCGGTCCAAGCCGACGGGCACGGTATCGGGCACCGTCACCCTGGACGGGAAGCCCTACGTCGACGCCTCGGTGATCTTCTTCAGCCCCGCTACCGGACAGGGCGGTTCCGCCAACATCAACCCCGACGGAACCTTCCAGCTCCCCAAACCGATCGAGGTGGGCGAGTATATCGTCTACCTCGCGCCGCGCCTCGAGGAAGACCCGGCCGCCGAGCCTAAACCCGTCTCCATCGACAGCACCGTGCCGGAGAAATACTGGAGCGAGGCCACCAGCGACATCCGATGCGAAATCAAGGCGGGCGCCAATCAGGTGCCGGTCGAACTGCGTCGCTAGCCGGAACCATGCCGCGGAAATCGGAAGCAGATTTATCTGCGGCAACAGCAATGCGGAAGTCCAGTGTGCCAATTCGTTGACAAGGCGTTATCGCAGGGGTAATATCGCCTTTTAGCGGGGCATGGTTGCGGTGGTTGTGCTTTGGCTTTTTCTTGT
>FWPV01012805.1_pt1 | contig 12838 bp, 11 predicted proteins | sample 2228371 | NCBI WGS metagenome assembly FWPV01 (sample SAMEA103939776, study PRJEB20133) | metagenome | reverse complement strand
GTCATAGAAAAAGAGGCTGCCCTTTGCTCAGGACAGCCTCTGATCTGGATTAGATTGTCTTTATCAGCCAATTTCAGGTTCAATCAGACCATAGGTGCCATCCCGGCGGCGGTAGAGGACGTTGACCGCGTTGGTGTTGACGTTATAGAAGACGAAGAAGAGTTCGTGACCCAACAGCTCCATCTGCTCCAGCGCCTCCATCTCATCCATCGGCACCAGCGAGAAACGTTTGCGGCGCACAATGACCGGTCCCAGTTCTTCGCTTTCTTCCTCGGTCTCCTGAGCCACCACTTCAGCGGCAGAACGACCATCACCTCGACCGCGATAGCGCTTGCCTTTGTATCGTTCAATCCGCCGTTGCATTCTCTCTAAGGCGGTGTCGAATGCGGCGATGATGTCGTCGGCGCGCTCTTCTGATCGGAGGATAAACCCTTTGCCTCGGACGGTGATTTGAGCTACCTGGCGGTCTGCGGCGCTGCGGGCGGACTTGACATAAGCCACATCAACCCGCGCCTCCTCAATCCCTGGCAGGTAGCGATCGAGTTTGGAAACTTTCTTGGTGACATAATCGTGTATCCGGTCTGTCACATCCATGTTACGCCCGAAAACCTGAACATCAAGTGTCATAGGAACCTCCCGATTTAATTATAAGCCACTCTGGCATAAAACGCTCACCTTATCTGCAACCAGCCATCGCGCTGCTCATGGCGCCCGCGCCAGGGTCAGGGCGTACACCTGAGACGCGCCGGCTGCCAGCAACGCGACGGCGCAGGCGTTTAAGGTCGCTCCGCTGGTGGCGACGTCGTCCACCACCAGCAGGTTTTTCCCTGCAACCTGATTGGGTATCGCCTCAAAGGAACCTGCCACATTTGCCCAGCGCTGATCGAACGACAAGCCAACCTGAGACGGCGTGTTGCGGATTTTCAGCAGTGAGCCAGGATTGTAATCCAGATTACATCCCAGAGCAAGCGGTTTCGCCAGTAATGCCGCCTGATTATATCCACGCTCCGCCTGACGCGCAAGACCCAAAGGCACCGGAACGACCATATCTATCTCCCAGGCTAACCCCTCCAGCATCTCGATGAGATGGCGGGCGAGCGCCTCGCCCAGGGCAATATCCCGGCGGTATTTCAGGCGGTGCAAAGCATTACGCAGGGGACCTTCGAACAAACCCCAGGAGCGTAGCGCCTGGAAGTGAGGCGCAGAGCGGCGACATTTAGGACACAGCCCCTCACGAGCCTGGGGCTGACCACAACGCGAACAGACCGGGGGTAAAACGCGCCGGGTTGCCTGCTGACATTCCGAGCACCAGCGAGAGCCGTTCTTCCCGCAACCTCCGCAGCGTGGTGGAAAAAGCCAATCCAGGCTGTTCCACATCAATTGATAAAGACGATATGCAGGACGGTTCTGAGCAGTCACAGGCTACCCCAGCAGGTACCCCTACGGCGAAAAAACTTTACACCGGCGCCAGATAGTGTGAACCGGCTGAAGCGCCAGCATGTTCTCCGGCGCTCCAACCGGCATGTGACGTACAAAAAAGACTCAACCGCCGAAGAGTATGCCTTTGAGGGCAGAGCGGAAGAGCATCAACAACGCCGGCGTCATCAAGACGATACAAATCGAGGGGAAGATCAGCAACGCCATGGGAATCAGCATCTTGATCGGGGCTTTGTGGGCTTCCTCCTCTGCCAACTGGCGGCGCTTGATGCGCATCTGGTCGGACTGGATGCGCAACACCTTTGCCATGCTCACGCCCAACTGTTCGCTCTGGATCACCGCCGCCACGAAGCTGGTCATCTCGGGGATGCCCATGCGGTCTGCCATATCTCTGAGCGCTTCCCGGCGCAGCTTGCCCAACTGAATTTCGCGGATCACCCTTCCAAACCCTCTCCCAAGCTCGTTATCCCATTTCTCATATACTTTTTGCATGGCGCCGTCAAAACCCAAGCCCGCCTCAACGCAGATGGTCAACAAATCCAGGGCGTCGGGCATGGCTTTGCGAATCTCTTTTTGACGGCGCTGGATTTTGCTTTTGAGGAGCAATTCGGGCATGTAGAAACCCAGGGCGATAAAGAGCGAGGCGAGGATCAGCTTACGGCTCCAGGGCCAGCTTTCGGCGCTGATCGAAAACAGGAACAGGAAGAGACCGCCGATGATGAACGCCGCCAGGAAACGCGAAGCCCAAAAGATGGTGGGATCAATCCCGCGCGGACTGCCAGCCAGCTCTAATTTATGGGCGGTGGTCTGCAAAGCGTTTTGGGGGGTGAAGCGAATTGCCAGCTCACCGAACTTGCGCGCCAGCGGATAAATCACCCGCTCTGTAATCGGCTGCGATAATTCAATCTCTTCCAGGCTGACGACCTCGCCACGCTCCGCAAATTCCGCCAAACGAGCCTGGAGCGGGTCTTCGTGACTGCCTTCGCGCAAGCCAATCATCACCAGAGTTGCTGCGCCGCCAAGGATAATGACAACCAGAACGATCCAGAATACCATAGCTACACCTCACCGCATAAGATAGCCATCAGACATCAATGGTGGCGATCTTGTTCATCACGAAATACCCCGAAAGGATCATTAATGCGCCTACAATCAACATCGGGATACCGACGATGCGCGTTTCTGGGTTGAAAAACTGCATCATATACGGGCGATTGAGGGCAAACAACGCCAGGGCGATGATGATCGGCATCATTGCCAGGAAACGACCTGAGTACATGACCTGCGAGGTCAAGACCCTGATCTCGCCCTTGATGCGGACACGCTCACGAATGGTATGGGAGATGGTGTCCAGGATTTCAGCCAGGTTACCGCCAACCTCACGCTGAACGTTCATTGCCGCCACCACCAAATCCAGGTCGTCGCTGGGGATGCGTCGCAAGAGGTTTTCGAGGGCGCGGTCCATGGGCAAACCCAACTGCATCTCCTGCACCACTCGCCGGAATTCATCGCTGATGGGCGGGGGCATCTCGCGACTGACCGCTTCCATCGCCTGCATGGTGGAGTATCCCGCCCGCAAACCGTTCACCATCAGGTTGAGCATATCGGCAAGCTGATCGTTGAAGCGCACCAGACGTTGACCCTGCTGGCGGCGGACGTAAAAGCGGGGCACCATACTGCCCACGATGGCGCCCGGGATGGCAAAGACAATCGAGCGCCCGAAAATATACCAGCTGATAAAGCCGACGCCACAAGCAAAAATCACCATCAAAGCCAGATATTCGCCGGGTTTCAGCTTCAGATCAGCCCGCGCCAGCTCTCGGGAAAGGTTCCCGCCCCAACTCGACCGCTCCAGACGCCGGTTCAACCAATCGCCCACCGGAGAGGTTTTCTCCCCCGCCGGCGCTTTGGCTTGCACTTCCTCCTTCAGGTAGCGACCGAGGCGCTCTTCCACCAGGGAGCGTTCACTGGTTGCGGTGACGATCACCCCTACCAGGAGCAGCAACAGCGCAATTCCGCTGCCAACAGCCAGGATGAGAATAAAGGGATCCATGAGGCTACACCTTTGCCAACATTACTAAATGGTTAGTATCTCCGTCGTTCACCAATCCCGAAGATGGACGCCGGCAAATGAATGCCCGCTGCTTCGATCTTATCAATAAACTTGGGACGCAATCCGGTTGGGCGTAAACGACCGATCACTTTACCGTCTTCATATCCACTTTGTTCGAAGAGGAAGATGTCGGTCATGGTGATGACATCGCCTTCCATCCCGCTCACCTCGGTGATGTTGACCACCTTCCGCGATCCATCCCGCAAACGCTCCTGATGCACCACCAGGTCAATCGCCGAGGCGACCTGCTCACGGATAGCGCGCACAGGGAGTTCCATCCCCGCCATCATGGTCATGGTTTCGATACGCGCCAGGGTATCGCGCGGGCTGTTGGAGTGGGCGGTGGTCATCGAGCCATCATGACCGGTGTTCATCGCCTGCAACATGTCCAGGGCGGCTTCATCGCGAATCTCGCCGACGATGATGCGGTCTGGGCGCATACGCAGGGCATTGATCACCAACTGGCGGATGGTGACTTCACCCCGACCCTCGATGTTCGGTGGTCGGGACTCCAGGGTGACCACATGCTCCTGGCGCAATTGAAGCTCAGCCGCGTTCTCAATCGTCACGATGCGCTCGTCATTGGGGATGAACGAGGAGAGGATGTTCAAGAAGGTCGTTTTACCAGAACCGGTGCCGCCGGAGATGACGATGTTGATGCGCGCTTCCACGCAAGCCTTCAAAAATTGCAACGCCTCAGGGGTGATGGTGCCAAACTGGATGAGCTGTTCGATCGTGAGCGGGTTCTTGAAGAACTTACGGATGGTCAAAACCGGACCCACCAACGAAATGGGCGGGATAACCGCATTGACACGCGAACCGTCTGGCAAGCGCGCGTCCACATATGGGCTGGATTCGTCAATGCGCCTGCCCAGCGGGGCAACGATGCGGTCAATGATCCGCATCACATGGTCATCGCTCTCGAAAGACATAGGCACACGGATGATCTTCCCTGCGCGCTCGATGTAGATATTCTTCGCCCCATTCACCATCACCTCGGTGATCGTTTCATCCTCCAGGAGCGGTTGCAAAGGACCAAAACCCAGAATTTCAGCCGCAATTTGCTCGTAAAGACGGTGACGCTCTGGGCGGGAGAGCACGATATTCTCCTCTGCCAGCACCTGCTCAAACAACTCCTGGATCGTGCTGCGCACCTCGTTCACTTTGGTGATATCCATGGAGGGGTCCAACTCAGCCAGGAGGCGGTTTTGCACCCGGCTTTTTAAGTCAAAATAAGTATCCCGCTGGGTAACGCCTCCGGGAGCTGCCACCCTCCTCGCCTGCAACGAGGTCACTCGCTGGCGATTGGCTGCATCATCTTGTGGATTTGCCGGGGAATTCCCCTGACCTTGTTCAATTCGCTTTAGCAATGACATAGTTCACATCTAGCGTCTTGCAAAGCGTCCGGTAACGCCTGCTAACGGTTGTTTACCATCTTGCTTCTGCTCCTCCAGTTGCGCCAGAATGGTTAAACGTTGGCGAACCGCCTCGGCTAACTGGAGGATGGCTTTTGATATTGGCTTGGTTTTATCCCCCAGGATGAAGGGCACCCCTCGGTTAATGGAAGGGATAACCACACGTTCATCCAGGGGCAATACGGCGGCAATCTCATGCTTGAAGCTCTCGCTCACCTTCTCTGGCGTGATGCCGATGCGGCGATCGAAGCGATTCATCGTAAAGAGGATACGCTTGGGATGGATGTTCAAAATATTCGCCAAATCGAAGAACAAGCGCGCGTTCTTAATTGCCGGGATGTCCTGGGTGGTTAAGAGGATGATCAGGTCGCTGTTATCAATGGCTGCCAAAACCTCATCGGTCAGGGTGGAAGTGGTATCCACCACCACATACGAGTAGAGGCGCCGCAGATATTGGAGCACCTTGCCGAATTGATCGCCTGTCACCGACTCGGCGTATTCCGGACGGGAGGGCGCCGCCAGGAGCTTGACCTTTGAGGTCTTATGAGTGACCAACACTTCCTCCAGGATTTCGGGGTCAAGCTCATCCGCCCGGGGGGAGAGGTCAGCGATGCTGTTTTTGCTCTGCTCATTGAGGAAGACGGTGACGTCCCCGAACTGCAGGTTGCCGTCCACCAGGATCACCGGCGTCTCCTCGTTATGGAGCGCCATGGCGAGGTTGACGGCGACAGTGGTGCAACCCACCCCGCCCTTGGGGCTATAGACAACGATGACTTTGCCATTCGAGATGGGTTGCATACCCATTCCCGGCGCGCCGCCCACGGTTCCCTGAGTGGCAATTGGCGCCTTGGAACGCTCATCATGCGCCATTTTCCCGGCGCGGCGGATGGCAGAGGTCAGTTCGTCAACCGATGGGGGCTTGGTCAAAAAATCGCGGGCGCCAGCCAGCATTGCCCGGCGCATATAATTTGGATCACCCTGAACCGAAAGCACCACAATCTGAGTGAAGTACACCGAGCGCCGAATCGCCTCTGTCGCCGCAATCCCGTCCATATCCGGCATGTTGATATCCATCAACACCACATCAGGGCGGACATCTTTGGCGATGCTGATGGCTTCACGTCCGGTTCCTGCCATCCCCACCACTTCTACATCGTTCTCGAATTGCAGCAGACGGCGGATGTTCTCCCGCGTTTCGGGTATATCATCAACAATTACAACCCTGATCTTGTCATCCGATCCCATTCATACACTCCATTGCGACCTGTAATCTACCATCGAACCCGGTTAATCTCAAGCATACGATTGCTATTGCGGGGGTACTACCTTATCGTTGTTCAAGACGGGCAGATCAACTTTGTCTACGCGTGGTTCAACACCGTAAGGCAACTTGGCAGGGACGGGGATGTTGTACTGCTCAAGGAGATACTGCAAGGTGACGGCTTCAGTCTGGACACGGGTGTCGTCCTCAGCAGAGCGCAAGGCAAGCGTCATCTGCGCGCCCAAATGCGATTGATAGTATAACAGATAGTTGAGGGTGATGGCATCCTGAGGCGTGACAATGAGAGTGATCACATCCGGGGGTGGAACAGCGGTGGTCTCGATCGGCTGCTGTTGACCGGTGGGCTGCTCTCCCTCCGGGGTTGGTTGGGGCTGAGGCTGATCCTCATAGGGGAAATTCCCTACTTTTAGCACCATCACATCCTGGAGCAATACCTGGCTCACCAGACGGGGTCGTTGCGGCTCAGATGGCATGGAGTAAGCGGTCTGCCCTAAGCCGGCGATCAGTTCAGCTTTGCCGACGGTTGTACCCTCGGTGGTTCCGCCGGATAGCTCCGGTGTCAGGTAATTTGGTCCCTGCTCGCCTCTTATCCCTGGGGCAATGACCACCCCCGCCATGTTGGGGAGCTTGGTCTGGAAGTCGGTATCCACATCCACCAGCATCAGGCTCACAATCACATTGACGTGGTCGCCCGCCTGAGGGGCGTAGGCAACGCTGGAGAGGCGATTAATGGGAATAGAGACGGCTACCATCCCACGCGGGATCGAAAGCGCTGCCATCGAGCCGGTGGCGGAGAGCTGTTCCGCGCTATCCACCAACATCCCGCTGGTGAGGGCGATGCCAGCCTCCAAATCGAACTTCGCCAGACGCCCGATCACCTGGTTCACGTCGGTGAACATGCCCTGGATCACCAGATTACGCGGCGTGGGGATATACTCCAACACATTCGCCTCCAGAGCTGCGCCACGGGGGACGCGCTGGGTCAGCACGACCACATTGACCGTTTCCACCGGCGTGGCGACCGGCGCTTCTGGCTGGCTCACTGCGGCTGGCTGCAAGAATCGCTGCCAGATCACCACAAAAGCGACCAGCGCCAGGATGATGATAAACGCAAGATAAATGAATACGCGGCCTCTACGCATGACAGCCTCCAATCCTTCTCTAGGATAATCTGACAAATCTTTCTGAATTTTCCATAAAGATACATGAATTATAGCCAAGGCAGCGTTAATTCAATAGTAAATTTGCTATACAATTCTGTTAGCAAAATCAACTGAAAGCTGCAAACCTGCTTAAGGTCGAAGCCCTGCCGGCTTACGGCAGGGCTTCGACCTGATCAACGGATAGGAACAGACGACACGTTTCACGCAGCCATCTGGTTAGATATTAACCATAATGTTGCTGAACACGTTACCGATAGCGGGGCCAAGGAGGGCTAAAATAACGATCACAACAATCGCGACCAAAACAAGAATTAACGCATACTCCACCAGACCCTGACCTTTTTCCTTCGGTGCGAACAACATGGCATTCACCTCCTTTCATCCTGAATTCTACTTGTTTTTCTAAAGACACTCACATTATATAGAATCTTTTTAAATTTTGCAATAGTCCATTCATGTAATTTTCCTTGCAGTTATGATAAGTCAGGATTTAATGCAGCAGGCAGTTGGAAGGTCACCCGCGTCCCCTGTCCAGAGACGCTATCCACCTCCATAAAGCCACCCAACATCTCGGTTCGATCTCGAATCACTTTCAGCCCGAGATTGCTTTTCTCGTCCAGAGTCTCCACATCGAATCCCTTGCCATTATCCTCAACCGACACGCGCACGTTGTTATCCCCCATATCCAACAGGACTTTCACCTGAGTCGCCTGGCTATGGCGGATGGCGTTGGTCACCAGCTCTTGAATTGCCCGGAAAACCATCACCTCCAGGTATGATTCCAGCCTGCGCTCAGAACCGGTGATCGAGAGGCGGATATCCATATTGGGTTGATCTTTATATGCCTCCACATAACGTTTCAAGGTGGGGATCAGACCCAGGTCGTCCAGCATCATCGGTCGTAAGTCGAAGATGAAGTCGCGCACTTTTTGGAAGGTGCGCGTGGCGGATAATTTGAGATTGTTCAGCTCATCCCGCGCTTTCTCCTGATCCAGGTCAAACAGGCGCATGGCGATTTCAGTCTGTAGGATGAAATTGGACAACGCCTGGGCAGGTCCGTCGTGCATCTGGCGCGCCAGGCGCTGTCGCTCCGCCTCTTGAGCCTGTACCATCATCTCGACCGTCTCAACCATGGCGGTAGCGCCCTTTTTCTTTAGCGACTGTGGTTCGACCTCCATCGCCTGCAACACTTTTTCCAGGATGGCGATATAACGTTCGAGATGCGCCTGATCGCTTTGCAGCTTCTCCAATTGACCCCGCATGACAAACAGGCGTTGTTGCGAGTCAAGGGCGGAGTCGTATGCCATGCGGATGTCGGCGCGGGGCAGGCTCTCAAATTGACCCTGCACCTGCTGCAGGTGGGCAGAGATGGAGGCGTTGCGTTGGGCGAGCTTGTTCACCTCCAACTGGCTTTGCTCGAGCATCAGGTCAATCTCCTCCATCTCCCGTCTGCCCTGCTCCAGAGCTTCTTCCACAGTCTTTTTCAATGCTTCCCACTGGTTGATTTCTTCTTGTGTGTCAGTTTGAGCCATGCCCTTACTCCTGGCGGTTGTTTGGTTTCTTCTCCAGGCGCACCCAACCCTGCCGTACGGCAAACATCGCCGCCTGGGTGCGATCCTCTAACCTCAACTTGCGTAAAATCGAAGTAATGTGATTCTTCACCGTCTGTTGGCTGATATCCAGATAGCGAGCGATTTCTTTGTTGCTCATCCCCCGTGTGACGCAGGATAGCACTTCCATCTCACGGATCGAGAGCGGTTGCACCGTTTCGAGCGGTTCGGCAATTACCCCAGGGAATTCACCGACATCGCCCTCCAGCAGGTTGCGTATCTCCTCCTGGTTAAACACCTTTCTATCCACCACATAGTATCCCGCCGCCACCTGACGGATGACCTGAATCAGTTCTTGCGGTTGAATATTCTTGGTGCAGTACGCCGCCGCCCCACAGCGCAGGGCGTGGATTTTTTGCTCCGCGTCGTCATAACCGGTCAGCAGTATCACCCGGGTGGGGATATGCTCACCCATCAGGCGGCGGGTGATATATTGCCCGTTCATATCCGGCAAGTTCACATCCAGGATGGCAACCGTCGGCAATTGCTCACGAATGATGCGATACCCATCCTCTCCGCTTCCGGCGTCGCCGACGACAGCAATATCCGGCTCTAAAGACAGGGCGTCGCTGATGCCTTGACGAAACAATGGGTGATCTTCGACAATGATAACGGATATCTTATCCATGAGCGCCTGCACCCCATTACTAGATGGTGAGTATAGCATAAGAGGTTGCTGCGGGCAACTCAACTTATCGCCTTTATACCATTCAAAGCCAAAATTAACAACTCTGTAAACTTCGGGAACTAACGCCAGCGATACACCGCCATATTTTCCCCGCCTTTCGCCGGGCTGAGCGACCCCTGAGTTCGATAAATCAATTGCGCCTGGCGGGTTAAATCCGCATACCACCCTGGAAAGGCAACCAGGTAATCTGCTCCCTGCTCATCCAGGTAACTTGCCAGACGTTGTTCATCGCGAATAAAGGGAATCACCTCCGGAGACACCAACCCAGCCAAATCGAGCAACTGGCGTTCACCGAAATAGCCCAGAGCGCCGATATCATGCGCCGCCACCAACGCCTGCGGCTCGGTGTTGGCTGCCACCCACCGCGCGGTGGTCACCATCTCGCTCTCAATGATGCCAACATCAGTGCGATACGCGTCTGCCCCCAGTAAAAAGAAAAGCGCCAGTATGGCAGCCAGAGATACCAGCCAGGATTTTCTTAATATATTGGCGATGCTTTGTGCAGGCTTGGCAAAGAGGAGCGATAACCCTGCCAGCCCCCAGATGAAATAAACCGGCATGGCGGGGATGGCGTAGCGACCGTGTTGGTAGGTCACCGGCAGGCGCAGGGCGTACAGGCTCAAGTAACCCAGCGCCCATAAGGCGCCCGCTGCCCTCGCCCACGCTCTGCAGCGCAGGCTATCCCATAAAAGGTAGATTAAACCCGGCAAGAGTAAGACCCCTGCGCCGACCAGGGGCAAAGTCGCCTGTTCCAACAGACGGCTGAGCAGGCTCGCCTTTAGCTCAATTGCATATTCAGCCTGCTTGGCGAAGTAAGTATTCGGAAAAATAGCACCCGAGAGAGCCCAATTGAAGTACAGATAAGGGATCAGGGGCGCTATCACCCCCAACCCAAGGCGGACGCCGTTGATAAATCGCTCTCGCCAGGAGGCAGGGGTTGCCAGGAGCGTCAGAACTGCCGGCGCAAGCAACGTCAGCCCGTCGGGACGCACCCAGAGGCTCAAACCAATCAGCAGCCCGATTCCCAGCCAATATGGTCGCATGTTGAGCATCAGCATGAGCGCCAACAGCATCAGGCAAGCCTGGAGTGTCGTCTCCATCCCAGAGACCGCCGCCCAGACCAGATGCCACTCCAAAGCCAGGAAAATGCCCGCCGCCAAACCCCAGCGCCAACCTGCCTGAGACAGGCGGTTGAAAGCCATCATCCCCAACCAGCTCAAGCCTGCCAGGAAAATCAAACCCAGACCATAAGTCCATAAATAGTGATTGACCCCCAGCCGATATCCAACCGCCAACAAGAGCGACCAGAGCGGCGCGGTGGAACCGGCAGATGGTTTTCCAGGCGTGAACGCCCATTCACCGTTGAGACCCAGGCTGCGAGCATAAACCTGGTGAATCCAGGCGTCATCCAGGGGGAATCCCAGACCGTAGCTCACCCGGCTTGCCCACAGGTAAGCGCCCCCCGAGAGCAGGCTGATCAACAGCAACAACAGCAGGAAAGACGCCGGTTTGTTCGTCTTATCGAGATTGTGAGCTGAATCATTCACCGATAATCTCAAAATAATGCACCTCACCCAGGCTGCTCAGGTAACGCAGACCAGGTCTGTCGCCGGGGTTCTGGTAAAGTTCATCCAGACCCTGGGGGTGTGAAGGCTCAAGCAGGAGATATCTGGCGCCATAGCGTCTGGCAGCCGCCAGCAGGTTGGAAATCTCGCCATCGGGAATGGCAATGGAAGCTCTGCCCGATGCCAGAAAAAAGCCGGGAGGATTGTTGACCAGAATGACATCCGCGCCAGGCGGGGAAAACTCTCCCAACGCCTGTTCCAGGCGGATGTATTGCCTCATGCTGGCATCCCACCGCCGACCGACATCCGGGTCACTCCCGGCGGTTCCCAGCACCCGGTTCGCCAGGACGATGATGGACAGGACTCCCGCCAGTATCAGCGAACCCGACTGGAAAAAGCGCTTCGCCTGCTGGGTTTGCCAGCCCCGCTTGCGATTGCCCCAGGCGATAAAGCCATCCAGACCGACCGGCACAGTTGCCCAAATCAGCGGTTGAATCGCCGCACCGCTGTGGAAAAAGCCACCCCGCGCTCCGGCAAAGGGAAATATCAGCGTCATCACCAGCAAGGTTATGCCCCAAACCAGCGCCCCCAGGCGGATGATGCGCTCCTCCCGTAAACGCCAAAAGCCCCATATCACCAGCGGCGCCAGAAAAATCCCCATCTGCACCGCCAGCGCGCTTTGCAAATTGACGCCCAACGCCCAGGCGCGCGACGCGACAATCTGCCCCAGACCGCTTGCCCACCAGCGCTCCGCTGTCAGCAGGCTGGCAGGGTAGAGATACAGGTCGTCGTAGTCGGTCAACCATAAGGTTTTCAGCCCGCCAGGCGGCAAAGGGCTGCCAAAAGCGTTCAGATTGCGCAGCATCCAAGGACCCATCACCAACAGATAACCCGCCAGACTACAAGCCAGGCTGGTCAATCTTACCCGCCAATCCGGGCTATCCCAGGGCGAGTAGATTGTGACCACGCCCAAGGCAAACAACAGCCATAACAAACCATCTGCCCTTGCCAGGTGCATCGCCCCGCTCACCATACCCAAAAGGAGCGAGACAATCATTGGGCGCTGCCGTCCTGCCAGGAGAGATTGCCCCACGGGGATTGGATAACCCCCCGCCAACCAGAGCCAGAGGCTACCCAGGAGCATATAAATGGCGAAGGTATCGCTGGTCGGCAGGTATGGCAGATAAAAAGCCGCAAAAACCGCCAACAAGCCGGCGAAGAAGGCTGAATCCCGACGCCGATGTAACCGATAGGCGAGGCTGGCGGTGAGCGGCGGAACACACACCGCAATGAGAATAAACCCCAATCGCCCTGCCGTAAATGCGCTCGACCCCAATGCCTTCATCCCTGCCCACGCCAGGATCGAAGCCAGAGGCATCCAGTAAGTGTGCGAGGGATGCGGCAAACCCTGAGGGTCATCCAGATAGTTCCACAGGATTTGCTCGCTGAAACCATACCCCTGATACAGACGCAAACCCCCGCAGAAGTAATATTCAGCGTCCATGTAACCAGGGACGGATTGAAAGGCAGACACAGCCCCCAAAACACACGCTCCCAACAACGCC
>FWPV01012801.1_pt1 | contig 12840 bp, 9 predicted proteins | sample 2228371 | NCBI WGS metagenome assembly FWPV01 (sample SAMEA103939776, study PRJEB20133) | metagenome | reverse complement strand
CCTGCCCTTAAGCTCAATACGTTACTTCTCTCAGGTCGGCTCGACCAATGACCTGGCGTCACGATGGGCGCAGGCTGGCGCTTCAGACCTGTCACTGGTGGTGGCTGATGAGCAAATTGCCGGGCGCGGTCGCCTGAACCGGCGTTGGATCACCAAACCGGGGGCAGGGCTGGCTTTCAGCCTGATAATGCGCCCAGAGAACCTTCCCATCGCCAGCCTCGTCGGAGATAGCCCAGAGGGTCAGCGCGCCGGTCTCAGCCGCCTCACCGCTTTAGGCGCTCTGGCGGTCTGCGAAACTCTGAATGAAGCTCTGCCGCCCATGTTGCCAGCCCAAATTAAATGGCCCAATGATGTCATCGCCACCCGCCGAAAGCTCGCCGGTGTGTTGGTTGAACTGAACTGGTCTGGCGATCAATTGAATTTTGCCATCCTGGGAATAGGAATCAATGTGACCCCTCAGGCTATCCCCCCGGAATCAGAGCTGGATTTCCCGGCGACCTGCGTGGAGGAGGTGGTCGGCAAGTCAGTGGACCGCTGGGACCTGCTCCACTCTGTACTCTCCAACCTGTTGCTGTGGCGCGAGCGCCTGGCGAGCGAGATATTCTTGCAAGCCTGGCAAGCCCGGCTTGCCTTCCGAGGCGAGTGGGTGCAGCTTGTCACAGACAGCGGAGCAGGAACCCTCCTGGAGCAGGAGGGACAGGTGATCGGCATCAACCCGGATGGATCGCTGCGCCTGCGTTTGCCCACGGGCGAGCTGATAGCCGTAGAGTTCGGTGAGATTCGCCTGCGGCAGATTGACAGCCCGCCAAAATAAGCTAAACTATGCAGGTCAACCGATTGCCTCCGGCGGCTGCGCGCCAGCCTATCATCAAACTATTACAACCCAAACTGTGGGAGATCAATCATGCTGGATGACTTTCGCGAACAGGCAGACACCTCGATGATGTTCGAGGACGAAGAAACCGATGCCCTGGAAATCGCTCCAAAGAAACGCCCCTTCCTGGGTATGACCCCGGTGCAGCGCTTCGTCATCGCGCTGATGCTGCTGGTGATTGCCTGTGTGCTGAGCACCTTTTGTTTGATCGTTACCGAGAAGATCGTCCTGCCATTTTTATAAGAAAAACGCCGACGACCAGCTCAGCTTTTGGAAAAAACGTCCCTTTCAGACGTTGACTTTTGCCCGTCATCCCCTCAAACCGATTAATCGTTCGCTGCTCCTACGCGGCGCAAGTCTGCGGCAGATATGCGCGCCAGAGAAGCCACGCTATCTCCCTCTTGTAAATTAATCAACACCACGCCTCGGGTAGCTCGACCGGAAAGAGAGACATCCTTCACCTTTGTTCGCAGCGCAACGCCGTTGGCGGAGATGAGGGTGAGGTCATCCGCCTCCTGCACGACCCGGGCGGCGGTGATGACCCCGACTTTCTTCAGAGCCTTCTTGTCAATGGTCTGCACGCCGCCGGTGGCGCGACTCTTGACGGGGTATTCGCTGAGCGCCGAGCGTTTGCCATAACCTCGGGCGGTCACTACCAGCAAATCAGCTCCTTCCTCCACCACCTCCATACTGGTCACGAAATCTCCCCTGGCAAGGCGAATCCCGGTCACCCCGGCAGCCGTCCGTCCCATCGGGCGAACTTCGTTCTCATCGAAGCGCAATGCCTGACCCTGCTCCGTCACCAGGATGACCTGACTTTTACCGTCGGTCAGGCGCACCCATCCCAGCTCATCACCCTGGTCGAGGGTGATGGCGATCAACCCCGAAGGGCGCACCGAGGCGAATTCAGAAAGCGCCACGCGTTTGACGCGCCCGTTCCGAGTCGCCATGATGCAATACTCCGCCGCAGCGAAGTCTGGAACCGGCAGCACGGCGGTGATTTTCTCACCCGGATTGAGGGAGAGGACGTTCACAATGGGAATGCCTCGCCCACTGCGGTCAACGTCTGGAATCTGGTAGGTTTTTTCGGAATACACTTTGCCGTGATCCGAGAAGAAAAGCAGGGTATCCAGGGTGCGAGCCGGTATTAACACCAGGACCTCATCCTCTTCCTTTGTCATATGCCCGGTGACGCCGCGCCCACCCCGCGTCTGGGGTCGGAAAGCCCTGGCAGCCACACGCTTGATATAGCCGCGTTGCGTGATGCTGATCAAAACCGCTTCGTCTGGCACCAACTCCTCTTCTGCGATCTCCTCGCTGACATCGTGAGCGATGTGCGTCCGGCGTTCATCGCCGTATTTTTCCGCCAGCTCTTGCAGGTCGGTTTTGATCAAAGCCAGGATTTTGGCAGGGTTAGCCAGCAGATCCTCGATATAAGCGATCCGCTCCAGAATCTGACGCTGCTCCTCCTCGATTTTCTGACGTTCCAAAGCAGCCAGGCGGCGCAATTGCATATCCAGGATTGCCTGAGCCTGGCGCTCGCTGAGGTTAAAGCGCGACATCAGGCGCTCCTTCGCCACCTCCGCATCTGGAGACTGGCGAATGGTCTGGATCACTGCGTCCAGGTTGGCAAGAGCGATCATCAATCCTTCGAGGATATGGGCGCGAGCGCGGGCTTTTTCCAACTCGAAGCGCGAGCGGCGGGTAACCACCTCACGGCGATGCTCCACAAAAATCTGCAGCGCCCGCCTCAGCGAGAGCAGGCGCGGCTCGCCCCCTACCAACGCCAGCAATTGCACGCCAAAAGTTGATTGCAAAGGCGTGTACTTAAAGAGTTGATTGAGCACTTTTTTCGGCTGAGCCCCGCGTTTTAACTCAATCACGATGCTCATCCCCCGCCGGTCGGATTCATCCCGTAAATCGGAAATGTCATCCAGTTTGCCTTCCCGCGCCAGTTCAGCGATGCGTTCGATCAGGTTGGATTTATTGAGTTGATAGGGGATTTCGGTGATGACAATGCGAAAACGGTTGGAGCCCATCTCCTCGATATGGGCAAGCCCGCGCAACACAATCCTGCCCCTGCCGGTGCTATAAGCCTGGCGGATACCTTCTGAACCGACGATGACCCCACCGGTGGGAAAATCCGGTCCTGGCAGATATTTCGCCAACTCTTCGGTGGTAATCTCATCCACCCGCTCGTAATTGTCAATCAGATATGCCAGAGCCGCCGCCACTTCACGCAGGTTATGGGGTGGGATATTGGTCGCCATGCCCACCGCAATCCCGGAGGCGCCGTTGAGCAACAGGTTTGGCAGGCGCGCCGGCAGCACCAGTGGTTCTTGCAGCGAATCATCAAAGTTGGGGGAGAAGTCCACCGTATCTTTATCAATATCTACCAGCAGCTCCTCTGCCATGGGTGCCAGACGGGCTTCGGTGTAGCGCATCGCCGCCGGGGCATCGCCATCAATGGAGCCAAAATTGCCTTGCCCATCCACCAAAACGTAACGCATGGAAAATTCTTGCGCCAGACGCGCCATGGTGTCGTACACTGCTGCATCGCCATGGGGATGGTATTTGCCCAGCACCTCGCCAACGATGCGCGCCGACTTGCGATAGGGTGTATTGGAACGCACTCCCATATCGTACATGGCATACAGGATGCGCCGATGGACGGGCTTGAGACCATCGCGCGCATCCGGCAACGCCCGCGCAACGATGACGCTCATCGCGTAATCCAGGTACGCTGAACGCATCTGATCGTCTATATCAACCTGTTGGACCGATCCGATTTCCATAAGCTTTCCTGTTCCTTCCAGACCCGAGTTTGCCGTGCTTCACTCGGAGCACAACCTTATAATTATAACGCTTATTAATCCAGGCATTCTGGAGCATACAGCGGAGAAATTGAGGCGTTCTTTGGGCGGTCTGGAGTTGAACGAATCAAACAAGCGCTTCATGATGAAGCGTCGTTGCTTTAAAACCGTGGGCGATCTCAAAAAAGAGATCGCCCAACGCAGCAAAAGGAGGAAACCCAGTTTTGGAGGGCTATCTTGCAGCAGAATTCAAGCGCCTGAGATAATCATCCATCGCTGCGGCTGCCTTACGCCCAGAAACCATCGCCGTGACCACCAGATCTGGTCCGGTGACTACATCGCCGCCGGCGTACACGCCGGGTCGAGTGGTCGCTCCGGTCTGCGGATCAACGACAATCAAGCCCCACTTATGGGTCTTCAAATCGGGTGTTGTCTCGCCAATGATCGGGTCGGGCCAATAACCCAGAGCCAGGATGGCGGTGTCCGCCTCGACGATAAAATTGGAGCCTTCTATCGGCACGGGCTTACGGCGCCCTTTGGCATCTGGCTCGCCCAACTCCATGCGAATACACTCGATTTGCGCCAGGGTGCCATCTTCTCCGGGTATAAAGCGGACCGGCTGAGTGAGAAATTGGTATTTTGCGCCTTCTTCACGGGCAAGGGCGCGGTCTTTGCGCCCACCGGGCATTTCTTTCTCGGTGCGGCGGTAGAGACAGGTGACCTCCTCCGCTCCCATGCGCAATGCCGTGCGCAGACAGTCCGAGGCGGTATCGCCGCCGCCGATGACCGCGACTTTGCGTCCAATTTTGGGGCGCGAGCGCATCTCTTCCGGCAGGAGGTCCAGATCTACGTTTGCTCGAATGAGAAACTCGGTGGCTTTATAGACCCCGGGCAAATCTTCGCCCGGCACTTCCATCGGGGCGTCAATCAACGTGCCCACGCCGACATACACAGCGTCATAACCCTGGGCAAACAGGTCGTCTATCTTGATATCCCTGCCGACATAGGTGTTGCCCCTAAACTTAACCCCCGCCCGCACCAGGTCATTCCATCTGGCGAAAACCACCTCTTTGGGCAGTTTGAAGTTGGGGATGCCATACAAGAGCAGCCCACCAGGGGCAGGCTTGGCGTCGAAAATCGTCACCTCATGCCCCATTTGAATCAGTTGCTCCGCGCACGACAAGCCCGAAGGACCTGCGCCCACAATCGCAACTTTTTGACCCGTGGGTTCACCTACAGGGATCTCGACGCCCTCTGCGCAGCGCTGATAATCCGCCACGAAGGCTTCCAGCGCCCCGGTCAAAACCGGTTCATGGTAATGGTTGCGCACACAGGAGCCCTGGCAAAGCTGTTCGTGCGGGCAAACCCGACCACAAATCTCGGGCATTGAGCTGGTCTGGCGATATAACCTGGCTGCCTCTATGAACTGCCCTTGCTCGATCAGCCACATCGCTGAAGGGATGTCGTTGTGAGTGGGACAAGCCTCGACGCATGGCGCCGGATCCGGACAATGGATGCAGCGGGAAGCTGCCAGCATCGCTTCCTCAGCGGTCAAGGGGATGAGCACATCTTCAAAATCACAGATGCGTTCCTCTACATTACGCCGTTCCAGATCGATCATGGGCAGATACGCCCGGGCTTTACGGTCTATGGCTAAAAATTCGCTGGGGATTGTTTGCATGATGCGCCTCTCTTCAGTACCGATGCTTGATGACCAAGATTTCCCTAAGCGGGGAAAAGCCAACCGCTGAGACAAATCACCAAGAAAAAGCTCAGGTTCGCCTATTTCCACCGGTTAGATATTAATAAATTGACCGACATCTATTCAGTCTCAGATGTCATGACTTTTTGTGACGGTTGTCACATGACGCCTGATGTATCTATGACCTCATTTGTGACACTTATCACTCTAATATTGTTCTTATGCATTTGGGATAAAATATTACTTCGGCAATCTACCGTTTATTGCCTCTCAGTACCTCGGGCGGATATTGAAGTCACCCTTGATCCAGAACAGGTTCAAATAGAGCAAGCGAGATGGGATGGTAAACGGGGATTGTGCAACTCTGGCAGATAGACGTAAGGGTTTTCTTAATGAAGAAATTTCTGGTTATAGCCTCTCTGGCTGGATTGCTGGCTATTGCCTGGTTTGCAATCGTGCGGTTCAGAGGATGGCAAAACGCCACGGCGAATATCGAGACTGAAGTAGCCCGGCGCGGCTCCCTGCAGGTATCGGTAAAAGCGCCCGGGGTGGTGCGCTCTGAGCAGTCCGCGATTCTGAGCTGGAAAACCTCCGGAACCGTGGAAAGCGTGGCGGTGGAGGTTGGAAATCGGGTAAGCGCAGGTCAAACCCTGGCAACTTTAGACCGCGCCACCCTCCCACAGGGCATTATCCTGGCTCAGGCTGAGCTAATCAACGCCCAAAGGGCGCTGGATGACTTGCTTTATTCCAGGACGCAGAGCGCCAAAGCGCAGCAAGCCGTCGAACAGGCGCAACAAGCCCTGGAAGACGCCCTCACTCCCGCCCTTTCTCAAGCAGAAGCGGAACAGAAGCTTGCCGATGCCCAGAAAGCTTTGGATAACGCACAGGCAGCCTACGAGATACTCACCAAACCCGCCTCTCAAGCTGCCATCGATCAGGCATACGCCAATCTGTTGCTGGCAGAAAAGAGATTAAGCGATACAGACCGGCAAATTGAGCGCATCCAGAAAAAGCTGAGAAAAGACAAAGATAAATACCTGTTCTTTGAGTCGAGAGAGCTGTATCAAAAAATCCTGGACGCTTTGGAGAACAAGCGCATCCAGGACCAGAGAAAATATGATGACTCTCTGAAGAAATACAATCGCCTGCTCGAACCGGTCAACCCCAATGATCTGGCTCTCGCCGAAGCCAACCTGGCGCTGGCAAAGGCGGAACTGGAGCGGGCAAAAGTCGAATGGGAGAGGGTCAGTAAAGGCACGTCTCCGGCGGAGATTGCCGTTCTGGAAGCGCAACTGGCGGACGCCCAACGTGAATGGCAGCGCCTCAAAGATGGACCGACAGAGGAAGATATTACTGCGACTGAGGCTCGGCTGGCGGCTGCCGCAGCCGCGATCAGCCAGGCTAATATTCAAGCCCCTTTTGCAGGCGCTATCACCGCCGTCTATATTAAACCCGGCGACCAGGTTGCCCCAGGTAGCCCGGCGTTTCGTCTGGATAATCTCGCCCGTTTGCTTGTGGATGTGAGAGTCTCAGAGGTTGATATCAATAAAGTTCAGTTAGGGCAACCGGTGTTCATCACCCTTGATTCCGCTCCCGAAAGTCAGTACATGGGAGAGGTGGTCGAGTTGCCGCTGGTGGGCGAGATCGAGAATAACGTGGTTGCGTACAATGTGGTGATCGAAATCAAAGATCGAGACCAACAGGTCCGCCCCGGAATGACCGCTTCTGTGACGATTATCGTCAACCAGTTGGAAGATGCGCTCCTCGTCCCGAACCGCGCTTTGCGTATCCGGGATGGCATGCGGACAGTCTATCTTATGAGAGAGGGGCAGATGACGCCAATCGCCGTCACTCTGGGACCATCATCGGAGGATTACTCCGTGGTCACGGAGGGAGATTTGCGGGTTGGGGACCTGATCGTTCTATCTCCCCCATCTGAGGCTCTTTCCCGATGACACACCCTGAATAATCCCGATTGGATTCTTTTTAGTTATGTGGAGGTTGTAAGTAATGAAGAAGTGGATCATCATCATCGTCGCCGTGGTAGTTATTGGCGCGGGTATTTTTCTCTTTAGCTGGTTCCGCAGTCAACGGGCATTGGCTTCGGCGAATTTTCAAACCGTCCCTGCTGAGCGCGGCGACCTGACCGGAACCGTTGGAGCGACCGGGGTCGTGCGACCAAACCAGTCGGCGTTGTTATCCTGGCAAACCAGCGGCACTGTGGGGGAAGTTAACGTGGCGACCGGCGACCAGGTTAAGGCAGGAGATGTGCTGGCAACCCTGGAGCAAACATCTCTCCCTCAGACGATTATCCTGGCTCAGGCAGATCTGGTGAACGCCGAAAAGGCGTTGAATGATTTGTTGCAGTCTCAGATTCAACAGGCTCAAGCGTTGAAGGCGGTGGAGAGCGCTGAGCAAGCTCTGGAAGATGCAAAGAACGTCGAGCTGTTGCAGGCAAGAGCCTTAGAAGCCCTGGCGGTGGCGCAGAAAAATGTGGAAAACGCCGAGCGTTTGTTGCGCTGGGCGCAGTCACCGGCAAACCAGAGTTATATAGATGAAGCCCGCGCTCGAGTCACGCTGGCAAAAGATCGCCTGGATCGCGCTAAAGAAAAATACGCCCCGTATGAAAATAAACCCGAAGATAACGTCACCCGCGCCCGCTTGCTGAGCGAATACGCTGCTGCCCAGCAGCAGTACGATTTTGCTGTCCGCCAGCTCAACAGCCTGTTGGGAACCGCCGGAGAGACCGATATCGCCTTGCAGGAAGCCAACCTGGCAAAGGCACAAGCGCAACTCCTCGAGGCGCAGCGTGAGTGGGAGCGGGTGAAAGATGGCGCCAGCCCGGCAGACATCGCCCTGCTAGAAGCCCAGTTAGAAGATGCCCGGCGCGAATACGAGCGGGTCAAAGCTGGACCAGACCCCGCCGATGTCGCCGCGGCGGAGGCTCGCGTGGCAGCCGCCAAAGCCACACTGAGACTGGCGCAAATCACTGCCCCCTTCGATGGCACGGTGACCAGGGTTTTCAGTAAGCCTGGCGACCAGGTAGCTCCCGGCACCCAGGCGTTCCGTCTGGACGATCTCTCGCATCTACTGGTTGACGTTCAGGTCTCAGAAGTGGATATCAACCGCATCCAACCCAATCAGCCGGTCAAACTGTTGTTTGATGCAATTTTGAACAAGGAATACAACGGCGTGGTCAGCTCAGTCTCGCCGGTTGGCAACACCAGCCAGACCGGGGTGGATTTCACAGTGACGGTTGAACTGATGGACGCTGATGAGAACGTCAAGCCAGGCATGACCGCCGGGGTCAATATCGTTGTCAACCAGTTGAAGGATGTCTTGCTGGTGCCGAATCGGGCTGTGCGCGTTGTCGAAGGTAAACGGGTGGTCTATGTCCTGAAAAACAATCTCCCCACGCCGGTTGAAATCCGCCTGGGCGCCTCTTCTGAGACCAACAGTCAGGTTATCGAGGGCGACCTGCAACCCGGGGACTTGATTTTGCTCAACCCACCAACGGTCTTCTCCCAGAATGGACCACCTCCGTTCGTCCGTGGAGGGCAATAAGATGGTGGAACCAGAAGTGATAGAAAAAGAATGTGATACCTGCGTCATTGAAACCAGGAATATCACCAAGGTGTATAAGATGGGCGAGGTGGAGGTGCACGCTCTGCGCGGTCTCTCGATGCGCGTCAATCGGGGCGAGGTGGTTGCCATCATGGGACCTTCTGGCTCCGGCAAATCCACCCTGATGAACATGATCGGTTGCCTGGACCGCCCCACCACCGGAGAGTATTTCCTGGATGGGGAACGGGTCTCCGACCTCAAAGACGATCAATTAGCAGAGATACGCAACCGCAAAGTTGGCTTTGTTTTCCAGAGCTTTAACCTGTTGTCTCGCACCACCGCGCTCGCCAATGTGGAATTGCCGATGCGTTACGCAGGGATAACCCGCGGGCGTAAACAGCGCGCCCAACAGGCGTTGGAAATGGTGGGTCTGGGAGACCGCCTGTACCACCGCCCTAACGAGCTCTCCGGCGGACAGCAACAACGGGTGGCTATCGCCCGCGCTCTGGTCAACGATCCAGCCATTATCCTGGCAGATGAACCCACCGGCAACCTGGATACCAAATCGGGTGCGGAGATTATGGCGCTTTTACTGAAACTCAACCGCGAACGCGGCACCACCCTGATTATCGTCACCCACGACCCGGATGTTGCCGCTCAAACCCAACGCATCATCCACATCCGTGACGGGGTGGTGGTGGAGGACTGAGATGAAACTCTGGCAGGCGTTTATTGAGGCTTTGGAGAGCTTATCCGCCAACAAGCTGCGCTCCAGCCTGACCATCCTGGGCATTGTCATTGGGGTTGCCGCCGTGATCGCCATGATTTCGATTGGACGCGGCGCTCAGAACACCATCACCGGCTCCATCCAGGGCATCGGCACCAACCTGATCTTTGTCTTTCAGGGCGGCTCAGAGGATGTGCGCAACCCCAAACCAATCACCCTGGGGGATGCCCAGGCGGTGGCAGACCCCTTCTCTGCCCCCAACGTCGCTGCTGTGGCGCCGGTGCTGCAGGGCAGTGGAGAAGTCGCCTTTGCCGGTGAAAGCACCGTCACCCAGATTTCTGGCGTGACGCCGGATTACGCCCGTGTGCGTAATGTGGGCGTTGCGGAAGGTGATTTCATCAGCGAGGAGCACATGCTGGGGAGAGCTTCGGTGGTTTTGTTGGGTCCAGACGTGGCTGATAAGCTCTTCGGTCGGCGCGAGGGGCTGACCGGGGAAACCGTGCGCATTGAAAATCAGCCCTTCAGGGTGATCGGGGTGCTGCAGTCAAGGGGAGGTTCGGGCTTTTCCAATCAGGATAATCAGGTGATGGTGCCACTCACCACCGCCCAAACCCGGCTGTTGCGCCGCTCCAGTCTGGATCGGGTCGACCTGTTGTTGGTCGAAGCGATCAACGCCCAGGCTGTGCCCCTGGCATCGGAGGAAGTGGCGCAAATCTTGCGCACACGTCACCGCACAGCGATTGGCGCGGATGATTTCACCATCCTGACCCAGCAAGACTTCCTGGATACCGCTCGCACCATCACCAACGTGCTCACCATCTTCCTGGGTGGCATCGCCGCCATCTCCCTGCTGGTGGGCGGTATCGGGATTATGAATATCATGTTGGTCTCGGTCACCGAACGCACGCGTGAGATCGGTTTACGCAAGGCGCTTGGGGCGCGCCGATTGGACATCCTGGTCCAGTTCCTGACCGAATCTTCTGTGCTCAGCCTGATCGGCGGCTTGATTGGGATTGCGCTGGGCTGGGCGATTTCCTTTGCCGTCGGGCGCATCGCGGCAGCCAACAACGCCGAGATCAACCCGGCGATCGGTTTGGATACGATTCTGATTGCAACCCTCTTCTCCACCGCGGTGGGTTTGTTCTTTGGATTGTATCCGGCAAACCGCGCCGCCAGCCTGGAGCCGGTCGAGGCGCTGCGCTACGAATAACCCGGGTGAGAACCACTTGTAAATACCGGGCGGCAAGCTGCCGGACAACAGCTTGCCGTCCGGCGCTTATTTAATGGCTTGTTTCATCCGGTCAAGGGCTTCTGCAAGTCGGCTGCGCGGGCAGGCAAAATTCAGGCGCACAAAGCCCTCGCCCCCCGCCCCAAACATCGCCCCTTCGCTCAACGCCACCCGGGCATGCTCCAGGAAAAACTTGTGCGCATCGCGCTTCCCATCCACCTCCTTCCAGGCAGGCGAATTGCGACAATCCAGCCAACCCAGGTAGGTGGCTTCGGGGCTTTGCATACTGATTCCGGGGAGCTCATTTTGTACCGTATCGAACAGGAAATCCCGGTTAGCTTCCAGGTACGCCAGCACCTGATCCAGCCATTCCTGCCCTGCCTGGTAGGCTGCTTGAGCAGCCACCCAGCCCAGGGTGTTGATCCAACCCACCAGACCCTTGCCAGATTTCTTATACTTCTCGCGCAGGTCAGCGTTCTGGATGACGGCAAACGCGAACTGCAAGCCGGGAATGTTAAACGTCTTGCTGGGAGCCATCAGGGTGATGGTGTTGCGGGCAATTTCCGGATCGAGCGAGGCGATGGGGATATGCTGGTAGCCAGTGTAGACCAGGTCGCAATGGATTTCATCCGAGCAGATCAGCACGCCGCGCTGCAGGCAGATCTCAGCCATGCGGAGCAGCTCATCCCGACGGAAGACCCTGCCCACCGGATTATGCGGGTTGCACAGGATGAACAGGCGCGTCTGGTTGTTGATCGTGGCGGAGAACTGCTCATCATCGATCTCATAAGTGCCATCGGCAAGGCGGGTTAACTGCGCCTCCTGGCGAGCCATGCCGGCGTTGAGAGGGGCTTCCAGGAAGGGATGGTAGACCGGTGGCTGGACCAAGACGGCGCCACCCGGCTCGGCTACTGCGTGGCAGGCTAAATTAAACCCGGTAACCACACCGGGCACGAAAACGATCTCCTCCGGAGCCACTTGCCAGCGATAGAGGCGCGCCAGCCTTTCCACGATGATCTGGCGCAACTCCACCTTTTCTTTATCCGTGCCTCCGGCGCCTTCCGGATAGCCAAACACCCCAAACGCCACCCGCTCCTGCAGTGCCTGGATGACCGGCTGCGGAGAGACGAAATCCATATCCGCCACCCACAAAGGGATCACGTCTTCCTCATATAACTGCCACCTGACGCAATCCGAGTTGCGAAGGTCGAGGAGTTGGTCGAAGTCGTAGCGCATGATTGGGTCTCCCTGTTTGATCAAGATTTGCTAGCCTGGGGTGGTCTCGGAGGCGATCCAATCCAGGTAATCCGGCGAGCCGAGCACCAGCGGCAAAGCGATGATCTCCGGCACATCGTAGGGGTGGATAGCTTTGACCTCCGGCACCAGCCGCTCGTGGAACAACCCGGCGCGGGTCTTGACCACCAGCAAGAGCTCCTGGTCTTTTTGGATAGCGCCTTTCCAGGTGTAGATCGAGGTCACCCCAGGCAGGATGTTGACGCAGGCTGCCAGCTTTTTTTCCAGCAAAGCCGCCGCAATCCGCTCGCCCACCTCGCCGGAAGGGACGGTAATCAAAACAACTATGAATTCATCCGCCATAATTAAATCTCCAGTAAATTTGTCTTCCTTGCTTTGTGTTATCTAAGATTGCGCCCCAATCTTGGTTTATCTCATTGCATACCCATCACCCAAATTAATACTGCCAAAACCTTGTACAAAGGTCGTGAATAAAATAGCTCGTTCCACGTGAGGGGAAAAATATTTTGGCACCTATCCGCTTTAGTGGACATCTCAATTGGTTTAATTCTACAACACGAAATAAGAGTTGAGGTACAATCAATTGCCCAACATCACCGATGGTTGCGGGTGAATTCTGACATCCTGATCTCTGCGCCTCACCCGAAAGTGGTCGGGCGTGTGGTGGCAGTTCGAACC
>FWPV01012798.1_pt1 | contig 12840 bp, 10 predicted proteins | sample 2228371 | NCBI WGS metagenome assembly FWPV01 (sample SAMEA103939776, study PRJEB20133) | metagenome | reverse complement strand
AAAATTAGCCCCTGCCGCAAACCTTCATCGGTAATCACCAGAGGGCCAAGGTGGTAGACCGGCTCGCCGGGGTCGGCGAAGAAGTGAAAAAACATCAGGATGATGCCCAGGCCAAAGATCAGTTTGGAGCTTCCAATAATTTCGCGCAGCGGGATGCGCCCGGCAAACAGGGTCAATCCCAGAACCACTGCCAGCATCACCGCGCCCGAGAGCGGGGTGCGATAGAGAAACAGGCCCAAAGCCACCATGAAAACCCAGATCAACTTCACCAGCGGGTAAGTGCGGTGCAGCAATGAGGGCCGGGCAATATAGCGCAGTGAGTGATCGGCCGGCTCAGCGGTTGCCATGCGGTGTCTCCCTGGTTGAAAGCGGCGCGAAAAGCGCGTCCAAAAAATCACCCGTCGTGCGGATTTCACCCTGGATCTGTGTTCCCTGCTCTTCCAGGGCCTGCAGCAGTTCGTGCAGAATGGTCGGGCGCAGGTTAGCCGCGCGCAGGGTGGCCTCCTGGCGAAATAACGCTGCCGGAGAGCCGTCATAGTGAACCTGGCCTTCGCTCATCACCAGGACGCGCTCCGCATATTCCTGGACCAGGCGCATGTCGTGGGTGATCATGACAACGGCGATCCCCTGGGCGCGGATCTGTTCCATTAACTGCATCAGGGTCTCGGTCATCTGCTTATCCTGGCCGTAGGTAGGCTCATCAACGATCAGCACCTGCGGATGGCTGACCAGCATCGTGGCCACCCCCAGGCGGCGCTTCATCCCCGCGCTCAAGGCAAACGGATGCACATCCCTGACGCCGTTCAGGCCAAGCTGCTCGAGCGTCTGGCGAATCGTCTGCTTCCGCTCGGCGTCATCATCGACGCCTCGCGCCAGCAGGCTGTAATCAATCTCATCGGCAACGCGGTCGGTCAGAAACTGGTGTTCCGGGTTCTGGAAAACCAGGGCGATATGGTTGGCCAGGCCCTGGATCTTCCACTGCTGGGCCGGCTTGCCGAAAAGAACCAGGCTGCCGCCCTGCGGTTTCAGCAGGCCAACCAGCAGCCGGGCGAGGGTGCTTTTTCCGGCCCCATTGCGGCCAACGATCGCCAGCATTTCCCCGGCGCGCACTTCAACCGAGACGCCTCTCAAGGCCTGGACGCCGCCAGCGTAGGTATACGTCAGGTCGCGGGCCGAGATCAACACATCGCCCGATTCTGCCTTCGATACAGGCGGGCGTCCAGGCAGCCGGTCTTTCACCAGGCCGGTTTGATTCAACAATCGCACAGCCTCAGCGACAGTTATCGGGATCGAATCAACCGGGCAGCAGCCGCTCTTTTTCAGCGCCAGGCCAATCTCGGCCGTCTCCGGCAGCCATACCCCCAGGCTTTCGACCATGCGCTGGCCCGATTCCAGCAGCACCTGGGCCGGCGAGCCGGCAGCAGAGATATGCCCATCTTCCAGCACCAGCAGCTGGTCGGCGCTGGCCAGGAAATCGTCCAGCTCGCGGGTCACCAGCAGCACAGTCATCCCTGCATCGCGCAGCGACCGCACCAGCTCGTGAACGCTGCGCGTCGCCACCGGGTCAAGGTTCGATGTGGGCTCATCCAACAGGATGAGATCCGGTCGCATGGCCAGGATGGCGGCCAGGCCGAGCTTCTGCACCTGGCCGCCGGATAGATTCCAAACCAGGTTGCTGCGAAAAGGCAGCAGCTGCGTGGTTTGCAGCAATTCTTCTACCGTCTGGCGGATTTCGCCGACTTCCCGCCGCAGGTTTTCAGGGCCGAAGGCAATCTCATCCTCAACCGTCAGCGTGGCAAACATCGACTCTGGATCCTGGAAGACATAGCCGACTTTATGGGCCAGGTCTTTTACCTCCATGGCGCGGGTGTCCGCGCCGTCGATCCATACCTCGCCGCTGAACTCGCCGCCCAGCAGGTGCGGAATTTTGCCGCTGATCAGGTCGCACACGGTCGATTTCCCTGACCCGCCCGGGCCTACCAGCACATTCAAGGTGCCGCGCCGGATGGTCAGCGAAAGTTCTTTGAGCGTCGGTTGCGTGTGATTCCAGTGGGTATACGTGACATTCTTGACCTCCACCAGCGGGGTCGAAGCTGATTCCATGACTGCCTTCAAATCCATTCGTTCGGGGCTAAGCAGAAGTGGAAGCCGAGCGGATCAAACCGGTCCGCGCCAGGGCTTTGGCCAGGTAATAACCCAGCAGGCCGCTGATTACCAGCCCGGAAATCAGGTTAATCGGAATTGCCAGCCAGACGCTGTTAGCTGCGGCCGGATCCCAACCAAAAAGGACCGCCGTCCACACGGTGCCAAACTGCGACGCTGCCGCGCCGGCAGCCAGCGCAGCCCAGATGCTGAAATTCTTGTAATTGGAGATGGCCATCACAGCTTCTACGCCGAGGCCCTGGGTGAGGCCCCAGCCCAGCGTGCCAATGCCGGAGGCGTTCCCCAGAAGAACTTCCACCGCGGTCTCAATCAATCCGAGGAAAATCGCCGCCCCGGGCTTGCGCACCAGCCACATCACCAGCACATAAGCCCACATGAAGGCGCCCTGCAAGAGCGCCCCGCCCAACGGGCCCATGGAAGAGTTCGCCAGGTACCAGACATTGCCAACGCCGGTGTTCACCACACCCGCGATGGCTGCAATCACAGCAATAATGACGATATCCCGTGTCGTATACTTAAAATTCCAACCGCCAGCCGTACTTTTCATTTTATTATTCTCCTCTTGATTCCAATGTAGATGTCTGGATCGTTTTGCGCGGGCAACTGCATCACCACAACTATTTCTTCCACAGTATGCGCGCCGCAAGCCCTAACAAGACCACGATGACCACATTCGCCACCAGGTAGAGCCACATAGCGTTTTCCTCCTTTCTTCTATAATCTGTCCGGTCATTAACCAAAACCCCTTTTGGCAAGGATGGATTTCCAGGCCGGTCAGTCAATATCAGAACTCACGGCAGATGAAGACCCATCCGGCGCAGGTCTTCTTTCACCCCGGCATACATCCTGGACCATTCGGGCACCGGCTGCAAGGTCTTCAGATCATACGCCTGGTCAAAGCTGGCGCCGGGATTGCCGCCCGGCTGGTTGAAAACAGGCTCGTATTTTTCCAACAGTCCCAGCACCAGCCGGTTGGCATCCTCCAGGCTGAGGCCCTGCCGGGTCACGGCATGGCCGACCTCACCCATCAGGCGGGCTTCGAGCCCCGTCCCATTCGGGCTGGCGCCGTCATTGGCTCCAACCCCTTCCAGGTGCCCACCGCTCACCGTGATTGCGATGGCATTGGCGGCCACCTCGTATAACAGCTCGCGGGTCAGGGCTCCGCTCTTGGGATAAATATCCGAGACAATAATGCAGGGGGCGTTGCGGGCAAACGCCTGCTCGACCACGCCCTGCACCCACATCACCGCGCGCGTGCTGGTCGCCACATGCCGGATGTGGATGGGATGCAGCAGGTGGTAATGGGCCAGACAGACCAGGTTGGCGGCGATGAAAGACGCCGCCTGCACCACGGCGGATCCAGGCGCGTCCCCGCCCAGGCCGCCGACCATCACGCACGCCAGCGAAGCGTTGCGCATGCCATATTCAATCGAATTAACCGCGCGGGCAATGTTACCGTTGTCGATAATCAGCTCGTTCAATATCGGCACCAGGTGCGCATCGCACGGGCGCAGATAGTCGGGGTGAGCAACAGCCAGGTCGCCCAGCTCGGAAACACTGCTTTGCGCGGCCAGCATGCCCATGCCCGGGCGGCCCACTTTGCGCAGCCCGTCGCGCATCAGGCGCAGCTCGCGCCGTGTGGCAGCAATCTCAGCAGGCTCTCCCGTCCGGACTGTAAAGCCGTCGACCCGGGTCAATGACCCGCAGGTGACCAGATCGACAACCGGTTCCTGCATCCAGCTCATCACCATCGGCTGGAAGATCTCCTCAGGGGTAGGGACGCCCGGGTTACCCGCCCAAACCAGCGGCGGGCGCGGGTCGAGCACCTGGCGGGCATACAACGTGCGCGCCTCCTGGCCCTCGCCCATCTCCAGAGTTTGCGGCATCGACTTCAAGCCGGTTTCCAGTTCTCCCGGTTCAAACAGGATCACCCGGCCGGTGGAAGCATGATAGACACCAATTGCCTGGACCAGCTCCAGCGCGGCCTGGAAGACCCGGTCGGCCATATCCGGGTTGAGTGGAACGATTTCCTCAGGATTCCAGCCAATCTTATACTTCTTCACCAATCGCCTGGTCGTGATGGCCACCTTTTCCAGGTCCCAGTCTTCCTTGCGAACCGGCTGCCCCGCCTGCGCCCGTTCAACCAGTTCAAGATAATTCACATGCATGCAGCACCTCAATTAAGCCAGTTGTACGGCTTCAGAAATGGTTCAGGATACACCCAGGCGCAGACCGCAGTCTTTCAAATAACGGCGGTAAGCGATCGCCATCCGATCGCTGCGCAGGTGCAGCTCTTGCTGCAGGTCCAGGGGCAGCAGCTCCGGGCGCTGCGACTCCACCACCGGGATATCCTGGGCCATGATCCTGTCCTCGAAGCCGCTCAAGATTTCGTCCGGCGCATCATGGCGATAGTTCAGCGCCAGCAGCAGCCACCCGACCGACAGCATTTCCTCGACCGGCGTGACAGCAAAGAACGCAGCGAAACGCGGCCCGTCTGAAGTTTTCGTAAAATGGGCCGTCAGCGGCCGGAAAACGCGGTAAGTATAAGTGACCAGCGCGCCCTGGCCCGAGGCATCCGGATCGGGCTGGAAAATGCTGACATCCTTGGCAACTACTCCTTCTGCAATAATCTCCGCTTCATAGTCCGCGACTTCCGGCCGGGAAATATCGCCCAGCAGCCCTCCGTGCACGAAAGGAAAATGAGCGACGTCCAGGAAATTTTCAATGACGCGCGGGCCGGCGGCCCTGAGTGTGTATGGCCCGCAGTATACCTTGCGAAAGGCAACATCTTCCCATTCTGGGAATGGTGGGACGGCCTGCTGGGGCTGGCCCAACGAGACCCACACCAGCCCATACTGCTCTTTGACCTGGTAAGCGAATGCACGCGCCTTGGGTGGCGGCGTCTGCTCAGGATGAGCCGGGAAACGCACGCACTGCCCGGATGGATCGTACTCCCAGCCGTGATACGGGCAAGCCAGGCGATGATCGTGAACGGCACCCATCGACAACCTTGCTCCGCGGTGAACGCACAGGTCTTTCCAGGCCAGCAACCGGCCGTCAGCGCGCCAGAGCGCCAGGTCCTCCCCCAGCAGCCGGGCCGCCTTTACCTGCCCTTCGTCAATTTCCGAGGACAGGCAAACGACATGCCAATCATTGACCAGAACCGGGTCATCTATCATGGGGAATCCCAAAACATATAGATTTTGTTTTATCGGGAAGGATCTTCCTGATTAACAATAAATTCACTTGCCCAAGAAATGTGCTGATATTATAGCACAGGAAGCGAGGTATTCAGCCAAAGTTGTCCAGACAAGTACAGGTCTTTTTAGGAATTTCCATGTTTGTGTGGATCTACCACAAGGCCTGGTCAACCGGTCGACTGCTCGGTTTCCTGAACTGCTCCATAAACCGCAGTCAGCTTCTCCAGCACCACCTGCCAGTCATACACGCTCTCCGCCAGCTTGCGGCCGTTCGCGCCAAGCTGCTGCTGCAAGCCGGGATCATCCAGGAGCCGCAGCACCGCACGCGCGAAACCCTCCGGCGTATCCTCGACCAAAACGTCGCGTCCCGCGACCGCCTCGATGCCCTCCAGCCCAATCGTGGTGGTCACGACCGGGACGGCCCGGGCGAACGCCTCCAGAATCCGCACCCGCATCCCCCCGCCGGCCCGCACCGGGATCACCATCAGCGCGCATTGCTCCATGTAAGGCACCAGGTCAGGGACATACCCGGTGACTGTGACAGACCCGCCCGATTGAGCCGCCATCTGCCGGAAATCGGCCGGGGGGTTTTTCCCAATGACGGTGAGCGTGACCTCAGGCCTGGCTTGCCGGATCAGCGGGAACACCTCGCGGGCAAACCAGCGGATGCCGTCAGCGTTCGGGGGGTAGTGAAGCGTCCCAAGCGTCATCACATTTGTCGAATGAGGGCGGCGCGCGACCGGGGCAAGCTGTTCGGTATCGACGGCAATCGGGATCACCGCAATCTTTTCGCCAGCCCGGGAGCCCTTGCCACCGAGCGCCGCCGCTTCCTGCAGCGCTTCACGGTCCAGGTCCGTGACCGCCAGCGTCCGGTCAAACCTCCGCACAAGCTCGCCCTCATATTTTTTTACCCGCCGTGCTTCAAGCGCCAGGAAACCCCTGAGCAGGCGCGGGCTGTTCTGGCGCATGCGCTCCACTATCGTCCAGACGGCATTGTGCGCATCGAATATCAGGAAAGGTAGGCGGCCGTGAACCTCCCTGGCCGCCAGGGCAAACTGCGCCATGGTCAACTGGTCGGCGTGGATCACATCAAAATGCTCCCGCGCCAAGAGAGAGGCGACTGTCCGGCGCATCTCGGCCTGGTCATCCCGCTCGACGAGGAACGGCCGGCCAGAAACCAGGCTGCGCAGCCAGTACAGCCCGTCGGCTATGCGCGAGCGCCGGATCGGGACCGGGTAGACCTGGTCGCATACCTGCCGCACGACTGGCAAAAATCCTTCGTCACCAGGCCGGCTGAAAGAAACCAGGGTAATCCTGTGCCCCTGCCCGGCCAGGTAGCGCAGCACCTGCCAGGTCTTCACCTTGGGGCCGGCGTCTGGTGGGTAAGGGATTAGTTGACAGAGAAAGAGAATGCGCATCACTTTTAATTGTATCTCAACGCGCAGGCGAAGCGACCAGATAGGTCCTGTGTCTTGTCCATACGGGCGTTTCCTCGCCCCGCAACGGCGGGTTTGTATGCATGAAGTTCGCGGATTTCAGTTAGAATATTCATAGGCTTACCGGTGCATGCGTGCAAAGCGATACCAGGCGAATCCAAATATTCCAGGAGGAATGGACAATGGAGATTAAGCGTGTGATTGTCGTGGTATTGGACGGAGTTGGGGTCGGCGAAGCTCCCGACGCCGGGGATTATGGCGATGAAGGCAGCAACTCGGTAGGCAATACGGCCCGGGCAGTCGGCGGCCTGCGCCTGCCCAATCTCGAAAAACTGGGCCTGGGTTACATCACGGAGATCGAAGGCGTTCCTCCGTGCGCCGAAGCGGTTGGGGGGCATGGCAAGCTGCAGCCCATGTCGGCCGGGAAAGACACCATTTCAGGCCACTGGGAAATGATGGGAATCTACCTGCCTAAGCCATTCCCAACATTTCCGGACGGCTTCCCGGATGAAGTCCTGAAAGAATTCAAAGAAAAGACCGGGCTTGATGTGCTGGGCAACAAACCGGCCTCTTGAACACATCCAGACCGGCAAGCCAATCGTTTATACATCCGCCGACAGTGTATTCCAGATCGCCGCTCATGAGGAGGTGATCCCCATCCAACGGCAGTATGAGCTGTGTGAAATTGCCAGGGCTATGCTGACCGGGGATTACAACGTGGGCCGCGTGATCGCCCGTCCTTTCCTGGGCGATTCTCCCGAAAATTTTTACCGGACGCAGCGGCGCCGGGACTTTCCCCGCCTGCCGGAGACTCCCACGGTGCTTGACCGGCTGGTCAGCGCAGGGAAAATGGTTTATTCGGTGGGTAAGATCGATGACATCTTCGGCCACCGGGGGATTTCGGTCCCAAACCACACCACGTCAAACCAGGACAGCATCGATGCCATGATCCATACCCTGGCGGAGGATTTTGAAGGCCTGCTGTTTGTGAACCTGATCGAATACGATATGATTTACGGGCACAGGAATGACGCCGCCGGCTATGCCCGCGCGTTAGAGAACTTTGATCAAAGTCTCCCCGCAATCACCCAAAATATGCGGCCGGACGACCTGCTGATCATCTCGGCCGACCATGGGGTAGACCCGACGACCGAAAGCACGGACCATTCCAGGGAATATGTCCCCCTGCTGGTCTTCACCAAACAAAAGCAGGAGAATATTGATTTGGGGATCCGAAAATCGATCGCCGACATCGGCGCGACGATCGCCGAGATCTTCTCGCTGCCAGCCCCGGAGATTGGCGCCAGTTTTCTGGATTGTTACCGGTAGAAATCACTCGCCTTTCAGAAAATATTTGCGGAGAGTGCGCATGAGCGACAAAAATATCATCTATCCCTATATCCCAAACTCTGTCCCGGCAACCAAAGAGGCCATGCTCCGGGCCGTTGGGGCAGAAAGCGTCGAGGCTTTTTATGCTGACATCCCGGAGAGCATCCGCTACAAGGGCAGGCTCAACCTGCCGGAACCGCTTCTATCAGAGGCGGCGCTGGTGCGACACATCGAAAACCTGCTGGCAAAGAACACCAGCGCGCGCGAACGCCTGAGCTTCCTTGGGGCGGGCTGTTACCAGCACCACGTGCCGGCCGTGTGCGATGAGATCAATTCGCGCGGTGAATTCCTGACCGCATACGCGGGCGAGCCCTATGAAGACAAGGGCCGCTTCCAGGCGCTGTTCGAGTACGAATCGATGATGGGTGAGCTGCTCAACATGGATGTGGTCAACGTGCCGAACTATGACGGTTTCCAGGCAGCCGGGACTGCGCTGCTGATGGCCAGCCGGATCACCGGCCGGAGCGAGGCGCTGATCTGCGGGAGCATCGGCAAAGATAAGCTTTCCAAGGTGCGCGATTACACCAGGCCGCACATCGAGCTGGTGATGCTCGACTACTCGCCCGAAACCGGGCTGATGGACCTGGCCGACCTGCGCCAAAAAATTTCCTCCCGGACGGCAGCCGTTTACTTTGAAAACCCGGCCTACCTGGGAATGATCGAGACCCAGGCGGCCGAGATCGCCGAAATAGCCCACCAGAACGGGGCGCTGTGCGTGGTGTATGTCGACCCGATCACATTGGGCGTGGTTAACCCGCCGGCGGATTACGGCGCGGATATCGCCTGCGGCGATATCCAGCCCCTCGGCATCCACATGTTCTACGGGGGCGGGCACGGAGGCTTCATCGCCACCCACGATGACCCAAAGTTCGTAATGGAATTCCCCTCGCGGCTGTTTGGGATCTCGTCGACAGTGGAGGAAGGCGAATACGGTTTCGGCGACGTGGCTTACGAGCGCACCTCTTTTGCGCTGCGCGAAGAAGGCAAGGAATGGGTGGGGACAGCCGCGGCCCTGTGGGGCATCACGGCGGGGGTATACCTGGCATTGATGGGACCGCAGGGGATGGTCGAAATCGGCGAAGGCATCTTGCAGCGCGCGGCCTACGCCATGCAAAAGCTGTGCGAGGCGCCGGGGGTAAAGATCCGCTTTGACGGGATCCACTTCCAGGAATTTGTGGTCGATTTCAACGCGACCGGCCAGACCGTCGCCGCAATCCACCAGAAGCTGCTCGAGAAGGGCATTTTTGGCGGCAAAGATTTGAGCCAGGAGTTCCCTGAGCTGGGGCAGTGCGCCCTGTACGCGGTCACTGAAGTGCACAGCCAGGCCGACCTTGACCTGTTGGCGAATACCCTGACGGAGGTGCTGAAATGAAGCCTGTCGCCCCCAAACCCATGCCAAGGCGTTTCCACCAGGCCCGCTGGGACGAGCCGATCATCTTTGAGTTGAGCCAGCCCGGCGCGCGCGGCGTGCTTCCGCCGGAGGTCGAAGCGGGTATCCAGGAAGCGGTCGGCGATGTCGCCGCCAGGCTCCCGGATGCGCTGCGCCGCAAAACTCCCCCCGCGCTGCCCGAGCTGGCGCAGATTCACGTGCTGCGCCATTATGCGCGCCTGTCGCAGGAAAATCTGGGCGTGGACCTGAACATCGACGTCGGTCAGGGCACCTGCACCATGAAATACAGCCCCAAGGTCAACGACCAGTTGGCCCACTCGCCCAAGATGGCCGAGCTGCACCCGCTGCAAAATGAGACGACCGTGCAGGGCGTGCTGGAGATCATGTGGCGGTTGGAGCAGTTCCTGAAAGAGATTTCCGGCATGGACCGCTTCAGCCTGCAGCCTGGCGCGGGATCAGCCGCCATCTATACGAACGTTGCCATGGTCCGCGCCTACCACGAAGCGCGCGGCGAGGGCCGGCAGCGCGACGAGGTTATCACCACCATCTTCTCGCACCCTTCCAATGCGGCCTGCGCCAAAGTGGCCGGGTACAAGGTCATCACCATCTATCCCGACCCCGACGGCTACCCCGACCTGGCGGCCTTGCAGGCAGCCGTTTCGGAGCGCACGGCGGCCCTGTTCATCACCAACCCCGAGGATACGGGCATCTTCAACCCGCGCATCGAGGAGTTCGTCCAGGCAGTCCACGCTGTGGGCGGGTTGTGCGTCTACGACCAGGCCAACGCGAACGGCATCCTGGGCATCACCCGCGCCCGCGACGCCGGCTTTGACCTGTGCCATTTCAACCTGCACAAGACCTTTTCAACCCCGCACGGCTGCGGCGGGCCGGGGGCGGGCGCCAGCGGCGTCACAGCGGCGGTCGCGCCTTTCCTGCCCAGGCCGACGGTCGAATTTGACGGCACGCGCTATTTCCTCGACTTCGACCGCCCGCAGAGCGTGGGGAAGATCCGCCCGTGGTACGGCGTGGCCCAGAATATCCTCAAGGCTTACGCCTGGATCATGTCGCTCGGCGCGGATGGGCTGCGCGAAGTGGCCGAAATCGCCGTGTTGAACAATAATTACCTGCTCAACAAGGTTCTGGAAATCCGCGGGGTCAGCGCGCCTTACGCAACCGGCCGGCGGCGAATCGAGCAGGTCCGCTATAGTTGGGAAAAGCTTTTTGCCGAGACCGGCGTGCACAGCGAGGAAATCGGCTTCCGCGCAGCCGACTTTGGCACCCATTACTGGACCAGCCACCACCCCTACGTCGTCCCTGAGCCGATGACCCTGGAGCCAACCGAGTCGTACTCGCAGGCCGACCTGGACGAGTACGCGGCGATCCTGAAGCGCATCGCGGAGGAGGCCTACGCCGACCCCGAGATCATCCACACCGCCCCGCACAACAGCACGGGGCACAAGATTCATCACGAAGCCTTTGACGACCCGGACCAGTGGGCGGTGACCTGGCGCGCCTACAAGCGAAAGACAGGCCAATGATCTTTGGTTTAATCGTCAACCCCATCGCGGGGATCGGCGGGCGGGTCGGGCTGAAAGGCAGCGACGGCCTGGAAATCCAGCATAGGGCGCTGGCGCTGGGCGCGCAGCCGCAGGCCAACCGGCGGGCTGCGCGCGCGTTGGAAGCCCTGCTCCCGTTGAAAGGGCAATTTGCGCTGGTCACCGCCGCGGGCGAGATGGGTGAAAACGCCGCCCGGCAGTGCGGCTTCGCGCCGCGGGTTGTCGGGCAGCCGGCCCAGGCCACCAGCGCAGAAGACACCCTCCGCGCGGCGCAGGAAATGCTCAACCTGCCGGTGGACCTGCTCCTGTTCGCCGGCGGGGACGGCACGGCGCGCGATATCTGTAACGCGGTCGGCACGAGCATCCCTTGCCTGGGCATCCCGGCCGGGGTAAAAATCTACTCGGCCGTGTTCGCCACCCACCCGCAGGCGGCCGGCGAGATCGCCGCCGAATTCTTGCAGGGAAAGCGCGTCCGCACGCGCGAAGCTGAAGTGGTCGACCTGGACGAGGAGACCTACCGCGCCGGCGCCGTCACCACCCGGCTATACGGCTACCTCCAGGTCCCCTACATCGCCAGGCGGATGCAGAACAAAAAAGCGCCCTCACCGGCCGGCGAATCGGCCCGCCTGGAAGCCATCGCCGCGGACGTGGTCGAATCGATGCAGACCGGACGGCTGTACATCGTGGGGCCCGGCACCACTACCCGCGCCATCGCCGACCGGCTGGGCTTCCCCAAGACCCTGGTCGGCGTGGACGTGTACCGCAAGGACGGCGTGGTCGCGCTGGATACGAACGAGGACCGGCTTCTAGAACTGCTGCAAGCGGAACCCGGCGACATCATCGTCACGCCCATCGGCGGGCAGGGGTTTCTCTTCGGGCGCGGTAACCAGCAGATTGGGCCGCGCGTCATCCAAAAAGCCGGCCGCGACCACCTGGTCGTCGTCAGCCTGGCGGAAAAGCTGATCGCGCTGAACGGCCAGCCGTTCCTGGTCGACACCGGCGACCCCGCCGTGGACGCGCTCCTGGCGGGCTACCTGCCGGTGACCGTCGGCTACCGGGAAAAAGTGATGTACCGGGTCGCGGCGTAGCGCGGACCCGGGCACGGAAGGAGATCCTATGAACATACTCGCAAACAAAGTTGCCTTGATCACCGGCGGTGCCTCCGGCATCGGCCGCGCCACCGCGCTGCTGTTCGCGCAGGAAGGCGCAGCCGTCGCCATCGCCGATATCAACGCTGAGCTCGGCCGGTCGGCTGTGGCGGAAATCGAGGCGGCCGGGGGACGGGCCATCTTTATCCCCTGCAACGTCACCCGCGCCGAAGACTGCCGAGAGGCGGTCGAACAGACCGTCGCGGCGTTTGGCGGGCTCAACATCCTGTTCAACAACGCCGGCATCATCCGCCGCGCGGACGTGCTCACCACCACCGAAGACGAATGGGACCTGGTCATGGCGGTCAACGTCAAGTCGATCTTCCTGATGAGCAAGTACGCCATCCCGCACATGGAACAGGCCGGCGGCGGCGCGATTGTCAACACCAGCTCCGGCTGGGGGCTGAAAGGCGGCGGAAACGCGGTCTCGTACTGCGCCTCGAAAGGCGCGGTCACCAACATGACCCGCGCCATGGCCATCGACCACGGCGCGCGGGGTATCCGCGTCAACGCGGTATGCCCGGGCGACGTGGATACGCCCATGCTGCGCAACGAAGC
>FWPV01011360.1_pt1 | contig 12840 bp, 12 predicted proteins | sample 2228371 | NCBI WGS metagenome assembly FWPV01 (sample SAMEA103939776, study PRJEB20133) | metagenome | reverse complement strand
ACCCGCCGCGTTGGGCGCGGGGTTGCAAACCCCGCGCGAGCAGCAGGTTATTTTCATCCTACGGGGTGCGCCGGGGCGCGTGAACGTCTCTCCCGAAAATGGAACAATGGCGGTTAATCATGCCCCGATCAAGCACGGGGATATTGACAATCCTCTTTTTTTATCCTATAATAGCGCGCAGTTTGCAAGTGGTATCGGCGCGTTCATGTTTCTCCTGGAGAGGGGGTGATGCCGCCCACACGTCGGATGGGCACCGGTGTTGGTTCGTGGAATAGCCCGTAAATCACACAGAACAAAAGGAGGAGAATGGTACCATGAAACGCCTGTTTGCTTTATGCGCTATCGGTCTGTTGCTGATGGCCAGCCAGTGCCCGGGTGCGCCGGGTGGCCCGGCGTTCGAGCCGCCCAAGGACGAGATCGGGGTGGTGGTCATCAAACCCAATGAGCCGATCCACATCGCCGCCTGGTTCGTCATCGCCGGGCCGGATGCCACGTTGGGCCAGGACACCCAGTACGGCGTGGAGCTGGCCATTGACGACAAGGGCGGTAAGCTCCTCGATCATCCCATCAAGCTGACGGTAGAAGACTCGGCCTGCAACGCTGAGGGCGGCCAGGCCGCGGCCACCAAGATCGCCGCCGACCCGACGGTGGTGGTGGCTATCGGCTCCAACTGCTCCAGCGAGGCCAAGCCTGGTGCCCCGATCCTGTGGAAGGCTGGCATCTCCACGGTCTCGCCCTCCAACACCGCCGTCTTCCTGACGGACCCCAACCGTGGGCCAGAGTACGACGGCTACCTGCGTACCGCCCATAACGATAAGGTCCAGGGCGCGGCAGCGGCCCGGTTCGCCTGGGAGCACCTGAAGGTCAAAAAGGCAGCCACCATCCACGACGGCAGCCCCTATGCCGAGCAACTGGCCGGGGTTTTTGCGGCCACGTTCAAGCAACTGGGCGGCACCATCACCTCGCAGGAGGCCATCGCCCCCACCGACACGGACATGAAGCCCGTGCTGACCAAGATCGCCACCGGCCAGCCGGAGCTGATCTACTACCCCATCTTTATCGCTGCGGGCGGGCACATCACTCGCCAGGCGAAGGAAGTGGCCGGCCTGGAGAAGACCGTCTTGATGAGCGCGGACGGCACGTTCTCGCCAGACTTTCTCAAGGCCGCGGGTGAGGCTTGCATCGGCATGTATCACTCCAGCCCCGACTTTTCCGCCTTTGGCGCCGCCTACCCCGAACTGCGGGCCAAGTACGAGAAAAAGTACGGGGTCAAGCCGCTGGCCCCCTTCCATGCCCATGCCTATGATGCGGCCATGATCGCCTTTGCCGCCATCGAGAAGGTGGCTGTGAAGGGGCCGGATGGCACGTTGTACATCGGCAAAAAGGCGCTGCGGGATGCCCTGTATGCCACCAAGGACCACAAGGGCGTGACCGGCACCATCACCTGCGACCAGTATGGCGACTGCGCCGACCCCAAGATCGCCGTCTACCAGATCACGGCCGATAACCTCAAGAGCCTGACCATGCCGGATACGCCGATCTGGAAAGCGTTCTAACCCCGGCTGCTGAGGCCTGGTCCAATCCGAAAACCAGGCTCCCCTTGAGCACGTTCAGACGAGCCGGGCACAGTTCCCATGTGCCCGGCTCGTCCCCTAATCGGTTCCTGAGAGGGAGGACCTTATGTTACAACGGTTGCGCGAACGAGTGGATCCCACCGATGTCGTCATGTGGCTGATCGGCGCGTTGATCCTGATCGCGGTTAGCGTGGGTTCCGTCATCACCTTATTTCCGCCACTGGCCACCGCGCTGGGCCTGACCGTATCTGTGTATAGCTTCACCGACTGGGCCAGCATCCTGATGTCTGGCCTGGCGCAAGGCAGCGTGTATGCTCTCATCGCCCTGGGGTATACCATGGTCTATGGTGTGCTGCGCATGATCAACTTTGCCCACAGCGAGGTCTTTATGAGCGGCCCGTACACGGCCTACTTTGTGGCGGCGGCTCTGGACACCTCCGGCCTGTTGGACAGCCAGCCCCTCATCAGTCTGGCGATCATCTTTGCTGTGGCCATGGCCGTGTCCAGCACCATCGCCGTGCTGCTGGAGCGGATCGCCTACCGACCGCTACGCGGCGCGCCCCGCCTGATCCCCCTCATCACGGCCATCGGGGCGTCTTTCTTCTTGCAGTATACCTTCCGGGGGCTGTACGGCTCCGGGTTCCAGGCCTACCCGGTGGTCAAGATATTGACGGGGCAGTGGATCTTGGCCACGCCGCTGGGCGAGCTGCGGATCCAGATCATCCAGGTGGTGGTGATCGTGGCGGCGGCGGCGCTGATGGGCGGGCTGTACCTCTTTACCCAGCGCACCCGCACGGGCAAGGCCATCCGCGCCGTCTCGGAGGATAAGGAGGCCGCCGCCCTGATGGGGATCAACATGGATCGGATGATCGTCGTCACGTTCATCATCGGCGGGCTGTCGGCCGGGGCGGCCGGCGTCCTCTACGCCCTGATGTTCAAGCAGGTGCATTTCTTCATGGGCTTTGTGCCTGGGATCAAGGCCTTCACCTCTGCGGTGTTGGGCGGCATCGGCAACCTCCCCGGCGCCATGTTGGGGGGGATCTTTTTGGGCCTCATCGAATCGTTGGGGCCGAGCCTGTTCCTGAACGGCCTGGGCATCGTGGCCCCCTATCAGTTGAAGGATGCCATCGCCTTTATGATGCTGGTGCTGGTGCTCATCTTTCGGCCCACTGGCATCCTGGGCGAGCGGCTGGCGGTCAAGAAGGCCTAGGAGGACACCATGACTTATCTACGACGGATCTGGCAACACGGGTTACAGATCGGGCTGATCGGCGGTGTGGTGGCCCTGTTGATCGCCCTCACCGGGATGGCGGTGACGTTCAATCAGCGCGACATCATCGGCGGCGTCGTCTCGGTGGGAATGATGTTGGTGCTCCTGGTGATGGTCTTTGTCGGCTACCTGGCGGCGCAACGCACCGGCGGGCCGCGCGGGTTTGCCGTGTTGAACGGCACGATGGCCGGCCTGACGACCAGCGTGATGTTGGTGCTGTTGATCCTGCTGGGTAACGCGGTCAACCTGCGCCTGATCCTGGTCAACGCCTCTCCCGCGCTCTATGACTTGCTCACTTTTAAGCAAGGGTCTCTGCTCGGCAGCCTGCTGCTCCTGGCGGCCGGGACCGTGGGTGGGCTATTGGCCGGCCTGGTCTACCTGCTGCCGCAGCTGCCCCGCCGGGTGCTGGTGACGGCCCTGGCCGGCGTGATCGTGACCGGTGTGTTGCAAGACCTGATCCGGACCGTGATCGCCGCCTGGGGGCCGCTCGCCATCATCAACCAATGGTTCTTTACCGGCAATGGGTTGACCATCATAGGTGCCGTGACCGTGTTCGTCCTGACGGCGGCCGGCGTGTACTTGCGGGCCAAACGCGGCGCGGCGCTGCAAGCACAATATCGCAACCTGCGCCCCACTACCCAACGAGGGTTGAAACTCACCGGCCTCTTGATCCTGGCCCTGGTCTTGCTCGTGCTGCCCAACGTGCTGGGCCTGTTCCTGAGCGAGGTGTTGACCATCGTGGGCCTGTATATCCTGGCCGGCCTGGGACTGAACATCGTGGTGGGCTATGCCGGCCTCCTGGACCTGGGCTATGTGGCCTTTTTCGCCGTGGGCGCGTACACGGTGGCCGTGCTGACCTCACCAGAACTGGGGATGTTCCATCTCTCCTTCTGGGAGGCCTTGCCCTTTGCCATTATCCTGGGCGTCCTGTCGGGGGTCATCCTGGGCATCCCGGTCCTCAAGATGCGCGGCGACTACCTTGCCATTGTGACGCTGGGCTTTGGCGAGATCATCCGCCTCCTGGTCCTGTCGGACTGGCTGCGACCGTTCCTGGGCGGGTCCATGGGCCTGGGGCGCATCCCCCGGGCGGTCATCGGGGGCCTGACCATTCCCGGCCTCAACGTCACCCTGCCCAGCTACAGTTTCACCGGCCCGCAGCAGTTCTACTATCTCATCCTGGTAGGCTGTCTGATCGTGGGCTTTATCGCCTGGCGGCTGCGGGACTCGCGGCTGGGCCGGGCCTGGATGGCCGTGCGCGAGGATGAGGACGTGGCCCAGGCGATGGGGATCAACCTGGTGGCGACCAAGCTGCTGGCCTTTGCCTCTGGGGCCGCCTTTTCGTCCCTGGCCGGGGCCATCTTTGCCGACAAACTGGCCTCGGTCTATCCCCACAGTTTCCAGTTGATGTATTCCATCTATGTGCTGTGCGTCGTCATCGTGGGGGGCATGGGCAGCATCCCTGGGGTGATCGTGGGGGCCTTTGCCGTGGTTGGTCTCCCAGAACTCCTGCGGGAGTTCGCCGAGTATCGGCTGCTGTTCTACGGCGCGGCGTTGGTGGTGCTGATGCTCATGCGCCCGGAGGGGCTGTGGCCGGAGGCCGTGCGTCGGCGCGAACTGCACGAGACCGAAGCGGCAGGTGAGCCGATCCCAGAGGCGGACCTCACCTGCGCCCCTGTTGAATAGGAGGGAGCCGTGGCTATTCTCACTGCCCGTCAAGTTACCAAACGCTTCGGCGGCCTGGTGGCTGTGGATACCCTGGACCTGGAGGTCCGGGAACACAGCATCCACAGCATCATCGGCCCCAACGGGGCCGGCAAGACCACGTTCTTTAACTGTGTGACCGGCTTTTATCGCCCAGAGGAGGGCGAGGTTTCTTTCAACAGCCACTCCCTGGTCGGCTTGCTGCCAGACCGTATCGTGCGCCTGGGGATCGCCCGCACTTATCAGAACATCCGGCTCTTTGCCAACCTGACGGCGCTGGAGAACGTGCTGGTGGGTCAGCACGCCCACCTCAAGACCGGCGTCATCGGGGCCATCTTGCGGCCGCCCCAGACCCGCCAGGAGGAGCAGGAAGCGGAAGCCGAGGCCCACCGCCTCCTCCGCTTCGTGGGGCTGGCCGGTATGGGCGATTTTTTGGCCAAGAACCTGCCGTATGGTCAACAGCGCCGCCTGGAGATCGCCCGCGCCCTGGCCACCAAACCCCGGATCCTGCTCCTGGATGAGCCGACGGCCGGCATGAACCCCCGCGAGACCCAGGACATGATGGACTTTATCCGCCGCCTGCGCGACGAGCTGGGCATCACCATCCTGCTCATCGAACACCAGATGCGGGTGGTGATGGGCATCTCGGAGATCGTGACGGTGCTGGACTATGGCAAAAAGATCGCCGAAGGGCCGCCAGCGGTGATCCAACGGGATCCCACGGTGATCGAGGCGTACCTGGGCCGGGGCAGCGCGGCCGAATTCACGCGCATGGCATGAGGTGAACACATGGCCTTACTGGAACTCGAAAACGTACACACCTACTATGGACAGATCCACGCCCTCAAGGGCATCTCGATCACCGTGGAGGAAGGCGAGATCGTGACCCTGATCGGCGGCAACGGGGCCGGCAAAAGCACCACCCTCAACACCATCAGCGGCCTGTTGCGGCCCCGCCAGGGGAGCATTCGCCTGCTCGGCGAAGAGCTGACCCGCTGCCCGGCCCACGAGATCGTGGCCAAGGGCGTGGTGCAGGTCCCCGAAGGCCGGCGCATCTTTGGCCGCCTGACGGTCCAGGAGAACCTGGAGATGGGGGCCTTTCTGATCAAAGACCGCAAAAAGATCAACGAGAACCTGGAGCGCGTCTTTGCCCTCTTTCCCCGGCTGAAGGAGCGTCGTCACCAGGTGGGCGGCACCCTCAGCGGTGGCGAGCAACAGATGTTGGCGACCGGCCGGGCGCTGATGTCGAATCCCCGCGTCTTGCTCATGGACGAGCCGTCCATGGGCCTGGCCCCGGTGCTGGTGGACAGCGTGTTCGACACGATCCGGCAGTTGCACAAAGAGGGCACCACCATCCTGCTGGTGGAGCAGAACGCGCGCGTGGCCCTGCAGGTGGCCGACCGGGGCTATGTGCTCCAGACCGGCGAGATCGTGCTGAACGACTCGGCCGAGAACCTGCGCCAGAACGAGATGGTGCGGAAGGCGTACCTGGGGGAGACGTGATTCGTCATGCGTCAAACGTCATGCGTCAAACGTCAGATGTGACCATGATGTTTGACGTGTTGACATTTGACGGATAGGGGGATATGGAACTACCGAGAAGTGCCGATGTCATCGTGATAGGCGGTGGGGTGATGGGCGCCAGCACCGCCTATCATTTGGCTTATAAGGGCTGTCGGAACGTGGTGCTCCTGGAGCGCAACCCCTTCTTCGGGCAGGAGGCCACCGGCAAGTGCGCCGGCGGCATCCGCTACCAGTTCGCCACCGAGATCAACGTCCGCCTGTCGCTCCTCAGCCTGCCCATGCTGGATCGCTTCGAGGCGGAGCTGGGCCAGGCGATTGACCGGCGGTATTGCGGCTATCTCTTCCTGCTCACCCGCGAGGAGGACGTGCGCGCTTTCCAGGCCAACGTGGCCCTGCAACACCGCCTGGGCGTGATGACCGAGTGGCTCACCGGCGACGAGGCCCGCGCCCGCCTGCCCCTCATGGCCCTGGACGACGTGCTGGCCGCCACCTGGTATCCCCAGGACGGTCTGGCCGACCCGAACAGCGTGGTGCAGGGCTACATCGCCGGGGCGCGGCGGCTGGGCGCCAGGTGCCTGACCGGCGTGGAGGTCACCGGCATCACGATGGCGGGCGGGCGCGTGCGCGGGGTGCAGACGAACCAGGGGGAGATCGCCTCGCCGGCCGTGGTGAACGCCGCCGGCCCCTGGGCCGCGCAGATCGGGGCGCTGGCCGGCCTGGAGATCCCGGTGGTCCCGGTGCGGCGGCAGATCTTGGTCACCACGCCGATCCCCCAAATCCCGCCGGATTTCCCCTTTGTCATTGATTTCGCCCGCAGCCTCTATTTCCATCGTGAGGGGCCGGCCATCCTCACCGGCATGTCCAATCCGAACGAGCCGCCGGGCTTTGACCAGCGCGTGGACCCGGAATGGGAGCTGGAGCACATTGACGCGGCGATGGCCCGGATGCCGCTCCTGGAGGAGGTGGGGATCAGCAGCCGCTGGGCGGGGTTGTACGAGGTCACGCCGGATGCCCACCCGATCCTGGGCCGGGTGCCGGAGGTGGAGGGTTTCTACCACATCGTGGGCTTTTCCGGTCACGGCTTCATGCACGGACCGGCTGCTGGCCTCCTCCTGGCCGAAGAGATCCTCGACGGCCGGGCGCACACCCTGGACATCAGCTCCCTGGCCCTGAGCCGGTTCCGTGAGGGCAAGCAGATCATTGAGTACAATGTGGTATGAGCAAATTCATCTTTGACGCTGGCCCGCAAATTTGCTTATGCTGCGGAGGTGAATGATGCACTCGATTGCCATCACGTTGGAGCGACCAATTGACCATTTTGTGGACCGCAAAAGCCGGGAACAGGATATTTCCCCCCAGCAAGCTGTTATGGAGTTGATAGCCCGGGGATTTGAAACGCTGCTTCAGGAACACTATCGGCGCTACCGCCAGGGCGAGATCTCTTTCGGACGATTGGCTCAGGAGCTGGGCATCACGACCCAGGAACTGAGCCACCTCCTGGAAGACCGGGGATGGCCGGCTTATGACCTGCCCTCGGCCGTGTTGCTGGAAGCTACCGGGGAGCGGCTGGCACAAGACAGGGGGGAACTGGCGGAGCAAAAGGGCCTTTTGGCTTTGACCGCCAAGTCGGACCCCGTGCTGGGAGCGCTGTGGGATAACGAGAAAGACGCCGCCTATGACCAGCTATGAGCAGGGCGACGTGGTCCTGGTGTATTTCGTCTTTGCTGACGAGACCGGGGCCAAACGCCGTCCAGCCGTAATTGTCAGCATCGGTGAGTATCACCACAGCCGGCAGGAAGCGATCATGGCGGCCATCACCAGCAATGTGGATCGGTTGCTGGTGGGCGATCACCTCATTGCCAACTGGCGAGAGGCCGGGTTGCTCTTCCCCTCGGTTGCCACGGGCATCATTCGCACCATCAAGCAGGACATGATCGAGCGTCGGATAGGGGTCATGGCACTCGAAGATATGGAGGCCATCCGGTTGCAACTGCGACAGGTGTTGGGGCTTGGTACCAACGTAGACAAAGAACATGATGGAAGGTGCTCGTGAAACTCCGTCTCCTCTCCAGGGATGATGTCCAGCGCGCGCTGCCCATGCGCGAGTGCATCGAGGTGATCAAGACGGCCTTTGCGCAACTGTCGGCCGGCGAGGCGCACGCGCCCCTGCGCACCCAGCTCCCGGTCCCGGCCCACGACGGCGTGACCCTCTTCATGCCGGCGTACCTGGCGCAATCCGGCGATCTGGGCGCCAAGATCGTCTCGGTGTTCCCGCGCAACCTGGAGCGGGGGCTGCCCACCATTCATGCGGTCGTCATCGTGGTGGATGGCGAGACCGGCGCGCCGGTGGCCCTGATGGACGGCACGTACCTGACGGCCCTGCGCACCGGGGCCGCCTCCGGCGCGGCCACCGATCTGCTGGCCCGGCCGGATGCCCAGGTGGTCGCCGTCTTTGGGGCCGGGACCCAGGGCCGCACGCAGTTGGAGGCCGTCTGCGCGGTCCGGCCCATCGCCCGCGCCCTGGTGTTCGATGCGGACCCGGACCGGGCGGCCCGCTACGCCGCCGAGATGCGCGGCTCTATCCCGGCTGACGTGCGCGTGGCCGCATCGCCGGCCGAGGCTGTGCGTCAGGCTGACGTCATCTGCACGGCCACCACCTCAAGCACGCCGGTCTTCGATGGCCGCGACGTGCGACCGGGGACGCACATCAACGCCATCGGCGCGTACACCCCCCAGATGCAGGAGGTGGACGCGGAGACGATCCGCCGCGCGAAGGTGGTGATTGATTCCCGCCAGGCGTCGCTGGCGGAGGCCGGCGATCTGCTCATCCCCTTGCAGCAGGGCCTCATCACCGAGGCGCACATCCACGCCGAGTTGGGCGAGATCGTCCTGGGCCGCCGGCCCGGCCGCGAGCGCGCCGACGAGATCACCTATTTCAAATCCGTGGGGGTGGCAGTGCAAGACGTGGCGGCGGCGCGGCGGGTCCTGGACCGGGCGGCCGAGTTGGGGCTGGGGATCGAGGTGGAGCTATAGCCCCCGACAGCGGGGCTGCGGTTTCCCTGGACGCCCGCCAGGGCAGGCAACCGCGCGTTATGCACGGATCTCAGGCGCGGATATTGACAGTGCACCGGGCTTGTGGTAGAATCCGTTGTGTATGCGATCCACGCCCATTTCAGAGATGAGGATCAGGAGGGATAGGGGACGCACGGTTCGGAGCGGGGCCTGGTCAGCCCACCGACGCGAGGGTTCGTATCTGAACAGCACATATGGAGCAGGAGGAAGGAGGATCGTATGAAAAAGGTATCGCTTCTATTGGTGATCGTGTTCGCGGTCAGCATGATCGCGGCTCAGTGTCCCGGCGGCGCGCCGGCCACCATCAAGGTAGGCGTGGTAGCCGAGCTAACGGGTGACATCCCGGCGGTGGGCGCGTCCTGCAAGAACGCCGCCGAGATGGCGGTCAAGGAGATCAACGACGCCGGCGGTTTGGAAGTGGGCGGCACCAAGTACCAGATCGAGCTGTTCATCGAGGACAACGCCGGCAAGGCCGATCAGTCCGCGTCCGCCGCGCAAAAGCTCATCACCCAGCAGAACGTGGTGGCGATCATCGGTCCCAACGCCAGCCGCTATGCCATCCCGGCCTCCGAGATCGCCGAAAGCGCCAAGGTGGTCCTGATCAGCCCCTGGTCCACCAACCCCAAGACCACGTTGGACGCCAAGACCGGCGCGGCCAAAAAGTACGTCTTCCGCGCGTGTTTCATTGACCCCTTCCAGGGCCGCGTGGTCGCCAAGTTTGCCCTGGATAACCTGAAGGCCAAAAAGGCCGCCGTGCTCTATGACGTGGCCTCGGAGTACAACAAGGGCATCGCCGAGATCTTTAAGCAGACCTTCGAGGAGAGCGGGGGGCAGGTGGTGGCCTTTGAGACCTACACCACCGGCGACAAGGACTTTTCGGCGCAGCTCACCAAGATCAAAAATGCCGCCCCTGACGTGGTGTTTCTGCCCAACTACTACAGCGAAGTGCCGCTGCAGGTGCAGCAAGGTAAGCGGCTGGGCATTACGGTGCCGTTCCTGGGCAGCGACTCCTGGGGCAGCGAGGAGCTGATCAAGCTGTGCGGCGAGGACTGCGAGGGCTACTACTTTAGCACCCACTATGCCGCCGACGCCGCCACCCCGGTGGCGATCAAGTTCATCGAGGCGTACAAGGCCAAGTATGGCAGCACCCCGGACGACGTGGCCGCGCTGACCTACGATGCCTTTGGGCTGCTATGGACGGCCCTCAAGAACGCGGGCAAGGTGGATCGCCAGGCCGTGCGCGACGCCCTGGCCAAGGTTCCCAAGTACGAGGGCGTGACCGGCACCATGCAGTTCCAGGAAGGCTCCGGCGACCCCATCAAGAGCGCGGTGATCCTGCAGATCAAGGGCGGCAAGTTCGTCTGGTTTGCCAACGCCAATCCGTAAGCCGATTTATCTCAGACCTGACAGGTCTCCCCAGACCTGTCAGGTCTGATCCTGTCGGGGGTGGGCATGACCTACATCCTGCAACAGTCGCTCAACGCCCTCCAGTTGGGCAGCATCTATGCGTTGATCGCCCTGGGCTATACGATGGTCTATGGCATCCTGACCATGATCAACTTTGCCCACGGCGATTTGTTTATGGTGGGGGCGTTCGTGTGTTTCTTTCTGGCGACGGCGCTGGGCCTGCCGTTCGTGCCCACGCTGCTCCTCACCATGATGGGTGTGGCCCTGCTGGGCGTGACCATCGAGCGGCTGGCGTACCGGCCGCTGCGCCAGGCCCCACGCGTCTCGGCGGTCATCACGGCATTGGGCGTGGGCATCTTTCTGGAAAACTTTACCCTGGCGTTGAACCCTTATCCCCAACACATCCCCCCGCTCATCCCGGTCGTCACCTGGAACGTGGGCGACGTGTCCATTTCGTCGCTGCAGGCGCTGATCATCGTGCTGTCCCTGGCGCTGATGGTGCTTCTGGACTTTGTCGTGCGACGGACGATGGTGGGCATGGCCATGCGGGCTATCTCGTGGGACAAGAGCATCGTGCCGCTACTGGGCGTGCCGATGAACCTGGTCATCTCGGCCACGTTTGCCATTGGGACCAGCCTGGGCGGGGCGGCCGGCGTGATGTATGGCCTGGCCTACCCGGTGATCGATCCGTACATGGGCATCATGGTGGGGTGGAAGGCGTTCATCTCGGCGGTGGTGGGCGGGATCGGCAACATCCGGGGGGCGATGATCGGCGGGTTCATCCTGGGGGCGGTGGAGATCATGGTGGCGGCGTTCTTTCCGTCCACCTACCGGGACTTTGTGGCCTTTGCGCTGCTGCTGGTATTGCTCATCTTCCGGCCCTATGGCATCCTGGGCCAGCCCCGGCCACAGAAGGTGTAGCGGGCGCCGGGACGCGCGGATGCGCCGGCCCTGATGAGGCCGGCGCGGTAGCCGCCGTAGCCCTGGGCCGGGTCGCGTTATCCTGGATGGAGAGGTATTCATCTTGCACGCGCATATTGACTTGTGGGGCCGGTTCTGGTATACTATAGGTGAGTGTGGTAGGTCTGGCCGCGGCAGGGCCGGCGGTTTAGCACATCTGTTCTATATTATACCACCAGGGGATTTCTGTGTAAAGCCCCCCAGAAGGAGGTAAACATGTAAAAGTTTCCGTATAAGGCCCCCGTAGGGGGCAGTAAAGCAGAAGCGTTTTAGGTGGAAGATTTTCCGCTCAGTTAATAGTTAGGCGCGGGAAAAGTACAACCAGCATTCACTATTCACTCACATCAGGAGGCATCGTATGGCGTCAGACAATGGCTCTGGATGGGGCAAAAAAATTGTCGCAATCGTAACAGTAGTCTCTGGCTTGGTTGCTATAGTTATCTTTATGACAGGCAAAGAGAACATTCCGCAGCTTTTAGGAACACGCTCTAGTGACCAAGGAGTAACTGTAGTTGTCGCACCACAACAGGCGGGGCAAGGAGTGAAGACAACAGCAGAACCAATTGTTCCACCTACTGCAATGCCAACTACTCCCCCCATACCCACTCGCCGTCCTACTGAGACGCCAGTCCCGCCGCCTACGCCTATTCCTGATACGCAACCTGGCACCGTTTTAGAAGTAGGTGAGAGTTGGTATCAGACGGGTATTGAACTTGCCTTGAAAGAGGCATATATTGACCATATACCAACTGGCCCAGGGTGCTGGTCATGTGGTTACCCTGCACCGTATCTGACTTTCTATCTAACCAACCACAGAACTCAACAGATGTCTATACGTTACAACCTGGGGGATGTCGTTTCGGCTGTGGACAATCGAGGTCGTCGTCTAACGGTATCTGTCACCCATTTGGCTTATGTCGGGAACTACAGTGATTTCGAGACAAAGACTGTCGTCCTAAATAGCGAACAGCGAGTCCATTTGCAGTCATGGGGGGATTATGGGCCGCCTTCAGTGATCATATTGGTAGATACGACTGACACTTCAGTAACCGAGGTCATAGTTTCTGTTTCCATAGCCGGCATCAGCAATGCACGCTGGCGCATACCGATTATCCATTAGCCAAAGAAAAGGCTTCGGCGTTCGCGCCTAACATTGGTTGGAGCCGACGCCCACCCTTGCACTTTAAACTACCGGGTCAGGCTCGCGGTGGTGTCGGTGGTTCAGGCGGGTTTCGCCAGCGGCGGCGGGTGGGCGCGGCTCAACCTGGCCGTTATGCGGCGCGTCACCATCAGGCACACGCTGTGGGATGGCATGTAGCGCGTCGCGTTGAG
>FWPV01012797.1_pt1 | contig 12841 bp, 10 predicted proteins | sample 2228371 | NCBI WGS metagenome assembly FWPV01 (sample SAMEA103939776, study PRJEB20133) | metagenome | reverse complement strand
ACCGAAGAAGCTATAAGCCTATTTTAAGGGATTGTCATGATGACTCTGACGGATGGAGGTAAAAGTCGTCCCCAAGGAAAAAGACCATGATCCCGTCGCGCAAGGCTTCTCTTAAAGAAATAGCCAAAGGGGCAAAGAACTTAAACATGGAAATTATCCTTATTTTCCAAAAAAGAAGGTTATGGCTCGATATGGGTCATCGTAAAGTTGGGCAAGGATGGGAGGATGAGAAGGTCTCGTTATATCAATGCCCCGACCGGTTTTGAATTTCGGGAGAACCTGGGGCGCCAAGCCCGATTAATTGTCGCTAATTAAATTCTAGAAAAGCATAAGGAGATGCCTTACCCTGCTCCCGCAGCGTCATGAAAAAATCGCCGAAATCGCGAATGGGTGGAACCAAGAAAAATACAAATAGCAGTCGCGAAAAAATTGGGCCGGTTCGTTTTCCTGATTATTTTTAATCAATATTATTTTTATTCAATGCCTTAGCGCGGCATTGTCGGCGGCGGTGTCTCGCCGCGGGCCCGGCTCAGCAGGCGCATAAAATTGCCTGAAAGCAGGCTTCCCAGCTCCCCGCTTTCTACTTTAGCTTTGAGCAACTCAGCTATGACCTGGAAAAGCAACTTCTGGCCGGCTTCACCCCAGAGACATGGTTCGTTGACTATAAACACGTTGTTGCCGCCGATTAATTTTCTTGCCTCGAGGAGCTTTTGCGCGTAAGCGGCGGGGTCCGCAGCTTGAGCCGCCACCAGCCCGAAGGCCGCTCCTTTCGCTCTGATTAGCTCCAGAGATTCTTTACCTGGCACCTCTTTTCCGATTATACCTAAAGGCTTAGTAGAAATATTAAGGATCTCTTTTATCTGTTCATCGCTGGCGTTACTGATAAGGAGCAAAAGACCAGCTTGATTGATGGCCTGGAGAATCTGCTTGCTTTCCTCACTTAACTGGCCGCCGGTAAAGAAAGCCGAGGCTTCTTCCATAATGAGATAAAGTCCTTGCTTAGCTAAAACGTCTGCCCAGCGTGGCTCACCTTTCAGGACTTCGATCCCCCTGATGCCAGGGAGAAGCGAGGTCTTCCCCTGGCCCATCGCTCCCTGCAGACTACCAGCGCCGCCGAAAAGAACCAGGTTGGTTTTACCTATTTCTCCTGGAAGGGCCATAAGCTGGCGCACTAACTCCATCCGCAGCGCATCGCCGGTTACTCCCTCTGGCCCCATCAGCCGAGCTAACTGTAAGTCAACAGGCGAATCCTGGGCATCCTTATGAGCTTGAATGACGTGGCTTGTGGGCTCAAACCGGAAGTTGACGAGAGTTTGGTAGCGAAAATGATAGCGTTCGAGGCGCTGGGCCGGGAAAAACTCACCTTTTTCGTTAGCCAGAACCGTGGCCGCGGCCATAACGAATTCACCTGTCTTTTTAAGCAATTCGGGCTTAATCAACTCCACCACATCGTTGGCCTGATGGTATTTAAAATGATAGCCCTCGGTGTTGATCGAAAACCCGGGAACTCCCTTGGCTAAAAAAGAGCTATGGTCAGAACCTCCAGGACCGCCGCGGCCGGGTCGGACATAATCCAGTATTTCCTTGGGCAACTTGGCTTTCAAAACCTCCCACGCTTCAGGACCATAATAAATGCCCCTAAAATTAACGTTACCGCTTCCATGTCCCACCATATCCATGTTGAGGTAGGCCACGGTTTTCTCCAGCGGAACCAGCGGATGGTCCGCAAAATGACGGGAGCCAAGAAGTCCCATCTCTTCGGCAGCCCATAAGCCAAAAACAACCGTCCTTTTTGGCCGCGCCTGGTTGAGCTTCATAACCCGGGCAATTTCCATAACCACGGCCGTGCCGGAGGCATTATCATTGGCTCCGTTCATCACCTCGCCCAGAGGGTCGACGCCCAGATGGTCCATATGGGCGCCAATAATGACATATTCCTCCTTAAGGACGGGGTCAGACCCAGTAATTTTACCCAGGACATTTCTTGTCGGTTTATTAGGTTCAAAGCGGGCGTTGACGCTGATAAAAGCCTTTACCCCTGTCGCCAAAGACATAGGCTTCTTTTGCCGCTCTATTTCCTGGAATAAATAACGAAGGTCAGTAAGCAAATCACGAAAAATGGCGTCGACGACTCTGGTTTCAACCGAAATGACGGCGAAATCAGGCCGGTAAAGCTCACGGCCAATTCCAAGACGCACTGCCCTGGCTGGCGCTGCCTGCTGGGGCTCTTCCCGGCGAAAAGCAAGCACGCCTTTAGCACCAAGCTCCTGAGCAGCCCGGATACGGCGGTTCATGCTCGCTGCTTCCCCGAACTTTTCCTCGAGCGAAGCGGGTAAATTGGAGGCCAAAAGAACCCATTTTCCTTTTACTTCCAGGCCGGCGTAATCATCGTAGCCGGCTTTTTCGTCACGGACGCCATAACCCACAAAGACAATCTCCGCCACGCCATGGGCTGAACCAGAATATCCCTGAACCCGCCAGTCATCGCCATAATAAAAAGAGCGTCGAACTTTGGGCGTAATAAGCTCAAAAATAACTCCCTCGTCCACCTGGTTTAAATCAACGGTGAAATTCTGGAAATAGGTGCCGTTTTCTCCGGCTGGCTCTATGCCCCACTCCCTAAAACGGGTAGCGATATACTCCGCTCCAGCTTCTCCTCCTGGGTGGCCGCTGCGGCGGCCGAGCATCGTGTCGGCCGCCAGCTCGCGGATATAATTCAGCGCGGCTTGGGCGTCGAACTGAATTTTTTTGGCCTTCGGCTGGCCGAAAGAGGAAATGAAGCTGAGGCCAATAAAAACCAATAAAAAGACAGGCCAAAGATTGGCAGGTTGAGTTTTTTTTCTTCCAGAAAACATCATCGCCTCCTTTGATCTCATGCTTTTTGATTTTTATCTTTTCGGCCGCCAAAAAGCAAGATTTCTCTTCATACAATTATTAATATATGAACAAAAGATGAATCAATCAAAAACTGCTGTCCAGCACCTGAAGCAAACTAGCCGACAGAAAAGAGACACCGCGAGAGACAGGTAGAAATTAGCCTTGTTTAATCATCCTCAGGAAATTAAAAAATCCCATTATATAAATCATGAAGGATTAAACGGTGAAGCTTGCTCGCCATCATCCGCCGCCATAAAATTAAATATTTTTTATATTTTTATTCATCAACCAAAGAACATGTGGTAAAATTTATTCCTAAAATAATCTTGCGGCCGATGATTTTGCCATCGGCCAAAAGCTCATGAGCTCCCCTCTCAAGGTGGAGGTCAGTGAGCCAGAGGTTAACATAAACCAGTGGTTTTGTGGAACGATATTTAAAGAAGGAGGTTAAATTGAAACCAAGAGAAATTAAAAAAGATGTCTTCTACTTAGGGTCCATCGATTGGGATAGACGGCTTTTTGATAGCCTCATCCCTCTTCCCGATGGCACCAGCTACAACGCTTATTTGATAAAGGGAAAAGAAAAAACAGCCCTCATCGACAGTTCTGACCCGACGATAACGGAAGTCTTGTTGGGCTATCTGGAGGAAGTAGCGAGAATCGACTACGTTATTTCTCTTCATGCCGAGCAGGATCATTCCGGTGGCATTCCCGAGGTCTTAAAGAGGTATAGCGAGGCCAAAGTCATCACCAGTTCCCAAGCTAAAGGGATGCTGGTAGATTTGCTTCATTTACCGGAAGAAAAAATAATCGCGGTGAAGGATGGTGAGAAGCTCTCGCTTGGCGAAAAAACCTTACAATTTATTTACACGCCCTGGGTTCACTGGCCAGAAACGATGTGCGCTTACCTTGAGGAAGACAGGATTCTCTTTAGCTGCGATTTCTTTGGCTCTCACCTGGCCACCAGCGACCTCTTCGTCAAAGATGAGGCAAGGGTGCTCGAGGCCGCCAAGCGCTATTACGCAGAGATTATGATGCCCTTCCGCAAAATCATCCAAAAAAACCTGGAAAAGCTGTCGCCAGTGCCGATGGAAATAATCGCTCCTTCCCATGGACCATTATATGACCGGCCAGAATTTATCATCCAGGCATATAAAGAATGGGCGGATGATAAGCCCAAGAACCTGGTGGTTATTCCTTATGTTTCGATGCACGGCAGCACCGCCAAGATGGTGCGTCACCTTGTCTCAGCCCTGATAGAGAAAGGCATTGAAGTTCGTCAATTTCATTTACCCGACACAGACCTTGGTCAATTGGCCATCAGTCTCGTTGACGCGGCTACCGTCGTCCTTGGTGCGCCGACGGTTCATGTTGGACCTCATCCGGCTGCTTTTCTGGCCGCTGGGTTACTCAATATTTTGCGGCCCAAGCTCAATTTCGTCTCCGTTATCGGGTCCTATGGCTGGTCAACAAAAATGGTGGAGCAGCTGACCAACCTAATATCCAATCTAAAAGTGGAAATACTGCCTCCAGTTATCGTTAAGGGGCTTCCTCGCGAGGCCGATTTTAAAGCGCTGGATGAACTCGCCTTCGCCATCGCCCAGAAACACAAACAGCTTGACCTCAGTTAACTAACTCAAAAAAATATATATAATTAACCATACATCAAAATGTTGCTCTATTCCGCCATTGCTTATGTCTTGCCTTTAATCCTGGCCGTTTGGGCCTTCCTGGTTTCCGAAGATGAAAGAGCCAAATGGGTGATCGGAGCTTTTGTTTTCTTTTTATATGTGGGGCCGTTCTTTCTCCATCTATCAACTTTCGTCTGGTATTTTGGCCGGGTTGTATTCGGCCTAGGTTGCTTTCTCTACCTGCGCAGGCACGGCATAGCGGTCAAATGAAATCACCATCACGTTCTTATAACAAACGCCGTTAAACGAAGGTCATTCTTATTTTGGTTCTTGTTTTTATTTTGGCCAAATATTAAAAAGGTAACGAGAGTAGTGGAAACGGATAAACGTTCAACCATCATCTCTGGATTTATTGGATTTATTCGGGATTTAAATTGAAAAATTCATCAGGTTTTTTGACTTTCAATTACCGCTAATACCTTTAATTACCGCTAAAAAACTATTTACGTTTTACGGCCCCACCTCAGGGAAGCGAGAACAGGAAGAACGATGAGAGTAAGCAAGGTGGAACTGGCCAAACCGCCCACCACCACTACGGCCAGAGGTCGCTGAATCTCAGAGCCAGGACCGGTGGCGGCTAACAAAGGCATTAATCCAAGAATAGTTGTTCCCGCCGTCATCAGCACCGGTCGCAGTCTAACAGCACACGCGCTTAAAACGCAGTCTTTAGTCTTCCCTACCCGTCGCTCCTCTAACATGATTTGGTTGAGCAGGACAATCCCGTTTAACACGGCAATTCCCAGGAGAGCGATAAACCCGACAGAAGCCGGGACAGAAAGATAAAGCCCAGAAAGCCAGAGAGAAAGAACGCCGCCTACCAGGGCCAGCGGTAAGCTCACGAGAAGAAGCAGGACGAGCCGCAACGAGCCAAAAGTGATAAAAAGGAAAATAAAAATCATGCCCAGAACCATGGGCGTTATGATCATCAGTCGTCGCATAGCCCGTTGTTGATTTTCGAACTGACCACCCCAGGTCAGCGTCATGCCCGGAGGAAGAGAAACCCTCTGTTGGATCAATCTTTTGGCCTCAGCCACAAAACTACCTATGTCCCGGCCAGAAACATTAAGCTCCACCCCAATTCTCCGGAAGCCATTTTCCCGACTCACCTGAACCGGTCCCTCCTGCAACTCAATGCGGGCGACCTCGGCCAAAGGAAGAAGAGCACCCTGGGAGGTCCGAAGAAGAATATTTTTGATCAATTCAGGTGAACCACGAAATTCTTCGGGAAACCGGACGACTAAGTCAAAATACCTGTTTCCTTCATAATAAGTTGTAGCTACCTTCCCTCCCACGGCCATCTCCACGACATCCAGGACATCACGGGCGCTGAGGCCGTAGCGGGCCATCTTTATTCGGTCACACTCTACCTGAAGATATAGCTGGCCTGCTACTTGCTCCACAACCAGGTCGGTGGCGCCTTTTATTTCCGCCAGCACCGCCGCAATCTCTGCCGCTTTTTCTCGCAAGAGATTCATGTCTTCGCCAAATATTTTTAAAATTAATTGTGACCTTGTTCCGGCGACCAGTTCGTCGATCCGACACTGAATTGGCTGACTGAAGCTGAAAACCATGCCCGGAAAAGGTTCGAGAGCCTGACGCATTTTTTCTACCAGCTCATTCCAGTCACGAGCCTTCTTCCATTCCGCGCGAGGCCGCAACGACCCGACATACCCTGTTTTATCCACGCCTCTGGCTTCCACCGCTACCCCCGTCTGGCCTGTCCGGCTGACAATAATATCCAGTTCAGGAAATTCCTTAAGTTTTTTTTCTACCTGAGCACTTATCGCCATCGCTTCATCAAGGGAGATGCCGGGAAGAAGCTGAATATCCATGTCAAAGGCGCCTTCATCCATGACCGGAACAAATTCCCGACCAAGCCGGGGATAAACGTAGATGGCGCTAGCTAAAAGAATCAGAGCCAGAAGCAGGACGAGGAGGCGAAAGCGAAGAGCCAAGTTTAAAACAGGTAAGTAGATTTTCTTTGTCCCACGGGCAAGAAATGTTTCGGGCGACCTCTTTTTCGGCCGCATCAGGTAATAACAAAAGACAGGCACAATAAAAATAGAAATAAGCAAGGAACAGAATAGAGCGATGGCCACCATGATCGCCAGGGGTGAAAACATTTTGCCCTCAATTCCCTGGAGCGAGAGAATCGGCAGAAAGGCAAGAACAATGATTATTTCGCCAAAAATTGATGGCCGGCGCACCTCCAGGACTGCTTCCAGAATATCGGGGAGACGCTCCCGGTTGCCTCCCCGCTCAGCTAAATGGCGCTCTACATTTTCTACTTGAATAATGGAGGCATCGACTATCATACCAATGGAAATGGCCAGGCCCCCCAGCGACATGAGGTTAGCGCTGAAATTAAATATCTTAGCGATAATAAAAGTCGCCAGAACGGTGAGGGGCATAGTCAAGATGACAATAAACGCTCCGCGGACATGGCCAAGGAAAAGAAAGAGGACGACAAGAACAAGTAGCGATCCTTCCAGGATGGCTCGCTTGACGGTGTCGAGGCTGCGCTCGACAATCTCTGAACGACGATAAAAAGGTTTTATTTTAATACCGTGGGGCAAAATATTCTCTTGGTTTATCTCTTCCACCTTCTGCTCAATTCTCTTCACTACCTGGCGGCTGTTTTCTCCTCGAAGCATCATCACAATCCCGCCGACAACTTCCCGCTCGCCGTTCATGAGCGATGCTCCCTGTCGCACGGCGTGGGCATTCAAAACCTCAGCTACATCGCCGATGCGGACCGGAACCCCTGCTTCTGTCTTAATCACTACCTGCCGTATATCCTCCAGCGAACGATAAAAACCTACTCCCCGGACAATCACCTGCTCGCCCTGCCGGTCAATAATACTTCCTCCCACGTTGCGATTGCCTGCCTCAATAGCGGCAAAAACATCGCTTATACTCAGTTGGAACTTGCGCAGCCGGACCGGGTCGGGCCGCACGTGAATCTGCTTGATGTAGCCCCCAAAAGAATTAACCTCGTTAACGCCGGGAATAGTTTTTAGCCAGGGCGATACTACCCAGTCCTGAATAGTCCGGAGCTCGGTGAGCCAACGAATTTCGTCTTCTTTATTTTTTATTTCAAGACGCGGCGCTTCGAGCACATATTGATAGATTTCTCCGAGAGCCGTCGAAACGGGGCCCAACGTTACCTCGACTCCTTCCGGAAGTCGTGACCTCACTTCTCCTAATCTTTCAAAAACAAGCTGGCGAGCAAAATAGATATCGGTGCGGTCATGAAAAATCAGGGTGACGACCGAGAGACCAAACTTAGTTACCGAACGCATTAGCTCCAGCTGCGGTAAGCCACGCATGGCCGTTTCCACCGGAAAAGTTACCAAACGTTCAATCTCGAGAGGGGAAAGACCAGGCGCCTGGGCAATTATTTCTACCTGGATATTACTCACATCGGGGAAAGCGTCGATGGGCAGGCGAATAAAGGCAAAAAGGCCACCCACCACGAGGGCCAGGGCGAGAAATAAAACAACCTCCCTTCTCTCCAGGCAAGTGGCGATTAATTTTTCCAGAAGAGATTTTTCCTTGCTTTCAGTGTTTGTGCTCATGGCCCTCCCCCTCCAGAATCTTCTTTAACATTTCAGATTTAAGAGCCAAGGAGCCTTCGGTGACATAGGTTTCACCTTCGTTTAAACCTTCCATAACTTCGACCAGTCCGTCAAAGGAGCGCCCCAGTTTAACCGGTCGCAAAGTAAAATCTTCCTGCCCCGTGCGAACAAAAAGGACGTCCTCTCCTTCGAGACGTCGCACGGCTCGCTCCGGGACAGCCAGAATCTTTTCTTTCTGCCTGGGCCAGAGATAAACATCAACGTACATGCCTGGCTTAAGGCGGAAATCATGGTTGCTCACCTCCGCCCGAAGACGAAAGGTTCTCGTGGCTTCATCCATGACATCAGCCAGCAAAGTCACTCGCCCCTTAAAAACCTGATGGGGATAAGCTCCAACCTTCATCTCGCAATCACCAGGGATGGCGAGGCGAGGCAGGTCCTTTTCTAAAACATTTATTTCCACCCAAAGAAGGCTCAAATCGGCCACCCGGAAAAATTCTTGGCCGATGTCCACATACTCCCCGTTATGCACAGAACGGCTGATTATTCTTCCTCTAATGGGCGAACGAACTCCCAGAAACTCTGCGCCTTTGCCGTCCTGCGCCAAAGTTTTTATCTCCTCATCGCTTACGCCCAGAAGATGGAGCCGCCGCCCTACGGAAGTAAGCATTCTTTCGGCCAAGTCTTTATCTTCAGGCCGAGCGCGAGCGATTCTTTCTAAAGCCTGCCGGTATTCGGCCTGGAGGGCTTGATGCTCGGCACTAAAAAGCCGAAGCATAACCTGGCCTTTCTCCACGCGGTCACCTTCATAGGTCAGAACTTCCTCGACTCGTCCAGCACAGCGGGCGACAACCACCGCATAATTTTTGGGGTTAAAATCAACCCGGCCAGCAGCCCTTAGCGGAATCAAATATTCACGTGGCTCAGCTACCTCTGTTTTTAACCCGACCATTTCCTGGCTGCGAGCTGAAAGATGAACTGACGCTGGCGCCGCCTCTTCTTCCTCCGGATGGTGAATGTCTTTTGCCTGCCGGCAGGAAAGCGTGGACAATACAACGGTAAACAAAGATAGGATAAAAATATTTAATATTGATTTTGATATTGATTTAATTTTTCTCTTTCTCACCGCCCTTCTCCCTTCAATCGCTCCATTCGGTCTCACCGGCCACGTCTATTTCGGCCAGAGAAAGGTAATACTCAAAAAGGGTGTTAAGGAAAGAAAAATAGGTTTCCCGATTAACCCGATAGGCATCAAGCAGGTCAAGAAAACTAACTTTTCCTTGAGCATACAACGAAATGGATAAATGGAGCAGGCTGCGTACTTCCTCCAGCCGCGCCTGGTCAAAAAGCTCAAGACGTCGCTCAAGCGATTTAAGCCGGTTAAAAACAACGGTTATCCCCGCCACAATTTTTTGGCGCTGGAACTCCCGCGAAATTTCTGCTGTTTTCTTCCTGGCCAGCGCTTCAGTCACCGCACCTTTCTGCGGCGACCGCCACAAAGGAATAGCCGTTCCCACTTCAAACCCCCAAGAAGATGTTCTCAAGCTCGGATAATATAAGCTCAGTCGTACATCCGGCCTCAGAATCATTTTCGCCAACTCGACTTCATTTTGGCTTCTCTCGATTTCTTTATCTAAGGCGACTAATGAAGGCCGCATTTCAGCTTCCCTGAGCATCTCTTCCAAGGAACGAGGAAGCGGCTGGAATTTAAGCTCCACCGCCACTTCTCTCCTCTCTTTTAATTCGCCACCCAGAAGAAGCGCTAATTCAGCCCAATTTGCCTCCAGGTCTTGTTCGGCCACGATAATCTCATTCTGCAGCGGCAATTTCTCGAGTTCTAAGCGAAGGACATCAAGATAAGGTACTTCACCGGCTTCATAACGAAGTTGAACTGTGCGTAAACTTTCCCGGAAAAAATCAAGTAAAGAACGATAATAATTCAGCTTCTCTTGCGCCAAAGCGACCAGATAATAAGCCCTTTTTACTTGGGCTAAAACGAGCCTTTTTCTTGTTTCGAGGCGCCAGAGAGAAGCCTCGAGGCCGTGCTGGCCAAGTTCGCGGCGCAGAGCTCTTTTGCCTGGAAATTCGACCAGGTATTGCACACCAAAATTTATCTCTGATTCGCCTTCCTGGCGGCTCAGATGAAGCCCTTCGCGGCTGAACGTGATTTCAGGTAGAGGAAAAGCCGAAAGCTGAAGACCAACGCCGCGCCAGGCTTCTATCTCTTGTTGAGCCTGAAGAATTTCGGGGTTGGCTTTAAGGGCTAAGTTAAGTGCTTCCTCTAAGGTCAAAACCTTTTCCCCGGCTGCGAGGGGTAAAATGAAAACGAGGATAAAGACTAAGCTAAACAAAATGAACCATTTTGAGCTCAGCCTGCCCCAGCCTGATGATTTTTTGCCCAATAAAATTATGCTTATACTCCTAAGAATCCTCTCTAAAAAGGGGTCTGGATTCTTGCCCATTAGTCCTCCTCGCTAAAGATTAAAAAAGAAAGAGAAAAAGAGGGAAATTAGACAGTTTGGGGAGGATGGAAAATTTCCCAGGTTAATGGAAGGGAAAAATCAGTAACACAGTAGATAATTAGGTCAGTTTTATAGGAAATGACCATGGATGACATGTTCAGCATAGGCATATCGAGCACAGCAATATGGCAGGGGCAGATATGCCCATCAGTAAGGCCGTTGGGCCAGGCCTGATGCACCAACTTCAGCGAGAAGTCATGTAAATGAAAATGGATGAGGGTATCATGCTCATGGAAATGTACGCCCAGGCTGAAAAAAAATACTAATAGAAAAAGGCCGATTACTTTTTGCCCCCGGCCGCGAAAAAAAATCTGTTTCATACGCCGATAGTTGCTTTATATCAAACTCTCAGGCCATCGTCAACGACAGCCTCCAGCCTGGTTGCTTGCTTTTAACTTTGAAGCGTAGACATGGCCCAGCCTCTTTCCATATTCATACTATCCTGGGCAAGAATAAGGCATTGAAAAGTAATTTGAAAGCAACTTGCGTGGAGGCCCGGAAGATGGGACTAAAGGCAAAAAGAACAACCTGACCACGTCCTTTTTTTAACCAAACCACATTAATCTTATTCCCCAGCTTTTCCACCTTCTCCGCATAGCCGCTGAGCAAAATTTCTTTCTCCGGAAACCGGCCTATCACCCGGCGGTCCATGTCAAAATTTGGCACTGAGGTTTGAAAAGCTGGCTTGCCCGTGTAAATAACACCAATTTCCGACGGAAGTCCCAGGGTTAGCTGATGACCCGGAGTAAGAATAACCCGGAGCAAAGAAGCGGGGCAATAGAGGCCTGCTTTCTCGAGGGATTCAGCCTCATCCCTGACCGGCAATTGAAATTCTTCTTTCTCTTTTTCTTCTTTCTCCTTTTCCTTACCAGATTTTCCCGCCGCGTCGCGAGGTATGGCCAGCTTACCCATGAAGAGAGAGGTAGAGGCACCCCAGGAGATGATTATCCCGCCCGAATCGAGAAAGGTCATCAATTTTTCCATTCCCTTAGCGCCTATGCCTTTGGCAAATTCAGGGGGATAATCAGGTAGAAAGGTTTCGCCTCTATACTGGTATTTACCCTCCATAAGGATGGATTTCTCGGCGTCTGGAAAAACTACTATGTCGTAGTTCTTTACGAAATCGGTTTTTTCAAAATCACCCGGTCTAACGACCGTAAAAGGAATGGAGTAGGTGTCAAAAATATATCTTGTCCAGCCCGCATCCATGTCATGAAAATAGGTTTCGACCAGAGCGATGCGGGGCAAACGGAGAGCGGTTGTCTTCCAGGAAACCGTCGACGGAATAATTCGGGGAGTAACCACAAGCTCTTTAATGATAGGCTTTAATTTGGGGTCATAGGGAATAAGGAAACTCCCCGCAGGAATCTCTTCCCCCGAAAAATTTTCTTTTTGCTCTAACCTGGCTACTTTGAGCCCCTGTCGCAGCGCCTGAAAAGCGGCTTTAAAGCTTTCATTATTATTAGCGCTTAAAACGGCGGCATAAAAATTTTCCGGGATTTCTTTTTTCAAGGAAAAATCATCTTTTATTTCTACCAATCTTTTTTCCAACGCCTCTGCACGAACGTTAATTTCCAGAGAATTAAGCCCTCGATGCAAAGGCAGACACCAGCTGGTGATATCATAAGGTTTAATTAATTCTCCCCCTGGCGTGTAATGACGAGCCGGATACTCTTGTTTTTCCATCACTTCTTTAATAAAAGCCCGGAAAGGCTGCGCCAGCGGGATGATAATGTCGCCCGCTTCTAAAAGTTTATCCTGAAGGGTCATCGCCTGGCTAAGGCGAAACACGCGGACACCGTGCTCGCGCAAAAGGTTAACCAGCCCAACCAATTCGCTCTCATCAGGCTGTCGCTGCGGTAGCACGTAGTAATATGGTGGCTGAGTCATCCCCGCCTGGACTTCTTGACGACAGAGGTCATGGCGAAAAGTCAATATCTCTTTCCGATAAAGAGATGCGGTTTTTAATATCGACTTGGTAGAAACGATTTCATACTGCACCATATCACTTAGCCGCCACCAACCTCCTGGCCAGGGTAAGGGCATGTTAATGCTTTTCTTATATTCCGCCAGTCCTTTTCCCTCAACCTGAAGCTCGTTCGGCTCCACAAAGACCGGTGTAGCATCCTTGGCGCTGGCCAATTCGGTCAGCATGCCAATCACTCCTTTCCAG
>FWPV01012796.1_pt1 | contig 12841 bp, 11 predicted proteins | sample 2228371 | NCBI WGS metagenome assembly FWPV01 (sample SAMEA103939776, study PRJEB20133) | metagenome | reverse complement strand
GTGATATTTAATCGGATTATCTTCTGCCCCTATATGACCAAATTTTCTAATATGTGTAAATTGCCAATTTAAATCACTTAAAAATTTCTGTGCATCTAATAAAGCAAATGGACAGAAAATAAAAAAGCCAATTAAAAAAAATATAATACTTATTCCCAAGATAGCAATTTTGTTTTTTGTATTAACATTTCTTGAGATTAAAAGAGTAATTAAAGGTATTAAAATAGAAGGGAATGCATTATATTTAGACCCTGTAGCTAATCCAGAAAAAAAAGAAGAAAAATAAAAATTCTTTGGTGTAGGATTTTTTATTGCAAAAAGAAAGCTTACAAGAATAAAAAAGACCATTGGAACATCGGGAGTCAAGATTTGAGATTCTTTTATATGCAGAAAAGAAATTGCAAGAAACAGAGAAGAAAGAAAGGCGGTAGAAGAATTGGACATTAATTTTGAAATTTTATTTATCAAAACTATTGAACCAATGCCAAACAATGTAACTAATATTCTTCCTGACAACAAAAACAAAGAGAGATCAGAGAAGTATATTCTTTGAAAATGTTCTAAGCTATCAAATACGCCTAAAAATTTGCCTATAAAAAATATTATGCTATAGAGAAGAAATGATAAATACATCAGACCTGAAGGCCAGTCGAATCTGTGGGGATTTAGGTCTTTTGTCCCAAATCTCACAGCATTTTCAAGAATAACTAATTCATCGCTATTATACGCATAAGGCAAACCATGTTTAATGCCGAAAATTCGAAGAAAAAATCCTAAAAATAAAATAAAAACAAAAACATAGAAGTATATTTTCTTTTCTTTCATTGTTTAGTATTTAACTAAATTGATGATTCTATCCCCGGGGGTTTAAGGATTCTCAAATTTATATTGGTGTTGGATTTAATTAACCCCACATTTTTTTAATAAAGATAAGTTAGTATATGTAGTTCCTGTCGACATAAAAACGGTAGTTTAATAAATTTGGTGCTCAAAAATTTTAAAGCGGTAGAGGACAGTCTTTAGGGCATTCCAAGGAGCGTGGAGATTCTCATTCTGTGTTGGTCGTTCGTGATGAACATTTATGGTGCTTTCATAATGATAAATCAGTTTAGGTTAATATATTCTTTTAAGTTGTGTTCCTGGATAATAGTGGTAAATTATTTCCTTAAAATTTTTACCTATTTCAGCCATTTTTATTGCTCCAATTTGGCAAAGTCCAACGCCATGTCCCCAACCTCCACCTTTTATCTTAATATTTAGGTTTGAATCTTTTTCGATTGTAAAAAGGGTGCTTTTTAATTTGCCTAAAATCCACCTTATTTCATCTTTTTTGAATTCTAATTTTTGGTTTTTAAATAAAAATTGAATTTTTTCGACTCGTCCTGACTTGCAACGGGAAACAATTATTATGTCGGATAATTCATCAAAATTAATATTAACATTCCCTTTAAACTTTGGAATTGTTTCTTTTAAAGTCTCAATCAATTCATCCTTAGTAAGATTTTTTTCCCATCTCCAATATTTTGACCTTTTGCAAAAAGAAGAATGATAAGTGTTTAAGAAAGCTGAGAATTCATTAGGGTTTGAAAAATCTACAACTTTTTTGTTTTTTTCATCAAGAATGGGTATTAAATAATCAACTTTTTCTCCATCCCATATGTCAGTATAACCTGCAGTTATTCCACCACAAGTTGAATGGTAAAGAGCGTCAGCAATTTCATTTTTAAAAGTTAAAATAATACCTTTTGTTTCATTAACCGCCATTTCAGCTTTTTTGGGAATGTTTTTTCCATAATATGCTTGACAATCGGTAGTGCTACATAATTCAAAGTTATCAACATTGTGTTTAGTCTTGTTTTTAAAATAATAAGTTCTAGCTAATATAGACTGAGCTTTTAGTGCTTCAATGGGAGCGGATAAGGGCATTTCAGAGGGTAATACGGATTTGATGTATTCTTCAACATCAATTATGGAAATTAAAGAAAATGTGCCATATGAATCCAAATTTATTTCTAATTTTTGAGAAAAAAATTGGTTATTTATCTGAATTGGACCATTATGTAAAAGCAAAAGAGGATTTTTAGTGAAATATTTAAAGTTATCAACATGAATTTCTAATTGAGTATTCTCTTCATGAAGTGGGCAAATGGTAACATTTTCTATTTCATTTTCTTTAATTTTAATCAAAGATAAGTTTAATTCTGATAAATTAGTATAATTTCCCACACAAACATGCCAGTTTTCAGGATAAAATATTTTGGGATTAAAACCAAGTTTCTTAAGTTTTGTTGATATAAAAAATGCTTGTTCATAGCTTCTATAACTACTGGAACATAATGTAAATCTTTGTTCGAACTGATTTGTGGGAAAATTTAGAATTTTAACTTCGATTTTGCTTTTTTTTCCATAATAAATTATTTTGTTATTTTCAATTATTTTGAACTCTTTTGGGAGGAATATGGTAAAAGAAGAATTATGTAGGAATATTCCTATTCTTGCTTCAGGATTTGCATGCACTAAATAAACCAGCAGAAAACTGAAAAGCGAAAAAAACAAAAAAAATTTAGAAGATTTTGAGGCGATTGCGTAATTTTGTATATATAACTTTGTGAAAGGCATAAGTTATTGTTGATTAACCTGTTTAGCAATAATTTCATAAACTTTTTTCTCAATAAAAGTTTTAACAATTTCTGGATCCAATTTGTTGTTTTCTGCATCTGATTTAATAATTTGAATGGCTTTTTCAATTGGCATTGCAGGTTTGTATTTTCTCTCTTGAGAAATTAAGGCTTCAAAAATGTCTGCAATAGCAATTATTTTTGATTGTATAGGAATATTTTTACTTGTTCTTTTATCAGGATAACCACTTCCATCAAGTTTTTCGTGGTGACAGCAAGCATAAAGGGGAACGTTTTTTAAGTTTTTTGTAAAATTAATTTTATTTAATATTTCGTATGTATATTTTGCATGTCCTTCCATTTGAATCCTTTCTTCAGGAGTTAAATTCCCTTTCCTAACGGATAGAGCTTCAAATTCTTTATCTTTAATATAGAATTCTTCTTTGCCCTCAAAATTTATATAGGTCTTTTGTGCAATTTTTTGTAGTTTTTTCAAGTCCTCGTCTGAGAGAAAGCCGGGGATGTTAATTCGAGATATAAATTCAAAGTCTTCTTCTATTTCTCTTAATTTTTTCTCAAATTCGTCATCATTTTTACATTCGTGTTTTGTTCTCATTTTAATGTAATCAAATCTATTTCTTATAACTTCAAATTCTTCAGGATATAGTTTATTTTCTTTAACAAGAACATTTTCTCTAACACCAATTTTACCTATATCATGAACTAAGGCTGTATATTTTATTTCTTTAATTTCCTCTTCAGAAAAACAACCCATTGCTCTGGCTAAGTATTCAGAAATCATTGCAACTCTTTTGGAATGACCAGCAGTGGCAGGGTCTCTGGCGTCAATTGCAGCAATTGAATAACTTACAAAAGATTCAAATAGGTCTTCAATCTCTTTGTAAAGTTGAGCGTTTTCAATTGAAACAGCTGCAAGTGATGACAATGCTTTCAATATTCTTGTGTCTTTTTGAGTAAAGGGAATTATTTTATTGTTGTGGATTTTATTAATTAATTGAACAACCCCAATAATTTCATTTCTATGATTTTGCATTGGCACAGTAAGTGCCGATTTTGTTCTATATTTTGTTTTTTCATCGATTGCTTTATTAAAGGAATAAGGCTCACTTTTAGGAATTTTATATACATCCTTTATGTTTAACTCTTTTCCTGTAATACCAACATATCCAGCAATACTACTTTTATCAAGTGGTAATCTCATTTCACTTAGCATTTCGGTGTCTGTTATATAAAATTTTAATTGTTGGAGTTTTTCATCAACTAAATAGATTGTTCCTTTATCTGCTGAAAGTAATTTTTGTGCTTCGTTGTTTATTTTATTTAATAATTTGTCAAGATTCCTTTCAACTGAAATTTCAATTCCTATTTCTATCAATTTTGTTGCTATCTCTTCATCAAGTGATTTTTTTATTTTCATAATAACTCAAACGGGGTATAAATTAATTTTTGAATCAACTTTTTTTATAAATTCAACCAATAATTTGACAGCGTTTTCAACATCGTTCAAAGAGATGCATTCAACTGGTGTATGCATGTATCGATTTGGAATACCTATATTTGCCGTTGCAACTCCAGATTTAGATATTTGTATTGCATTGGCATCAGTTCCAGTTGACCTTGGAGAGCCGGTAAATTGATAAGGTATTTTTTTTGTCTCGGCAGTTTTTACTAACAGTTCTCCAACAATGGGGTTAATATTTGCTCCCCTGTGCAAAGTTGGTCCTTTCCCTAATTTAACTTCCCCAACTACTTTTTTATCTACAGTAGGAAAATCTGTTGCAAAATCTACATCAACGGCTATACCTATTTGAGGCTCAATTGAAAAGGCACTTGTCCTTGCACCTCGTAATCCTAATTCTTCTTGAACAGTTGAAACAAAATAAACTTCAGCACATATTTTGCTCTTATGAAGTTTTTTTAAACATTCCGATACCACATAAACACCAATTTTATCATCGAATCCATTCGCAGAAATTATTCCGTTTTTTAGTTCTGTAAAATTTTTTGAAAAAGTAATGCAGTCTCCTACAGATACATATTTTTGTGCATCAGTTTTATTTTTGGCACCAATGTCGATCCATAAATCACTTATTTTTACTTCTTTTTTTCTTTCTTCGCTATCGAGCAAATGAATGGGTTTTTTCCCAATCACGCCTTTAACTTCTCCTTTTCGGCTGTGGATTTTAACTTCAAGACCAGGTAAAATTGTTGTATCTATACCCCCGATGTTTGAAAAATATATGTATCCTTCATTTGAGATATTTATGACCATAAGTCCAATTTCATCACAATGCCCTGTTAGCATAATCTTAGGTTTTCCACCTAAGTTGTAAACTCCAATTACATTCCCAGTTAAATCTGTTCTTACTTCATCAGCGTATTTTTTCATATAATCCTTTACTAAAGATTGAACCTTTTGTTCGAAACCGGAAGGAGAAGGAGTATTGATTAACTTTTTTAGGAATTCTTTTGATTCATCGTTCATTTGCAAGATGCCTCCTTATTCTTCAACAATTTCTGCTTCACTTTCAAGCATAATTGGAATATCATCCCTTATTGGGTATCTTCTTTTGCAGTTTAAACAGGTCAGGGATTGCTTTTCCTCGTTGTAATCAAGGTCACCTTTGCAAACAGGGCAACATAAAATTTCTAATAATTTTTTATCTAACATAACAGTACCTCCTCAATGCATATATATTTGGATTGTTAAAAGTTGAAACTTTCAAAAAAATAAAAAAAATTTTGTGTTCGTTTAAATATAATAAAAAATTGTCAAGTTTATCATGTAATAAATTTTGCCTTTCTAAATGATTTTAATAGCATTTCTGCCAGTGAAGTAAAACGTTTTTCAACCTTGTTGTTATTTATTGCTAATGCTATTGCTTTCTTCATGCCTATGATAATTACCAGCTCTTTAGCTCGTGTGATAGCAGTATACAATAAATTTCTCTGTAATAAAATATAATGTTGTGTAACAAGGGGGAGTATTACAGCTTTATATTCACTTCCCTGGCTTTTGTGAGTAGAGATTACATAAGAGAGAACAAGCTCATCTACCTCTGAAAAATCATATTTAATTTCGTTTTCAGGAAATTCAACTATAATTTTTTCATTATCTTTGTTTATTTCTTTAATAAATCCAATATCTCCATTATATACTTCTTTTTTATAGTTGTTTTTTATTTGCATGACCTTATCTCTTTCCCTAAAGGTTTTCCCTCCACAAAAAAAATCATTTCCTTTGTTTAGCACATCTTGCAATATAGAATTTAATTTATCAATCCCAAGTTCTCCTTTATACATAGGGGAAATGACTTGGATATCTTGTGTGGAATGATAATTATAATATTTGGGCAATCTATTGCAAATCAATTCAATTATTACTTGTTGAATTTCTTGAGCATCATTTTTTTCTATGAAAATGAAATCACTATTAATTTCTCTTTTTAAAATAGGCATTTTGCCTTCATTAATTCTGTGGGCATTGACTATTATAAGGCTTTGCTCCTCTTGCCTAAAAACGACATCCAATTTAATAGTAGGGATTACTTTTGATTTTATTAAATCACACAATACATTTCCTGCGCCTACTGAAGGAAGCTGGTCCACATCTCCAATAAACAGCAAGGTAGTGTTTTTATTAACTGCTTTTAAAAAATAATAAAATAAATTTAAATCAATCATGGAAAATTCATCAACAATTATGAGGTCTGCTTCTAATTGGTTGATTTCACATTTATTATATGTTTCTGAGAAGGGATTGTATTCGAGCAATCTATGAATAGTTTTAGCATCTTGGGCAGTAGATTCTGATAGCTTTTTTGCAGCTCTTCCCGTTGGAGCACAGAGTAGTACTTTTTTGTTTAGCTTTTGAAATAATTTAACTATAACTTTTGTTGTGAAAGTTTTTCCAGTTCCTGGTCCACCAGTTAATATTATAATTTTTTCTGAAATAACTGAGTAAATAACTTCTTTTTGTTTTGAGGTTAAAATCTTTTTATTTTCTTTTTCGAGTTCTTTTATTAGATTTTTCACCAGTAGGTCCTTTTCTTCTTTAATGTCTCCTTTTTGGGCTTGTAAATTTTCTATTATTTTGTTTGCTACTTCTTCTTCAATTTGGTAATAGTTTTTTAAATAAATGTTTTCCCCTATTTGTATTATTTCTTTTTCCATTTTAGAAAGTTCAAGAATTATTTTGTCAGGTTCAATATTTAGAAGTTCTGCACACTTTTTTAGTAAGATATCTTTCGGTAAAAAAATATTACCTTCAGAGGTAGCCTCTTCAAGGATAAACAATATCCCACTTTTTATTCTATGTTCTGATTCAATAGAAAATCCCATATCAATTGCGATTTTATCAGCGGTTTTGAAGCCTATCCCAGAAATCTCAGAAGAAAGACGATAAGGGTTTTGAGTTAGGATTTCTATTACTTCCTTGCCATATTTTTTATATATTTTCTTTGCAATCCCTTTTGGTATGTTTTTGGAATATAAAAAGAGCATTACATTGGTTATTTCTTTTTGTTTTTCAAGGGCAGAGACTAACGATTTTATTTTTTCATTTCCTATTCCACTAACTTCCTTTAGTCTTTCAGGGTTGTTATTTATTATATCTATAGTTTCAAGACCAAAGTGTGTGACTAATCTTGTTGCTAAAATTTTTTTAATTCCTTTTATTATGCCTGAAGAAAGATACCTAATTATGCCTTCTCGTGTTTTGGGCAGTTCAACCTCATATTCCGAAACTTTAAATTGAGTTCCATATTTGGGATGAGTATACCATTTCCCTTTGAGTAAAAGATGTAAACCTGGAGTGATATTATAAAATTTGCCAGTAATGGTGATTTCTTTCCCTTTTGATATGAAATTAGCTATTAAATAATCTTCTGCTTCATTTTGATATATAATGTTTTTTAAAAAGCCTTCGAGAGTTGATGAGGTATTGGAGAAGAGGTCCATAATGTTGTTAGTTTAATTTACATTTTTCGTATGATTTAGGATAATATGAAGAAGGTGAAACCGTTAGCTCACAATATGTTAAATTGTTGGTTATTGCTGAAATTAGATATTTTGTTTTATCTGCTCTGATCTTAGGCTTGGTTTTACATAAACTAAAGTTTGTTTTTTTGTTGAATTCAAGTAATTCCAAATCCTCAGTATAAGAATTATTTTTTTTCCTAAATGATTCAAGAGCAATTGAAGTATCCATTAGCACTTCTAAACAGTCTAAAAAAATAGAACTTTCGATTTTTCTATTCCAGTTTTCATCAAATTGTCTTATTTTCCAGATGTTGTTTTCTTTTTTTAAAATAAATTCTTGTGTTTTGATAACCTTTTTGGCAACCTCCTCGCTGGTTGATTTGTTTTCTGAATTTACCTGCATAAATAAAAATTTGGTTTTAACTTTTGCTAAATCGTCTTCATAAATTACTTTCTTAGAAACTTTATACTTTAACAATGCTTCTATTGAAAAAAGTTCGTCAATGTGCTCATTTACTATTTTTGCTGGAATTTTTGAATAATAAAGAGACTTTAATAGTTTTCTATCTCTGTTCTTCCAGCCTTCAAAAAACTTACTAATTACCTTTGGAGGGGAAGTATTACTTAAATGATTTAGTTCTTTATAATGGCTACAGCTTATTAACATAAGTAATATTATAAAAATAGAATATTTATATTTTTTTACCATATGTTGTAAATCTCCCGCTTTAAGAAAAATTGCATTTAATTATCTTCCTTGATAATATTATCTAATAAATATTAGAAATTTTATAAAATAAAGTCAATCGAATTTTAAATAGGAAGTATTTTTAATTAAAACGGTTCATAAAAGCATCGAATCTAAGACATTTCCTTTTTTTATGGTAAAAAATGTTGCAGGCTAACCAAAGGAAGGTATATGAGTATTCTAAATTTGTATATTAGTTTTATCAGGTTATTGATTAATTAGTGTGAAAGGGGCAGGAAAGTATAAAAATAAAAAATGATTATTAATAATAAATGTCAGTGCCGTCATTGTGGAGGAGAATTGGTTGATGAGTATGTTTTTTTAGATAGGATGAGAATAAAAAGAACTATTGCATTATTTACGATTACACTACCTTTGCTTATTGTTGCAAGTCCAGTTTTTTGTATAGTTAGAATAATTATATTAGGTGGCTTTAAAATTTTAATTAATAATTATATTGAAATTTTGGTCTCTATACTTCCTAAAAAAATTTTAATAGGGGCAATAGTTTCTTTTGTTTTATCTTGTGGATTGGGCATTTTGGGTAAAGAGAGAGGAACTTTTGCATCAATTGTAATAGGAGCAATTGCAGTCGGTTTTTTTATGGGGGCATCACGCTTTTTCCCTTTAAAGCCAGAAGGAGAAAACAGATGGGACATAGTTATTGTGGCTTTATTTGGTGGAATATTAATGGGTATGGTTTCTCTTTTTGGAGAAAGTATTATCAATAAAACATTCAAAACATTTCTTGCTCCTCCTATAAAGGAAGAGGAAAAGACTTCATAAAATGTTTGAGAAAGAAGTTTCAATTTTTCCCTTCTTTAAGCATTTAGTACATATTTTTATTTTTCTAAAGCAACCATTTTCGAATACTCTTTTTGTCTGAAGATTAGGATACCATTTTCTTTTTGTTTTTTTATTTGAATGAGAAATAGCATTACCTGATACTGGTCCTTTCCCACAAATACTACATTTCCTTGCCATAGTTTCACCTCTATTTTTTTACTTGAGTGAAACAATTTTAAGTAATAAAATTTAAAATATCAACAAAATAATGAAGCAAAACTCTCAAAAAATTGATTTAACCCAAATTAATAAGGATTATGATATACACTTTAATCGGGGCAAAGTTATGTTTTATGAAAAGAAGTATGATATTGCAATTGAGGAGTTTAGTGAAGCTTTAAGATATTTACCAAATGACCCTAATTGCTATTTAGAAATTGGAAAATGTTATTTGTTGAAAGGGAATGTTGATTTTGCGATTAAAAATTTAGAACAAGCACTAAAATTAAATTCCAATTATGCAGATACGCATTATTTTCTTGGTGTTGCTTATTTAAGTGTTAATGATTATAACAGGGCTATTAACGAACTAAAAGAAGCTCTAAATATAAATCCAACCTATGATGAGCCGAAAAAACTTATAAAAAAATTATTTGAGCAGAAAGGAGAAGCTAAAAAGTCGTTTACAGAGCTATTGAATAAACAAGAGGTGTATGAAGAGAAAGATTTTAACAGAGAAGCAAATATCCATTTTAATCTCGGAAATACTTATTTCCAAAATGGACTTTTAAATGAAGCATTAAAAGAATATAAGAAAGCGATTCAATTAAAGCCTAATTATCCTGACATAAGGAATAAAATCGGGGAATTATACATAAAAAAAGAAATGTATATTGAGGCAATAGAGGAGTTTAAATATGCGTTAAGTATAAATCCTAAATATATAGTAGCATTGTTAAATTTGGGTGTTGCTTATAGTAGATATGCAGATGAATTGATAGAAAAATCAAAAAAGGCTTTTATAGAAGTTTTATTGTTAGACCCTGCAAATGAAAAAGCAAAATTTTACCTTGAAAAAATAAAGAACTATAAGGATGTAGAATTCTTATAAACACCGAATTTTTGAAAAAAGGAGAGAATTTTCAGATGAAAAAGATTAAGATTAAAGGGAACAATTTTGAAATTTTAGCAGAGCTTAATTCTTCAATTACTGCGAAAGAAATATGGAAGATTTTACCAATAAGGGCATCAGCAAATAGGTGGGGTGATGAAATTTATTTTGAAATACCAATAAAATTACCAGAGGAGGAGCCAAAAGAAGTTGTAAATTTAGGAGATTTAGGATATTGGCCTCCGGGTAATGCGTTTTGTATTTTTTTTGGCAGAACTCCAATAAGTATAAAAGATGAAATTCGTCCTGCTTCTCCTGTTAATATTTTTGGGAAGTTGGTAGATTCTTTTGTCCCTTTAAAATCTGTTGGTTCGGGGCAAAAGATAGAGATTTTAAAAGCAGAAGGAGAAAACAATGAATCCTAAACAAAACATAGATATTAATAAATCAGAGGAGGAAAACATATTAAAAGAATTGGAAAATTTTGAAAAAAACACTGGTTCCCAAGAAGCTATTGAAGTTAAGATTTCTGCAGACAAGATGAAATGCAATGTTAAAGTTAAACCACCAATTGAAGTCGAAAAACCAATTACAAAAGAAGAAGTAATAAAGTTACTTAAAAGCAGAGGTGTTATTTATGGAATAGATGAATCAGCAATAGAAGAAATTTTTACATATGGAATTTTTAATTCAGAGGTAACGGTTGCGAAAGGGACACCACCAGAAAATGGCAAAGATTCTTCAATTGAATATAAGTTTGACATAACAGGGGAAGGTAAACCCAAATTAAAAGAGGATGAAGAAGGGAAGGTAAATTTTAAAGAATTAAATATAGTGGAAAGTGTTGAGGCAGGGGCTTTTCTTGCTGTTAAGATCCCTGCCTTACTAGGCAAAGATGGAACAAATATTTTTGGCGAAAAGATTCCAGCGTTGATGGGAAAAGATTTACCATTACCATGCGGGGAAAACACAACTTTATCCGAGGATAAAAATGCAATAGTTGCTGAAATTTCAGGTATGCCATTTTTAAAGGATGGCAAAGTTTGTGTAAGTCCAGTTTATACTGTAAAAGGAGACATTAACTATACAACAGGAAATATAAATTTTAAAGGAACTGTTGTTATTCATGGCAATGTTTCAAGTGGTTTTTCTGTTGATGCAACAGATAATGTTGAAATATATGGAAATATTGATAAAGCTTTTATTAATGCTGGTGGGAGTGTATTTGTAAGAGGAGGGCTTTATGGCCTTAATGAAGGTAAAATAATTGCAAAAAACGATGTTACTATAAGAACGGTTGAAAGTGGCTTGATTGAAGCAGGTAATAATATAACTATACTACAGTCTGCGAGGTATAGCACTCTTTTTGCAAACGAGAGCATATTTTTACAAAATACAAAAGGCTCAATAATTGGTGGGAAAACAATTGCAGGTAAACTTATAGATGTTTCTAATCTTGGTTCTGCTTCCTATACAGAGACTATTGTCGAGGTTGGAATTACTCCAAAATTGAAAGAAACTATTTCTTCTTTAAATAAGAAAATTAATGAAGCTCAGCAAAAGCTTGAAAAAATTTTATTGAATATAAAAACAATCAGAGATTCATATAAAGGTCAAACAATTCCTGCTGAAAAGGAAGAAATTTTAAAAAAATTGGTTCCCACAGCTCATCAATTACGATCTGCAATAGAAAAAGAACAAGCTAAATTGCAATTTTTAGTAGAAAAAACTTCTGCCTTCAGAAAAGGTAAAATAAAAGTTAGGAACAAGGTTTACCCAGGAGTAAAAATTGTAGTCAATGACATAAAAATGGAGATAAGGAATGAAACCTCTCATGCGAGTTTTACTGAGCAAGATGGACAAATTATAATAGGGGCATATTAAAAATGTTTGCACAAAATAGTCTTGATGTTCTTAGACATAGTGCTTCTCATGTTTTGGCTCATGCTGTTAAAAAAATATATGGTGAAGTTAAATTAGGAATAGGACCCTCTATAGAAGAAGGTTTTTACTATGATTTTGACCTGCCTATAACACTCTCAGATGACGATTTGATAACTATTGAAGAAAAAATGCAAGAGATTGTTAAAAATGATTATCCAATTATAAGGGAGGAGAAAGGAAAAGATGAAGCAAAGAAATTGCTTACTGAACTTGGAGAAGATTATAAATTAGAAATACTTGAAGAAATTGAAGATAATAAAGTTTCATTTTATAAGCAGGCTGATTTTATTGATTTATGCACAGGTCCACATGTTAAATCTACTGGTGAAATAAAATATTTTAAATTAGTTAAAGTATCAGGGGCTTACTGGAAAGGCAATGAAAAAAATAAAATGTTACAGAGAGTTTATGGGACAGCATTTTTTACAAAAGATGAATTAGAAAAACAACTTAAAAAATTAGAAGAAGCAAAAAAAAGAGACCACCGAATAATAGGAAAAGATTTAAAACTTTTTAATATTTACGATGAAAGCGGAGCGGGATTAGTTTATTGGCTTCCTGATGGGGCAATTATAAGAAGAATTATAGAGGATTTATGGCTAAAAGAACATCAGAAAAGAGGTTATAAGTTAG
>FWPV01012795.1_pt1 | contig 12842 bp, 13 predicted proteins | sample 2228371 | NCBI WGS metagenome assembly FWPV01 (sample SAMEA103939776, study PRJEB20133) | metagenome | reverse complement strand
CGCTTCGGGGATTGGCTTGCACCGCTCCCGTTAACGTTCCAGCACTGGTCAGGCGTCAGCCCCCATACGTCCCCTTACGGGTTTGCGGAGACCTGTGTTTTTGATAAACAGTCGCCCGGAATCTTTAACTGCGCCCCGACTTAACGTCGGGGGAGACATCTCCCGAAGTTACGTCTAGTTGTTTTGCCGAGTTCCTTAACGAGGGTTCTCCCGTTCGCCTTAGGCTACTCGCCCAGTCCACCTGTGTCGGTTTTAAGTACGGACGCAATATTATTAACCTTAGAAGTTTTTCCTGGTACCCTGCTCATCTCTGTTCGCCCGGCAAGCCGGACTTCCAGTTGTGTCTTGGGTTGATGCCCGCGGGATTTGCCTCGCGAGCGCCCTCAACACAACTACCCCAATCCAATAAGGGGCAGAGACTACTAGAATACGTCACTCCATCGAATAATATTGCGGGGCCGGAATATTAACCGGCTGTCCATCGACTACGCCTTTCGGCCTCGCCTTAGGACCGCCTAACCCCGGGTTGATCGACATTGCCCGGGAAACCTTGGACTTTCGGCGTGTGAGGTTCTTACTCACATTGCGGTTACTCATGCCAACATTCTTACTCCCGTACTCTCCACGACGGCTCACGCCTTTCGCTTCGCAAAGTACGGGACACTTCCCTACCGCCAGTTCAGTTTTTTGCAGGAATTTTTTACGAAGGAATCCGATCCCTCCAATTTTAGGGATCGGATCCCCAAAATTCCTGAATGCAAAAAAACTGAACTGGCCCGCGTCTTCGGCACTATGTTTGAGCCCCGTTGAATTTTCGGCGCGAAATCTCTAGACTAGTGAGCTGTTACGCACTCTTTAAAGGATGGCTGCTTCTAAGCCAACCTCCTAGGTGTCTCGGAAAATTCACTTCCTTTACCACTTAACATAGATTTTGGGGCCTTAGACGGCGATCTGGGCTGTTTCCCTCTTGAGCGTGAAGCTTAGCCCCCACACTCTGACTGCTGAAGTAGCATCAGCGGGCATTCGGAGTTTGGTTGAGAGACCTAGGATTGCTCCACGATCCCTCATTCAGTAGCTCTACCTCCCGTGATGAATTATTCAGCGCTAGCCCTCAAGCTATTTCGGGAAGAACCAGCTATGGCCGAGCTCGATTGGAATTTCTCCTCTACACACAAGTCATCCCCGCGTGTTGTACGGCGCGTGGGTGCGGGCCTCCCCCCGATGTTACTCGGAGTTCACCCTGCTCATATGTAGCTCGCCCGGCTTCGGGTCTAATCCATACGACTGATTTCGCCAGTTATGGCTCGCTTTCACTGCGCCTTCCCCCGCTAAGCAGGATTAGGCTTGCCGCATAGAATTAACTCGTTGGCTCGTTCTGCAAAAAGCACGCCATCACCGCTCGCGTCTCGCTTCGCTCGACGCTTCGCGCGCTGATTCGCGCGAATAGTTATGCGGATTTTCGCTGATGATTTTTTCATTCATCCGCGTTTGTCCGCGTCAATATCCGCATTAATCCGCGCGTTCGAGTCGAACACAGTGAGACACGAACGATACTGACCAGCAATTAGCAATTACTAAACTTGTCCTCCGAAGGTCTTTTGGAGCAAAGGAGGACTGACTGCTAATCGCTTTTTAACTTAAGTTGAAAATTATCTTTTGCCTTCCGCGCCGCAACAGCTACTCGATTCTTTCAACTTCCCCGAAACAAATTTTCAAGGTTCATATTGGCGCGGAAATGTTGAAGAACAAATTTTATTCGTCAACATCTCCACACTCAACTACTCGTATTTCGTATATTCGTACAGATTCGTAGTTTGTAAAGATTAAAAAACCGCTTTTTTGTGAAGCGGATTCGCGCAAAAGAAAATAAGCTCGTGGTTATCCGCTTCGTTTTATAAATCTGACAAAAAATTTTCTCATCTGGAAACGCAAAGGATTAGTTTTGTTTTACCTTGAAATATTATAATTTTTTGAAAATCCTGTCAACCTCTTCTTAGTCCCATTTATATTTTGGACAATTTCAATGTTTTTGACACAAAATGGCTGTGTCGCTTACATCCCTAATTTCAGCATAATTATGCAGAGTCAAGGCAGAACAAGCCTCCACCAAAAATCACCGATTTATTCCTTTTATAAGGCAACTTTTACCGCCTTTCCCATCGTGGAGCAGATCGAGACGCTCTTTATAAATTTTCCTTTTACCGCTTCGGGCTTGGCTTTGCGAACCGCATCAAGAAGAGTCTTGAAATTTTCTTCCAATTTTTCCGGCTCGTAGGAAATTTTTCCAATCACCTGATGAATATTTCCGGAATCGTCATTCTTGAAATCAGCTCGGCCCTTTTTGAGAGACTCGATCACCTCACCCACCTTTGGAGTGACAGTTTTGTTTTTCGGATTGGGCATAAGACCCTTGGGACCGAGAATTTTGGCAATGGCCGCGAGCTTCGGCATTATTTCAGGAGTAGCAACCGCGACATCTCCCTCAATTTTTCCGGAAGTCCGAATTTTTTCGATCAGCTCCTCCGCACCAACCAGATCCGCTCCCGCATTCTCGGCTTCTTTCTTCTGCGTGGTCGTGAAAACGACAATTTTCGTCCTTTTTCCTGTCCCATGGGGAAGCTCCGCCACTCCGCGCACCTGCTGGTCTGATTTCTTGGGATCAATATCGAGCCGCACGTGCACTTCGACCGACTCATCAAACTTGGCGGGCGCGTTTTTTTTGACCTCAGTGATAGCTTCGATTATTGATAATGGATTGTTTTCAGAGTTATTCATGATTTCTTCTCTACGAATTACGAATACGCTTCGCTCTACAAACATACAAATTACGAATTCTATGCATTCGTATATTCGTAAGAGATTCGTAATTCGTAAACTCTATTCTACTTTTATTCCCATGCTTCTCGCCGTTCCTTCAACAATTTTTGCCGCTTGCTCCACGTCATTGGCATTGAGATCCGGCATTTTGGTCTCGGCTATTTGGCGAACCTGCTCTTTGGTCACTGATCCGACTTTTTGTTTCAAGGGATCAGCCGCCCCTTTTTCAATTTTGGCCGCTTTCTTGAGAAGCTCCGCCGCCGGAGGGGTTTTGAGCACAAAATCAAAACTGCGATCTTCATAGACAGTTATTTCGACCGGGATCACGTCTCCGCCTTTTTCTTTGGTTGCTTCATTGAATTTCACGCAAAAATCCTGGATATTGAGTCCGTGCTGCCCCAGCGCCGGCCCAACCGGAGGAGCAGGATTGGCCTGAGCAGCTTTTATTTGCAATTTTATAACGGTTTTGATTGGCTTCGCCATAAGATTTTTTACGAATTACAAATCTCTTACAAATATACGAATACCGGCAATAATCTTTGTATATCAAACTTACAAACTACGTGTTTTGCACAAATTAGTATATTCGTACAAGATTCGTAATTCGTAAAGCTATATCTTCTTAATCTGCAAAAAATCCAATTCCACCGGCGTTTCTCGTCCGAAAATCGAAACGAGCACTTTCACCTTGCCGCGAGCCTCATCAACTGATTCCACCTTGCCGTCGAATTCCTTGAACGGCCCATCGGTAATTTTCACGGCGTCGCCTTTTGAAACATCAATTTTGTATTTTGGCTCAGCCACACCCATCCGTTTCTTCATTTGCTCAATTTCCTGCGGGGCAATCGGCGTTGGAGTTGTCCCAATTCCAATAAATCCCGTGACATTCGGAGTATTCCGAACCACATACCAGGAGTCATCCGTCACAATCATCTCCACCAAAACATAGCCGGGAAAAATCCTCTCTTCAATGACCGTCCTTTTCCCGCTCTTGATTTTTATCTTTTTTTCTTTGGGAACCATTACGTCAAAAATCTTGTCCTGCATATCGAGGGATTCAATTCTTTGTTTCAAGTTTTTGGCCACGTTGTCTTCGTATCCGGAATAGGTGTGAATCGCGTACCAAGCGCGGCCATGATGTTGAGTTTGCTTCGCCATATATATGATGCTAATTCACTAATCTTATGCTAATCTGCGAATTGCGAATTTACGAATAAACATTCGTGATTTGTTGATTGGCATTCATTCGCTGATTCGCATCACAGATTATTTCACTATAAACGTTCTCGAAATATATTCAAACAAATAATCGAGCGCCCCGAGGAACAGCGCCACGCCCAAACTCACACCGATAACAACGCCGGTAAATTTCATGGTTTGCGCGCGAGTCGGCCAGTTTACTTTTTTGAGTTCAGCACGCGATTCTTTTACAAATGTCCAAAGTTTGTTCATTGTACCCTAAGATCGTCATTGTATCCTAAGATCGTATCTTAGGAATAACTCCTTGAGCCTTTTTTAAAAAGCCTTCGGGGGCTTTTGTAGCCTTATCATATACCATGCGAAATTTCTGTCAAGTAAACTACACATCCAAATTCGCCACGCTCCTTGCCTCGGCTTGAATGAAGCGCTTGCGAGGCTCGACATCACTTCCCATCAAAATATTGAAAATTTCGTCCGCCTTTTGGGCGTCTTCGATTTTCACCTGATACATCACGCGGTTTGCCGGATCCATGGTTGTCTCCCAAAGTTGCGAGGGATTCATTTCTCCCAACCCTTTGTATCTTTGCACATTCACTCCGGCGATTTTTTCGCCCTCCTCCCCTGCCGCATCAGCTTTTTCAACTTTTTTGCTCTTTGCCGTTTTTGACTTCACGCTTTGTTTTCCTAAAAATTCCTCAATAATTTCCGCCTTATCCTCTTCGTTGTAGGCATAAAGAGCTTCTTTCCCTTTCACAATACGGTAAAGCGGCGGTTGAGCGATATAGAGATAACCGCGCTTGATAATTTCTTCAAAAATGAGATAGAAAAAAGTGAGAAGAAGTGTTCGAATGTGGGATCCGTCCACATCCGCGTCCGTCATAATGATGATTCGGTGATAACGAATCTTATCTATATCCATTTGATCGCCTACTCCGGTTCCCAGAGCAATAATAAGATTCTTGATTTCTTGGGAAGTAAGCATTTTGTCAAGCCGCGCTTTTTCAACATTCAAGATTTTTCCCCGAAGCGGCAAGATTGCCTGAAAATTGCGGTCGCGGCCTTGTTTTGCTGATCCGCCAGCCGAATCTCCTTCGACGATATAAAGTTCGCATTTTTCGGCTTCTCGCGAAGAGCAGTCAGCCAGCTTTCCGGGAAGCGTCATGCCCTCGAGCGCGCCCTTGCGAATGACCGCCTGTTTGGCCGCCGCGGCGGCAAGCCGCGCTTGAGCGGAAATCAGACACTTCCCGATGATGGCTTTCGCGTCGTTGGGATTTTTCTCAAGATATTCGGAAAAGCCTTCTGCCATTACCGAAGAGACAATTCCCCGCACCTCGCCGTTTCCCAGTTTCGATTTGGTTTGCCCTTCGAACTGCGGATTTTTGAGCTTGACACTCACCACTGCTGTGAGTCCCTCAGAGACATCATCCGAAGTAAGATTTCCCCCGTTCTTTTCTTTGATCAAATTGTTCTTTTTACCATAGTCGTTGAGCACCCGAGTAAGAGCCGTTCGAAATCCGGTGACATGCATACCTCCTTCGGTCGTGAAGATATTATTCGCGAAAGCGTACAGATGCTCCTTGAGTCCCTCAATGTATTGAAGAGATATTTCGACATAAACATCACTCATCGTTTTTTCAACGTAAAAAGGCCGGAAATTCTTGACTTCTTTTCCACGATTCAAAAATTTGATGTAGGAAGCTATTCCGCCATCAAAGCAAAAACCAATTCTTTTTTCCAGATGAAGGTCTTTGTCTGACAAAACTGCCCGCTTGTCGAAAATTTTCACATTGACTCCCTTGGTGAGATAGGCCTGCTGACGAACATAATCAACAATCTTGTTCCAATTCCACTCAATTTCTGGAAAAATTTGAGGATCGGGAGAAAAAGTGATGGTTGTTCCAGTTGTCTTGGCTTTTCCGGTTGGCTTCACGGCTCCGGTTGGCTTCCCTCGCTTGTATTCCTGCGACCATATTTTCCCGTCACGGGAAACTTCCGCGCGGGTCCACTCCGAAAGCGCGTTCACAACGCTCACGCCGACGCCGTGCAATCCGCCAGATATTTTGTATCCCTCGCCGCCAAATTTTCCACCGGCATGCAGTTTGGTCATCACTGTTTCCAGTGTTGATTTTTTCGTCTGGGGATGCTTTTCCACCGGAATGCCCCGCCCGTCATCGCTCACTTTCACCACGTTTTTGGGAAGAAGCTCAATCAGAACATTTTTGCAATGTCCCGCCATGGCTTCGTCAATAGAGTTGTTCACCACTTCCCAAATCAAATGATGAAGGCCTTCCGTTGAGGTTCCTCCAATATACATCCCGGGGCGCCTGCGAACAGGCTCAAGGCCCTCAAGGACCTGAATCGATTTGGCTGTGTAGTCGGACTTTTTTTGTTCTTTGATTTTCTTAGGCATGAAATTCTTTACGAATTACTAATCCATACTAATACACGAATAAGTTCATTTGTATATTCGCCTGCCTGCCGGCAGGTAGGTAAAAGATTCGTAATTCGTATAGATTACTTATTTCGACAAAAACCACAATTCAATCAGCAAAGCTCCCGCAATCACCAGTCCTGCGTCCCACCAAAGAAGCAGCCGAAAGCTTTGGAGTAAAAACATGGCACACACGACAAACGCCACCAGCATCCCTTGCCGGAAACTCAATCCGACATTTTGATACACCGCTTCGTTGACTTGCCAGCGCCGGCGAATCCAAAACAAGAAAAGAGTGGCTAGCCCCGTGATGGAAAAAAACAAACTTGTGTAAAAAAGCGTCTGCCCCAAAATACCGTCTCGATAGGGATCAACATAGTTTATCACAAATCCCAGCGCCAAAAGAGCTGCCAGAGCGCTCAAGCGCATTCCCCAAAGATAGGATCTAACCGTCATGAAATTATTTACGAATTACTAATCCATACGAATATACGAATAAGTTCATTTGTATATTCGCCTGCCTGCCGGCAGGTAGGTAAAATATTCGTAATTCGTATAGACTCATTTTATCAAATTTTCAATAAAAAATCAAGGCCGCAAAGGCATTTTTTATTAGCAATATATTGACTTATATAAAGGTATTTTGAGTTATTCTTCTAATACTTTTCTCACAAATTCTTTTTCCGACATTTTTGAGCTCATTTTTTCCATCGGACAAGGGGCGCTCCCCTTTTGGTTCATTATGCAGCCAGCCAGTTTTTTGTAGGAAACCTTCACTCTTTTTTTTATCAAATAATTCTTTCCCGAACGGCTGATTGTCGGCGCCCAGACTTCGGCTGCTTTTGCGTGAGCCAGCAATATCGCCGCCGCCCGGCCAACCACTTTGTCGAAAACAATTGCTCCGCGCATTTCCCGTTTGTATTTCTTCATACAAAATATCAAAGGCCGCAGATGCCGGGCTTTGGATTTGAAAATGGTTTTCCTGTTTTTTATTAAAATAAAAGACCAAGGTTTTTGAGAAAAATATTCGAGGTTATATTCCAATTTTTCAAATAGCAGTCATTTTTATCCATGTGGATAAAAATGACTGCTTGTAATTCGGATAAACAATGGAAAAGCTCACTACAATATGTTGTAGCAAGCTTTCAGTCTGCCTGCCTAATGGCAAACAGGCTAGTATACTGAAAACAAATATTTCTTTCCCGCTCCGACAAATATAGGCAGAAAAATTAGTTGAGCGGCAATTCCAATCCAGCCGATTTTCACGGCGTTCAAAACATACCCGATCGCGCCCATCTCGGAAAAAGCCAAAACCGCAAAACCTGCAACGAACAATCCAAGAACAATCGCGCCGACAAGAGAAAGAAAAACATTATATTTTTCCCGCAAAACTCCGGCGAAAAATCCATAAGCCGCGAGCTGAACGATGATAATCGGCAAAATGTTGAGGAGCGGCATGCCGGAAATCAAATAACTGATAATCGGAGCAAATAGTCCCGTCACGAGCCCCACTCTCCAGCCAAAGAGAAGTCCAGCCACGAGAACAAAAAACGGCATCGGCAAGAATTTGCGCCCTGCCTCCACTCCGCCGAAATAATGAACCAGCATCGGCGCATAAACCGCAAGAGTCGTGAAGACAGCCGCGAATGCGATTTCTCTTGTTTTGGTGAGTTTGAGAGCTTGTTGATTGATCATGAACCATTGATTCTTTACAAATTATTTAACATCCCCAAAATTATCTCATAAACCAGCTTCGCCGCCAAGAAATTCGGCGCTTCGAGACCCGGAATTGGGCAAAGTTCTACCACATCCGCGCCGACAATATTCACTTTTTTACTGATTTTCCTAATCGCATCCACAGTCTCGTTCCAAAAAAGCCCACCAGGTTCAGCTGTTCCAACAGAGGGCATAATGGACGGATCCAGCGCGTCGAGATCAAAGGTGAGATAAACATTTTTTGTGAGACCTTTCAATATTTTTTCGAGCGGCGGAATTCCCGGCGCGAAATGAATATTTTTGGCATAAGCTGGATTTTTGGAAATATACTCCTCAATTTCGACGTTCATATTTCTGATGCCAATCTGGACAGCCGGAATTTTCATATCCAAAATCCGCCTCATAACACAAGCGTGCGAATATTTCGAACCTTCGTATTGATTTAGAAGATCTGTATGCGCGTCAAACTGAAGAACTGACAAATTTTTATGTTTTTTCTTGAGAGCGCGAACAACGCCATAGCTCACGGAATGTTCCCCGCCCAAAACAAGCGGCTTTTTTCCTTTCTTGATGATTTTCTCCCGCACCGCCTGCTCAATTCCGTCCATTGCTTCTTTGACGTTTGACCGGGAAACAACAATCTCATCCAGCGTGAAAATGTCCGTCGGCGCAAGACCCATCAATTTTCCCCCGTGCGCGTCGAGAAGTTCATCAAGATATCGCGATGCGTTGATGATTGCATGGGGCGCGTCGCGCTGGCCGGTTCCATAGGAACTCGTCGCGTCGTAGGGAATTTGAGCGATCGCAATTTTTGCTTTTTCAAAATCCTGCTCGTGAATGGCCCCGAAATTGAACGGCCAAGTTTCATATAATTTGCTCATCGATATTTTATGTCAATATGCCACAAATTCACTTTTTGTTTTTCTCCATTCTTTCAATCACCGCCTTGAGAATAATCGGCCAGGCGATGGTTGCGTCTGACATCACTTCGGCAAACCTCCCGCCATCCTCTTCTGGAACAAACTTTCCCCAAGACACGCCCTCAGAATAGGTGCACCCGGAAAGCCCGCCCCAATGTACCGGCTCCGGACAAATGCGAACCGCATATTGAAAGCGCTTGAAGTATGGATTTCCCTCTTTGGACATATAAGCTCTCACGTCCGCTTCGCCCATAAGGCGAAAACGGATGAGATCGAGATAAGGCCCAACCTGTTGACCCCAATTTCGAGGCACTCCGCCTCCAATCGTGAATATTCCAATTTTTTTCTGCTTGAGAATAAGTTCCGCATAGTGCTCAAGATCAAGAAAGGGATTGAATTGAATCGGTTTTTTTCCTTTTATTGCCCGAGCGCGATTGAAAAGGGCAAAATCCAGCCCAAACTCCGAATCGGAAAAGGCGGGAATATACACGGGGACTTTCTTTTCAAAGGCGCTTTTCAAAATTCCCCGCCCTTTGTCGTTTTTGGCAAGATACTCGCCCGTCTTTTCGCAAATAAAACGACTCGAAGCGATTTCGTCTTCATTGAATTTTTTGAAAACTTCGTGGACAATCGCCTCGAGATCATCAAGATTTTTTTCCAGTTCCAATGTGTCATATATCCGGTCAAAGTTGAGATGATAGAGTTCCTTGTCATTCATTCCGGATTTGTATTTGAAGTGAGTCATGCCGACGTTTTCGACAAGACCATGCGTGATGAGCGCGCCTGTTGAGATAACGGCGTTGAGCATTTTTCGGTCAATCATTTCACAAATAAGGAGCCCCATTTTTGCCGGCGTCATCGCCCCCGCAAACGTCCCGACCACAAAACAGTCCGGATCAGTCACCATCTCATAAAGCACATCAACTGCCTCCCCAAGTGTCCGACCGCCAAATGAAGTTTTGCTCATAGCGCGGGCCATCTCGTCGAAATTTTTCACCTTGTTTACATCAAGAGATTTCAGCGGCTCGAAATCCTTGCAAATTTCATTCGGCTTTTTTGGATTCCGTCTGGAAGCATTTGGTTTTTTTTGCATAGTTTTCATTTTTTGCGGTTTTCGTTTGAATAATAGACTGTTTTGAGAAAATTATCAAGGGATTTCTTTCAAATTATTAATCTCTTGCAAATATACGAATGCAAAAATATTTGCATTTTTTTATTCGCGGAGAGAAGCGGATTCGTAATTCGAAAAAACTTCAGAATCCCACCATCTCCACTTCCTCCTTGAGTTGAACCCCGAACTTGTTTCTCACGCGAGTTTTTATGACCGCGGCGAGAATAATGAAATCCTCCGCTTTGGCGTTTCCCGCGTTCACCAAAAAATTTCCGTGAGCTTGAGAAACCATTGCCCCACCGATTTTTTTTCCTTTGAGGCCGACCCGTTCGACCAGATATCCGGCGGGAACAATATCGTCTTTGGCTTCATTTCCTGTGTCGCTCTTATATTCTTCGAGCAGCTTTTTACTCTTTATAAGGGGGTTTTTGAAAAAACTTCCTGAGCTTGGAAAATCAAAGGGCTGTTTTTCTTTTCTGGACGCCAAAATTTCTTTCACTCTTTGCTGGCTTTTTTTTGAATTGCCTTTTTTTAGCCTTAATACAGCTGAAAGGATTATCAAATTTGGGTTCTGCTTAAAAATGCTATCCCTATATGCAAATTTGCATTCTTGCGACTTCAAGGTTCGACCTTGAAAAATCCCGCCTCTCGCGAGAGGCGGGAGGGAAAAGTTCGAACCTTTATTCGTATCAAAAACTTGACTTTGAGGAATGACGGAAGCTAAGCTCCCGTCAGGGAAAAGCCGAGTTTTGGAAAAGTTTGGAATCTTTATAACTCTTATTAATTCCACGCAATCGCTTATTTCTCCTCCAAACGCTCCCGCATTCCCTCTCACTGCCCCGCCAACCGTTCCCGGAATCCCGGCCGCCCATTCCAAGCCTGCCAGCTCCGCCTTGACACTCTCGTTTACAATTGTGCTCAATTGACAACCAGCGCCACATTCAATGCTGGTGTTGTGTATTGTGTGTTGTGTGTTGTGTATTTTTATCACTAAGCCGTCAAATCCCTTGTCGCTCACTAAAATATTGCTCCCGCCGCCCAGCACAAAAACCGGCAAATGTTTTTCTTTGGCAAATTTCAAAGCCTCCAGAATTTCTTCTTCATTTTTGGCTTCAACAAAAAACTTCGCCGCCCCGCCGATTTTGAGAGTGGTGTATTGCGCCAGGGGAATATTTTTCCTGATTTCCATACCCAGCAGTAAAATTTGACTTAAAAATATTCTTTATGACAATCAATAGCCTATTTCATAAATTTCCCGATGTTGCATGCCGTCATAAAATACTTTGACTGAAAACCACGAAGACCGAATCACGCCTGCTAAAATTTGTCATTTTCTCAAAATATGAATTTCATTTCTATAATACTCCGTTAAATAGAAATACGCAAAAAATATCCTGCCTTCTGCTTCCCAACATTGAATGTTTGAAGGCTGCAAATGTCAGGAGACTGCAACTTAGCAACTTAGCAAAATTATACGATCGTAGGAAAACGCTAATCTTGATCAATATCAAACCCCGCCTAAAAGAAAAAAGCCGACTCGGGTTGAGTCAGCTCATGAAGACAAAAAGTGCGAACAGTTAGTTTTTGTAATCATAGTCATCCCTCCTGGAAAACAAAAACTTCCTGATCCACCTCAATTCCTGTGCCGGGCAAATCTTTTCCGCGCAAAACAAAGAAAACATCTCCCTGTCTGATAAAAGATACCCTTGTCGAGGGAAAACCCGGCACTACCCGCGATGTCTCATTGTTCCGCAACATCTCTGCTGCAGCCTGAGTCACCGCTTTTTTCAGAGCCTCCGACATTACAATCATAACAGTTTCCCTCCTTTCGCATAAATTTTGAGTAAGAATATTATGCTCATTTCTTTGGTTATGTCAAGATTTTTTTCGTTTACCCAAAACATATTTCCTTAAACTATACCACATCGCAGCAAGATTATTATTATCAGATGTATACTTCATCGTTTCCATTTTCCTTGTATTTGGATTGACAAAAGATGATGAATAAGCCTCTTCTTCGCTGAAAGCAAAACGGGCATCTCCAAAATCAATTATCCACGGTTTTCCGTTTTTATCTATCATCACATTTCCTTCATGAAAATCACGGTGGTATATTCTATTATTGTGCATTTTTTCTATAAATTTACTAAGTTCTTGAAAAAAAATTTCCAGATCAAAATCACTTGGCAAATCTAAGTTGCCTTCTATAATTTCCTTTACTGTATAGCCATTTACTCTTTCCATTGCTAACACTTCCATGCCCCCATGATTCATACAGAATAATGGTTTTGGGGTTCGGATCCCCAATTGAATTGCCCTATCCATAAATTTCATTTCTTGATCGACATTAAGCCTTGGATAGTAGGATGTGCTAATTATCTTAAAACACAACCACGGATCTTTTTCACAAACAAAGACTTCGGCTGTTTTGCCTTTGCCGATTATACATTCCCCCTTTTTAATCTCTTCTATTCTTGCCAATACATCTTTCTCTATATCAACAAAGTTCTCTCTTTTAGATGAAAAGCTCCTTGAAAATTTTACTTTTTTTTCTTCCATAACTCGAGTTCGTATTATTTTTGGTAATTGATTATTATTTCGGACTAAATTTGGTTGATTTCATTAATATTAGTGTTCCTTAAAATGT
>FWPV01011173.1_pt1 | contig 12843 bp, 13 predicted proteins | sample 2228371 | NCBI WGS metagenome assembly FWPV01 (sample SAMEA103939776, study PRJEB20133) | metagenome | reverse complement strand
CCAACAAAGCCATGCGGTAAAATAACCCCACAAACCACCACGGAGGAGATTCTTTGACCAACACCCTGAAAATTGTCATCCCCATGGCGGGCTGGGGCACCCGCATGCGCCCGCACACCTGGAGCAAACCCAAACCCCTGGTGAGCGTGGCAGGCAAAACCAGCCTGGAGCACCTGCTGGATACCTTCAAAACCCTGCCGCAAGCCGAGGTTGAATACATCTTCATCGTCAGCCCGTACCTGGGCGAACAACAAATTCCCGCCTTTGTGCGCGAGCATTACCCCAACCTGAAATTTCACGTCGTAGTGCAGCACGAAATGCGCGGTCAAAGCCACGCCCTTTACCTGGCGCGCGAGCACCTGCACGGGCCGCTCATCATCTGCTTTTCCGATACGCTCATCGAAACCGACTTCTCCTTCCTGTCCAACGAAACGGCGGATGGCGTAGCCTGGGTCATGCCCGTGCCCGACCCGCGCCGTTTTGGCGTGGCCGAAGTAGGCCCCAATGGCTGGGTGACGCGCTTCATCGAAAAACCTCAATCGCTCGAAAACAACCTGGTGGTGGTCGGCTGCTACTACATCAAAAGCGCCGAGCGCCTGATTGCTGCAATTGAAGAACAGTTCGAACGCAAACTGACGCTTAAAAACGAATACTTCCTGACCGACACCATCAGCATTATGATTGAACATGGCGCCAGGGTGCGGACGCATGAAATAAACACCTGGCTGGATACCGGCACCGTAGAGGCCACCCTCGACACCAACCGCATCCTGCTCGAAAAGGGATGCGCCAACCACCCGCAGCCGGACGCAACGGGCAATCAGTTTATTCCACCCGTGTTTGTTCACCCCACCGCCCAAATAACCGATTCCGTTATCGGGCCGTACGCCTCTATTGGCGCGGGCTGCAAAATCAGCCTGGCGCGCATCGAAGACAGCATTCTGGAAGAAGGCGTAACGGTGACCGCCGCAGCGTTGAAGCGCTCATTAATCGGCAGGCAGGCCACGGTGGCGGGGCGCTCGGCGAGCGACGCCCCCATGACGGTTAACATCGGGGACCAGGCCAGCATTCAGATAACGGCGTAATATCCAGTGGTTGTGAATCCGGTCGAATGCCTGTCCAGCGCCTCATACCCCGGCGCGCCCACCGCGCTGACGCGGGAAGGCAAGCGGCATCTTGTGGCGCAGGTGATTGCCCGCAGCCACACCCCGCAGGGGTTTGCCTTTCGGGTGCGCACCACAGATGACCAGGTATTCGACCTCTTTTACGACGAGGCCGCGCAAACGTGGCAAATTACACCCCTTGAGGAGGAAGCATGAGCGAAATTGGCAGCACCAGGTTTCTTTCGGCGCGGGTCGCCGGGCTAAAACCCAGCGGTATTCGCAAGTTTTTTGATATTGCCGCCACGATGAAAGATGTCATCTCGTTGGGCATTGGCGAACCTGATTTCACTACGCCCAAGCCGATTTTAGAAGCAGGCATTCGCTCGCTTCAGGCCGGGGAGACGCACTATACGTCTAACTCTGGGCGGTTAGAACTGCGCCAGGGCATTACAGCACACCTGCAGGCGCTATATGGCGTAAAGTATGACCCGGTAAATGAGATTATTGTGACGGTGGGCGTTTCGGAAGCGCTTTACCTGACCTTTACGGCGCTGCTCGACCCCGGCGATGAGGTCATCATCCCCACGCCGTGTTTTGTCTCGTACCAGGCGGAGGTGCTTTTGGCGGGCGGCGTGCCGGTGGAAATTCCCAGCCGGTTGGAGAACAACTTTGCGGTAGATCCCGATGATATTCGCGCAGCGATTACGCCCAAGACGAAGGTGATTTTCATTGGGTATCCCAGCAACCCTACGGGGGCTGTGGCCGAGCGCGAAACACTGATCGAGATTGCCAAAATTGCGCTGGAACACGACCTGTTTGTGGTTTCGGATGAGATTTACGACCGGCTGGTCTATGGTTTTAAGCATGTTTGTTTTCCTTCGCTGGGTGAAGAGATTCAAGCCCGCACGGTGTTGCTGGGGGGGTTTTCAAAGAGTCATGCCATGACGGGCTGGCGCATTGGCTATGCCGCCGGCCCGGCTGATATCATCAAAGGGCTTGTGCGCGTGCATCAGTACACCATCATGTCTGCGCCGACCACCGCACAGGATGCGGCCATCGAGGCCCTGAAGCACGGCGAGCCGTATGTGCAGGAGATGGTGGCCGAGTATGACCGCCGCCGCAAGTTGATTGTGAATGGACTGAACAGATTGGGTCTGACCACCTTCGAGCCGCGCGGGGCGTTTTATGCCTTCCCAAAAATCACTGCTAGCGGCATGGATGACGATACCTTTGCCGAGCGCCTGCTGCAAGAGGAGCATGTGGCGGTTGTGCCGGGGAATGCCTTTGGCAAGGGCGGCGAGGGCTTTGTGCGCTGTTCGTATGCCACGGCTTACGACAAAATCGAAGAAGCCCTGCACCGCATCGAGCGTTTTATGCAGCGGCATGGGTAGGGGCAGTGATGCGTGAATAACAAAAATCCCCGGTTGGCGGCCGGGGATTTTTTGTTGGGCGGGACAGCCAGGGCGGCTAGGCCTTTTTGACGATGAGCACTTCGCGGTTGAAGCGGTATTCGCCATTTTTAGAGAGCACGCGTCCTACGACGGTTTCGGGCACATCCACATAGGTTTGGCGGTCTTCGATGAAAATTTTGCCAATGGTGTTGCCAGGAATATCGGCGTGAAAGGCGAGCGTGCCCACAATATCTTTGGGGCGAATGCCATGTACGCGTCCCATATTCAAACTCAGGCGCACCATGCCCGGCTCGTGCGATACGGTTTCAACCTGGCGCGCGCGGCGCGGGGCATGGCTTAAGTGAGCGGGGCGTTCCGGGCGCTGGGGGCGTTCGCGTCGGAAGGCAGCCGGGCGGTGTTCCTGCTCCAGGCTGCGGGGCGGGCGCTCGGTCATTACCGGCTGAATGGGGGCAATGGGGCGCACTTTTTCTTCGCCGCGCGCCATTTTGAGGGCGGCTGCGGCCAGTTCCAGGGGGTCGTGGCCTTCGCTCACCAATTGCGTGATGATGTCCATTTCGCGGCGGTAACGCCCACGGTTGAGCCAGACCTTAAGGCGGTTGAGCACCTGCGCTTCGCGGTGGGCAATAATTTCGGCTTCGCTGGGCAATTCGGCGCGGGTCAGCTTTTGGCGGGTAAATGCTTCGATGTCGCGCTGACGGCGCTTCTCGCGCGGGGTAATGAGCGAGATAGCAATGCCGGTCTTGCCGGCGCGGCCGGTGCGCCCAATGCGATGAACGTAAATTTCGGGGTCTTCGGGCAGGTCAAAGTTGAAAACATGCGAAATGTCTTCGATATCCAGCCCGCGCGCGGCGACATCGGTAGCCACCAGTACTTTGATTTGCCCCTGGCGAAAGCGGTTGAGGGTGCGTTCACGCGCTTCCTGACTCAAGTCGCCGTTGAGCGTTTCGGCGGGGAAGCCGCGCACGGTCAGTTCGTTGGCCAGGTCGCTGGTGCTGACACGGGTGCGGGCAAAGATGAGGGCGCTGGTAATGTCTTCTACTTCAAACAGGCGGGTGAGCGCGGCCAGTTTATCGGCTTCGTTGACCAGGTAGAAGCGCTGTTCGATGGCGGCTACCGTCACCTGCTCTTGTTGGATGCGGATGGACTGCGGCTCGCGCATGGTGCGCTCGGCCAGGGTGCGGATGCGCGGCGGCAATGTAGCCGAAAAAAGCGCGGTCTGGCGTTGGGTGGGGGTGGCGGCGAGTATGGCTTCTACATCTTCGATGAAGCCCATGCTCAGCATCTCGTCGGCTTCGTCGAGGACGACGGTTTTGACCTCGCTCAGGTCGAGCGCCTGCTGGTTGAGTAAATCCAAAACGCGGCCGGGCGTGCCAACGACCACATCTACGCCTTTGTGCAGGCGGGAGATCTGACGGCTGTAAGATGCGCCACCGTAAATGGCCAGCACGCGCACGTCAAGGTATTTGCCATACTCATACATGGTGTTGGCGACTTGCAGGGCCAGCTCGCGCGTGGGGGCCAGCACCAGCGCCTGCGGGCGGGTGTGCCCGGTTTGAAGTTTTTGAAGAATGGGTAAGGAGAAGGCAGCGGTTTTGCCCGTGCCGGTTTGAGCCTGGCCAATGACATCTACGCCGGTTAGCATCAGCGGAATCATGGCGGCCTGAATGGGTGAGGGCGTGACATAGCCACGCTCTGAGACGGCCTGCAGCAATTGGGGGCGCAGGTTGAGGGTTTCAAATTCGGTTGTCATCAAAAAATCCTTTTATCCGTGCTGGGGTGCAACGGTTGTGTGATTGGGATGTTTTGATGATTCCGCCGAAATGCTTGCTTTTTCACCGACGCGCCCTTGCGGGCGGCCTGCCCAAGCCGTCAGGCTGCGCGCCTGACGCAACAAAAATGCCCGGCTTGTTGCTACCGGGCGATCATTTGGAACAATCAAAACAATTCCCTGGTAAGTTGGCTCTCCGCGAGAGCGGCGTGAGTATATCACGCTTTTCTGTTTTGCACAGATTGATAAAGCGCGGCGTTGCACAACAAAAGGCAGCGCCCAAAAAGAAAGACCCCGCAGCCAGCGCTTTGGGGTCTGGGACGTCACAGATGCTGTTTAGCGAAGGGTGGTGACGTTGGCGGCCTGCAGGCCCTTGGGGCCCTGCTCAACGGTGAATTCGACCTTCTGGCCTTCTTCGAGGTTGCGGAAACCATCGCCCTGAATGGCGGAGAAGTGGACGAAAACGTCTGGGCCGCCGTCGCGCGCGATGAAGCCGTAGCCTTTGCTGCCGTTGAACCATTTGACCGTGCCGGTGATACGAGTGGACATTGTGTTTGCCTCCTTATGGCAAAAAAATTAGGGGGTAGGACTTTGTCGTTCGTTCATCGGACAGTTAATCAAAAAGGCTCACGGACCTTACCGTGAGCCGCCTTCGTCGTACAACTTACTTCCAACGCGAACTTACCAGTATCCTTCAGGGCATTATAGTAACACATGCCTGGGGGGATGTCAACCACCAATTTTACAAATCGGTTAGTAGCGCAGGCGCTCTTCTTTCCAGACATCGGCTTCGTTGTGATACCCGGCCTGCTCCCAGAAGCCCATGCGGTCCTGAGCCATAAACTCCAGCGAGCGCAACCATTTGGCGCCTTTCCAGAAGTAGGGGGTCATCAAATCTTCGCGGCCGGGAATGTACCCCACCACGCCGCGCAAGGGGTAGCCATGTTCGGGGGTAAGCGGCTCGCCGTTGAAGTGGGTGGCCAGTAAAAAATTATCGGCCAGGGCGACTTCGAGCGGAATGTTGACGGTGAAGCCGTATTCGGCGTGCTGCATCACATATTTTGCGGTAGGCTTGAGTTTGATGAAGCCCTGTTCGACAAGGGTGCGCACTGAGACGCCTTCCCAAAGCGTATCAAATTTGCTCCAGCGGGTGACGCAGTGAATGTCCATGACGATCTGGGTACGCGGCAGTTGGTTGAATTCGTCCCACGTCCAGGTTTTTTCTTCTTCCACTTCGCCCCATACGCGAAAGTTCCAGGTGACGGGATTGAAAGGCGGCACCGGGCCGTAATGCAGCACCGGGAACTTGAGCGTAAGCGACTGCCCAGGCGGCAGGCGGCCTTCTTTGCGGACTTTTTCTTCTTCTTGGCGACGGTCTGAACCCTGAAATAAGAACATTGAGCAACCTCCGGTAAAAATTGTACTGTTAGCGTGGCTGATTTACAGACGCACTATACCAGAAACGCATTACGTTTTTGGGAATGTAAACACACAAGAGTCTTCATTTTACGCGAGTCCTGTCTTAGCGCTGCGCACCAAAAACCAACATGCCGCTGACCTTTGGTCGGTTTTGCCAGGCATGATCTGGCGTTACGGCGTACATGCTTCGTGGCAGGCCGCAGAGTCTATTGGGCGGTGTTGCCGCCATCTACCAATAGCAGGTGGCCGGTGATGAAGGATGAATCGTCAGATGCCAGAAAGAGGACCGCGCGGGCAATTTCGATGGGTTGGGCGAAGCGTTTGAGGGGGATATAGGCGGCCGATTCGCGTTTGGCTTCTTCCAGCGTGACTGGGTCGGAATGTTCGAAGTAACCTTTTTCCAGCCAGCGTTCTACGAAGGTGTCACCGGGGCAGACGGCGTTGACGCGGATGTTTTCGTGGGCATGGTCGAGCGCCATGCTGCGGGTCATTTGGGCCACCGCGCCTTTGCTGACGGCGTAGGGCAGGGCGTTGGGCGCGCCGACGACGGCCCAATCGCTGGCGTTGTTGACTATCACGCCGCCGCCGGTTTTGCGCATTTCGGGGATGGCCAGGCGGCTCATGCGCCAGACGGCGGTGACGTTGAGGTTGAGGGTGTTGAACCAGTCTTCTTCGGTGACGGTTTCGGCTGTGCCTTGGGTGACGATGCCGGCGTTGTTGAAGAGGATGTCGAGGCGCCCAAAAGTGCGGATGGCAGCCTGGATAACGGCGGCGCAGTCCTGAGGTTGGGTGTGGTCAGCGGGGACGTAGATGCAGACGCCGCCCGCCGCCCGGATGGCGGCCGCCAGTTCCTCGCCGCGCTGGCGTCTGCGGCCGGTTATGACTACATTTGCCCCTTCTTGCGCAAAGAGTTGGGCTGTGGCCGCGCCAATGCCGCTGGTGGCGCCGGTGATGATGGCGGTTTTGTTTTGGAGTTTGCCGGTCATAAGGACGTCTTTATCTGCTTTGCGTCAACACGATGGAGATTTTAAGCGATCGATTCAGGCAACTGCATGGGCGTAAATGCGGCGAAGGGTTTCTGCATAATCGGCCGGGTTGTGGTGCTGGCGAATGCGGTGGAGGGCGGACTGGGCCTTGTCTGGCAAGATGGTACGGTCAGCGAATATTTCATGCACGGCTTGCTCTAAACCGATGCAGATGGCGTTTCGAATAGCAGCGCGTCCTTCAGCCGTGTCGTATAAGGCTTCGCCCAGGTCATTTTTGGGTACGGGAATAAGCCACCCCACCGTGTTGTTATTGATTTCGGGCAGGGCGCGCACATCGGTAGAGATGACAGGGCAGCCGCTGGCCTGAAACTCTAAAACGGAAAGTCCATAGGTATCGGCGTAGGTGGGCAGCAAGCCGACATGTGCTTGTTTCATTAAATCTAAAACCTGGTCGTTGGGCAGTGATTGGTAATGGGTGATCCAATCTCGATTTTGTTCAATGATTGCCTGGGCAGCGCGGACATCAGCCGGGGTTTCTTTAGCGGCATAATCTTCAATGCGCAAAGAACTGACAATGATTAACTCCAGTGGGTAACCGTGATGGCGAATCAGTTTTTGAAATGTGTCGAGAACTTCTCGGCCGCCTTTGCGCAGGAATGCTGCACCGACCATCATGAAGCGCAGTTTTCCATCGCGCGGTATGGGTTTGTCTTCAGGACGATCAATGAGCAGCGGTTGGGGTGGATGAAGCACTTGCATTTTTTCGGTGATGGCGTTGCGGTGTGCGGGCCAGGCTTCGAGCAGGGCACGCTGCATACGTTCGGCGCAAGCAGACCAGGGTAAAAGGCGTTTGCAGTGCGGTCCTGCCAGTGCATCCATGGCGCGGCGCTCCAGGGCAGTGTGCGCGGTCAATGCGCCATGCTGGCGTGATAGCACGCTGCTAAGGCGCGGCAATATGGTTTCAAAACTGGAAACCCAGGGAGTAGTCCCGTAACTGACGCCATTCATAAAGTGGAGCAGATCCACTTTGTTTAGCCCAAAATCCTGAAACTGGTTGTTCAGGTCGAAGGTGTTAATCAGTTTTCTTTTGAGCAACCCATTGATTTTCCAGGACAGGCGATTGGCTACACTGAACACATCGTGGACGGGGATGTAGTCCACACCCGGCGCCTGGTTGATGATGGCGCGGGTATAGGTGTAATAGCCAAAACGATAGGAGAGGACGCCAACTCGCATCAGGATATTTTCCCGGCGGCTCTGGCGCGCTCCAGCACGCCCTGGGCGGCTTTGAGGAGGGGCATGTCTATCATTTTGCCGTCCAGTTCGTATGCGCCGCGCCCTTCTTTTTGATTGGCTTCAAAGGTCTCGACCACACGCAGGGCATAGGCGATGGCGTCGTCGGTGGGGGTGAAGGCTTCTTGTACCGGCTGTACCTGGGCGGGGTGGATAATTTGTTTGCCGCTAAAGCCCATGGCAGCGCCCTGGGCGGCTTCGATGCGCAGGTTGACAGGGTCTTTGAAATCAATAAAGACCATATCTATGGCTTGCAGGTCGTTGGCAGCGCAGGCTACCACGACGGCCGAGCGAGCGTAGAGCACCTCCCAGCCGTTGCGCGAGCGGGTGGCGCCCACGCTGGCGGCAAAATCTTCGGCGCCGAAGATGATGGCATCGAGGCGTTTGTCGGCGCTGGCAATTTCTTTGAGGTTGAGAATGCCTTTGGCGGTTTCGACGCCAATCAGAATGCGGATGCCGCCAAGGGGCAGCCCGTGTGCTAGTTCGTAGGCTTCGATTTCGCTGCTCAGCCAGCGCACGTGGTCGGGGCTTTCTACTTTGGGCAGCACAATGGAGTCGGGGCGGGTATCCAGGGCGGCAGCGAGATCGTCTTGCTCGAAGCCGGAACCGACGCTGTTGATGCGAATGCAGCGCTCGGATTTGCCAAAGTCCAGCTCGCGCATGGCGGCGGCAATGACCTGGCGGGCTTCGGCTTTTTTGCTGAGTGCGGTGCCGTCTTCCAGGTCCATGCAGATGCAATCTACACCGAGGGTGGTGGCTTTTTCAATTTTTTTCCGGTCACTGCCGGGCATGTAGAGCAGGGCACGTCGGGAACGCATAGGGTCTCCGGGGTTGAAGATCAAAAGGTGTGGTTGATATTTGCAGTTTATGAATCTGCGCTTTGGGCGCGCTTGAGGAACATGACGGTGCGCTCGAATTCGACGGCGATTGTACCATCAGGCTTTTTGCCCCAGTGCTTGAGGCGCACAATGCCGACATCGGGGCGGGATTTGGATTCGCGTTTTTCGAGCACTTCGGTTTCGGCGTAGAGGGTGTCGCCGTGAAAGGTGGGGTTGGGGTGAATGACTTTGTCGTAGCCCAGGTTGGCGACGATGGTGCCTTCGGTGAGTTCGGGCACGGTGAGACCGGTGATGAGCCCCAGGGTAAAGAGTCCGTTGACGATGCGCTGTCCAAACCGGGTGCGGCTGGCAAAGTCTTCGTTGCAGTGCAGGGGCTGCGTGTTCATGGTGAGCATGGAGAAGAGGACGTTGTCCATTTCGGTGACGGTGCGTCCGTTGCTGTGGCGGATTTTTTGTCCGACCTGGAGGTCTTCAAAGTATTTTCCGGGCATAGGATGCCTTTCTAAAGAGTGAAAAATGCGGCGTGAGGGTAGTTTTCAGGCGTTGTCGAGCAGGATAAGCACCTGGTCGCGTTCGACGGTTTGACCCTGGCGGACGCGCAGGGTTTTGACGATGCCATCGGCGGGGGATTGGATGCGGATTTCCATTTTCATGGCTTCGAGCAGCAGCAGGGTTTGCCCGCGCGTGACCGGGTCGCCTTCGCTGATGTTGACGGCGCGGATTTGCCCTGGCATGGGGGCGACAATTTCGCCTGTGGCGTGGTGAGCGTGAGCGCCCGCGCGCCGGTTGCTTGCGGCTTTGGTGATGACGCAGGTTCGCCCGTGAATGGTGACCCAGCGCCTGGGGCCATCGGTAGTGACGTGGGCGGTGAAAACGGATGGGTCAGCGGACTCTGATGCGGACAAACGGACAGGAGCGGATGGGGCAACGGACTCTGATGCGGACAAACGGACAGATGCGGATGGGTCAGCAGACTCTGATGCGGACAAACGGACAGGAGCGGATGGAGCAGCGGACTCTGATGCGGACAAGCGGATGTCGAGCCGCCCGTTTTGGGCATAGGTGATTTCGACCAGGTAGTGCACGCCATCTATTTCGACGGTGTAGCGGTTGCCAGCGGGCGTGAGGGTGAGGGGGTATGGTTTGCGGTTGTATTCGAGGGTGAGTTTCATGGCTCAGTTCCTGAATCCGCTGCCGGTTTGCCAGGGGCTGAAGGGGTCGCTAGAGGCAGACTGTGGGCCGGGACGGTCTGGGGAAGCGGCAGGCAGGCTGAAGTCGGCGAGGGCGGCAGCGAGGAGGGCTTCGAGCGGCGGGGCGGCCGGGGGCGTCCAGTTTTCAAATTGGGCTTCCACCCAACGGGTGGTCACGCTGCCTGCGGCAAAGTCGGGGTGGGTGAGCACGTCTTGCAGAAAGTCTATGTTGGTGACGACGCCGTGTACAATGGTTTCGCGCAGGGCGGCCAACATGCGCCGGATGGCGGCGGGGCGGTCTTCGGCATGGACGATGAGTTTGGCGAGCAGGGGGTCGTAGTGGTGGGTGATTTCTTGCCCGCTGACGATGCCGGAATCGATGCGGATGCCGGGGCCCTGGGGGTGAATGGCGGTGAGCAGGCGCCCGGTGCTGGGCAGGAAGTGGTTGGCGGGGTCTTCGGCGTAGATGCGGCATTCGATGGCATGCCCGCGCTGGGTAATCTGGTCTTGCTGGTAGGGGAAGGGTTCGCCCGCTGCTACGCGGATTTGCCACTGCACCAGGTCGAGCCCGGTGACCAGTTCGGTAACGGGATGTTCGACTTGCAGGCGGGTGTTCATTTCGAGGAAGTAGAAGGTGGATTGCAGCGGGTCGAAGATGAATTCAACCGTACCGGCGTTGGTGTAGCCGACGGCTTTTGCGGCGGCGACGGCGGCTGCGCCCATTTGGGCGCGCAGGGCAGGGGTGAGCAGGGGGGAGGGGCTTTCTTCGATGATTTTTTGGTGCCGGCGTTGGACGGAGCATTCACGCTCGAAGAGGTGCACCAGGTTGCCGTGCTGGTCGCCAAAGACTTGAATTTCGATGTGGTGGGCGTTGGGGATGAATTTTTCGATGAGCAGGCGCTCGTCGCCAAAGGCGCTGAGGGCTTCGCGCCGCGCGGCGGCGAGTTCTTCGGGCAGGTCTTCGGGGTCCCAGACGATGCGCATGCCCTTGCCGCCGCCGCCCGCGGCTGCTTTGACGAGCACGGGGTAGCCTATCTGGCGGGCGGCCTGGTCAAAGTCGGCTGCAGAGTCGAGCCCTTCGAAGCCGGGGACGGTGGGAACGCCAGCGGCTTTCATTTTGATTTTGGATTCGGCTTTGTCGCCCATGGCGCGGATGGCGCTGACAGGCGGCCCAATGAAAACCAGCCCGGCCGCCTGAACGGCCTGGGCAAAGGCGGCGTTTTCGGAGAGGAAGCCGTAGCCGGGGTGGATGGCCTGGGCGCCGGTCTGTTGGGCGGCGGCAATGATGTTTTCGATGTTCAGGTAGGATTCGCGCGGGGCAGGCGGGCCGATGCGTATGGCTTGATCGGCAAAGTGGACGTGCGGTGCGTGGGCATCGGCGTCGGAATAGACGGCGACGGTGCGGATGCCCATCTCTTTACAGGCGCGCATGATGCGGATGGCGATTTCGCCGCGGTTGGCGATGAGGATTTTGGAAAACATAGAAAGTGGAAAGTGTCCTTTAGGAGAGGGAAACTTCTGCAAAAACATCAAAAACCTGTATGTTTTGGGCAACATGATACCCTGGCGATTGTTCACGGATTCCGTGCGTGCGCTGATACGGGGTTATCACATTTCTATGGGTCACTTTTCAACTTCTTGACTAACTCACGCTCCCGTTCCTCCGTCAGCCCGGCGCGCCAGGGGTGCTGAAGCGGACGGGTGGCAGCCCAGGCCAGGGTGTCGCGGATGGTGTGCTCAAGCGGGCGGAAGGTGAGACCGGCAGTGATGGCTTTGGCGATGTCTACCCTGGAGAAGCCGGCATTTTCGGGGGTGTCGGGCACCCAAACGGGCAGGTCGCTCCAGGGGGCAACGTGGTTTTCTTGCAGGAAGCGGGCCGAGGCCCAGTGAAAGACCGCATCGCTGCCGCTGACTTGTTTGCAGGTTTCGAGCAGCGCGCCAAAGGTGAGCGGGTGATTGGGCCCGGTGGCATTGAAGACGCCAGGGGTGTGGTCTTCGAGCAATTTGAGGGTGAAGGCAGCCAGGTCGCGGGCATCTATGATTTGGACAGGGATGTTGGGATGCTCTGGGGCGAGCACATCGCCGCCGCCTGCCACGCGGAACGGCCAGTAGGTGAAGCGGTCGGTGGGGTCGTGCGGGCCAACGATGAGACCGGGGCGAATGATGAAGGCGCGCGGGCCGAATACGTCTTGCACGGCTTGTTCGCACAGGGCTTTGAGCGGGCCGTAGGTTTCGGCGGTGATTTCTTCGGCAGCGGGGTCAATGCCTGCGGGCAGGGCCGCCAGGGGGGCGTCTTCGGTCATGCCAGGTTGAGAAAAGTCGGCATAAACCGAGATGCTGGAGATGAACACATACGCCTCAACATTATCGCGCAGCGCCTGCGCCGCGCGCCGCACGATGTGCGGGAAGTAGCCGCAGGTATCTATTACGGCGTCGAAACGGCGGTCGGCGAGGGCGGTCAGGTCGTGGGCGCGGTCGCCGAGGATGGTTTGCAGGTTGGGGTACAGCCCAGGGTTGGATTGTCCGCGATTGAAGAGGGTGACCTGATGCCCGCGCGCCAGGGCCGCATCGACGAGATGCCGGCCTAAAAAGCGCGTGCCGCCGAGGATGAGGATATTCATGGGTCTGCTCACATTCTGAAGACGCCAAAGCCGCCTTCGTCGAGGGGGGCGCTGCGCACAACCGCGAGGGCCAGCCCCAGCACCATGCGCGTATCGGCGGGGTCAATCACGCCGTCATCCCACAGGCGGGCGGTGGCGTAGTAGGGGTTGCCTTCGTGCTCGTATTTTTCCAGGATAGGTTTTTTGAAGGCTTCGGCTTCTTCGGGTCCGAG
>FWPV01000442.1_pt1 | contig 12847 bp, 8 predicted proteins | sample 2228371 | NCBI WGS metagenome assembly FWPV01 (sample SAMEA103939776, study PRJEB20133) | metagenome | reverse complement strand
TTTTAAAAACCGGCTTTTGCCCGGGGAAGTGGTGAAGAGCCCGGCTCCAGAAGCGGAGTATCTCCGTCGGGCATACATTGAATTGGGCGATTCTCAGCAGTATTTACTACTGGCTAATAGTATTCGGCGTGACCATCGCTTTTCTTGGGACGGTATATCTCCGGTAACATTCAGGACGCCGGGATACCCTTTATTACTTGCCCTTCTTGGCAACAATCTAACTGGCGTTGTTATAGTGCAATCAATTCTTGGTTTGATTACGGTCTTCTTAATATTTTTGTTAGGAAAAGCATGGTTTAATGAACGGATCGGTGTGGTGGCAGCCGCCCTGATGGCTTTGGATTTACCTAATATTGCCCATACTGGTATGGTGGCGAGTGAAACCTGGTTTGTCTTCTTAATGGTTTTCGGGGTTTGGCTTTTTACCAAAGGGGTGAAAGGGGGAGGGTATTACTTTTTGAGTAGTGGGTTGGTGCTCGGATTTGCGAGCTTGGTTAGACCGGTGGCGCTATTTATCTGGGTTCCTTTTATCGTATTCCTTTTGATAAAGAAGCGGTGGCGAGCGGGCATAGTAATGATTCTCGGTTTTATGTTTCTACCCGGTGGGTGGTTAATCAGAAATTACCTTTGTTTTCACCGGCTCGCTTTTACCTCAAATGGGGGATATAATCTTTTCTACATTGGTGCGGCAGCGCTGGTCGCCGACCAAGAGCGGATTCCCCTGAAATCGGCGCAGGAGCTGCTGGTACGAGAATATGGCGGTCAAATGAAGGGTGCTAATCCGCTGATTTTGTCGGACCAATTAACTCGGTTCGCATTTAGATTGATACTTAATAACCCTCTGGGATATGGAAAGGTATACTTGAAAGGGGTGGCGGCAATAATAGGCGGAATCAAATCGGACGAGATTTTACTCCGGATATTTATCCCCGACTTCCGTCTCGCCACGCTTCGCAATGTTTTTTCTATTAGCAGTGTCCCGGTAGGGTTGAAGGTGGCGGTAGGGATTCTGGCATTTTTAGAGTTACTCGTAACTATCACCGCTTTTCTTCTTTCCGTAATAGCTGTTTTCCGAGACCGGAATATGGCAGGGGCACTTTTGTTAATAGTAGGGTGGTATTTCATTATTATGGCGGCACCACTTCCGGATGGGAGGTTTCGTCTGCCGGCAATGCCTTTTATTTACTTAACCGCGGCAAGTGCGGTTTTTCGCCGGGTTAGCCGATACCTTTATCAATCTGCCGAAAGGCAAAATGAGAAACTCTAAATCCGAAACGGGGTTCCAAGCGGCGGCGGAGGTTGAGGAGGATATCGGTTGATGGTTTCGGTGATTTTTATCAATCATCGCTCTACTGAACTCTTAGCCCAGGCGTTGAAGAGCTTGGTTGAGAGTGAACAGGAACTGGACAAAGAGGTAATTGTGGTGGATAATGCCTCTGGTGAAAATGAAGGTATTGTTGAGTTGTGCAGATGTTACAATGCTCGGTTAATTCGGTTAAGGAGAAATATTGGTTATGGTGCGGCAGCGAATTTAGGTTTCTGTTACGCCCAGGAAAAGTATATTGCGGTATCAAATCCGGATGTTGAATTTCTTCCCAAAACAGTGACCCGGCTTTTAGATTTTCTGGAAAATACGCCGGAGGCGGGGGTGGTCTCCCCCCAGTTACTCTATCCTAATGGCGAGCCCCAGCCTTCTTGCCGGCGGCTGCCGAAATTGCGGTATGTGGTTGCTGGCAGGCGGTCGTTCCTCCGCAGGCTATTTCCTGCATATCCACCCGCTCGCGAGTTTCTTTATCTTGGTGTTGAAGAAAGAAAGGAACCGGTAGAAGTGGAAGCGGTGATCGGGACATTTATGGTTTTCAGACGCCAAGCATTTACCGAAGTCGGGGGTTTTGATGAACGATACTTTATGTTTGCCGAAGATTTGGATATCTGTCAGCGTTTAACCCAGAAGGGTTGGCGGGTATTTCTTCTTCCTCAGGTCCGAATTTACCATCATTATGGTGGAGTGCGGAGAAAAAGGCGCCGGTTTACCGAATACCACCGGATAAAGTCCTTGTATCGGTTTTTTACCAAAGGAAAGGGAGCTATTGGATCTCTATTTCTCGCCGTTGCCTTTGCTGGCTATTTTTTTGCCTTAGAAGCATTGGGGGTTCTGGGGTTAGGGGAATTTGAGTATTCTTGGCAAGGTCGCATAGTAAAAGATAAATTTGGGGATAAGATAAAATGAGACGGCTTAAAAGCATTCTTACCATCGCGATAATGGTCCTCGGTGATATCTTGGCGATATTTGGGAGTTTTCTTTTCGGGTATTTTATCCGGGCGGTATTTTCTCCAGGGGGATTATCAACATTAGCCCCGACAGGAGCGCTTTTAAGTAAAATTTATTTTCTTTTAATCTATCCTTTTGTCTTTGCCTATGAAGGGCTTTACACTAAGCGCTTGACCGAATGGGAAGAACGACGCCGTTATTTCCGGGGGGTATTGGTCGGCAGTGCCATTTTGACAATTCTTTTATTTATGGTCCGCCTTTGGATTGTTTCCCGTTTTGTTGTCATTGTTGGGAGTGTAGTTGGAATAATCTTTATGCCTTTACTCCGGGGTTTTTTGAAAAAGGTGCTCGTCCAGGCGAAATTTTTTTATCAACCGTTGGTCGTTTTAGGTGACGATAAAACGGTCAAGACCTTCGTTAAAGGGCTCAACCGGCATACAATCTTGGGATATTCGGTTGCCCATTGTGTTACCCGAGGTGCTGACCGGGAAAGTATTAATACTCTTTTAAAAAAGGTTGACATTTTTCCTGGTTCACTTTTAGTGGTTCTGGCTGAGTGTTTTAATAGCGAGGAGTTGAGGGCGATTTTCACCTATGCAGAACAAAATTTTGCTGAAATGATGGTAGTTCCAGATCAGCGTCTTCTTATGAGTTCTACTGCCGAAGTGGAACAAATGGGCGACCTTTTGGTTCTGAAGTATCGTTACAACCTTTTAAGACCGCTAAATAACTGGACAAAGCGCGTTTTAGAAGTCCTTCTCAGCTTAACCATCTTGATTCTGCTTTTGCCCGTTTTCGCTATTATTGCGTTGTTGGTAAAGGTTTCTTCCGCTGGTCCGGTCTTTTTTAAACAACCGCGGATTGGGAAGGGGGGCAAGCTATTCACCTGTTTAAAGTTTCGCACCATGTTAAATTTAACATCACCCCAATTTGGGGAAGTTTCGGATTCAGAGTTTAAAGTCAGAAACGACCCGCGAATTACACCAGTAGGACGGTTTCTCAGGCGATTCAGTTTGGATGAGTTGCCGCAACTTTACAATGTTCTTCGGGGAGAGATGGCACTTGTTGGTCCCCGTCCTTATTTGCCCGAGGAGTTGAATAAGATTGGTGATTATGTGCGAACGATTGTCCGAGTGCGTCCAGGGATGACCGGACTTTGGCAGGTTTCCGGAAGGGCAGAGCTGTCTTTTCAAGAAAGGATTCTTTTGGATGAATATTATATTCGGAACTGGTCTTTGTGGTTAGATTTTACAATTGTTTTACGTACCGTTTCGGCGGTATTAAGTGGCAGAGGTGCTTATTAAAACCCTCCGTTCTGAGCGCAAGGGAAGGAAACCCGAAGGCAAATCCTGTATTCCTTGACTGATTGATGTTGCTTGGTAATATCAAGCCATAATGAGAAAGATTTCCGACGCCTTATTCCGGCTTCAGCAGAACTCAAAAGCGTTAGGGATGATGCGTGATGCAATCCCCATTACGCTTTTGGCTTTTTGCTTATCCGCTGCCGGGGTTTTTGCTTCAAGTCCGGGCGACTGGAAGAGTTATACCAATATTAACTTCGTTACCGACATTGGTGGTGATGATTCAACAGTTTTTCTTACCACTACCGGAGGGGTGGTAATTCTCCAGACAAAACCGAATTCCCCGCAAGTGAAGAAGATATTGGTCCATACCGATGGGTTGGGGGTTAATAGATGTTTTAGTCTGGCTAAGGATGAGCAAGGAAATCTCTGGATTGGGACTTATGGCGCCGGTTTGGCGGTGATTCCTAAGGATTCGGGCAAAGCGCTTGGTTATCCTTCTATTAGAGTGGCAACAAAAATCCGGACGGTTGCGGTTGGAGGTACGCGAATACTTGCCGGGACTGACCAAGGATTGTATGTCATAGAGACGAAGGGAACTTTTCTTGATTTCTCTGATGATTATGTCCGTTATTTTACCGTGAGCAAAACCAAAGAACTTTTAAGCGACCGAATTCTTTCTCTTCTTGTTGATAACGCCAATTTCTGGATTGGGACAAATCAAGGGGTAAGCTGTGTCGACAGCAACTTGCTGCAGTGGCGGGCTTTCCGGCAGCCATTAGGAGATTCGGTCTTGGCCCTAACGGTTTGGGCAGGAAACAAAGTTGTCTTGGGAACCGAGCTCGGTTTGGCGATAGGTGATACTAACGGTTTTCAGCCATTCTGGGTGTTTCCGCGGGTAATGAAAGTTAATGACATCCTCGCGGATGGTTATCTTCTTTATGTTGCTACCGCTGATACCGTTTTTAAGGTTGATACTGTCGGTGTCGCCCAACCATTTTTTATAGAGAGACCACCGCAGGCGCTGTTTTTACAAAAAGAGCGGTTTTGGGTCGGCTGTGGTGGTGATGAAGTGGGCGGGCAGGGGTTGTTTTATTTAGAAAGCGGTCAATCCTGGCAGCGGTTTGATTTTAACTGCCTCTACTCCGGATTCATCAATGACTGTGCCTTTGGTAAGGACGGCAGTGTTTATCTGGTTCATGGCTCCTATGGCGCCAATGTGGTCTCCCGAATATTACCCGGCTCCGGGGATGTTCAATTTTTTCATTCGCCACTATCCTGGGCGGTGCAGATCAGGTGTGATTCCAAGGGGGGATTATGGCTTGGACACTGGTCTCCCGGCGGAGTAAGTGCTTATGACCCGACGAGTAACAAATGGAAATCCTGGTCCTGGTCGGGCAAAAAAAATACCGTTGTCGCTTTCGGCATTGACCGATTTGATACCAAATGGGTTTTTAATCAGAGTGGTACGGTGGTGGCGATTGATTCCAGTGAGCGGCAGATTGAGTTTAATCTCCCTGGGTTGGCTCCACCCCCCGGCGGTGGTTACGAGTTTGCTTTTGACTCGAAGAATCGGGTATATTTAGGATTGACAAATGGGCTATTAGAATTTGATTATGGTGGGACGCTTTTTGACCGAGGTGACGACCGAGCTACCATTCACTCGGCGGGATTGCCGTCTACCGAAGTCCGTTCGGTCGCGGTTGACCACCAAGACCGGGTGTGGGTAGCAACTCCCCAAGGCGGGGCGATGTGGGATGGAACGGATTTCAAGGTGTATAAAACCAATAACAGTGAGATATTGTCTAACGACCTTTACCGGGTTAGAACCGATCCTGCGGGTAGGGTTTGGTTTCTCTCCGATCTAGGGTTGTCAATATTTGATATGCCGTTAAAAAGCTGGACGAGGTACACTCCCCAAAATAGCGGTATTATTCCCAATCCCCAGGGGCTGGGGGGTTTTTATACCGCGCTGGACTTGAATGACTCCTTAGGTTTAGCCGGGATTGGCACCGCCCGCGGGTTTTCTCTATTTAACTTTACCATTCCCTTTGACACCCTCACCCCCTATTTCCAAGTTTATCCCAACCCTTTTATCTTTGGGACACATTCCGGGGTTAAAATTAAGGGTGTGCCATCAGATGCCCGGGTTCAGATATATACCCTTACCGGCAAACCGGTGGTTGAGTTGCCGGTTAGTCGGGCGGGAGAGTCGTCTTGGCTGCCCGGGAATGTCGCCAGTGGAATTTATCTCATTGTTGTCAGTAGTAGTGAGTGGGGGGTACACATAGAAAAGGTGGCGGTAATTTCCGGTAATAGTAAGCGGTGAGCAACCGGCTCCGGTCTGAGCGGAGCGAGGAGTCCAATCGGTAGGGAGACCGAATGAGATTCCCGCGGTGGTCCGAAGGGGCTCGTACGGACAGCAAATCCTGTTACGGAAGGGGTTCGTTACTGCCTTTTTGTCCAGCGATTTTGGTGCCGACGGGTCTTGGTGCCCTCGGTTAATGGGGTTTCCATGCAGGAGTCAAAATAAGGGCACTTGGTACAGCAATCCTCTTCTAAGTTGCCGGGCACCGGACGGGCGGCTTGTTTTCCTTTCGCTCGACATATTTCGTAACTAGGGCAAGCACGGCAACACATAAGCTGAGACCTCCTTTAGCAACAACTAAATTTTTGTAAAGATTAACATATCAGAAAGCAATGTAAAACTGGGAAAACTTAGTGGTTTCAAGGTTGCGCAATAAGTAAAATGAGTTCACGCACCAATTCGGCGACGAGTGCCGCGCTGTTTATGGCGGTGGAGTTTTTGGGACAGAATTCAACAATATCGCCGCCGATAACTTTGAGTCCAGTCAACTGAGCAAGTGCCTGCGCCAGTTCCCGGTAACTGCAGCCACCGGGTTGGGGGGTCTGGACATCAGGCATTGCACCCGGGTCAAGGACATCAAGGTCAAGGGTTATATAAACCGGTTTGTCGGCGATTTGGTCCCGGATTTTCGGGATTGGGGAAAGGACATTAAATGGAAAGAGATTGGCGATACTCATCTCTGCCGGTTGGGCAAATGAACGAATACCAACCTGAAACAATTTTTCTCGGGGGATGAAATCAAGGGTGCGAGACATCGCGGTTGCATGACAGAACCGCTCACCTAAGAACTCCTCCCGTAAATCGGAATGGGCATCAAATTGAATTACAAAAAGGTCGGGGAAGAATTTGACGATTTCTCCGAGGATATAAGGGGTGATGGTATGCTCACCGCCTACCGCTAATTGCTTCTTATGATGCTCATAGGTTTCCCTGGTCGCGCTCATAATGAGTTTTGCGGGCGCATCCAAGGGTTCAAAAGTGAAAAAGAGGTCGCCGGCGTCACAGATTCTAATTTGGGTGATATCCTTACGCTGATAGGGGCTAAACGACTCAATATTGGCGGTGCCCAGCCTGCCCACCTCCGGACCAAATCTGGTGCCAGGAATAAAAGAACTGGTGCGGTCAAGGGGGATACCCCTAACCACAATCTGAGCCTGGTTAAATTCAGAATTGGCAAAATAAGATGCCATAATAATTATAAAATTAATCTCTTTTGGAGGTTAGTCAAGTCAGACCCTTGAATCCTAAAATAGAAAATTTAAACTGTCATTGATGCGAGTCCTCCTTGCCGCGGGTGAGAAGTCGGGTTTTTTGCTTGGTGATTTATTGGCTAAAGAGATGAGGAAACTCGACCCGACGGTAGCGGTGGAAAACATAAAAGCGCTTCGGAATCTTACGGGGACATTAGGGTTTTGCGAGGGGGTGAGAAAAGGGTGGAGAATTAGGGGGGTATTGAGGGATGTTTTAACCGAGGTGAAGGGGTTCCGACCTCGGGTGGTAGTTCTTATCGCCTTTTCCGGGGTCAACCTCTTCTTAGGCAAAAAACTCCGGCAACTCGGGATTCCGGTGGTCTATTTGGCACCACCGCAAGTTTGGGCTTGGGGGGCGTTTCGGGTGAGACTCCTCCGTCAATCAGCGGATCGGGTAGTTTGTCTTTTCAAGTTTGAGGAGGGGTTATTAAGTTCAATCGGGATAAATGCGGTTTATTATGGTTATCCGTTATTGGATTCGGTCCGGGTTGAGTTTACCCGGGAACAGACCCTTTCTTGGCTTGGGTTTCCACCCGGGAGCGAATATGTGGTTTTCTTTCCGGGTTCTCGTTTTTCTGAAATTAAGTTTCACCAGCCTTTATTTACTCAGGTTTTTCTCGGACTCCGCCAGCGGTATCCCACCTTAAAAGGGGTGATGGTAGGGGTAAATAGGGAAATGATGAAAGGAGGAAGGGAGGTAGAGTTAATCCCTTTCCCAATTATAGGACCGGAACGACGGTATGAGGTGCTCCGGTATGCCCGTTTAGCAATATTGGTTTCAGGCACTGCTACCGCTGAGTCAGCGATATTAGGTACGCCAGCAATCGCCTGTTACCATCTTGCTCAGCCCACCAGGTTTTTTGCAAAGGTATTAGTGAAGGTTAAATATTTTTCTATTCCTAATATCCTGTTGGGGTTTTCGTTAATCCCCGAGTTTTTGGAACCGAGGGTTGATGAGGTCTTACCCAGCGCCTATCGTCTGCTTGAGGAGCAAAGTTATCGAGAAGAGGTGCGGGCTGGTCTTCTCCGGGTGAAGGAATTACTCGGACCGCCGGGGGCGATGGCAAAAATAGCAGAAGAGATTTTGCAGAGGTGGTGCCAAACGAAGTGAGGAGATTGCCCGGGCAATGAGGGGGAGCGGAAGGTGAAAGTGTGCTGGATTATGCCGGGGCGGAGAAGGCAAAAAGGTGGTATTTGACATTGTGGGGGTTTTAGGTAAAAGTCTTTTCAACTGTGCTCATCGATATTATCCGTTCAATGCGTCCCAAGCAGTGGGTGAAGAACTTTTTGGTTTTTGCCGGGGTTATCTTTGCTCAGAAATGGACCGACCCGGTTGAACTCGGACGCACAATAGGTGGGTTTGTCGCATTCTGTCTTGTTTCCGGTGGGGTTTATATTATTAACGACATTTTAGACCGGGATAAGGACCGTTCTCACCCTCAGAAGCGGTTTCGTCCTATCGCCTCGGGACGATTGCCGGTTCTTCCTTCAGCGCTTGCCGGAGGGGTCGCGGTGGCGATTGGGATTTTAGGTGGATTTGCCCTGGAGTGGCGGTTTGGGATTGTTATTTTTGCCTACTTCCTTCTCCAAATAGCATATTCTTTTAGCTTAAAACGGATTGTGGTATTGGATGTGATGGTGGTCGCAACCGGTTTTGCCCTCCGGGCGATTTCGGGAACATTTGTGGTCCATGTGGAGCTTTCTCCCTGGCTTTTTGTCTGTGCGATTCTCTTAGCGCTATTTTTGGCGCTGGCGAAAAGACGGCACGAACTGCTATTTCTTGAGGGGGGCGGGATTTCTCACCGGACTGTTTTGGGCAAGTATTCGGAGACGCTCCTTGACCAGATGATTGCGGTCGCCACTTCGGCAACGGTGATTACCTATTGTCTTTATACCATTGCCCCGGAAACGGTCAAAAAGTTTGGTAGCCACAATTTAATCTTCACGGTGCCTTTTGTCCTTTACGGAATTTATCGCTACCTTTATTTAGTTTACCGCAAGGAGGAGGGGGGAGCGCCCGAGAAGGTTTTGTTTACCGATGGACCACTAATTGTTGATATTGGGCTCTGGTTGATAAGTGTTCTGGTGATTTTGTTTTTAGCGAAGGGGGGGTCTTAGTTATTGGAGTTGAGGAGGAGGCGAACCTGGTCTAAACGGGTCTGGAGTTCTGGGAAGTGGGGAAAATTTTTCACCGCCCGAGTTAATACCGATTCGGCTTCATTATATTTACCAATCTGGAGCAGGGCGAGGCTAAGGTTCAGGTAACCATTGTAATAATATGGAGCGTAAGTTACTACCTTGCCAAAGTGAAAGGCGGATTTTTCCCATTCTCCTCGATGTCCATAGATTTCGCCGAGCAGGGAGTGGGCGGTAATACAGTAGTCGTCAATCGCAATCGCCTTTTCTAAGTATTCAACCGCCTTCTCAATCTCCTGTTGCTGATAGTAAATTTCCCCGAGCCACTCATAAGGAGGGGCGAAATCCTCGGGGGCGATTGATATACACTTCCAGAAAATAACTATTGCGCTATCCGGATGATGCCGACGCAGATTGAGCGCCTGATTGTAAAGGTCAACAAATTCAGGGTTAACCCCGGGAGTTTCAATGGGCAGGGTATCAGCGCCGGGTTTAACTTGATATATTACCTCATTAAACCGGAGATTGTCTTCCATTACGGTGATGAAGGTTGGGAAGTAGCCAACTCGAAATCTGGTTCTTAAAAAGAGGGCACGCTCAGCCGCGGCCGATGGTTTCATTCCGGTTGAGAAATAAATGTAGCGGGGTAGCCGCTCCAAGAGGTATCTGGTATTATAGTTTCGCTCCTTCCAATACACCTTCGGACCGAGGATATTTTCCGGATGAAGGGCGATGGTTGAGTCGGTAAGCCCGAGCATATCAATCATATTCCGCTCGGAATAAAACGAGACCGCGCCAATGGTGGTGCAGGCAAACCATTCCTCCTCTCTCAGGTGATTTTTTAACCACTCGCCAGTCGCCCGCATCTTTCTTACCAGCCCATTTTCCATATTCCGATTCCATAATATCTGAGAGCGAACATTTTTCAGGACGCGACCGCTTGCCTCCATTGGATGGGCAAATGGACCGAAAAAGGTGATGAGGCTTAAGAGCAAAATGATACCCGCCGAAACCGGTTTCGGCAAAGAGAGTAAAAAGACCGTTTCACCGAGAAGGAAGTAAAAGAAAAAGAGAATCGGGACGAAGAAGCGCCAGATTCGCAAAACATCACCGCCAACCAAGACCACATAAATGGTATAGATAATAATGAGCAGAAGGGCGCCAAAAAGAGGGGAGGGGATATTGAGTCTCTTTTTAATTATTAAGACAATTACCGGAGCGATAAATGCTATTCCCCAGAGCCCGTAGGCTTTATAAAACTCGCCGAGATAACGAATTCCGGAGATGATGTAGGAAAAGGAGAGCCCGGTCTTGGCATAAAATGTATTGGGGAAGAGGCGGTGGTAGTAGGCCAGTCGCCAGATAGATAAGGGCAGAACCAGCAAAATGAAAGGCAAAAGGAGATAAAAGAGTAAACGCAGGTTTAGCCGGTTGCGCCATTCCGGGCGGGGGCTTTCTACCTGAGGCGATTGGTTTGTTCCTGTGAGGGCGGGCAATGCCATCGGTCGGAAAAACTGAGCGAGAAGAAAATGAATGACGACAATTATCTCAAATAGCGCCCCTTCAGGTCGGGTGAGCGTAGAAAGTCCGAGCAAGGCGGAGGTCAAAAGGAGGTTTTTCGGGGTTTTGTTCCTGAAATAGACAAAAAAGGCAAGGGCGAGCAAAAGGGTAAAAAGCCCGGTTTCCATCCCGCTCACTGACCAGTAGGCATAGGCGCCATTGGCGGAGAGAAGCAGGGTGGCTAACGGGTTGAGCCCGGTTGGTCCTTGCGAGTGACAGCGGAGAAAAAGGAAGAAAATTATTAAGGTAGCAACTGCGCAGAGGAGACCGAGAATCTGGGATAAGGGGATGATGAGAGAAAAAGGGAGACCAAGGATACCCAAGGAGGAGAGCAGCATCAGCCATAGGAAGTTGGTATAACCTTCAACCCTTTCATCAGGATTAAATACCGGACCAAGACCTTTGATGATGTTTTTCGCATAACGGTAGGTGATATAGGAGTCGTCCTGAACAAAGTTATAACTCTTTGCCTGATATACAAAAATGGCAATGGCGATTAATAAAATGAGGATTTGAATAACAAGAAGGTAGCGCTGAGTAACCCCCCATTTTCCCTTTCCCCTTTTTTGTCTTCTGGCTTCTTCTAACTCGCCCTTCATCGCTCCTTTCTAAGACATTTTAAAAGCATTTTTCCTCTTCTTGCCTTTTCGCCAAATGGGCCTTGGCGAATCTGGGCGAGCTCCTTTTTTGCCTGTTTGATAATCTCATCAATTTCCGGTTTTTCACTCAGAAGGCTCTTAGCTGCGACAGCACCGGCAATTCTTCCTTCCAGAATGGCGGTAGACGCCTCTTCAATGCCACTCACATCCCCAGCAACATACACGCCCGGAACTGAGGTCTCCATATTCTCATTATGCCAGGCGACCTGACCGCCAAGTTCTGGAATATAAACGATTTGGCAACCAATCTGGGAAAGTAAATCAGTTAAAGGGGAGAGCCCGACCGCCAGACAGATAGTGTCCACCTTTAACCTTTTTTCGGTCTTGGGGATGGGGTTGAAGTTTCTGTCCACTTTACAGATTACCGCGCCGGTTACCCAATTTTTGCCCAAAGCGGATTTGATGGTATGGGAGACCAAAATCGGCACGCCCAGCCGGGCGAGTTTTGCTGCATGGACTTGATAGCCACCAATTTTGGGTAAAGCCTCAACTACCGCGACCACCTCAATACCCGCCTGAATCAGCTGATAGGAGACAATCAGTCCGATATTGCCACTGCCAACCATCAGCACCCTTTTTCCTGGTCTAACGCCGTAAACATTCATCAAGGTTTGAACCGCGCCTGCGCCATAAACCCCGGGCAGGTCGTTATTCTCAAAGAGGATACTGTTTTCAGTTGCACCGGTGGCAACGATTAACCGTTGATAGCTCACCTTTATAAACCGCTCGCGATTAGCCAGACCAAGAATGTTGGGCGGGAAATGTCCGATACAGGAGGTGTTGAGCATCACCTCGGCGCCACTTGCCCGCAGTTCATTCTCCAAAATCGTGGCGATATCTATACCCCTAATCCCGCAGTAGTGGCTCTTTGAGCCGAAGAACTTGTGGGTTTGCTTAATCAACTGACCGCCCAGCCTGGGGTTTTCGTCAACTACCAGGACCTTTACCCCCAATTTACTGGCAACAATACCGCTGGAAAGTCCCGCGGGACCACCACCAACAACCACCAACTCCGCGCCCTTCATAACCTCCCCCGTCCCTTTTGTCTTTCCACCCGGACCCCGGGGCGCAAAGGCTCGATACAGACCATCGTATTGGGTCTCCCATCCACCACCATCAGGCAGGATGAGCACTTGCCAATCGCGCAGAAGAAACCGCGTGGTCGGTGGTGCTTTTCGGAATACCGGAAGACCTTGACTCCATTGGCAACCAAGGCGCTGGCGATGGTCTCGCCCAGAAACCCCTTCATCGGCTTGCCTTCAAAATAAAATGTTACCTCTTCACCCCGTTGGAATTTAAGA
>FWPV01012785.1_pt1 | contig 12848 bp, 12 predicted proteins | sample 2228371 | NCBI WGS metagenome assembly FWPV01 (sample SAMEA103939776, study PRJEB20133) | metagenome | reverse complement strand
TTTATCTTTGCTGTTTTTCCGCTCCGGATTGAAAATGGAGATGGCTCTCCGGTGCGCGCCTGTGCCATTATTGAATAAGGTGTTAAATTGCTGATTGACAAGGAGTTGCAAACTGTTATAATTTTTTAAAAAATGAAAAAAAACAGCGATTTCTTGCAGCTTCCGGCCGGCACTCAGGATAGTCAGGAATTAATTAATGCAGCAAAAGCCTTTTTGCAGGAAATTGATCTCTATTTAATCTCTAAATATCAGGAAGGAGAAACAGTTCGCTTGAGCGCCAGGCAGGCATATCAGTTCTTTCGCTCCTATGAACGGAATGAGAATTTGAGAAATATTATCAGCTATTTGCTGAAATTTATTGAAAATCCTCCGCTTGCTCTGCCTGATCAGTTTGATATTGTTGATCCGTTGATTCAGTTTCGGGAATTTGTTCATTTTCAGGTTAGCCTGCTTTTGCAGGAAGATGTTCGTGAAGCAATTATAAGAGAGCACAAGGCGAAGGGCTATCTGACATCAGCAAATGAATGGTATTATCTGTCAAAGATTGATGAGAAATATGAAGTGCTGATGGGTTTAATCGCTCATCATGATTTCGGCTCTACTCAGCGCATTGAAGTCTTAAAAAACTGTTTGACTGCCCTTAAAGAACTTGCCCGGAGCTGGTTTGAGATTCGCAACTATAAAGAACGCAAAATCCGTCGGGCTGATATTTATATTTTTAAACTCAGTTCTTTGCTTGAGCAATTGCTCAATCTTTAAGCGGCAGAAAGAAGAGAATGACCATTGCCGGCAGTGAAACGAGGAAGCTGATTGAAAAAAGGCTGGCATAACCATAAGACTGAGCCAGATAGCCGCTCAGAATTCCGGTGATCATTCCTCCTCCGGCCATTAATCCGCTGCCGATAGCAAAGTGCATAGATTTGAAATCCTGTTTACAGAGTTTCATCAGAATTACTGACAGGACTGCGGTTCCCAGTCCGCTGGAAAACTGATCAAAAGAGTTAACCAGAATTACTTTAAATAGATTCAGTTTGCCGATAAACAATAGTGTTTCATTTGCAGTTTTCTGGCAGAGAAATTGCTTTAAATCTGAAGCCAGCAGCGCATAGATTAAATTGGTAATGTTCTGCAAAAACAGAAATGGAAATGCTGTTTTCTTCAGTCCTTTCCTGCTGATCAGATAACCTCCGGCCAGGGCTCCTAAAATTGAGAGCGGCAGTCCGGTAAACCCTGACATCAGGCCATAATATTTTTTAATTCCCAGATCGACAATAAATGGTCCCAGCATTGTGCTTAACATATATTCACCGCACCGGGCAAGGATGATAAAAAAAATAAACAACATAATCGCCGGCTGATTTATATAATCGCGGAGAGCTTCGTTAAATCTGGAAGAAGCTTTTGTTGCGGAACTCTTTTTTTGAAAGATTAACGCCAAGATAAAGATGAGCAGGAGAAGAAATATCAGATTGGTGAAATTAATATAATCCGGCAGCCTTAATTTTTTTTTCCATTCAGAAAAAAAATCTGCATTGAAAAACAGGGCTAATGCAAATAAGCTGGAAACTACGGCAATTATAAAAATAATCTCTTTTTTGTTTTTCCATTCCCTGAAGGTTTCAATTTCGGCAAGAATCAGTTTATGCCAGAAAAAGAGCAGGAAAATTACTAATGCCGCAAGCAGGTAAGCCCAGAACCAGTTAAAGTTGGTTCCCAGAGAAATTATAATGCCACTTCCGGTTACCATCGCCAGACGGTAAGCAAGCACACGAAAACCGACAAACTTTTCCTGATCGGTTTTTTGAAGAGCGGTGAGATAGTAGCCATCAATTGAGATATCATGAGTGGCAGCGATAAATGAAGCGATCAGAAAGACTAAAAAGACTATCAGCGCTGCAGGTTTAAAAACGGCTGCCGTGGCAAATGCCAGAAAACAGAAAAAGAGCAGGATTTCTGTGCCTGTGATCCATTTTTTTTTCGTCCAGGTGAGGTCAATAAGGTGTCCCCAGAAAAATTTGATTACCCAGGGGATTCCGAAAAGTGAGGTGTAACCAATTGTGGTCAGCGAATAGGCATTATCCCGGAAAAATACTCCTGAGCTGGAACGGATTATTGAAAACGGAAAACCTTCTGCAAAATATGTTGAAAAGATCCACCACTCATTGCGGATTTTTTTTGCCATGTTGTTTATTCTAATGATTGGAGAGCATAAAGGGCAAAACTTGCCAGCCAGTGTTCACCGCCATAGTCGCCACTGTTAATATGCTTAAAGGCTTCAAAAAAGAGGTCGCGGGCAGCTTTTTGAAATCTGGTTCGTTCTCTGCTTCCGGCAGGAAGCGCAGCGGCAATTTTGCTCAGGCACCAGCTGCGGGAGAAATTCAGACCATCAAGATGAACGATTTTGGCATCACTTCGGTCACTCACTTCAGCGGGAGTAAGAAGATTAGCCGCATTGAAATTCTTATGCTGATCGTAAAAGAAGCGGTTAAACCAGCTGATAAAATCTTTTTCAGGCAGTACTTTTGCCATTAGTTCGGCTTCCAGAAGTGACGGAGAAAAAAAATCCTCACCTCCCGGTTCGAGCAATGCGCAACTGCTTTTATCGTTGTAATAGTATCTTCTGGCAGTTTGCTTTACAAACCCTGTTATCTGCTCCAGTTTAAGCTTTTCTGCATAGTCGTAAAGAAAAGATAAGGCAAAAGCAGAATTGGGATGAACACCGGTACGGATCGGATAGGTCAGTTTCCTAAAATAAGCGAGATAACGGTTAACAATCTCTTTTTCCAGGGGGGCAATTATTTCCGCTAAATTCTGCAGTTCAGGATCCGGAGAAAATCTCAGTTCATTGGCCAGAATCAGCAGCCAGGCCCAGCCGTAAGGACGTTCAAATGTTGAACGGTTTTGCTGGTTCAGATAGGCAACCTCCCGGCTGATATTTTCGCTGTTGATGTTAGCTTTAAGGACAGATAAAATTTCATCGCGTTGTTTGATGTCGCTGAAAAGGTTCAGACAGCGCGCAATCAGCCATGTTCCGTGAACAGCCGAATGCCAGTCAAAACATCCGTAAAAAGCCGGATGGAGCTTAGACGGAGCAAGCACTTCTGACTCATCGTTGAGAACATGGTCGAGCTTATTGGGATATTCCTTTTGTAAACACTTCAGTGCCAGAGATGCAAAATTTTCAACAATTTCTTTGGTCAGCATTTTTTCCTGAGAAAAAATAGTTGTTTGAAAGAAAAAAATTAAGCAGATTATCCAGAAAATTTGCTTTTTCATTTTACCTCCATGTCTGTAAATGAAAATTTAATCAGCGTTCCTGAAACTTTTTCTTTTATTTTAAATTTCTCACCAACCGGAGCTCCTCTTATCCAGATTATTTCTCCGTCGCCGTTAATTAAGAGAGCTGCCAGCGGTTTTAAGGCATCGGGAAATCCTGCTTCCCTGATAACTTCACTGGCTCTCTGCTGGAAAGAGGTGTTTATTTTCTGAAAGCGGTCTTCAGGATTAAAGCTGCGCACTGTTAAAGGAAGCCGGAGTTTGCTCTTTTCAACGATAATATAACTGTTATCTGCTGGTTTAAAGAATCCTGAAACCGTCTCGGCAAAAATCACTGTTTCTGTCTCTTTGATCAGCAGGGGAGTGCTCAGGTCGCTCCAGCAATATGAATAGGAGGGAATATGAAAATCGTCTTTATATGCGTATCCCTTTGAGAAAACGATGTTTAGTCCGGGAAGTGAGAGTCCCTTTTTACTCTCTTTTGCCTCTAAAAACTGCTGAATATGCAGGTAAGAGATGTTCAGCAGGTTTCCTTTAAGTAATCGCAGATACTCTCTGACTATATGCCTCTGCAGTGCAAGATGCCTGTTTTCAAAAATTTTCAGTTTCAGAACCTGATTCAGAATCAGGTTCTTTTTAAGGATTTTCTGAGCTGTTTCCGAAAAGAATTCAAACTCCTGCTGTAGTATATCAACTGTTTTAAAAACCTGCAGTTCAATTTGTGGTTCAATTTTTTTTATTTCCGGAATGAGTTGCAGCCGGATGCGGTTACGCAGAAAAGCTGTTTCAAGATTTGTTGCATCCTGATAATAATCGATTTGATTATCTTTCAGATAACACAGGATGTGTTCCTGACTGAAGGTAAGCAGAGGCCGGATAATTTTCTGATATTTTTTCTGGAAAATTCCGGAAAGTCCCTGAAGTCCGCTTCCGCGAAAGAGCTTAATGAAAAAAGTCTCAACCAGGTCGCTGCGGGTATGGGCAGTAGCAATCTTTGCCTGGGGGAATCTTTTCAGCAGCTGGTTGAAAAATTCGTAGCGGCTTTTCGAGGCTGCATCTTCAAGGTTTATATTATTCTTTAGACTGTATTGGCGGACATTTCGTCTTCCCTTGAATAACTCGATTTTGTGCCTGTTACAGAAATTTTCAACCCATTCCTCTTCTGCAGGGGCATCCTTTCTGATCTGATGATTGAAATATGCAGCCTGTAACGAAAACGGAATCTCTTTTTGAAGTTCCTTTAGGAGCAGGATCAGGACTGTCGAATCTTTTCCGCCGGAGAAGGCAGCAATAATCTGGTCGTTTTCTGAAATAAGCTGGTATGTTTCAATATTTTTTCTGAAAAGCTGATATAGATTCATTATTAAAATGGCGGCGGAGGGACTTGAACCCCCGACATAACGGATATGAGCCGTCTGCTCTACCGGCTGAGCTACGCCGCCAGACTCTTTTTAAGTTTTAATTATAATCAAAATCAGGTTTTAATGCAAGAGAGACAATTCTCTTTAAAGCGTGAACCGTAAAAAATTGTTAAAAATTTCTTATTAGAGAGCAATGATTCTGATGCTTTTTATGTTTTCCCAGGGAAGCTGACAGTGCAAATAGTCTTCTCTTTTTATCTGCAGTTCAATCGCCGCCTGATAATTTTTTTTCCGGTTGGTCTTTAAAAGGTAAATCAGCTTTACCTGATGTTCTTTTTCTAATTGGGCATAGATCTTTCTGGTAGTGGCTCCAAGGCAGCGTAAATCTCTTTCTTCAGCTATCAGTTGCAGATGAATGCCAAAAGGCGGAAGTTGAAGCCATTTGCGGTATTTTTCTTCTTTTTCAAAAAATTTCTGCCGATCATTCTGGTATTTTATCGAATAGTGAAAAATAAAGTGAGAAAAAATAGAGCATTCTATTTTTTGTTTCTCAGCTTCTGAAGAAATTCCGAGCAATGAAATCAGTTCCTGAAGGTGATAGAAAATAATTTCCGCACTATTAAAATTATTAAAATGAAAAAAGGATTCCGGCTGAACATAAATTAGTTGATTGATATTCAGCTTTGACCAGCTTAAAGATATTGCCTGAGGTGATGCCAAAATAAGATTGTGCTCTTGCAGCAGATTAAGGTCAGGGAGCTGCTTATGCTTATATAAATTGACTGTTTTAAGCTCATTCAGTTCGGCCTCATTTTTGAGAAAAATTTCAAAGTTACTGGCGCTGAAAGCTGGCAGTGAGCTGACTGAAGAGTTGCAGCGGGGGCATAAAAGCTGCTGTTCGTCCTGATAGCCACAGTTGTGGCAGATGTTTGTCCTGCCGTTGTGAAAGAGAAAATGGCGGCAATGGGGACAGCGGAAAAATTTCTGACACTGCAGACAAAAAAGTTCTCCCTCGGTTTTGCGATTGGGCATGAGAATCAGAAATTTTGAATGCGGCTGATAATTACTGCTGATCAGGTCGGTTAAAGACCGGAAATTGCGGGTACTGTTTTTATTTAAAGGAAAAAGATTGATCGTTGTTTCGGCTTGATCTTGAGGCAGCTCTGCTTGTTTGAAAAAAAATGCTTTTAATGGCGGCAGGTGATTTCCATAATAGAGCGGGATTTTAAAAAGCTCTGCGCGCAGGCGTGCGGCTTCAGGTAAAAAAATTTTCTGCAAATTGAATAATGAGTAGTAACTGCTGGGCGGGCGGTCAATAACTATGGCTCCGATATTCTCCAGTGGCAGAAAGAGAGCCAGCAGATTGCCGCAGATAATTGCGCTGCCTGTTTCGTTCAATTTTAAAAAAAACTGCTGACGGCTGACCGAACTGTCATAAAGCAGACAGTTGCTTAAGTTTGTCTGATAGTAGCTTGCACTGCTGTTGTCCGGGGCAAGCAGCAGCAGGGATTTTTTTTCAGCCTGCAATTGATAATAGAGCTGCTGATAAAAGTTTATTCGGTCTTTCTGGCAGACATATTCCTGGCGAAAACTGTCAGATGAATTAATTTTTATACTTAAAGGGCTGAGATTCAGGTTTTCCTTGAAAAAAAAAGAGTGCCAGGTCTCTTTTTCCAGAAATTTCTGTTGATTAAGTCTGGTAACCGGAAGCAGTTGTCCGTTCTGGAAAAGATAAAGATTTTTAAATCCCTTTTTTTTGAAGGGCAGAGCAAGCTGAAAAAGAGAGCCTGCGGGAATTAAAAAATACCTGGCAGTTGTCAGAATAAAACGGCTGAAAGTTTCGCTTAAACAGGGCGCATTATCTATCGTTCCTGAAACTGATTTTAATTCTTTGGAGAAACCGGACTTTCCCTGAACAAAATAGTTGTTCAGCAGGGGAAACTGTTCAGAAAAAGCCCAGCCGATGGTCAGGCGATTGCCAAACGGAACAACCACGGCACTGCCGTCACTGATTACGGATTTTTCCGGCAGTTTATAACTTAGGGGAAAGAGAAAGGGGCTTTCCAGAAATACTTTTAGCGGCAAAGTTTTTTTAATTCCTGCAGAGCAAGTTGCACATCGCTCAGCATCTGCCATTTCAGTTTTAACAGCTCATCCTTTCTTTTCTCGCGAACCAGAAAAGCCGGATGATAGGTGCTGACAACAGGAATTGTTTTTTTTGCGAGAGGGTTCTTCAAGCCGGAGCATTGGTATTCATAGACTCTTCCGCGGGCTTTTGTTATTTGCAGATGGGTGTTCAGAAGGTAGTTTAAGGCTACATTTCCAAGAGTTACGATTACTTTTGGCTTGATAATGGCAATCTGTTTTTGCAGGTGTCCCAAACAGGTTTTTGCTTCGATTGCTGTTGGAGTCCGGTTACCGGGCGGACGACATTTAACGATATTGGCGATATATACATCCTCTCTTTTGTAGCCGATTTTGATGATCAGTTTTTCCAGAAGCTGTCCGGCTTCACCGACAAACGGGCGGCCGGTCTGATCTTCTGTTTTTCCGGGAGCTTCGCCGATAAACATTAAATCCGGATAGATTTTTCCTTCACCGAAAACATAGTGAGTCTTTGACCGGTAGAGCTCACAGCTTTTACAATTTTCAACCTCTTGCTGAAGTAGTTTTAAATCTTTTTCATCCTGAGCATAATCATTTTCAAATTGAGGTTGAAGACTATCTTTTATATTTGTCTGCTGATCCGCAACGATCTGCCTTTGAGCGGAGAAAAAGTGAGGAATTAAAAAATCCACGCCTAATTCTTTGTAGGTCTGTAAAAGATTAAACAGGTAATTTTTCATTTTTTTGTATGTTTAATCTTTTCAATTTCATTCCAGATAATTACTGCCAGTTCTCTTTTCTGTTGTTTTTCGATTCGTTTGATTTCATTGGCGGTCATTAAAAAAATCTGGTTCTGATCACTCTCAAAAGCAGGATTATCTTCACGCAATTCGTTTAAAACCAGAAGATCAAGGTTTTTTTGCTGAAACTTTTTGAGGGCATTATCAAAAATGTTTTCTGTTTCCAGAGCGAAACCGACCAGAATCTGTCCCTGTTTTTTTTGGGCTCCGAGCTGGGCAAGCAAATCTGGATTCTTAACGAGTTTGAGCATGAACTCGTTTTTCTCTTTTTTAATTTTATCGAAATAGTATTTTTTACTGCGGTAATCGCAGACAGCCGCAGCCATAATGATCAGATCTGCGGTCTGAGCTTCCTGGAAAAGGATTTTGCCCATTTCCAGTGTCGTTTCTACTTTGAAGAGTTTTACATCAGAGGGAATGTAGTGAGTCGGGCCGGAGATAAAAATTATTTCGGGGATTTTTCTTTGTTTAGCCTCTTCGGCAAGGAAGAAACCTGTTTTTCCGGAAGAACGGTTGCTGATAAAACGCACCGGATCAATCGGTTCGATTGTCGGTCCGGAGGTAATTATTACTTTTGAGAACATAATTGAGAAATTTCCTGATAAATTTTTTCAAAGCTGGCCATTTTTCCCTTGCCTACAGCGCCGCAATCCAGTCGTCCGGTTTCCGGCTCAATAATTTTGACTCCGCTGTCCTGCAATTTCTTCAGGTTTAGCTGCAGGATTTTATTGGCATACATATCCGGATGCATAGCCGGTGCAATAAAAACAGGACCTGAAAAAGCAACAAAAATCGTTGTCAGAAGGTCGTCAGCAATGCCGCTGGCAAATTTAGCGATTATATTGGCTGTAGCCGGAGCAATGAGCAGCAGATCGTTTTCGGTTGCCAGTTTAATATGCAGCAGCGGATGCTGCCGGGAAAACATTTCGGAAAAAACATTTTCCAAAGCAAATGTCTCAAAGCAGAGAGAAGTAACGAATTTTTTGGCATTTTCGGTCATAACAACCGTAACCTGATTGTTCTTTTCCTGAAGAAATCTCAGTAAATCAACTGCTTTGTAAGCAGCAATTGAACCACTAACGCCCAGAATGATACGCATTGATTTCCTCAATTAATCTGTCTATTAAGTTATTGCTCTTATTTACGGATAAAAGCGAACAGAGATAGATTGCTTCCAATTTCTGGAAAGCGTCATCTAAATCATCATTGCAGATCAGATAGCTGAACAATTTTGCTTCAGCAAGTTCATTGCGGGCTGTATATAACCTTTTCTGAAGATCAAAGTCGGTTTCATTTGTCCTTGCTTTGATTCTGGTAATTAATTCATTGATTGAAGAGGGCGTAATGTAGATGAGAATTGAGTCCGGAAAAATCTGTTTTATGCTTTTTGCTCCCTGAATATCAACATCAAGCACAAGCGTTTCGGTCAAAGCACTTTTAATCTTTATTTCCATCAGACTTGTACCATAGAGATTGTTGTGCACTTCTGCCCATTCGGCAAATTCCCGGGAAGCAATCATATTCAGAAATTTTTCCCGGCTGATATAATAGTAGTTCAGCCCCTCAGTTTCGTCAGGGCGCGGTGAGCGGGTGGTATGGGAAACGGAAAAGAGAATCTGGGGATATTTTTGCCGCAGCTTTTTGATTAATGTTGTTTTTCCGGCTCCTGAAGGTCCGGAAATAACCATTAACTGACAGTTTGGGTTGATCATTCGATATTCTGGATCTGCTGCCTGATATCGTCAACTAATTTACGAATTTCGATGACAGTATCAATAAGTTCTTCAGACTGAGTTTTAGAGATTACGGTATGAGTTTCACGCAGCATTTCCTGCATCAGGAAATCCAGCTCCTTTCCTTTTGTTTGCTTGGTACTGTCCTGAATAATATTCAAAACTCTCTTGAAATGAGCAGTTAATCTGTTCAGCTCTTCGGTTACAGAAATTTTTGCAGACAGAATAGCACTTTCGGTTAAGATTTTGGTTTCATCAATCTCTTTATTTTCAAGCAGCTGCTGAATTTTTTTACGGAATGAATCCGGAAGCTCATTCTCGGTTTTTTGTGCCTGCAAACATGCCTGGTCGATTAACTCTTTAATCCTGCTCACAGCTGTCTTAATTTCAGCAAGAATTTCATTTCCCTCTTCCGCTTTTGAGACAATAAGATCATTGATGCAGGAAAGAAAATGTTTTTCCAGATTTTCCTGGGGAATTTTACTGTTTCTGCCGTGAGAGTTGCCAAAATTTACGACAGCCGGATTTTTAAGAAACGGGTCAAGTGAAAAGACAACTCTGCGCAGATATTTTTTCTTTAATTGCAGGATTCCGTCAATCAGTTTTTCCAGCAACCGGAGATTAATTTCAGGTTCAAAGGCTGTTTCGCCCTCTTTCTGAGCTTCAAGAAAAATATCTATTTTTCCGCGGCTGATTCTTTCTTTAATCTGTTTACGGATTTTTTTCTCCAGTTCAGGAAGTAACATCAAGCCAAAAAAATTAATTTCCAGAAAACGGCTGTTAACGCTTCTTATTGTTAAATTAAAATTATATCCGTCTTCCTGAAAAACTTTTCTGGAAAATCCTGTCATACTAATCATTTTAGATTATATTCTTACTCTGGGGAAATTGCAAATTGTAGAGATAGTAATAGAGGCCGCCCAGACTGATGAGTTCTGAGTGCGTCCCTGTTTCCCTTATTTCGCCGTTTTCCAGAACAATAATTCGGTCGGCATTGACAATAGTTGAAAGGCGGTGAGCGATGAATATTGTTGTGCGGTTTTTGGTCACTTCAGAAATCGCCTCTTTGATCATTGCCTCTGATTCATTATCAAGCTGGGAGGTAGCTTCATCAAAGATAAGAATCGGTGGGTTTTTTAAAATTGCTCGGGCAATTGCCAGCCGCTGGCGCTGTCCGGTTGACAGGAGCAATCCTCTCTCGCCGACAATTGTTTGCAGGCTGGCTGGTAGTTTTTTAATAAAATCTGCAGCACGGGCAATGGTCAATGCCCGCCAGACATCTTCCGGGGTATAATTCTGCCCGAGGGTCAGGTTGTTCCAGATTGTATCATTGAAAAGAAAAATATCCTGAGTTACAAATCCGATGTGGCTGCGCAGGTTTTTAATTTTCAGATTTCGAATATTATGCCCGTCAAGTAAAATTTCACCGCTGTCAACATCATAGAGCCGGAGAAGCAGAAAAGCAAGGGTAGTCTTTCCGGCGCCGCTTGCTCCTACAAGAGCAATATTTTCTCCGGCAGCAATTATTAAATTAATATTTTTTAATGTCAGCTGACCTGGTTGATAAGCAAAACAGACATTTCTGAATTCAATAACCCCGTCTATTTTCTCCAGTGAGAGCGCAGCGGAGCTTTCCTGAATTTTATTTTTTTGCTCAAGGATCTGTTTTACCCGTTCAAAACCGGCTTTTCCCTGCTGATAGTCATTATGAGCCTGAGACAATCTTTTTACCGGATTATACATAAGAAACAGTGCGGTCAGAAATGAGGTAAACTGCCCGGGAGTAAGCTGTCCGGAGGAAACACGGCTCATTCCGTAAGCAAAAAGAACAGCGGCAACGACTCCGCCGATGATATCCATCAGGGGAGCAGCCAGCGAATAGAGGATGGCAATCCTTGAATTATATCGGTAATTCTGCTGGTTTAATTTTTTGAACTTTTCAATTTCATACTCTTCAAGATTATAAGCTTTGACAACATGATTTCCGAGTATCGCTTCCGAAAGCGAGGTGCTTAGTTCACCGATTGTCTGCTGCGCCTGAAGCCCTCTCTTCTTAATCTTTAATCCGAAATAGAAGAGCGGAATTCCGGCAAAGGGAATCAGAATCAGAGAAAATGCAGCCATTCGGGAATCCTGGTAAAAGATTACGATGATTAGACCGATAAGCGTTAATGTTTCTCTGATATATGCGGCAAAGGTTTCGGAAATTGCAAATTTGATCCGGTCAATATCATTGGAGATTCTGGAGATCAGGTCTCCGGTTTTGGAATGAGCTATAAATTCAGAGCTCTGCATGATCAGATGCTCATAGAGATGGTTGCGGATATTGCGGATTACCTTCAAGCCCATTGTTTTCATAAAATAGAGAGAAAGAAAAGAAAAAATTGCCTGTCCGAGAAAAGTTACAAAGAGCAGGAATGGCAGATAGAAGATTAATTTTTTTTCCGGAATATTAAGAAAACTAATCAGCTGCTGGCGGATTAAATTGCTTCGGGTGTTAAGTGTTCCTCCTCCGCTGATGAAGAGTTCATCCATTAACGGCTGAATGATTACGGCAAATGTTGCGGTAAACAGAGCCACAAGCGCCAGAAAGAACATTGCCAGAAGAAATCTCTTCCGGTAAGGCTTACAGTAATAAAAAAGAGATGGCTCGAAAGGCATTATTTTTCTTTCGCAGCATCATTTTGCCCGGTTACCGCCTCCTGGTGCAGAGTTTGTTTTTTCAGGAAAAATCTCAGAAAGAGTGGTGAAATAAGATAGAGTATTGTAACAACCGGAATCATCTGACGGGGAAATTTAATTAGAAGTGCTGTTAAAAGGGCGATAGAGAGCAGGAAACGCAGATTTCCCTTTAAATTGAAGATTTTGTTCGTCAAGTATTTTATGGTTGAAACCATCAGAAAACCAATAACTATGATTAGTAGGCTTAAAACCAGGAATTCATGATTCTGGGCAGGCTTTTGCTCTGCAAAAACAAGAATGATTGAAGAAATAGCAAGGGCTGCCGCCGGTATCGGCAAACCGATAAAAACATTATCAGGGTAAATGTGGGCATTTTTAAAAATATTGAAGCGGGCTAACCTTGTTACTCCGGCAAAGACATAGAAAAACGAAATAACGATTCCGATCTGGCTGAATTTTGTCAGATGAAAGCCCCAGAGATAGATCATTAAGGCTGGTGTTACTCCAAAAGAAATAGCATCAACAAGTGAATCAAGTTGGACTCCGAAATCGGAATTCGTTTTTGTCAGGCGGGCAATGGTTCCGTCAAATCCGTCGAGGATCACAGAGCCTAAAATATAGTAACAGGCAGATATAAAATTTTTATTGATAATGCTCTGAATTGCCAGGTATCCAAGAAAGAGATTAAGAATTGTGAAAACTGAAGGTAGAAAAGAGAACGACAATAGTCTCTGCGGATCTTTTGTTTTTTGATGCTTCCTGCGGGAGAGAAAATATTTTTTTTTAATGTTGCCCTCCGGTTTTTTGTTCTAATTTTTTTCGGTATTGATAAATTATTTTTTGCATTGCGTCTTTATAATAGAGTTTGTTTTTTTTTAGCAAATTTATTT
>FWPV01012781.1_pt1 | contig 12851 bp, 8 predicted proteins | sample 2228371 | NCBI WGS metagenome assembly FWPV01 (sample SAMEA103939776, study PRJEB20133) | metagenome | reverse complement strand
GCCTCAGCCAAGATTTCTGCGGCCACGCCCGCATCAATCGCCGCGAGCCGCATCATGACGATGCCCGCCTTACGCCGTCGCCCCGATTCGGCGATCACGCCCTCGCCCCGCGACAGCGCCCAAGCCTGGCGAGACGGCGCCAGCTTGACCACCGCCCAGCCTTCGGCCGGCCAGCCCAAGGTCGCAAAAGCCCTGCCGCCCAGCCGAAACTGAACGGCTTCAAGGATTGGCTTGGCCTGGACGCCTGGTCCAAAGCCCATCGCCAGCGCTGAAAATTCATCAGGGGTCATCGGATCCTCGTCAGCGGCGGAGATCAAAATCCGAGTCGCTGTTGCGAGGCAAAGTCGCGCCGTGGAACGTCAAAGTCGGTCGTGCGCCAAACCTAACCCTCATAGCGAGGTGAGGCGGCCGTTTCGCTTGGTCTAGCGCTAAGATGCGAGCGGGCCGCCCGGCGAAAAAGGGCCGCGGACGCCAGCCAGATCAAGCCAAAGACAATGCTGAGCACGATGACTGGGCGTGGCCAATTCTCGGAGCCCTCGCCCCATCCCCGCAAAACCGCAACGACGCCGATAGTGGCCTGAATCACGGCGGCCGAGCCCATGGACAGGGACAGGCCGCGCGCGCGGAACTGGCTAGCCACAGCGCCAACAAGGGCGGCAAGAATAACGCCCAGATAGAGCATATTTGCCGGATTGTTCTCGGAACCGATAATGCCCACAGCGCCGTTGATCCAGAGCAACAGCATCGAAGCGAGGACGGCAAGTCCGGCGCCAATCCGATACGACCAGGCGCCCGAGGCGCGCACCGCCAGTTCGGCAATCGCGCCGGAGCCGATCAGGACGCCCCCCGCGAAGATGAAGTCAGAGGCCGTCCAATGGACCTCCTCTGTGAACCGCATGGCGATGGCGGGTGTAATCAGAAGGCCGACGACGAGTGTCCAACCGATGAGGCGTAAGGTCGAGGTCAGACGATCATTGTGGGTCGGTGCGATGTCGTGCGTCATTGCCTTCGGTTCCGGCTTGGGTGAGGCTTGGACGGTGAAGGCGTGCGCGGTGAAAGTCCTGAGCGCGGCGTGAGGAAAACCTGAAATCCGTGGCCGGCTCCTATCGCTTCGACCGCTTTGTGCTGGACCCTGCCGACCGCTGCCTGTCCGAGGACGGGCGGTTGGTCGAGCTATCCGGTCGCTATCTGGACGCGCTGATCCTACTGGTTGCCGAGGATGGGCGGCTAGTGACCAAGGCGCGGCTTCTGGATGAGGTTTGGAAAGGGGTTCCAGTCACAGAAGCGGCGTTGACCCAGTGCGTGCGGTCATTGCGCAAGGCCCTTGGAGACGAGGCGGGGCGGCCGAGGTTCATCGAGACGGTGCCTCGGCATGGGTATCGCTTCATCGCATCGGTGACACCCGTCGAGGGCAAAGGCGCGAACAGCGAGATGGCGCGGTCCGAGCCCCCCCCAAAACTAGGCCGAAGTGAGGCATTGGCGCAGTTCGTGGGTATGGGCCGAGCGGGACTGATCGGCGGTGGCGCGGCGGGACTAATCGGCGGCCTCGCCTACGGGTTTGCAGGGGTCGCGGACGGCGGCGCTGGCGGCGCGGTGCCAGGGTTGCTCGTGCTCGCCGCCCTGACGGCACTGGTCGGCATGATCGGGGGAGCAAGTGTCGGGTTCGGCATCGGGGCGGCGGGCTTCTTCTCGCGGCGTCAGGAGACATTGCTCCTTCTCGGCGGCGCTTGCGGCGGATTGTTCGTGGGCGCTGTGGTGCGACTTGCGGGGTTGGACGCCTTCGCTCTGCTGTTCGGATCGGCGCCGAGAGCGATGACGGGCGCCGGCGAAGGCGTGCTGCTGGGCGCAGCGATCGGCGCCGGTGTCTGGATCGCGCGGGGGCGGCGACAGCGGATAGCCCTGTTGGCTGGAGCGGTCTTGACCGGCTCTGCGGGAGCGAGCGCCGCCTTGTTAGGGGGGCGACTGATGGGCGGTAGCCTGGCCGCCCTCACGGCGCAGTTCCCCGGAGCGCGGCTGAGGCTGGATCACCTTGGCGCCTTGTTCGGCGAGGCGACATTTGGATCGATCAGCCAGGCCGCGACGGCCGGGCTGGAGGGCGCCTTATTCGGCGCCGCGATGGTGTTGGCGCTAAGCCTAGCTCAGCGGCAAGACCACCCGGCGGTCTCCGGGCAAGGTAGTGACGCCGCTGGACAGCGGGGCTATTTGTAAGGTCGCTCCCCGCCTATCGCAGCGTGCTCTGGGCGCGCTAGTCGCTGGTGGTGGGACAGTCCAAGGGGCGCCAGTCGTACTCCGTGTGATCTGGTCCGAAACCAGCCACTCGGCCCTGATGCCTTGTCCACCTCAGCCGGCCCGCGCCAGCCCCCGGACAGGAAAATGCGCTAAGCTGTCGCCATGAACGAAGGCTCGCGCATTTTGCTGGTTGAGGATGATCCCGCTCTTGGGCGGGCGCTATCGTGTGCCTTGGAGCAGGACCGATGGCCGGTAGATCATGTGATATCGCTGGCGGAGGCTTTCGAGGCAGTTCACACCAACCAGCAATTCATCCGCTTCATGGCGGCCACCGGCCACCACGTAACAACCGCCGAGAAGGCGCCTGCCTGCAATGCAGATCCCGACGCCTCTCCCGCGCCGCCATTCGCCGGTTTAGTTTCTCGGGAGCAGATCACGTCCACCACACCGCCACCGATGGCCTTCTGCCCCCCCTTAGCCTGCGCCGCAACCTGCGAGGCTGAGCGGATGGATTTCGTCGGGTGACAAGGCTGTCAAACTGAGCGATCTGTGCAGCGCGCCTGCGCGCCCTGTTCGGGCGCCATAAGGCTAGGCAAAAAGCCAGCGCGATGGCTTTGGGGAGCGTACAGGGGTGTCGGACCTGCTTGCGGACACGCTGAAGACGGCGGCGGATATCCTTTCGCCCCACGGTCCGGCCACCACAGCGGCGGCCCAAAGCTACACTGTTGGCGATTATTCCATTCACTTCTTCCTGCAGTTGGCGGTGATCCTGGTCACCTGCCGGGTGGTCGGCTGGTTGGGCAACAAGCTCCTGGCCCAGCCGCAGGTGGTGGGCGAGATGATCGCCGGCGTCGTCCTAGGTCCCTCGCTGCTGGGGCTTTTGTTCCCCGACTTTCAGCTGGCGCTGTTTCCCAAGGAGACGCGCAACATCCTCTATGTCGGCGCCCAACTGGGCGTGGGCCTCTACATGTTCATGGTCGGCACGACGTTCCAGGTCGAGCACTTCAAGGCCAAGGCCAAGAGCGCGATAAGCGTCTCGTTCGCCGGCATCGCCGCGCCGTTCGCCCTGGCGGCGATCATAACGCCGTTCCTGCTGAAGGTTCCGGGGCTATTCGCGCAGACTATCAGCCAAGGCGCGGCGACCCTGTTCATGGGTGCCTGCATCGCCCTTACCGCCTTTCCGATGCTGGCGCGGATCATCAATGAACGCGGCCTGCAGAAGACCGCGCTGGGCACGCTGTCCCTGACCGCCGGCGCGTTCGACGACGCGGTGTCCTGGTGCGTGCTGGCCTTGGTGCTGGCCACCTTCGGCGGCGGGCCGGGCGTGGCGATCCTGGCGATCGGCGGTGGTTTGCTGTGGATGCTGCTGGTGCTGACCCTGGGTCCGAAGATCCTGGCGCCGCTTGGCCGCATGGTCGAGCGCGAGGGCGAGATGAGCACGCACGCTCTGGCCCTGGTCATCCTGGCTTTCTGTGTCTCGGCCTTCCTGATGGACGCGGTGGGCATCCACGCCATCTTCGGCGGCTTCATCATGGGCGTGGTCATGCCGCGCGGCCGCCTGACCGAGGAGCTGAAGAAGAAGGTCGAGCCCCTGGCCGTAGTGCTGCTGCTGCCGATGTTCTTCACCTATTCGGGCCTCAACACCCGGATGGACATGGTCAACTCGGCCGAGCTGCTGCTGATCGCGCTGGGTGTCCTGGCCGTGTCGATCCTGGCCAAGTGGGGCGCCTGCTACCTCGCCGCCCGCCTCACGGGCGAGGACCACGCCACCGCCATGGGTATCGGCGCCTTGATGAACTCGCGCGGCCTGATGGAACTGATCATCATCAATATCGGCCTACAGAAGGGTATCATCGGCCCGACGCTGTTTTCGATGCTGGTCTTGATGGCCATCGTCACCACCGTAATGGCCAGTCCGCTATTTGAGCTCGTCTATGGCAGGAAGGCGCGCGAGCGCGGCGAACTGGACGCCGCGCCGGCCCCGGCGAAGGCCTAGATCACGACCTTGCCAATTTCCTTGGTGACTTGCTCGGGCGTGCAGTCCAGCCGGTCGAGGATCTTAGAGCGTGACGCCGAAAGTGCGAACCGGCTTCGGCGTCACGCTCTGGCAGCTGAAGCTAGCGAGCCCATCGCGGAACCCGTCTTGCAAAAAACCATCACGCCCAGTCCCGCAAGCGTTCGACGGCTTTGCTCGTCTGATCCTGCGCCAAAGCAGCAACCTCGCCCACGACAATGAGCACAGGGCCTCCACACGTCGGGACCGGTCCTGACGTCAGCGTACCAAGAGACGTCGTGCTCAGTCGCGCGTCGGCCGCGCCGGCCCGTTCGATCACGGCTACGGGCGTCGAGGTCGCGCGCCCCGCCGTGACCAGAGCCTTGGCAAGGTCGGGCGCGGCCTCGCCCCCCATATAGATCGCGATGCTCGCCTCGGCGTCCGCTCCGAAGCGCCAGTCGCCCACGACCGCACCGTTCTCAACCCGAGCCGTCGTGAAGACCACGCGTCGCGCCTGTCCGCGATGGGTCAGCGGGAATCCAAACTGGGCCGCCGCGGCGCAGGCCGCTGTGACGCCGGGCACCACCTCAGTCGCGATCCCGTAGGCGTTCAGGAACGCGGCCTCTTCGCCCACGCGGCCAAAGATCGACGGGTCCCCGCCCTTCAGGCGCACCACCCGCAGGCCTCGGCGCGCCAGGCGCAGCATGACCCGATTGATCTCGTCCTGCGTCATGCTGGGCTTGCCGGCGCGCTTTCCGGTCTGGATTCGAATACAGCCGGGCGGAGCCAGGGCGACGGCCTCTTCCGAACACAAGGCGTCGTAGAGAAGCGCCCCGGCCTCCTGGACCGCGCGCATAGCCCGCACCGTCATCAGATCGATAGGGCCAGGTCCCGCGCCGACCAACAGAACCCGTCCTGGCTGAACGCTAGAGGACATCGGCGGTCTCCCGTTTGGCGTCGGCGAAGACGCCGATCATGCGGCTGATTTCTGGACGGCAGGAGCCGCAGTTCGTGCCGGCCCCGGTGACGGCGCCGACGGCGTCGGCGGTCAAAGCCCCGGCGGCGATGGCGGCCTCGATCGCCTTGGCGCCGACCTTGAGACAGGCGCAAACCATCGGCCCCTTGTCGATCGGCGCGCCGGGCGCGAAGCCATGCAGCAAGGTTGCTCGCGTCTGCGGCGTCAGCGGCGCGGTAAAGAGCTCGGCCAGCCAGTCGCGCGGCGGCAGGCGACCAGCCTCTGTCATGTAGAGAACAGCGACCAGCGTGTTGTCGCGGACCCAGGCCTCGCGCAGCCCGCCTGTGGCGGCGTCTTCATAGGCGACAATCTCGCCCGTCAGCCCCCGGACCAGACGCTTGCGCAAGGCCGCGCCTTCAGAGCGATCTCCCCGACCGGCGAACTCGTGTTGGTGACAGGCCTCTCGCGGCGTGCGCCGCCAGACAAGCGCCGGATCAACGACAAACACCGGTTCGCGCGCGAGGAAAAACCCCTTCCAGGTCTCGCGATAGACGCCAAGGCGCGCCGGGGTGTGCTTGAACTCAGGCTGGCCTGAGGCCGGGTCCGTCATCGGCGCCACGAGCGTGTTGGCGCGACCGGCCGGCGCGAAGGCGTTCGTCCAGTGCATCGGCATGAACAGCGAGCCGCGCCGCTGGCGATCGCTGAGCTTAGCCACGGCCACAGCCTCGGCGCGGGTCGTCATCACCCGGGCCAGAGCGCCGTCGGTCAGGCCGACCGCCTTGGCGTCGTCGGGGTGAACCTCGACATAGGGCTCGGGCGCATGCCGACACAGGTCGGGCGCCAGGCCCGTTCGGGTCATGGTGTGCCACTGGTCGCGGATGCGGCCGGTGTTCAGCGCCATCGGGAACTTGTCGCTGGTCGCCTCGGCCGGTCCGCGAGGCCGCACCGGAACCAGCCGCGCGCGGCCGTTTGGTGTTTGAAAGCGCCCGTCCTCGAACAGGCGCGCCCTGCCCCGTCCCTCCGCGTTCACCGGCCACTGGACCGGCTCCAGCGCGTCATAGGCCTGAGGATCCAGCCGGGTGAGCCCCTCCAGATTGAGCACGCGCCCTTGGTTCTCATAGGCCGTCAGGCGGGCCCATTCGCGAAACACGCTCGCCGCGTGCGGCCAGGCAAAGCCGTCGAAGCCCATGGCCTGAGCGACGTCCGCGATGATCCGCCAGTCGGCGCGGGCCTGGCCGGGCGGCGGGAACAGCGCCCGCTGGCGCGAGATCCGACGCTCAGAATTGGTCACCGTGCCGTCCTTCTCGCCCCAGGCCAGGGCCGGCAGCTTGACGTCGGCGAAGGCCGTGGTGTCGGTCTCGACGCAGTCTGAGACCACCACGAACGGGCAGCGATCCAGCGCTTCGCGCACTGCGCCGCTGGCCGGCAGGCTGACCGCCGGATTGGTGGCCATCACCCACAGCGCCTTGATCCGCCCGTCATGGACCGCCTCGAACATGTCGATGGCTTTGAGACCCGGCGCGCGGGCCGTGTTCGGCGCGCCCCAGAAGCGGGCCACGCGGTCGCGCTCCTCGGGCGAGAAGTCCATGTGGCCGGCCAGGGTGCTCGCCATACCGCCGGTCTCGCGCCCCCCCATGGCGTTGGGTTGCCCGGTGATCGAGAACGGGCAGGCCCCGGGCTTGCCGATCCGGCCCGTGGCGAGGTGAGCGTTGATGATGGCCAGCCCCTTGGCGACGCCCTGGGCCGACTGATTGGCCCCCATCGAGAACAGGCTGACCGTTCGCGGGTGGGCGGCGAAGAGGTCGAAGAAGGTCTCAAGGTCCGCAAGGGCCAGGCCGCAGTCTGCCGCCACCGCTGAAGGCGACTGGTCGTCCTCCCCCAGAGCCGCGACCACCGCCGCATAGCCGTCGACATGGTCACGCAGGAAGTCCGCGTCGATCGCGCCGCGCCGGATCAGATCGGCTAGCAACCCGTTCCAGAGCCGGACATCGCTTTGCGGCGCCAGGGCCAGATGCAGGTCTGCGCCCTCTGCGGTGTCGGTGCGGCGCGGGTCAATGACCACATGCTTCTGTCCTCGCGCCTTGGCCGCCTCCATCCGCCGGAACAGCACAGGATGGGTCCAGGCGGCGTTGTGGCCGCTGAACACCACGAGGTCCGCCAGGTCAAGATCCTCGTAGCAGCCGGGCACAAGGTCCGCGCCGAAGGCTTGCTTGTGAGCGACGACCGCCGAGGCCATGCACAGGCGGCTGTTGGTGTCGATATTACCCGAGCCGATGAAGCCCTTCATCAGCTTGTTGGCGACATAGTAGTCCTCGGTCAACAGCTGCCCGGAGACGTAAAAGGCGACGCTGTCGGGACCATGCCGGGCGATCGTCTCGCGAAAGCGCCGGGCGACAAGGCTCGTGGCTTCGTCCCAGCTGGCGACGCGTCCCTGGATCGTCGGTTCCAGCAACCGGCCCGCCAACGAGACCGTAGCGCCTAGCGCCGTCCCCTTCGAACACAGTCGACCATGATTGGCGGGGTGAGCCGCGTCGCCGGAGATCGCCACCGCGCGCGCGCCGGCCGCCGTCGCGCCGATCACGCCGCAACCCACCCCGCAATAAGGACAGGCCGTTCGGATCGCGGTCAGGGCGGCGCAGCCGTCGGCCATCTAGAGAGTTCCCTCCAGGCTGAGCAGCAGGCGGCCGTCCTCGACGCGCAGGGCGACGACGGGCGTGCAGCCCTTGCCCTTGTCGGCGCCCATCGCCTCGCCGGTGGCCAGGTCGATGTTCCAGGCGTGCAACGGACAGGTCACGGCGCGGCCATGGACAATGCCCTCGCTGAGCGGACCGCCCTTGTGCGGGCATTTGTCCATCAAGGCGAAGACCTCGCCATCGCCGGTGCGGAAGATGGCGATATCCCCGTGCGGGCTGGGCACGCGTCGCGCGCCGCGCCGCGGCACGTCGGTCACAGCCCCAACGTCGATCCAGGCCGGGGTCTTCACATGCGTGTTCATGCGGGGACGAACTCCATCCGGCGGCTCATCGGGGTGAACTCCTCGTTGTGACGGCCCGCCACGCGCTCGGCCCACGGGTCGATCCGGGCGAAGCGCTGCGAATAGACGAAGCGGTCGTAGAGGGCCTTGCGCTGGTCGGGATCGGTCACCTGGGCGCGGATCGTCTCCAGGCCTACGCGGTCCATCCACTTGTAGACCCGCTCCAGGTACCAGCCCTCCTCACGGTAAAGCTGCATGGCTGCGGCGATGACCCAGACCGCCTCGTCCTCGGTCGCCACCCTGGTCAGGACCTGCGTGCCCTGAATGTGGAGGCCCGCAGCGCCGCCGATATGGATCTCGTAGCCGCTGTCGACACAGACCACGCCAAAGTCCTTGCAGGTGGCTTCGGCGCAGTTGCGCGGACAGCCCGACACGGCCAGCTTGACCTTGGCAGGGGCCCAGGAGCCCCACAGGAACTTCTCCAACCGCATGCCCAGACCGGTGGAGTCCTGGGTCCCGAAGCGGCACCAGTCAGAGCCAACGCAGGTTTTCACCGTGCGCAGACCCTTGGCGTAGGCGTGGCCGCTGACCATGCCGGCGGCGTTGAGGTCGGCCCAGACGGCGGGAAGGTCGTCCTTCTTGACGCCCAGGAGGTCGATCCGCTGGCCACCGGTCACTTTCACCGCCGGGATGGCGAACTTCTCGGCGACGTCGGCGATGGCGCGCAGCTCGGCCGGGCTGGTCATGCCGCCCCACATGCGCGGCACCACCGAATAGGTCCCGTCTTTTTGAATGTTAGCGTGGACCCGCTCGTTGATGTACCGCGACTGCTTGTCGTCGCGATACTCGCCCGGCCAGGCGCACAGCAGGTAGTAGTTCAGGGCCGGCCGGCACGCGGCGCAGCCGTCGGGCGTAGACCACTCCAGCGCCTGCATCACCGCCGGCATCGACTTCCGGCCCTGCTCTACGATCGCGCGACGCACGTCGCCGTGGGTCTTGGGCGAGCACTTGCAGATCGGCTTGGGCCCGGTCTGAGCCTGGAAGCCATCGCCCAGGGTCAGCTTCAACACCTGCTCGACCAGCGGCGTGCACGATCCGCACGAGGCCGAGGCCTTGGTCACCGCCCGGACATCGTCCAGCGTGGTTAGGCCCTGAGCCGTGATCGCAGAGGTGATCGCCCCTTTGCAGACGCCGTTGCAGCCGCAGATTTCCTGCGTATCGGGCATGGCTGCAACGGCCGCGCTAGGGTCCAGGCCGGCCAGCCCTTCGGTGATCGCCTGGCCGAAGATCAGGGTCTCGCGAATGCCGCCGACGTCGGCGCCGGCTTTCATCAGGTCGAAGTACCAGCCACCGTCGGCCGCATCGCCAAACAGCACCGCGCCGGCGACCTTGCCGTCCTCGATGACCACCCGCTTGTAGACGCCGCGCGCGGCGTCACGGAACACGATATCCTCACAGCCCTCACCGCCCGCGAACTTGCCGGCCGAGAACACGTCGACACCTGAGACCTTGAGGCGGGTCGACAGAACCGAGCCTTGGTAGCCCCCCTCCCCATCGGTCAAAGCCTCAGCCAGCGCGCGGCACATCTCCCAGATCGGCGCCACCAGGCCATAGCACTGGCCCCGGTGCTCGACGCATTCGCCGACCGCGAAGACATCCGGATCGGAGGTTTGCATGGCGTCGTCGACGACCACGCCGCGATTGACCTCAAGACCAGCGGCCTTGGCCAGGGTCGCATTCGGCCGGATGCCCACCGCCATGACCAGCAGGTCGCAGGGCAACACGCGGCCATCCTTGAGCTTGAGGCCCGCAACCTGTCCGTCGGCGCCGACAATCTCCTCGGAGTGCGCGCCCAGCACCGTCTCGACGCCGCGATCGGCCAGAGCCTCGCGCAGCAGGTAGCCGGCGCTCTCGTCCAGTTGGCGCTCCATCAGCACGTCCATCAGGTGGACGACGGTGGCGGCCATGCCGCGACGGGCCAGGCCGTAGGCGGCTTCGAGCCCCAGCAGGCCGCCGCCGATCACCACCGCCCGCGCCCCGGGCTTAGACGAGGCGTCCAGCATGGCGTTGACGTCGTCGAGGTCACGAAAGGTCACCACGCCCTTGAGGTCACCGCCGGGCAGCGGCAGGCGGAACGGGTCTGAACCTGTCGCGAGGATCAGCTTGTCGTAGCCGACCTCCAACCCGCCCTCGGCGAAGACCTTGCGGGCCGAGGGGTCGATGGCCGTGACGGCGCGGCCGGCGTGCAGGGCGATCCCGTTGTCGCGGTACCAGGCCTCGTCGTTGATGACGATGTCCTCAAAGGCCTTCTCACCCGCCAGGACCGGCGACAGCATGATGCGGTTGTAGTTCACACGCGGCTCTGCGCCGAAGATGGTGATGGCGTAGCGGTCCGGATCGCGCTTGAGCACTTCCTCGACCGCTCGGCAACCGGCCATGCCGTTGCCGATGACGACCAGACGCAATTTGGGCGCAGCTTGGGTCATGGGGCTTCTCATTGAGGGGGGCGCAGGATTAGACGCGGACGGGCGCGGCGTCGTCGTGCAGGGTCGGCCAAACCGCCCGCCAGCGGGCCTTGAGGCTAAACAGCGCGACCAGGGCGAACACGGCCAGCAGGGCGAAACCGATGAATCCGGACTGGTAGGAGCCGGTCATCTTCTTGGCCAAGCCGAGCGTCGAGGCCAAGTAAAAGCCGCCAAGACCGCCGGTCATGCCGATCAGGCCGGTCATGACGCCGATCTCCTTGCGAAATCGCTGCGGGGCCAGCTGGAACACCGCGCCGTTGCCAGCGCCCAAGGCCAGCATGGCGAACAGCAGCACCGCCAAGGCCACGGCGGCGGAGGGCAGTTGGAAGCTGGCCACCGTCAAGCCGACTGCAGCCAGCACATAGACCACGCTCAGCGTCCGCACCCCGCCGTAGCGGTCAGCCAGCGCGCCGCCGACCGGGCGGATGAACGAGCCGGCGAACACGCAGGCGGCGGTGAAGAAGCCGGCGATCACCGGATCCAGGCCGTACTCGGAGTTGAAGTACATGGTCAGCGACGAGGCCAGACCCACAAACCCGCCGAAGGTCACGCCATACAGCAGCATCAGCCACCAGGCGTCGGGAACCTTCAGGACATCCAGGTACTCGGCAAGCTTCTTGGGCGCAGGCTGCTCGGGCGCATCCTTGGCCAGGACCAGATAGGCGACGAAGGCGAAGGCCAGCGGGATCGCCGCCAGGCCGATGACGTTCTGCCAACCGAAGGTCTTGGCCAGGGCGGGCGCGAACAGCGCGGCCAGGGCGGTGCCGGAATTGCCGGCCCCGGCGATGCCGAGGGCCAGGCCCTGATGCTCGGCCGGGTACCAGCGCGAGGCCAGCGGCAGCGCCACCGCAAAGGAGGCGCCGGCCACGCCCAACACCACGCCTAAGGCCAGGATCTGTTGATAGTTGTGAAGACCAACAGCCCAGGCGGTGACCAGACCCGCCAGCACGATCAGTTGGCCAATGATCCCAGTCTTTTTGGGACCGATGCGATCGACCAGGACGCCGTTGACCAAGCGCAGAAGCGCGCCGGCCAGCACCGGCACGGCGACCATCAAGCCCTTCTGAGCGGGATCAAGACCAAAGTCCTTGGCGATCGCCACGCCCAGCGGGCCCAGGATCACCCAGACCATGAAGCTGAGATCGAAGTAGAGGAAGGCGGCGAACAGGGTTGGCGCGTGTCCGGCCTTCAGGAATTCACGGGAGAGCATATGGGCCTCGATCGTCTGCGTGTCTGCGAGAGCGAGGCGGCGGCGCCTCGGGCGACTGACCGCATCGGAGCGGTCCTCTGGCAGCCGCGAACGCCGTTGTTCGGTGGCCTTGTCCCTAGTGGAGCCCGGCGAAGGATCGGAGTCACCTGCGCGGCGACGGGGCGCCCCCAGGCGCTACGATCTCGCATGCTTGCTCAGCAAATGAGCGACAACAGCGCTCAGGATTTAAGCAGGTCAGTCGCGCAGGCGACCGATGGCGAAGCTTGAGGCATAGGCCAGGGGCGCGGCGGGATCGAATGGCCGCTGGTCGAATAGCCGGGCTGCATCCGGGGGCGCCGCATCCTCGAAGCTCAGCGCAGGATCGAGAATGGGGTCCAACGACAGAGCGGCTGCGCGATAGAGATCCGGGCGGTAGACGCGGCCGACCAGCGCCTCAAGGTCGGCGTCGGCGCCCGCCTGCCCCCAGCGGACCATCTGCGATGCGAACCACAGGCCATGCTCGGGCCTGGGCAGGCCGGCCCCATCGCGGTGGAAGACAATCTCGGTCTTGAGAGCGCGCGCGATGGTGTCGGCGGGCGCGCCCACCCACTCCGGCCGCGCCAGGAGCTCGACCAGGACCTCATGGTTCTGCGGCGCGTCCGCCCAAGCGGCTGCGCGCATTAACGCCCGCAGGCAGGCTTTCAGATCATCGGGCCGCGTCGAGGCGAAACGCGCCGCCATGCCCAGCACCTTGTCGGGCCCCGACGGCCAGAACCGGGAGGCGGTGATCAGGATCTCCCCGACGCCTTCGGCCTCAGCCACAGCGTTCCAAGGCGCGCCGACGCAGAAGCCGTCCACCGCCCCCGCCCGTATCTGCTCGACCATGCGAGGCGGCGGGATGACGACGATGCGCACGTCCTTGTCCGGATCGACCCCGCCCTGCGCCAACCAGTAGCGCAGGAAGTAGTTATGCATCGAATAGGGGA
>FWPV01012780.1_pt1 | contig 12853 bp, 12 predicted proteins | sample 2228371 | NCBI WGS metagenome assembly FWPV01 (sample SAMEA103939776, study PRJEB20133) | metagenome | reverse complement strand
TTCAAAGTGAGTTAAGGGATTGTATAAACAATTTTTTAAAATGGTATTATTCGTAATATTCGTGATTAAAATATAATTAAATATCTCTGGCCCCAGTGCCTCCGTGTTTAATCTTTATTTTGTCTGTGATAATTATTGTTTATGTTTTTTCAGATAAAAAATTTATTATTAGTTATTTACAAATAATTATGCAATATAACACAAGGAAATATCTTAATTAACAACACAAAAACAATAAAAAGCCATCAAAAATTACGCTATAATCGGTCATTTTAACATTACCATCTTTTTAGTGCTTGAAAAATTACCAATTTTTATCTGGCAGAAATACAAACCGCTTGATACAGGCTCACCTAAATCATTTTTCCCATCCCAATAAGCAGATTTATCTTTTGTAATATAACGACCTGGAAGTTTATATCCAAGAGCTAAAGTTCTCACGATCCTATAATTTATATCATAAATAATAATTTGGACTTCAGAAGCTTCCCTCAATTCATAAGGTATCCATGTTTCAGGATTAAATGGATTAGGATAATTTTGATATAAGAAATTGCGTTTTGGTATAGAAATTTTGATATCCGATCTTATCAAATCACCTGAATAACCACATAACATATTATCAGTATATACTAATTTTTTATTTATAAATAGATTTATGTTCAAATACTTTCCAAAAAAAGATTGTGGACAGTAAAAAACATAATAATCATTATTTTTATTCTTAATTTCATATTTTAACTGAACAGAGTTATTACAGCTTAATTCTAAATAAATCTCATCTTCTATTACATTTTCATTGATTTCTTCCAGATTTATTTTACCATAAATTAAACACGGTATGACAGGTATGTCATTTTCCATGTCATATTTGGTGCTAAAAGACGTTGGTGACATAGTGATACTTGAATTTAAATCCCAAACAATATTATTTTTAGCATCTATCCAGTAACCTTCTCCAGGTTTTAATATAGAAAGATTATTTACCTGGTTCGGAGCTCCAACTATTAATTTTTTCCAATCAGATATTTGTGGATCATATCCCCATATAGAATTATAATATCCGGTTATTGATAATAAAGCATTATTTACTGTCATTTGTGTTAGGCTATTGAACCCGATTAAATTCCAACCTTTATATAATTGTATGCTTTTATTATTAATTTCCTGTCCAGAAATATCAATATTAGCCTGATTAAACATCTTTATCCAATAGCCTTTTCCTGGTTGAATTGTTTTTAAGTCATTTAACCATGATGGAGCGTTATATATATGCTTTTTCCATTCATTTTGTGTATCCCATGACCAGATAGATTCATATTTTCCTGAAATTTTATCTAGAAAGGCGTCTAAATTTGTATTTTCAATATTTATAGGTATAGATATAAGGTTCCATCCTTGTTGTAGCCTTATCGTGAATACTGAATTTTGTTGGTCTCCTAAAACAAAAAATGTGCCATTGATTTTAGTTACAATGCTTTCATTTTCGTTTATATAAACTCTGGATAATATAAGCGAGCTTGATTGTCCACTTTGTGCATTGTTTGCAACTTGATATGTAATTTTAGCAATCTCACCTGTTTCGTTAAGCTCAACAAATTCACCATTTCTTAATCCAGACATCATTTGTATTAAAATCTTTCCCGGGTTTTGTGTATTACTGATAATCATCCACTCTGGCGGTATTATATCGCCTTTTGCCACATCTTTTGCTAACAACAAATTTGGATTATAAGTGACTTCTATATCTATAGCTATTATACCAGCAATAAATATTATTCCAGTCAGGTCGTTTAGTAAAATTTGAACCTGTTTTGTTTCACCCGGATAGCCTGAACTATTATTGATCTTAACTTCTATGGAATGAGAAAATGTTGAAATACTTATTAAAAAAATCAGAATAATTATAAAGTGACAATACTTCATAATTATAAATGTCCTCAATTATCAAATGGTAAAAGAAAACCATTACTATCAAAAGCTATTTGTTTTAATTTACCAATTATTTCTAAATCTTCTCTTTTTCTTACTTCATCAATCAGGCTTTCAGATACTTCTACTTCTTCTAGTTTAAGTGTATTTTTAATTCTTATTATTCTACTTTCTTTAGGGTCTACCAGACCAATTGTCTCAAGTGCTGAATCTATTACTTTTTTATCTGTATCAAAATATATTGGTATTCGCACCTTTTGTGGTCCTAATGATGTTATGAAATTCATATATGTTGAATTATAATCAATTTTATCAACTAATCGCTTGGTTGTAAAATCAGCAAGCCCTATTCCAGCAGCATTTCCCAATGTATTTTCTGTTAGGTCTAATACAATTATTCTTGTAATTTTTGGTTTTTCTGGGTCGGGTTCACCTGTTTGCATCATACGTCCAATCACTTTTGTATCCATACCAAGCCCACTAATATCTTTTCCTATCTCATCAACTATTAAAATATCAATATTATCAAAAGGGAGCTTAGCAGCCTGTTCTTTTGCCTTTTCTTGAAGTATTTCTTCTTCTTTTATAATAGTCTTTGCTTGAATAGCAGAGATTAAAGCGGTTTTTTCATAAGGATTTTCAACGATCCCTAATCCAAAAGCCACCTTACCTGATTCAATTACAACTTCAGCAACTTCTCTCAAAACGCGCTCAAAGCCGTATTTTAACGCAGCCTTATGATACATTGAAGCTCCATCTCTTTTACCGAGTCCAATTGCCATCATTTTCACAAGACCGCTTTCAATCTTTCCATTAAAATCTGTATGCCTCTTTATTCTGTTTACAACTACGACATGGTCAGCCATGTAAGCATTTTTATCAAGAAAGACAGGAAAACCATCAGTACTTTCACCAACCACTACTGTATCCATTGATGATCTAATAGGACAATCCATTGCATGCTCTGTAATTCCATAATGTTTTAAAATCTCCATTTGTCCTTCAGCTGTTGCATTGCCATGACTTCCCATTGCTGGAACTATAAATGGTTTTGCACCTCTACTTTTTATTTCTTTTACGATGCTCCCTATAATTATATCAATATTTGCTATTCCTCTACTACCTGCTGTTATTGCGACAGTTTCATTGGGTTTTATGATTGATGTATCCAATTCATTAATCTGTCTTTTTACCTCTTTGCTAATATCATTTATAGCAGGCATGGCATTAAATTTCTGTTTGATTTTAATCATTTTTGGATAATTCATCAATAAAACTCCTTTTTCATTTATTCTTGGATGTAAAATTCAAGCCAATTTTAGAAATCGTTTGCTCTGAAAGTCTTTTGCAAGTATTTACAGTTAAAGATTCAAAAGTTAGAATAATAAATTTATCATGCAGAACCATAGAATTATAATCTTTTTCATCAGTTTGAATAATGATATCATTTTCTGATTCATTTATAATATTTTGATCTAAAAAATATGCCTTTTTGAAATTGTCATAAGCAGTCTTAGACAAAATATTATCAGTATATTCAATGATTATTAAGCGTGGAAAATTTCCCCCACCAAATGAATATTGTGAAGCAACACCATTTGTATCTTCATTTAAGCCAAGGTGAATTGTCTCAGGTAAATAATATATATTATTAAATGAAATATTTTTATGAAAATAATGCACACTATCAGAAATTAGTTTTTCTTCTGGAATGTAAGATATAATTTCAGGCTTTGTACCTGCATTTTTTATTTTCGAATCTATTATTCTAGCAAATGCAATTGCATCTTTCTCCAGTTCTTGAAATTCTTCTGTAGCTATAATTTTTATAAATAGCCTGTCTTTCCAAAATCTAAGAATTCCAAGTGAATAGACTGCAGATTGACCAATATTAAGTTTTTTACCAACCTGATCAAACGTAAATAATCCATAAGCATTTTCACTCGAATTGAGCAAATAAGCCTCAACTTTTATAGGAAAAGATTTCTTATTTTTATATTCTCTTATTAATAATCTTTCAAAACCATACGCAAAATATAACTCTTCGCCTCTTCCAAGATAACGTTTCATTTCTTGCTGATCAACTATAAACCTTGATCTTTCCAATGTCCAACCAGGAACATTTATATCTACAATTGATAATAGATCAATACTTTCATTTGTTGCTTCATTTGAATCATCATTTTTAAAGCATCCACTATAGATCAAGGCTATTAAAACGAACATTATACTTATATACAACCTCATTTAAATGTCTCCCAAATTTATAGATTACCAATCAATAACTGAGTTATCATCTGGATGATAAGTTTCAGGATTTTTCCAATCATGATCGATCTTATTTTCAAGAGCATCTTCATCAAGTTCTATGCCAAGACCTGGTGCTGTTGGTAGTTGAACATAACCATCTTTGAAAATAAAAGGATTTTTTAGGTAACCTTCACCCAAAGTCGTATGTTCCTGTGCGATAAAATTTGGAATAGAAGCATCAAGCTGAATACAAGCAGCTAAAGAAATAGGACCAAGAGGATTATGTGGAGCTATTCCTGCATAATATGCTTCTGCCATACCTGCTATAATTCGCACTTCGTTTATTCCGCCAGCGTGGCAAAGGTCTGGTTGTAGTATTGATGCTGCATGCTTTTCTAGTATCTCTCTAAATCCCCATTTAGTAAATATTCTTTCACCTGTTGCTATGGGTAGGTGTGTCCCATGTGCTATATCAGCTAGAATGTCAACATTCTGGCATTGGCATGGTTCTTCTATAAACATTGGTTGATAAGGTTCTAAAGCTTTGATGAGCAATTTTGCTGTCTGTGGGCTAATAGCACCATGAAAGTCAATTGCAATATCTACTTCTTTGCCAGCAGATTCACGTAAGGCAGAAAAATGTTCCACTGCACGGTCAATAAAAGCTTTATTTTCAATAATCCTTGCAGGACGCCCACCAGATACTCCAGTCTTAAATGCTGTAAATCCTTTAGAAATCCATTCTTTTATTGATTTTGGGTCACCTATACCTTTATATAATCTGATACGATCACGCGTTGGTCCACCAAATAACTGATAAATCGGGACGTTAAGTGATTTACCTAATATATCCCAGAGAGCTTGCTCAATGCCACTAAGTGCGCTTGTGAGTATTGGTCCTCCACGATAAAATGCATGGCGATACATTGCTTGCCAATGATGCACCACTCTTCTTGGATCCTTACCAATTAAATAAGGTGTAAGTTCCTCAACAGCTTTAGCACATGTTAAAGCTCGTCCCTCAAGAATTGGTTCACCAAGACCTATAATACCATCATCCGTGTAAATCTTTAAAAAGAGCCAACGTGGTTTAACAAGGAATGTCTCTAATTTTGTTATTTTCATTTTTTTCTCCTGGTAATACCGTTTTAAAAAATTGTTTATGCGATCTCTCAAATCCTTTGAAAAAAGAAAAATCAGGAAGTCTCCCTTTTCCAAACTTATCATTACCCACAAGTCTGTAATTCCGCAAATGACAAGGATTTACATAACCCCATGCATAAACTTTTTATCCGCATTTTTTAGAATCTTTTGTTGATTATCTCCTGCAGTGGTTTTCAAGAGAATCAAACAATTAAAATGTTCAATGGTTTCTTAAAAAATAAATATGGAGATATAGAAAGTAAATTAATCACAAAGAACACTAATAAAACAAGCATTATATTAGGTTCGCCTCATCACGATTCATCGGGCGTTATAAATAATAACGCTCAATAAATTGAGCTACTACAAACAGCTCTAAACAACCTTTATTGTCTTAGTAAGTAATAATCAGCATTGCCCACCTTAAATTGAGCGGATACAAACATCTAATAAATTAGATCATCAAAGCTTACCAAGAGAAAGCATTCTTTCACCGTATGACTCAAGCTGTTTTCTTTCATCAAATGAAAGTGCAATTCTTTCTGATAATGCAGAAGCAACCCGGCAAAATCGATCAATGTTTCTTAAACCCATTATTGTCAAATGGACTGATTGATTATCTAATACATAGCGATAGAATTGCTCTGGCACAGGGGCCTCTGGATCATCAAGCAATTTATCATTTCGTGATGCATTCATCACAATTACACCCATATTATGTTTTTGGGCTTCTGGAAAAATTGTTGTTTCTGCCTGGCGCATAGCACAATTATACCAGCATAATACTGTATCAAATATACCTGCTTCAATTGCTTTTTGTATTTGTATCCAATCATGACCGGTTACGCCTATATATCTAATTAATCCCTCTTCTCGAGCCTTAAAGAACGTTTTTATTGCGCCCTTAGATCCTAAAGCCTGTTCCCTATCGGATTGAGTATTCAAGTGATGCATTTGGTAAATATCTATAAAATCCGTTTGCAATAATTCCAACGAAGTTTCAAGATCTTTTCTTGCACCTTCAGCATCACGCTTCAAAGTTTTTGTTGCTAAAATGATCTTATCGCGTCTGCCTTTTATTGCATTTCCTATTACCTTTTCATCTTCGCCTTCCCTATACATCCTTGCAGTATCTATATAATTTACTCCGCAATCCATTGCTATTTGATAACCTTCTACAGATTCACAATATGCCCCACCTATTCCAAGCTTTGTAACTTCAAGACCGGTTCGTCCTAAAATAACTCTCGGTATATTATAAGCCATAAGTTATACCCACCTTTGATTATAAATCTCTGCCTTTTCCAGAATCTGATATTTCAACGAGATCTTCCGGATATGGTCTAAAGAAATTTTGTTGCATTAAATATTCCTGATTGAATCTAATTATAAAAGCTCTTAAAATACTAATTGGAACACTTAAAGGAACTTTCTTAAGCCTATATTTTTCGAGTGTATCAAGGAAAAATGCTTTTTCGTTATGTGATAAGTTTTCTGAAAAATATCCCAAACCGTGCATCAAAACATTAATATCAGATGTATATTTTGGAGCCTGCTTAAATGCACAAAATAGATGTTTTTCATAATCCTTAAATATCTCATTTACTGGCTTTTTCTCTAAATTAGCTACTATTCTACCAAGTATCCTCATTTCTTTTTGATTATATGACATCAGTAGCATTTTGCTTTCTGAATGAAACTTAACTAATTCTTTCATTGAATTTTTTGATTTTATTTCTCTAAATCTGGCAAATATAAAAAGCTTTGTAAGAAAATGTTCTCTTATTCGAAAATTTGTCAATCTACCTTCATCTTCAACTGGTAAATCAGGAAATTTGTCAATTACAGCGGAACCAAAAATTCCTGAACCTTTTCTGATAACTATCGAATCACTTTTGCCAGGGTATATTTTTACATCCTTAATTCCGCATGAAGGTGAACGTGATTTAAGTATGAAACCATCAACTTCGTCAATTGAATTTAAAAAATTATAAGCAAAGTCATTCATTATGTTTGTAACATCTTTATCTGTTGATGGTTGAATAAGTCTTAGTGTATTATTAACAGAAACTACTCTTACTGGATCTCGTGGAACTCCAAGCCCTATTTCAACTTCTGGACAGATAGGTCTGAAATCCACATACTTTTTAAGTTTATCTACAAATTCATCATATATGGTTATACCGTTATATCGACAAGCGGAAAATCCAAGACATTTACTTACTACAACTACTGGTTTAGAATGTTCTGTCATTTTATACTTCCTTTAATATTGAAATATTTACTCTGGCATTGTGACCCAAGTTCAGCACCTAATAATAGAACTTGCATCGATATATATAACCAGGTCATAAATATTATAAGTCCTGCTAAAGGACCATATATCGCACCATAATTTGTAAAATTTATTACTATATAGCTGAAACCCCATCTGGTAATTTCAAGAATAATTGCAGAAAATCCAGAACCTATAAGTGCTGACCAGGCTGATACTTTTGCATGTGGAACAAACATATAAACAAGAAATATCATTATTATCGATGCAACTAATGGTGATAATATTTCGAAAATACGCCAGAACCAGCTGATATTTCCAAATGATATACCCGCAATGTTGATACTCCTGATTGCTGAAATAAGAGAACGAAAAAGTAATGAAGCCCAAAAAAGTATACCTGAAGCAACAAAAATTAAGAAAGCTATCGCTCTAGCTATGATAAACCACCTTTGTTTTGCACCTATCCATATACTATTAAGGACGTTCTGTAATATACTAAAAAACCTCGTTCCAGACCATATTAATCCTATCAATCCTATTCCGTTAATAATGTCACGATTGGGTGAGGTAATTACTATGTATATCTGATCTAATATCTCTTTTGCAGAACTAGGAAAGCTTTTTGAAAGTAAATCTGTTATATATTTTTGTGCAGTTTCTGATGATCCCAGTACATAGCCTAAACCAGAAACACCTATTAAAGCCATAGGTATAAGTGACATTATTCCGAAGAATGACATTCCAGCTGCCATTACAGGGCAGTTATGTTGTCCAAAACTGTCAAAGGTCTTCCATAAAATATAGATTATTTCACGGATATATTTATTTTTTATATATCGATCATATTTTTCTACTATTCTTAGTTTAATATCCTGAAAATAATCTTTTTTCATGGTTTTTAATCATATTAAACTTTCATGATTATCTTTATAGCATTATCCTTTTTTTCTGCCACCATTTCAAAGGCTCTCTGAATATCTTCAAATGACATTCTATGGGATATAATATGGTCTACATTAATTCTTTCTTTTGCTATCAAATCCACTGCTACTGGAAATTCCAATTGGACATTAGGACCCAGTGAACCTATTAACTTAAGCTCTCTATTAAAAAATTCCGGGAACAAGAAATCATATATTGTTTTCCTTGGGACACCGAAAGCCAGGACAACGCCATTTCTTCTTGTAAGTGGGAAACAATCATTAACTGTTGAGTCTTTGCCAACTGCTTCAATTGTTAAATCTACCAATTTACCACTTGTTATTTCGTTCACCATTTTGGTAAAATTTGTTGAATATGGATTTATTATATGAGTAGCTCCAATAATCTTAGCTATATCAAGCCTATACTCAACAGGATCAATTCCTATAATAATATCAGCGTTAGACATCTTCATAAGGCTTGTAAAAAGAAGCCCTATCGAACCCTGACCTATTATAGCAACACTTTTACCTGCCATATTCCATGAGTCTATATCCAGCGTTTCATCAATACTAGAGTAAGGTTGGAACAGCGGTTGAAAGAGTTTTTTACATGAATGTATAACTGTTCCAAGTGGTTGTGCCACAACATATTTATCCTCTAAACAAGGTAATCTGACAGTTCTATCAGGGGTAGTTACAAAAAATTCTGCAAAACCCTTATCTCCGTTTGGAAGAGATAATACTTCGTCTCCTTCCTTGTATGATTTACAGCGTGTTTGAGCAACAACTCCAATACACTCGTGACCCGGGAATCCTGGAAAAAGGGGATATCGCATTGGTCTTTCATTTAAAAAATATGGCAGATCGCTTCCACAGATTGACACTACCTTGCTCTGAACTAAAATTTGACCCTCTTCTATCTCTGGCTTCTTTACATCCACTACCTCTATATTAAATGGTTTTGTTATTACAGCAGTTTTCATTTTTTTGGTATTGACCTCCGTTTTTGACAAACATTGTTCATCCATTCAAGTAATATCTTAGAAGGAAACTCAGGCGTGGTTATTTGATGGCTAGCTCCAGGCCATTCCTCATAAGTCACATTAGCATTCCAGGATTGATAGACATTGGCAGCAACTTTGGCTCTAGTCTTATGTGCAATATCTTGTTCACCAACACCTATAAATATAGGCTTACCGCTAATATCTTTAAGCAATGGAGGGTATCGCTCAGCAGTAAAACGTCCTGCTCCCAATATAATAAGCCCGGCAAGCTTATCTAAAAGCCTTTCTCCTAAAAGTGAAGTATGGTATCCTCCCTGACTATAGCCTCCCATGAATATCATTCTTTGATCAATGTTAAGACGCTTTGTTAATATATCTAAAGCTTCGATGAAAAAAGCTTTTTCCGTCTTTATTGATAATAAGTTAGTGCCTTTTTCAGCAGGCGGGGTATAATTCATGCCTACTATTATATATCCCTTTCCATGAGTTACCTGATAAAATGGCCATGTTGTTACACTTACCCCAGCTCCGTGATAACAAAAAATTATTGGAAATGAAATATCTGGATTATAATCAATTGGAACATACACTATAAAAGAGACTCCAGCGTTTGGAGCATCAAGCGTATGATCACCTGGAGTTAGGGGTTCCACTTTTTGTGTATCAATTACTGCATTCTTTTTATCTTGATTATAGCTATCATTTGGGCTATTTTGGAGTATTTGTTCCCAGGTGCAATCCGACATGACAAAAATGATAATTATTAGTATTGCTTTATATATAATTTTACTTAATAATTTCATAGCAAATTAGTAAAAAAGGTATTTAGATCGTATCTTAAAAAAATCGGAAAATTCATTTTTCCACGAACAAATAATATCATCAACGGAAATACCCTTAATTAGAGATTCACGCACTTTATCTGTGCCAATTAGTTGGTCAAAAAAATGTCTATTATTACAAATCCACTTAAATTTATCATGATATATTTGCAATATAGTATAAATAATATTTAATGCAGTTTTTACAGGAGCAAAACAATTCCTATCAGTTACATGTATTTGCACTCCACCGCACTGTTGATCCTTATATTTTGAAAAAATAGGAACGAAAAACAATGGTCGAAATATAACACCTTCTAAACCTATGTTATTGAGTTCACTTGCTAGTGCATAAGGATTAATCCATGGTGCACCAATTATCTCAAAAGGTCTTGTTGTCCCTCTGCCCTCAGATATATTTGTTCCTTCAAAAAGGCATGAACCCGGATAAACAGTTGCTGTATCAAGTGTGGGCATGTTAGGTGAAGGCATTACCCAAAATAGACCCGTATCATCGAACCACATTTCCCTTTTCCATCCTTCCATTTTTATAACATTGAGCTGAACTCCTATATTAAAATGGTTATTAAAAAATTGGGCAAGTTCACCTACTGTCATGCCATGTCTTAATAATATTGGATAATAACCAACAAAGGACCGGAACTCATATTCAAGGACATTTCCTTCTAGCATTAAACCACTTATTGGATTCGGTCGGTCAAGCACAATGAATTCTATATTATTTTCTTTACATGCCTCCATAGCCATTGCCATTGTAGAAATATAGGTATAAAAGCGAGTTCCAACATCCTGAATATCGAATATAATAGCATCTAAACCATTAAGCATCTCTTTTGTTGGCTTTTTCGTATCACCGTATAAACTATAAATCATTATTTCGGTTTGTGTAAATTTTGAAGAATTAATTGGTATAGCATCTTGAATAGCACCCCACAAACCATGTTCAGGGGAAAATATTGTTCTCAACTTTATATCGGGATGGTTTAAAAAAAGTGATATATTATCTATCAGGTATTCATTAACACCGGTGGAATTCGTTATCAAACCAATAGATTTACCTTTAATAATCTCTAATTCATTTTCTAATAACATAGTTAGCCCAGGTTTTATCATTATAGCTAACCCATCTTTGACAATTTATAAGTAATTGCTTTTTGAAAGTCATATAATATGGTAAATAAATTCCCTATGGCTTTCCATATAGAACCATAATGACTAAAATATCCATGAACATCTCCATCGCCTAACCATTTATTACACATGAAGTAAAGGTGATCTGACGTTTGAAGGTATCTCCATATTCTTATAAATTTTTCATCGCCTGTCTTCTTTACCAGAGGTTCCATATTTTTTATGATACCAAAAGCTGCTTTCTGAACATCATTACCAAGCCATGCGCTACTATCTCTTTCGAGGTCTGCCCAGGAAATCGTGCTATATTCAAAAACGTCAATTTCATCATGCGCAGGACATACAGATGCTACTTCACCAGGAGTCGCAAATATCAGATTATTATGCCTAAAAACCGCTTCAGGTAAATATCTAAGAAAATCAAGGATACCAGTTTCACGCCATTGATGTTCCCCGAAAGTTTCGTAATCAATAAAAATATTACAGGTTTCACCAGCAATACCTGATAACCAATGTGCAAAATCATCCGCAGTAATAATCTTATGGGTAAATCTATATCCTATTTCGTCACTGATACCATAGTTTCTTAATAGAACTTTTATATCTGACCCTTTTGCTTTATAAACATAATCAGGAGATCGCCAATGAAGTATATGTTGCAAACCTTCTGTCAATATAGCCTTGAAGCCCATAGAGTAAACTTCCCTTGCAATAGCATTATTATAAAGAAGTTCAGTATTTCTGAAAGTAGTAGGTTTTACTCCAAACAATTCATTTATTTTATTATTTTGCATCATAACCTGTTCTTTGAATTCATCTTTTGTCTCATAAAGGCTTGCCAGGGAATGATAGTATGTTTCACCAAGGAATTCAACACATCCTGTATCAGCTACTTTCTTAAATAGGTTTATAAGGTCAGGTCTGAACATTATACATTGATCCAGAAAAGTTCCGGAAAAACTGAAAGATACTTTAAATGGTCTTGAGGTATTTTTATATTTTTCTAAATTAGACAATATGATCTCTGTGGCAGGAAAATAGCAATTATTAGCAGTTCTATTGAAAACAAGGCTATTCAAACCATCATTAAAATACGCTTTTTCTAAATCTTCGTGATAACCACCGGTAAAGTTTATCAGGTCTACTTCACGTAATCTTCGGGGTTGATGAACTTGAAAATAAATAGTTACAAATGCCATTTGTATTTATCCTATTGTTTTTTATTATAAAATCATAAATTTGTTTCAGTTTATTAAGCTTCATATTTTGAGTAGGCTCGATGCTATTTTTGAGTAAAACATGCTGTCCAGCTTGTTCTCTATATCCAATACAAGATGATTTAATTTTATA
>FWPV01012779.1_pt1 | contig 12853 bp, 13 predicted proteins | sample 2228371 | NCBI WGS metagenome assembly FWPV01 (sample SAMEA103939776, study PRJEB20133) | metagenome | reverse complement strand
TGCCGGATGAGGAGACGGAATGACAGCGGCACGCCGAGGAACGAGCCTCACGGCGGTGCGTGTTCTCGCGGAGTCTTCGTGGGAGGCGGGTGCGGTGGCCTGCGGCGGACTTTGGGCGGAAACGCTGTATCGCGAAATCGCGCGGCGGCACGGCCGGGCCAGACGCCTGCAAGCGGCCGCGGGCGAGCGGGCGGACCTGCTCGCCTGGTGCCGCCGTTATCTGCCCGAACACTTCCCGCTGCCCCCCTCGCGCATGCACGCGGTGCTGGCGGGAGAGCTGGTCGCCATGGCGCGGCGGCGGGGCGGCAAATTGAACGTCCTGGCCCCCCGCGGCTCGGCCAAATCCACGCTGGCCTCCCTCGGCTACGCCCTGTGGGCCGTGCTGGAGAGCGGCGAACGCTACGTCTGGCTGGTCTCGGACGGGCGTCGCCAAGCCCGGGCGCACCTCGAGAACATCGCCGCCGAATTGCAGGAGAATCGCGCCTTGCGGCGGGACTATCCCCGCGTCCGCCGCTTGCGGCGGTGCCGAGCGGATCGCGTGATGCTGGAAGACGGCGCGACCTGGGAGGCCTTCGGGACGGGCCAGGCCATGCGCGGAAAACGGCGACGGATGGACCGACCCACCCTGATCGTCGCCGACGACCTGCAAAGCGAAAGGCACATGCTCTCGCCGCGGCTGCGGGAAAGGACCCGGCTGTGGTTTCACGGCACGTTGCTGGCGGCGGGAAGCCCTCGCACCAACGTGGTGCACTTGGCCACGGCCTTGCACGGGGAAGCCTTGGGCATGGAATTGACGCGGACGCCGGGGTGGCGGTCGTGGGTCTTTCGCGCTCTGGAGCGCCCGCCCCTGGCAAGCGAGCTGTGGGCCGAGTGGGAGCGGCTCTACCGTCAGCCGAACCGGCACGATGCGGCCCGCGCGGCACGGCGCTTCTACCTCCAACATCGCGCGGAAATGGAGGCCGGGGCCAAAGTCTTGTGGCCGCAGCGCGAGGACCTTTATAGCTTGATGTGCCTGCGGGCGGAGATCGGAGCCGCCGCCTTCGCCCGAGAAAAGCAGAACTCCCCCGTCTCGCCCGAGTACTGCGAGTGGCCCGACGAATACTTCGCCGATCATGTCTGGTTCGATGTTTTTCCCCCCGAGACGCTGTGGCGGGTGGCGGTCCTGGATCCCAGCAAGGGGAGCGAAGGGCGGCAGGGCGACTATTCGGCCTTGATCCTGGCGGCGGAAACGCCCTCCGGTGAGATCTACGTCGAAGCCGATCTCGCCCGGCGGAGCATCGCCCGGATGGTCGAGGATGCCGCCGATTGGTGCCTGAAACACGGCGTGCAGGCCTTCGGCGTGGAGTCCAATCAGTTTCAGGAGTTGTTGGCGGAGCCGCTCTTGCGGGCGTTCCGCGCGCGGGGCTTGGCGAGTTGCAGCCCGTGGTTGATCCGCAATCACATCCCCAAACTGATCCGCATCCGCCGTTTGGGGCCGCTGTTGGCCCGCCGGTGCTTGCGGTTTCGCCGCGATTCGCCCGGCGCGCGGCTGCTGGTGGAGCAACTGCGGATGTTCCCCCTGGCCGAGCACGACGACGGCCCGGACGCCTTGGAGATGGCGCTCCGCCTGGCCGAGGAGTGGACGCGACCGCGGCCGGGCGAACGGGTCGTCGGGCGGATCGCGTGGTAGCTCTCCGCTGCGGGCGCCCCGTCGTACGGGGGTGCGCGATCCGAGCCGGGAAACTTTCCACATCGCAAACACGAGAGGCACGAGAGGGACGCGGCATGGCGAGCGGACGTGGGTTGATACCGTGGTTGCGGGAATGGCTGGGCGGCGTCTCGCCCTGGATGGACCCCGATCTCGACGATCCCTGGAGCGACTATGCTCCGGCGGAGATGCGTTGGCCGGGCGATTGTAGCGCCCCCTTCCGCAACGAAGCCGAGCTGGCCGAGATTCGCCGCCGCTGCCGAGCCTTGGCGGTGGAAAACGAATTCGCCGTGAACGGCCACGAAAACCGCATCAGCTACGTAGTGGGGACGGGTCATCGCTATCGCGCGGCGCCCCGCGTCTCGGGCGGGGATCGGGAGGCGACGGACGGGGCGAACGCCGCGGACGCCGCCCAAGAAGTGCTCGACGAATTCCTCCACGAAAACCGTTGGCATCGGCGGCAGCAGGAAATCCTGCGGCGCTACGACCGCGACGGCGAGGTGTTCCTGCGGTTCTTCGCCGATGCGGAGGGGCGGCTTCAGGTCCGCTTCGTCGAACCGGAGGAGGTGGCCTGCCCCGCCGTCCGCCGCCACGACCCCGCCGCGAGCTTCGGCGTGCAAACCGATCCCCACGACGTGGAACGCGTGCTGGGCTACTGGATCGGCGGGCGATGGGTCGAGGCCGACGCCGTCCAGCATCGCAAGGCCAACGTGGATTTGAACATCAAGCGCGGCCTGCCGCTGTTCTATCCCGTCCGCAAGAACCTCCGCCGAGCGGAAAAGCTGCTCCGCAATATGAGCGTGGTGGCCGGCGTGCAATCGGCGGTGGCCTTGATCCGCAAGCATTCGCGGGCGAGCAAGGCGGCCGTGGAACGCTTCGCCGCGGAAACCGCCGACGATGCCCCGCCAGCGCCCGGCGGCATTCCCCGCTTGCTGTTCGCCCCCGGCACGGTGTTGGACGCGGCGGCCGGCACGGAATACGAGTTTCCCGCCTCCGCCATCGACGCCGGGCGCTACGTGACGCTGCTTCAGGCCGAATTGCGGGCCATCGCCAGCCGCCTGGTCATGCCCGAGTTCATGCTCACCAGCGACGCCTCCAACGCCAACTATGCCTCCACCCTGGTGGCCGAGGGACCCGCCGTGCGCATGTTCCAACGCTTGCAGCAGGAAATGATCGAGGACGACTTACGGGTGATGCGGCGGGTGCTGCGGACGGCCGCGCAGGCCGGGCGCTTGCCGGAGGACGTGCTGCGCCGGGTGGCCGTCGAAGCGGTCCCGCCGCCGCTGGCCGTGCGAGATCGGCTCAAGGAAGCCCAGGCCGACGCCGTGCTGTTCCGCTGCGGCGCGATGTCGCGCGAGACGCTGGCCCTGCGGCACGGCTTGGATCCTCGCCGCGAGAGCGGCGCCGGGCGCGGGGGGCAAGCTCTGCCCGACACGCCCCCGGGATCCGGCCCGGTTGCGGCAGGAAGAACGAAATCGGAGCCGCCGGCATGAGCCGGCGGTGAGGGCCGCGAAGACGTTTTCCATGTTCGGTGTTGTCCGTCGGTTCCAGCTCGGGCCGACCCCCAGGCTCATGGGACGCCCGAGGCTCGGGCAACGCCCCGTCCCAATCGGAAAGGAGGTATCTATGCCGAGCGAATCGCTGCAAGAGTTCACGGCCTGGCCGGACGCGCCGCCGCGGGTGGACGCCGACGCCGCCATCATCCACGGCGTCAAAGTGCTGGGGTTTTTCTCGAAGAACGGGCGCGAGTATCCGGCCGACACGCTCCGCCGGGCCGTGCCGCTGTATGAGAACGCGCGGGTCAACATCAACCATCCGGCGCGACCGGGCGAACCGCGCGACTATCGCGACCGGCTGGGCGAGATTTGCCGCGTGCGGTTCCGGGAGGGCGCCGGTCTGTTCGCCGATTTGCGGTTCAACCCCAAGCACGAGCTGGCGCAGCGGCTGGTCTGGGACGCCGAGCACGCGCCGCGCAACCTGGGCCTTTCGCACAACGTGCTGGCCAAGGTGCGGCGGGAAGGCGGACGGACCGTGGTGGAGGAGATCGAGCAGGTGCTGAGCGTGGACGTGGTGGCCGACCCCGCCGGGACGCAAGGCCTGTTCGAGTCGCAATCGGCGGAGGGCGCGGCACGGTTGGAAGGCGGGCGCGTCGGGGCGGGACAGGGGGATTGGCCGCCGGAAGTCGGCTGCCCCGTGCCCATGCCTTCCGCTCCGTCTCCCGCCGCGGCGCTCCAGGAGGCCCTGGCGGAGGCGCGGCGCGAATTGGCGCGGCTTCAGCGGGCATGCATGCTGGCGGAGGCCGCCGCCGAGTACGGCCTGCTGCCGCCGCACGCCCCGCCGCGGGCGATCGGGCTGCGGCTGGGGCGGCATCTCTGGGACCTGCTGGTCGCCGCCGAGGATGGCCGCCTGGCGCGCGAGATCCTCCGCGAAGCCGCGTCGCTGGCCCGCGCCGGCGCCGGATCGGGACGGCTTCCGCCGTCGATGCAGGCGGGCCCGACGCTCGAGCCTCCCTCCGCCCGCGACCCCCTGCGCCGGACGCCCGGCGATCCCACGGCCGACTTCGTCCGCGCCGTCTTGCGGCCTTGAATCGGCCGCGTTCTTTCATCGGAAAAACCGCTGCCGACGTTTCGGCAGGAATAGTGGACAAGTGTTCTCTATGGCAACGTGACCCTTTGGGGAAAGGAGCGCAGCACGATGGCGGATCGCATGCGATGGCGGTTCGGAGATACGCGATCGGTGGTGGCGGCCGTGAATCCCGATGATTTGATCGAAATCGGCGACCTAGTGTATCTGGAAAACGGCGTCGCTCGCGCGGCCTCCACGCAAGCCGACCAGGGCGACGAGGCGGCCAATCAGCAGCACTTTGCGGGGCGGTTCTTGGGCGTGGCCATGCAGCGCAGCCCCGTCGGCGACGATCGGCCGATTCGCGTGGCGGCGACCGGCGTCTTCGAATTCGTCTGCCTCGGCGAGAGCTTCGAGTTGGGCGACTGGGTGGGCGCGGACGAGGCCGACGACGGGACCCGACTGGAGAATCAACGCGTGACCAAGGTGGCCCAGCCGGCCTTGGCGGTCGGCCGTGCCGCCAAACGCGCCCCTCAACCCGGCGGCACGGTATGGATCGAAATCTGCTCCACCGTCATGACCGGCGGCGTGAAAGGTACCACGGCGACCGCGTGAACCCCTGCGACCCGGTACGCGGCGCGGCGCATGCCGGCGCGTCGGGCGGAGTTTTCCGAGTCATTTCCAAGCCAGCGACAGGAAAGGAAAGCACGATGCCTACGATTTGTTGTCGGGAGTTGCGGCGGCAATTGGAGTTGGACGGTACTCAGGCGGTGGTCGGCCATGTGAGCGAGGCCCTCCGCCGCGGCGATCTGCGGCCCGAGGATTTCAGCCTCCGCGATCTGGCCGAGGCCCTGCTCCCCGACGGGCGGCACTGGGTGCAAAGCCTCGATCCCCGCCGCGGCGAAGCCGTGCCGATCTTCGAGGCGGAAGGGGTGGACGCCACGGCCTTCCTCCAGATCACCGGCCAGGTCCTCCAAGCCAAGATCCTGGAGGGTTACCGCCACGAGGCCTTCGTCGCCTCGCGGTTGATCAGCGTGATTCCCACGCGGTTGGACGGAGAGCGGATCCCCGGGGCATCGCGGCTGCCGGACGCCGCGGCCGAAGTCCACCCCGGCATGCCTTATCCCCACGTCGGCTTCGGCGAGGATTACATCGAAACGCCGCGGACCACCAAGCGAGGGTTGATCGTTCCCGTCACCCGCGAGGCGATTTTCTTCGACCGCACGCACGTGGTTCTCAGCCGGGCCGCCGAAGTCGGCGAAATCCTGGGCCTCAACCGCGAAAAGCGGATTCTGGACACGATTCTGGGGGCCGTGGCGGGCTACAAGCACAACGGCACGGCCTACGACACGTATTATGCGGCGGGCGGGGGCGGACCCTGGGTCAACCTGCTGGCCGACAATCCCCTGACCGACTGGACGAGCGTGGACCGCGCCGAACGGCTCTTCGCCGCCATGACCGATCCCGCTTCCGGCGAACCGATCTTGATGCGGCCGAACACGGTGCTCGTGCCCTCCGCCTTGCGGCACACCGCGCGGCGGATCTTCGCCGCCCAGCAGATCACGTTCGAGAGCGGCGGGGGAAGGGCCACCGCGTCGCCCAACCCCTTGGCCGATTATCGCGTCCACGAGAGCCGGCTGCTGGCGTCGCGGATCGCGGCGGCGGGCACGCCCGACGAGCAGGCCGAAACTTGGTGGTTCCTGGGCGACTTCGCCCGCGCCTTCGCCTACATGGAAAACTGGCCGATCACGGTCACGCAGTCGCCGGCCGGCAGCGAAGCCGATTTCAATCAGGACATCATGGTCCGCTTCAAAGCGAGCGAACGGGGCACGCCCGCCGTGCTGGAGCCGCGGGCGGTGGTCCGCTGCTCGGCGAGCTGATCGCCTCGGGGCAAGGGAAGGCGCCGCGCGGGCGAAGGGCCTCCGATGCCCGCCCGACGATGGGAGCGACTCATGGCACGCACGTTCAACGGCAGTTCGCAACGGTTGCGGCGGGGATCGGCCGTGGTCTGGCAGACCCCCCTGACCCTCGCCGTGTGGGTTCGTCCCGCTCGCAGCTCGGCCTACGAGGACGTGCTGGGGCTGTGCAACACCGGCCAGAACCACTCCGGGTATTTCCTGCAATTGCGGGGTCCGGACGGCGTGCGCGCGGCGGCCGTCACTGCTCAGCAGGGCACGTTCGCCATCGCCCGCAGCAGCGCCTCCTACGCCCTCGATCAGTGGCAGCACGTGGCGGGAGTGTTCTCCGCCGCGGATCACCGGAAGGTGTATTTGAACGGTCAGCCGGGCGCCGAGGATACCGTCGCCAAGACCCCCGGCGGACTCGATCGGACGACCTTGGCGGCGTGGGAGTCGTCGGGCGGGGTGACGGCCTATTTTTCGGGCGGGGCGGCCGAGGCCGCGATTTGGGACGTCGCCCTCACCGACACCGAAATCCTCGCCTTGGCCCAGGGCGATTCGCCGCTGTTGGTCCGGCCGGAAAGCCTCCGCGGGTATTGGCCGCTGGGCGGAGAGTTCGGCGAGAACGACGCCGATCATTCGGGGGCGGGGAACGATTTGACGGCGGACGGCGGACCGGGCTGGATGACGCATCCGCCCATCCGCTATCCCCAGCCGGAACCGCCGCCGCCCCCGCCGCCCTCCGGCGAGCCGGTGCCGCGGTTTCCCGTCGCGGCGGGCCGGGCATGGTGCCCCGGTGCCGCGGCCGGACGCATCACTCGGCACGTCCTCGCCGCCTGCATCCAGGTACCGGGCGGTCGGGCGGGTTTGGCCCGGACCGTCTGAAGCCTCCCCATCCCATCCACGAAAACGGAAAGGAACGATCGGCCATGGGTGATGCCGTCGAGATTCCCGGCGTCGTCTTCGCCAATGCCTCGGCGACGCTATTGGCGCGGATGGTGGGCCACGACGGCCTGCCGCTCACGCCCGCCGCCGTCTCCGCCGTCCGCTACGGCGTGTACGTCCTCGGCCCGAGCGATCCCTACTCGCGGACGCCCGTGGCGGGACACCAGGATGCCGCCCTGGCCCCCGCCGAAGTCCTCTTCGCCGCGCTGCAAAACGACGCCCTGTGGGACGTGGACGAGCTGGGCTATAACTTCCGCCACGCCCTGGACGTCTCGCAGCAACCGGCCTTTCCCACCCCCGGGCGGCATTACCTGGTGGAATACCGCTTGACGCCCGTCGCGGGGCAAGAGATCACGGCGCGATTCCGCCTTTGGGCCGTCTAGGGCAAAAAACCTGAGGATAAAGACCCCGCCCCATCGGCTTTCACGCACCTTCGGACCCGAGGAGGAAATCGTCATGAGCGCAGAGATTCCCGACGCATCGTCGCTGCGAGTCATCCGTGCCCAGTGCTTGTCGCTGATCGCGGAGTTGACGCTGCAACCCAAGCCCAGCTACGAACTGGAAGGACAGTCCGTCTCGTGGAGCGAGTACTTGGCGCGTTTGAAGGACGTGGTGGAGTGGTGCGACGTCAAGCTGGCGGAGGCCGAGCCGTTCGAGGTGCGATCGCGGGCGGTGACCTAGGCGGTCGCGCGGCGCTCTCCCGACGTCTCGTGCCCGACAATGACGCAAAAGCATAGGAGCGAGCGATGAGCGGCCCCCTGTTTTCGCCCCAAGACGACCCGGCCCGCATTGCGGACGGCGGCGAGTGCGTGACCTGGCTGCGCGCGGGGCGCGAGCCGGGGCTGACGATCGGCTGGGCCTTTCGCCGCGCCGTCCGGCCCGTCCGCGACGACCGCGGCGACGCCTTGATCCGCGTGGAATGCGTCTGGACCTTCTTGGAGTCGGAGGTGCCGGCGGGGGTGCGATCCGGAGACGTGCTCCGCGACGCCCACGGCCGCCGCTGGGTCGTGCTGGCCGTCTCCGCCGCTCCCGCCGGGAGGCTGGCCGCCTGGTGTCGCGACACGTCGGCCGCCTTCGAGCCGGGTCGCACCATCGACATCCAGATCGCCGAGTTCCGCAAGGGGACGCACGGCGAGCCGCTGCCCGTCTGGCGGCTGTTCGCGGCGGGCGTGCCCTGCCGGTGGAGCACGCCGCCCGGCGATGCCGACGCCCTTCCGTCCGGCACATCGCGGTTGTGGGCCGACGTCCAATTGCCCGACGGAACCTACCGCTTTCGCGACCGCCTCGGCCGCATGTTCGCCGTCAGCAGGATCATCCGGCACGGCGGTTTGACCGAACCCGCCGAAATCGAGGCCGTGCCTTGGACGCGAGCCGGGCTTCCCGATCGCGCGGACCGATAGGGCGCACGCGCCCGGTGGCTCCAGGGTCTGATTGGAATTTGCGAATTTCCAGAGCCTCCAGCGTGAGCTGGAGGTGAGAAGCGTTCTAGAGCCTCCAGCGTGAGCTGGAGGTGAGAAGCGTTCTAGAGCCTCCAGCGTAAGCTGGAGGTGTCTACGGCGCTACCCAGGGTCCCACCACCGGCTCACACCGCCGGCTCCAAGCAACGTTTCGTCCATTCTACGAATAGGTGCCATGTCTTTCGAACGAAGCCTGCAAGACCGCTGGGCGGCGGACGCCGAGTTGGCCGCCCTGATCGCTCCGGACCGTGTGCTCACGGCGCGAGCGGGCGAGATCGCGCCGCCCCGGGCGATCGTCGTCGTGCTTTCCGCGCGGCCGCTGCGGCTCGCCACCGGCGGCGTGCGGTGGGAGGAGCGGACGCTCCGCATCACCGTGGATGCCGAGGACTACGAGCGTGTGGCGGCAGTCGGCGATCGCCTGACCGCCGTCTTCCACCGAGCGACGTGGGAGGCGGAGGCGGCCTTGGCCGTCGTGCGGTGCGTCGCCCTCCGCCGCGGCCCGATCGTCGCCCGATCCGCCTCTTTATGGCGCCAAACCGGCGACTGGTCGGCCCTGCTGCGGATCGCGGAGTAACGGCGGCCGCGCCCGCGCCGGGGCACGCTTCCCCGGCAGCATCCTTGTACCCGTTGCCATCAAGGAAATACCCCATGTCTCGATCGCTGCGTGCTTTGGTGTCGGCCCAATTGGGATGGAATTGGCGGGACGAGCAGGACTTCGCTCTCTTGGCCGACGACAACCGGTTGGAGTATCGATTCGCGCTGGCCGGCGGAACGGCGGCGGGCCAGGCGGACGCCGTATGGTACGTGCCCGGCGACGCCTTGGCCGAGGATGCCGCGCGACGCTGGACCCTCACCGCCCTGCCGCGGAGCGTCTTCGGCGGCCAAATCACGCAAACGTTCGCGGCGATCAAGGCCCTGCTGCTTCGGCAGCGTGCCGAAAGCGGCGGCGTCCTGGTGCTGGGCGGCGATACGGTGACGCCGTGGTGGGAGCCGTTCGGGGCGGCCGAACAGACCCTCCGCCTACCGCCCGGCGCCGCCTTCCTGCTCAGCCATCCCGGTTCCGGATGGACCGTGAACGCCCAGGCCTGCAATCTCCGTTTGAAGGCCGCAGGCGGGGCGGTCATCTACGATCTGGCCCTGATCGGCGTCGCCGGCTGACGTCGGGAACCGCCGGGGCGCTCGCCCGACGGTTCGATCCGCGAACAAACAGAATCCGATGGTTTCGATGTGTGGGAAGGGGGTGCATCGTGGGAGTCTTTTTCCAGGAATTGGCGGGATCGCCGCGGGAGCGGCATGGACCGGACGGCTTCCGCGCCGTGCGGCGCTTCCTCATCGCTTGGGAGGATCGCGAGGCCTTTGCGGCCGACGTCTTGGGCCGCGGCGGCGAGTACGCTCCCCGACCCTGGAGCCGATACCCCGGCAAGAGCGATGCCGACGCCGTGGCGGTCACGTTCGAGCCGGCCGATCCGGCGAGTTTGCGCACGCTGTTGGCCGGGCAAGGCGACGACCCCTCCACGCTGCTGGCGGATTACTCGGGCACGCCGGCGGTGGCGCGGGTGGAGTATCGCAGCGTCTCGCCGCAAGACCGCGCCGACGGGCCGCAACCGCCCCGCGGTACGCACCTGAGTTATCGCATGGAGCCGCTGTGGGAGGTGTTTCCGGTGGCGGCGTCGGGCTGGCATTGGGCGGACCTGCCCCAGCAAAACCTGCCCGGCGATGCGAACCTGGAGCTCCTCCTGCCGCAGACGGATCACATTCTCACGTGGCGGCAAGTCGTCGCGCCGCCGTGGCGTGCCATGCGGGAATTGCAGGGCACGGTGAATGCCGATCCGTTCCTGGGATGCGAGGCGGGGACGCTCTTATTCCTGGGCGCGGCGGCCGACAAGCTCTTCCGCGGCACCTCCGGCGACATCGCCCCCTTTTGCTGGGAGGTGAAATATCGGTTTCGCGAACGGGCGATCAAACGTGGGGGACGGGTATTCGGGTGGAATCATCGCTATCGCGCGGACCCGCCCGGTTTCGCCATACCCGAAGATGAGGACGGCCCGCTCTTCGAATCGGCCGACTTCGCCCCGCTGTTTCGGGAGGAGTGATCGCACGAAGCCCGGACGCCGTGCGAGCCTCGGGCGTGAGCCGGCGGCTCCAGCGTGCGATTAGAATTTGCGAATTCCTAGAGCCTCCAGCGTAAGCTGGAGGTGATAAGAGTTTTGGAGCCTCCAGCGGGAGCTGGAGGTGTCCACGGCGCTGCCCCGGCCCCTACGATGCCACTTGGGCCGCCGTAATCAGCTCGATGAACTCGCGATTGGAGCGGTACTTGGCCAGCTTGCTCGTCAACTGCTCCATGGCGTCCACGGGGTTCATGTTCGACAACATGCGGCGGAGGATGGTCACTGCCCGCAACATGTCGGGCGGCAGCAGCTTTTCTTCCCGCCGCGTGCCGGACTGGCTGATGTCGATGGCGGGCCAAATCCGCCGGTCGGAGAGCCGCCGATCCAGCACCAGTTCCATATTGCCCGTCCCCTTGAACTCCTGGAAGATCAGCTCGTCCATGCGGCTGCCGGTGTCGATCAGGGCCGTGGCCACGATGGTCAGCGATCCCCCTTCCTCGAAGGCGCGGGCGGTGGCGAAGAGCTTCTTCGGGACGTCCATGGCCTTGACGTCGATGCCGCCGGTCATGGTCCGGCCGGTATTGCCCACCCATTTGTTGAACGCCCGGGCCAAACGCGTGATGGAGTCCATCAACAGGAATACGTCCTTGCCCATTTCGGCCAAGCGGCGGCAGCGCTCCACGATCAGTTGGGACAGTCGGACGTGGCTTTCGATTTCGCAATCCAGGCTGCTGGCCACGACCTCCGCATTCTTGCAGACGCGGCGGAAATCGGTGACTTCTTCGGGTCGCTCGTCCACCAAGAGGATAATCAGCTTCATCTCGGGATAATTGGTGGCGATGGCGTGGCTGATGTGCTGCAAGAGCACCGTCTTGCCGGTCCGCGGCGGGGCCACGATCAACGCCCGTTGACCCTTGCCGATGGGCGTCAGCAGGTCCATGACGCGGGTGGTGATGGGTTCGCTGCCCGTCTCCAAACGCAACCATTGTTCGGGGTTGATGGGCGTCTTTTCGTCGAACAGCTTGACGTTGACGTAGTCTTGCGGCGGCATGCCGTCCACGTCCAAGATTTCGCGGAGCCGCGGCCCTTGTCCCTTGCGGCCGGGCTGGGCCATGCCGCGGATCCCCACCCCCTCGCGGAGACGGTACCGCTCGATCATGCTCCCCGGCACGAACGGGTCGGTCAATCGCCGTTCGTAATTGGCCTCGGGACTCCGCAGGAACCCGTACCCGCTGGGGTGCATCTCCAAGACCCCGCCGCATTCGTACAACTCGGCGCCCGGGGCGTCCAGGGTCTCCACCGCCGCGGCGTTATCTTGGGGATGGGAGTTGGGTTGCGGGCTGCGCGGGTGATTCCGCCGATTGTGGTTGTTTCGATCGGAACCGTGGTTCCTCTGTCCTCGCGGGCGATTGGAACCGTTCGTTCTTTTTTTGCTCATGAGAAAACACCGAGAGAATCGGAAACCCGGAGAGTTGCGGCGCACTCCTCGCGCACGGCCTCAGAAACGCTAGAGCGCCCGAATCACCGTGTGGACCGGCCGTTCGTTCGCGCGGCATGGCGAGCACCGCATGGTTCGGCAAAGCGATTTCCTAGACCTTGCCCGGTGCCCATGAACCGCGAGGATTCGGACGCGACTTCAGAAGCTTCGACGTTGAAAACCGTCCTGAACGCCTCAAAAACTATTCCTAATGAGCCGTAGCCGACGCGCAGCGAAGCATCGCTTCCTGCCTTCCGCTCACGCACGACCCAAAGCAACGGATCAGCCGAAATTCCGGAGCGTGAACGTGAACACTTGCGAACCGGAGAACCCGCGGCCATCGACGTCCGCGGCACTTCTCACCCACAGCAGAGGGAAGGTTCGAGAATCCCCGAATTGCTAACGGCTGCTTTGACCGACGAGATCGGTCACCCCAATAATCGTATCCGTGCAAGCGCGTGTGTCAAGCCGCCCGCCTGCCTTGCCGCGGCCTTTGCCTCCGGCGATGAGGCCTACCCCGGCCCCGAATTGGATTTCCCCCCGCAGGCCGCGCGAAGTCGGCGACGGCGCCGAAAGAGCCTTTCCGCCTCACGCACACCCCGGCGATTCCGGCGGCGGCTCCTGCTTTTCGCGCCCATATCATCAAGACCACACTCTCTATATAACGTAATCCGCGAGAGTTTTCAAGCGGATTTTGCGAGCGTCTGCAATTTGCGGGG
>FWPV01012776.1_pt1 | contig 12855 bp, 7 predicted proteins | sample 2228371 | NCBI WGS metagenome assembly FWPV01 (sample SAMEA103939776, study PRJEB20133) | metagenome | reverse complement strand
TGGTTGTGGCAAATGCTCCACAATGAGGTCAGCCGCGATAGTCTGATCTTTGTCATCTTGCTGGCCGGGCTGGCATGGTGGATTGGTTATCTGGCCATCTGGTATTCGCAGCGATTCAATCGCGTGTGGCGGGTGGTCTTGCCCAGCGGCCTGTTGATTTTTGTGAATGTGTATTATGCCGGGGCCACGCTGGACATATATCTGGGGTTGTATCTGTTGACGGCGTTACTGATTATCACCCGCACGTATGCGTCCAATCAGGAACAAAACTGGCGACAGAGTCTGGTCGGTTATACGACCGACTTTAGATTCGATGTGCTCCAGGCGGGCTTTACCATTGCGCTGATAGCCATTCTAATCGGATGGGCGGCGCCGGCCGCTGCCAGCAGCGAGCAATTGCAGGAAATCTGGGATCGGGTTGGACGGCCCTGGCGCACGGTGGAAGAAACCTGGAGTCGTTTGTTTGCCTCGCTGCGCTCGCGTCGCCCGGTCTATGCCGATCCTTTTGGCCGCTTTCTCACGTTAAAAGGCGCGCGTCTGGTAACCGAATCGCCCGTCATGACCGTCAAATCCAGCGAGCCCAATTATTGGCGGGCGGTCGCGTTCAACCAATACACGGGCAGCGGCTGGATGGCCACCAACACCCGTTCGCTCTCGATCGAAGAATATACCAACGTGTACCGTTACGATAGTTTCCTGCGCCATCCTGTCACGCAAACCATCATCATTTATCGTCCGGCCACCACATTGGTCTTTGCCGCGCCGCAACCGCTGCGCGCCAGTCTCCCCACACGCGCCGAAGCCTGGTCGCCTTCGGACCTTGTTCTCGACCCGGCCATGCTGTCGGCCAAACAAACGTTCAAGCCGGGCACAGGCTATGTCATCATCTCCCTGGCCAGCCACGCCGACGTGGACATTTTACGCCGGGCCGGCGATGAATACCCGGCCTGGGTGCGCGACTATTTTCTTCCTTTGCCCACCACGTTACCCCAGCGCGTGCGTGACCTGGCGCAAGACATCACGGCGTCTTACGACAACCCCTACGATAAAGCGGTGGCCCTGGAACGATGGTTGCGTGAGCACATCACTTACGATGACCAGATCAACCCCCCCCCGACCGACCGGGATGTGGTGGATTATCTTTTATTTGAAAGCCGGCGCGGCTATTGCGACTATTACGCCTCGGCCATGGCCGTCATGGCGCGCGCGGTTGGTTTGCCGGCGCGGGTGGTGGTGGGCTATGCCCAGGGCACACTGGATACGGCTCAGGGCGTGTACCGCGTTTCGGAAAAGGATGGCCATAGTTGGGTGGAAATCTATTTTCCCCGTTATGGCTGGATCGAGTTCGAGCCCACGGTCACTCAACAACCGATTGTGCGCCCGCCCCCACCACCTTCGCCGACCCCCGGCGCGCCTTCCGGCACGCCGGCCGCGCCGGGGGGGGCGGCCCCCCCACGCCGCGAGCGCGATCTGCCAGACATCGAAGAGGAATCGGTCCCGGAATCGGCCGGCCGTCTCTCGCCGCGCCGCATCTCGCCCTGGCTGATAGCCGGCCTGGTAGGTTGGGGATTTGTGCTTTTGGGGATGGCCCTGTTTCTGCTCAGAGCCGGTTTCGATAGCTGGAGTCTCAATCCGACCGAGGTGATGTTGTTAGCCGTTTCTGCCCCTCGTGCCGACAAGATGCCGCTGCACCATCTGAACCCGGTCCAGCGCGCCTATGCCCGTCTGATGCGTCTGGCCGGCTGGCTCAGGGTGAACCTGAGCGTCCACCACACGCCGCACGAACGCGGCCACCTGATCGGCGCAATGGTCCCAGAAGGTCGTCCGTACATCTCGCTCATTGTAGAGAATTATGTGCGCGAGCAATACGGTCGGACTACGGTCAGCGGCGCAGAGAGCCGCCGGGCGTGGGAAGCGGTTCGTCTCCCGATATGGCAGGCCGGCCTGCGTCAACGCCGTGAGGAGGTGTGGGCAAGCCTGTTAAAGACCTTTAGGGTCTTCAAGACCCTAAAGGTCTGAGACCCTAAAGATGCTCTGGCGGAGAGGGTGGGATTTGAACCCACGGAGCATTGCTGCTCACACGATTTCGAGTCGTGCGCACTAGACCGGACTATGCGACCTCTCCCATCAAACATTATCGAGAATAGCGTTTTTCACCGCTATTATACCTTCAATGGCGCATTTGGCAAGGGCAGGAGCAACCGGACCTTGCAGGAATTCCATAGCGCGACTCGTAGCCGTAGTCTGATTTCACCATTCCCAGGTTCCAAGCCTGGATTTCGCCGTTCGAGCGTCTCGGGGCAAACTTTTTCACGATCAGCGTGCCTTATATAGCTTTTAAGAAAAAAATTTATAATTCAAGCTGACGTGGCTAATCCCAGCGTTGCACAATATTTGCCCATTAGCCCCTTGATGGCCTTGGGGAGTTTGGCAAAGTAGCGCAACTTGCTATCCACCTTTTCAGTCAGGGCTTCAAAGGTCGGGAAATACCGCAGGTGCGTCGTGTGTTTCTTCATGTTGCGCCACAAGTATTCAATGGGGTTAAAGTCAGGAGAATAGCGCGGCAATTGATACACGGTGAGGCGATCCGCGTGAGCCGCGAAAAATGATTGCATAGCCGCGCTGGTATGATACTTGGCCCCGTCTTGGATCACAATCAAATGCTGCCTGGTTTTCGCCAAGACCTTTTTGATAAACACTTGATACTGCGCCGAGGTCAATGGGCCCGTTTGGGTCATATAATACAACGCGCCCGAAAAGAATTCGATGAATCCCCACACCTTGTAGGCGCGGCGTTTGCCGCTGGTCTTGACGGTGGGCTGATGTCCCTTACGGGCCCAGGTATAACTCAAGGTGCCCCATTGGGCAAAACTGGCTTCATCGCCAAACAAAATCAAGGCTCGCTTTTCCTTGGCCAAGCGCAAGATCTCAGGCCATGTTTTCTCGTTCCACTTGCGTTGCTCCGCGCTGACCTCCTCCAAATGGTCCGACACAAAGCGGGCTTTTTGCCACGAGTAGCCCAAGTTCTTCAACAACTCGGCAATGTACTGGACGCTGTATTCAACTTTGAACGTGCGCCAGATCAAATCCTGAATCAAAGCGGCGGTCCAGCCGCCCACATCGTACCCGGCTGCCTCAGGCCCAGCATCAATGAGGCGCATCAACTCCTTTTTCTGGGTCTTGGTCAGTTTGGCCGCTCGCCCCGGGGGCGGCTGATAAGCCAAACTGTCTATTCCCTTCAAGACGAACGCGCGCACGTAACCGTACACGCACGCTTCACTCAACTGCAAGCGTTCGGCCACATTGGCCACGTCTTGCCCGCTCATGACTTCAAGCACCGCCTGAACTCGCTTGATCAATCGCACCGACCCCAGCGCGTACGCTTGGTGCAACCGCTCCAACAACTTAGTCTTTTTGCTTCAAGCTGATGCGCATGGACATCCTTTCCCTCCCTCTCGTCTTGATTGGCGATTGAGCAAGACGCAACGCTGTGAACATTCAAGCGAGCAAAACGTTAAAAGCGCGTAAAGGAATTATATACCAAAATTCGGCCCGGTTCATTTTCAGTCACAAGAGGCCAAAGACGGCTTTACATTTTTTATACTCAGTGAAGCATAGATGTTTCAAAACGACTGTGGAAACGGCATTTTAGGGCTGAGACTGAGCATTTTTATGTTGTTATCGGCCCAAAGTATACACCACGCCACCCGAATTTGTAAAGGAGTTTTTCAGGCTTGGTGAACTGTGCCCAAAATTCCAAATCTTTTTCTGAAGGTCTATAGCCTGGATGGAACAGATCATCGAACTGGCCCTGAGGGTCATTCAAGCGGTCGAAGGCATAGCGGCCCTGATTCGCACCAATATTGTCCAACCGTTTCTGGGCGATAGCTCGTATCGATCAGGGTTCACCTGGGGCGCCGTCACCACGCTCGTGTTCGGACTCTGGCTTCTCCAGATGCGGCGTTGGTGGAAAGATGTGCTGCGTTATTTCCGGCCGGTGGATGGTGAACCCAGGCCGTTCCGGGTGTACCTGGGCTGTGTGGCCGCGCTGATTCAAATGTTCCTCACCCTCCTGTTGGTGACCATACTCTTGATAGCCGTCTTTCGGGGTCTGTGATGAGCGAACTGGAGGTGAATTTTGAGCCGATGGGGCGGCGCGTTGTGTGCGCGCCGGGCGACACGGTGCTCGAGGCAGCGCAACGCGCCGGTCTGATGCTGACGGCGGTGTGCGGTGGAAAAGGCTCATGCGCCCGCTGTTCAATCCAGGTCATTGATGGGCAGGTGTCCGAGCCGACCGGGATTGAAAAAGACAGACTGACACCAGAAGATAGGGCGCGCGGCCTTCGACTGGCCTGCCAGACTGTTCTCCAGGGGCCGGCCCGGGTTCACGTTCCACTCGAATCGCTTGCGGCCACGCAACGCCTCCAAATCGAGAGCGAATGGCTCACCCTCGCGCCGGCCCCGGTCGTTCGGGCTTACGAGGTGCATCTTCCCCCCCCCAGGCTGGACGATTGGCGCGCCGATGCAACCCGGTTACAAGATGCCCTCCTCCCCCACCTCGACCGCGCGCCGGTTTACGACACGGCCCTGCTAGGGCAGTTATCAGACAACTTGCGGGCCTGGAACTGGCAGGCGCGCATCATCGTCCGGCAAGCCGCCGAACCAGAGGTGATAACTGCACAACCCATCGGTCATCGTCTGTTGGGGTTAGCGGTGGATATTGGCACTACCAAACTGGCCGCGTATTTGCTCGACCTGGAGAGCGGTCAGACGCTCGGCGCGGCCGGCCGGCTGAATCCCCAGATCGTTTACGGTGAAGATGTCATGGCGCGCATCACCTACGCGCTCCGTCATCCTGACGGATTGCCGACGCTCCAGGCCACTGTGGTGAGCGCCATCAACGAGCTGACCGCTTCTCTATGCGCTCAGGCGAATGTACCGCTCACAGACCTTGTTGACGCGGTGGTGGTGGGCAATACGGCCATGCATCACCTGTTCGCCGGCTTGCCGGTGAGCCAGTTAGGCGTGGCGCCGTATGTGCCGGCCGTGGCCGGGCCACTTGACCTCAAGGCACGCGAGGTAGGCTTGCAACTTGCGCCCGGCGCGTATGTCCATTTGTTGCCCAATATCGCCGGCTTTGTCGGCGCCGACCATGTTGCGATGCTGCTGGCGTCTGGCTTGGGGGAAGAAACGTCAACCGCATCCTGCGTTTTGGGGCTCGACATCGGCACTAACACCGAGATTTGCCTGCGAGCGCGCGACCGGCTATGGGCTTGCTCGGCGGCTTCGGGCCCGGCGTTTGAAGGGGCGCATATCGAACACGGGATGCGCGCCGCGCCCGGCGCCATCGAACAGGTAGCGCTGAACGGCGACCACCAGCTCTATCTCAAGACGGTGGCGGATGCCCCGCCGGTCGGCTTGTGCGGTTCGGGGATTGTGGACCTCATCGCGCAACTGTTGCGGGCCGGGGTACTGGAGGCGCGGGGAGCGTTCCGCCCTCATCCCCGCGTGCGTGATGACCGTTTTGTGATTGTGACGGGCGAGCACGAGGTGACGCTTTCCCGCGCCGACATCGCCGAGATTCAACTGGCCAAGGCCGCGATTCGGGCGGCGATTACTCTTTTACTCCGACAGGCCGGGCTGGATGAGGCCGGGATCGAGCAGGTCATCCTGGCCGGAGCCTTTGGCACATACCTGGATGTGCAAAGCGGCATAGACATCGGCCTGTTGCCTCCGTTGGACCGGTCGCGCTTCAAGCAAATCGGTAATGCCGCCGGCGCCGGGGCGCGGTTGGCGCTGCTTTCGGCGCACGAACGCCAGCGAGCGGTCACCATCGCCCGGCGCGTGGAATACATCGAATTGACCACCACGCCAGGATTCCAAGCCGAGTTCGCACGGGCGTTGAGATTCAGGGAAGCCAGTGTAACTACCTACCCTCACCCTGCCCTCTCCCAAAGGAAGAGGGAAATGGAAAGAAAAACGGATTTTATCGCCGAAAACGACAAACTTCCTGGCTCTTCTCCCCTCTCCCACCGGGAGAGGGGCTGAGGGTGAGGGCAGGGTAGGCACTAGCCCGGCCAGACCAGGATTCCCGACAGACCACAATCCACGTCTGAACTTGAGCAAGTATCTTAAATGCGGTAGAATAGTCCATGTGCGAAAAACCAAGCTGACCAGACCATACGCCAGGCGAGCGGCGGATGGTGGTCCGCTTTGAACAGCGTATGTCCGTTGCGGCACGGGGACGGCGATGAAAAACGGAGGAGAGTATGCATGTCATAGATGGCACACGCTTAGGCGCAGTCAAAGGCAAGCCCAAGATGGCCGAGGGGGTCCAAACCCTGGTGCGGCTCTGGCAACCGCTTCTGGATAATCGTTTCGCGCTCATTCACACCCTGACGATGCCGGGCCGTCGGGAACAAGTAGATGCATTGCTCATGGGGCCTCACGGCGCCCTGGTCTTGAAGGTAGATGCCAGCGCCGGTCGTTATCGTTGCCTGGGCGATAACTGGTACGTGTGGGACAAAAAACTCAACGATCTGGTGCCGGCCGAAGAGAATCCTATCCGGCCTCTCAAGCAGGGACAACGGATGGTAGAAGCCGCTCTGACCGCGCAGGGGATGGGGACCACGGTGCCGGTAGATGGCGCGGTGGTCTTTGTCAATCCCAAATTACAACTGGAACACATGGAACCGGCCGTGCGATTGATTGATTTCAATGGCTTAAAAGATTTTGCCGCACAACTGGCCGCAACCCCTATTTACGTTGAGAAACACGGCATCGAAAAAGCCCTGGCCGTTTTTGGGGCGCAGGTGACGATTGCTCCCACGACACGCCTGGCGGTGCAAGCTCCTTCTTCAGCTCCCAAGACACCTGCACGTGTCAGCCGGGGGCCATTCGGATTGAAACGCTGGCAATTTATCGTGTTGGTTGCAATGGTCGTCGCCTATGTGCTTCTGGCGATTCTGGCGGTGTATCTCATCGCCTCTACAATGGGGTAGAAATTTTCTGACGTCAGGAGGAGACCGCCATAAAAAACCTGGAGGCATTTCATGATTATTTTCGTGACTGGTGGCGCCGGTTACATCGGCAGCGTCACGGCCGCTGAATTGCTCAAGGCCGGGCACAGGGTGATTGTCTATGATAGCTTGATTCACGGTTACCGCGCGGCGGTGCCGAAAGAGGCGGCGTTTGTGCCGGGCGACATTCTCGACCGCGCCGCGCTGGACAGCGCGCTCGAACAGCACCGCCCCGAAGCGGTGGTGCATTTTGCGGCGTTCATCGAACCGGGCGAATCCATGCGCGACCCCGGCAAGTTCTTTCACAACAACGTGGTCGGCTCGTTCACGCTGATCGAAGCGGCCCTGGCGCACGGCGTCAAACGATTCGTCTTTTCCTCGACGGCGGCGGTGTACGCCGGCAGCAATGACCTGCTGCGCGAAGATTCCACCATCGCGCCGGCCAACTGCTACGGCGAGACCAAGTTGATGATCGAGCGCATGCTCAAATGGTACAGCGCCATTCACGGCCTGAGTTACGCCGCGCTGCGCTATTTCAACGCCGCCGGCGCCGCCGACGGGCGCGGCGAGGCGCACCGGCCCGAAACTCACCTCATCCCGAATGTGCTGCAAGTGCCTTTGGGCCAACGCGACTCGGTGACCATCTTTGGCGACGATTATCCCACGCCGGATGGCACCTGCATCCGCGATTACATTCACATTGCGGACCTGGCGCGGGCGCACGTGCTGGCGCTCGATGCGCTCGACCGGCCCGGCCGCGCGTTGACGTTCAATCTGGGCAACGGCGCCGGTTATTCCAACCAGCAGGTTGTTCAAGTGGCGCGGCAGGTGACCGGTCATCCGATTCCGGCGGTATTCGGTCCGCGCCGGCCGGGCGATGCGCCGCGCCTGGTCGCTTCGTCCGAAGCCATCCGGCGCGAGCTGGGCTGGCAGCCGCGCTATCCCGACCTCAAAGACATCATCGCCAGCGCGTGGGCGTGGCACCAGGCGCACCCCAATGGGTATGAGACAGACCTTTAGGGTCTGCCAGACCCTGAAGGTCTTGTGCCGTGCACCTCGTCATCAACGGCTGGTTCTGGGATCAACCGCATACCGGCAGCGGGCAATATCTCCATCGGCTCATCGAGCATCTGCCGCTGGTAGCGCCCGACCTGCGGCTCACGCTTGCCGTTGCACGTTCCGCGTTCCACGTTCCACGTCCCACTTTCCACTTTCCACTTTCCACTTTCCACTTTCAACTTTCAACCTTCAACATTCCACCTTCCAACCTGGGCAAAGTGTGGTTCGAGCAGGTCATCTTTCCACGCGCCTGCCGTGCGCTTGGCGCGGATGTGGCGCTGGTCCCATATTGGGGCAGTCCACTGGCTCCCAGTGTGCCCACCGTCGTCAGCATCCTCGACCTGATCCCGTTGTTGTTGCCCGAGTATCGCGGCGGACCCTGGGTGCGTTTGTATACCAGTCTGGTGGCGGCGTCCGCGCTCAAGGCCGCGTGTGTTCTCACCATTTCGGAATCTTCGCGGCGCGATATTATCCGCCATTTGCACATTCCGCCCGACCGCGTCCACGTGACCTATCTGGCGGCTGATGAGCGATTCACGCCGCAGGCGCATCCCGCCGCCGATGCCGCGTTGCGTCAACATCATCCCGCTTTGCCGCCCGAGTATGTGTTGTACCTGGGCGGTTTCGATGCGCGCAAAAATATCGAGACGTTGCTTCGGATGTGCCACTGGCTGCGCAAGGCGTTTGGGCAGCAATTTCCACTGGTGATGGCCGGGGCATTGCCGCCGCGTCACGACCGTTTCTTCCGCGACCCGCGCGTGATTGCGCGTCAGCTTGGGGTTGAAGAGATGATTGGCTGCATCGGCGCGGTGGACGAAGAGGACAAGCCGGCCCTGTATCGCAACGCGGCGGCTTTTGTGTTTCCCAGCCGCTATGAGGGTTTTGGTTTGCCGGTGTTGGAGGCGCTGGCGTGCGGCGTGCCGGTCGTCGGCTCCAATGCCGCCGCGCTTCCCGAAGTTGTGGGCGACGCCGGCCTCCTGGTCGAACCCGATGATGCCGAGCGGATGGCGGGCGGATTGATTGCAGTGTTGAACGATGAGACCCTGCGGCGCGAACTGACAGAGCGCGCCGTCAAACAAGCCGCGCGGTTTAGCTGGCAACGCTGCGCCCAACAGACGATTCACCTTTTGCGTTCCACGTTGCACGTTCCACCTTCCAATTGACACATCCCTGAAAGCGAGTATACTTTTCACGCACAAACTGACTTGGCGAACATGTTATGAAAGCATCCCCCCGTTCCACTCGAAAACTGGGACCGTATGAGGTTCTGGAAAAAATTGCCCAGGGCGGCATGGGCGAAGTCTACAAGGGCTTTCAACCGGCGCTCGAGCGCTATGTGGCGATCAAGCTCCTGAGCCGCTCGCTTCAGGTGGACCCGTCGCTGACGCAACGTTTTCAGCGCGAGGCCAAAGCGGCGGCGGCGCTGCGGCACCCCAACATTGTGCAGGTCATTGATTTCGGCGAGCAAGACGATGCGTATTACATGGTGATGGAGTATGTGGAGGGGACGAATCTGCGCACCGAAATGGACCGCCGCCGCAAGGCGCGCCAGCCGTTTACGCCCGACGAGATTTTACATTTGTTGGGGCAGGTGGCGGACGCGCTGGACTATGCTCATCAGCACGGCGTCATTCATCGTGATGTCAAACCGGCCAATATCCTCCTCACGCCCGATGGGCAGGCTATCTTGAGCGATTTCGGCCTGGCGATGCTGCGCGACCGCGCCAGCCAGGCCACGCTGGGACATTCCTTTGGCACGCCCGAATACATTGCGCCCGAACAGGCCATAGATTCTCGCGCGGCCGTTCCGCAATCGGATATCTATTCGCTGGGCGGCATCCTCTACGAGATGGTCACCGGCGAACTGCCCTTTGAAGCCGAATCTTCGATCAGCCTGGCTCTCAAGCATATCAGCGAAGACCCCACGCCGCCGAGCACGTATGTTCCCGACCTTGCGCCGGCGGTCGAAGCAGTCATTTTGCGGGCGTTAGCCAAAGAACCCAACGACCGCTTTCCTACGGCGCGCGCGCTGATAGAGGCTTTGCGCGAGGCGTGGTTGGGCCAGGCAGCGCAGCCGCCTCGCCGGCCGGTCAGCCCGCCCCTTTCACCGCCGCCAGTGGTCAGTCCACCTGCTTCACCGCCGCCGGCTGCCCGGCCCGCCCCAAAGCGAACGGGACGCTTTGTCATCGGCGCGTTGGTGATTTTGATCGCCGTCCTGGCCGTTGGTTTGTTCTATGGCGTGAATCGCGGCTATTTGCCGCTTGCGGCCGCGCTGGCCACTCGAACCAGCACGCCAACTCTGATGCCCACTCGAACGCCCGCTCCACCCACAGCGACCCAATCGCCTTTGCCATCGGCCACTTTGACCAGCCTCCCGCCCACCGCAACGCCAACGCCGCTTGCTCTGCTCCCGCCGACGGTTGCCTTTTCGCCGACGCCGACGAACACGCCCACGCCTGCGCCGACAAACACGCCCACACAACTGCCATCGCCAACGCCCACGCCAACGCTTGCCGCCGGCCAGATTTTCACTCGAACCGTTGATGGGATGATTATGCGGTTCGTGCCGGCCGGTCCGTTTTTGATGGGAACGACTGATGACCCCGACGCGGCCGCCCATGAAAAGCCGCAGCACACGGTCAGGCTCAGCGCGTTTTGGATAGACCAGACCGAAGTGACCAACGCGCAATACCGCCGCTGCGTCGAAGCCGGTGGATGCACGCCGCCGACCGTTCGCAAGTTTTACGATGCCCCGGCGTATGCCGATCACCCCGTTGTTTATGTCAAATGGGTGCAGGCGAACAGTTATTGTCAATGGCTGGCGCAACAGACAAATTGGGATGTTCATTTGCCGTCTGAGGCGCAATGGGAAAAAGCCGCCTCGTGGGACCCGCTGACCGAAGTCAAGCGGCGTTATCCGTGGGGCGATCAAGACCCCACTTCGGCCTTGCTCAATTACGAAGGCTCGTGGTTGAATCGCACGGTGGCGGTGGGCAGTTATCCGCAAGGCGCGAGCGCGTATGGCGCGCTGGATATGGCGGGCAATGTGTGGGAATGGGTCGCCGACTGGTACGACAAGGATTATTACAAGACGCCCAATTTGCCGGATGACCCATCTGGCCCCGACAAAGGCAAACAGCGCGTGATGCGCGGCGGCTCGTTTGAATTTGGCGCGCGCGAGGCGCGCACGACGCACCGCGACGTGGGCGACCCCGAAAAAGCCAATGGCCCCGGTCTGGGCTTTCGCTGCGCCGTCAGCGGCGAGCAATTGCCGTAAGGTGAACGCCATGAAGAGCCATCGTGAAACGCCGGCTATTCCACAACCTGATGCGCAGTGGGAACAATCGCGCCAGACGACGCTGGCCGCGCTGGCGCAAATTGACACGAACACGCTGCGTCAGCTTTCTCAGCTCACGCTGCCGGAAATCCAGGCGATTCAAGAGGAAATCGCGCAGGTTTTTCCGGCGGGCAATTTGCCCGCTTTTGTGTTGAGCGGCCTGCTCCAGCTCAAGGGCCGCATCGTCACCGCCGCTCAGGTGAGCCAGGACCTCAACGCGCTGCTGCGCGGCATCAGCCTGATCCCGCAAGGATTGTTCGGCGTGTTTGTGGCGGGGCCCGCAGCCGTTTTGTACGCTTATCAGAAATTGCTCCAGCTGGCCGGCAAAGACCCCTCGACGGCGTTCCCCCACGGCCTCTGGCAATTTTATCTTCAATTTGGTCTGCGCGAGGATACGGCGCGTCACGCCAACGAAACGGTTGGCTTTCAACGCGCTGTCCCGCCAACCGTTCCACAGGCGACGCAGGCGGCCGCGTGGGTGTGCGCCGCGCTGGAATTGATGTATCGGTACGATGACCTGCTGGCTGCCGATTGGCAGGAACGGGTGATGTTGCGCCTGTTGATGGAAGCGGCCGGCGAGGCGGGGCGGGCGGAGCAGCCGCCGTGGATGACGCTCATCAAAGATTGGGAACGTGTGCGTCCCTACCATCGCCCGACGGATGGCGCAGATTATTTCGTTCAGCGCGCAGCGATATTTCAAAACTTTGTTCAGGAGCGATGGGGGCAATTGCCGTCCGCCGCTCAACAGCAGGTGAACGAGCGTTACCGCGCGCGGGTGGAAGAGCTGGCCGCTTATCAGGAACAAATGACCCTGCTGGCCGCGCTCAAGCCCGACCGTTTTCAGGAACACAAAGAGCCGCTTCCCTTTTGGCGGGCAGCGATCGCTTTTGTCTGGCAGAGCCATGTGTACGTGCTGTCGGCGTGCCAGCGCGACGAACACGGCAGCCCGTTGTGCTTTCCCAGCCTGCCTTCGCCCGGCGCGCCTTTTCCTTTGTATCACTCGCCGGATGGAACGTTGTGCGACGCCCAGCATCAACCGGTTAACGTGGACCGCAGCGGGCGAGTCTTTGACCAGAACAGTGGACAGTTGTTGGGGCGTTTGCGCCCGTACTCGCCCGACTCGATTCAAAACTGGCTGGCGACGATTTTCGCCGCGCCGCTGGTTGCGCCGCAGGCGACGCCGCTCGATGTGATATTGGTCGAAAGCCCGCGCTCGCTCCAATCACAATTGCGCGACAGGTTGCCCGAAGCGGCGCAGGTGGAACTGGCGGCCTTGCGTCGCGCGCCGATTATCATCAACTGGGATGGCGCGCCGCATGACCTGCCACTGGCTTATATCCGCCGTGGTCGGCGCGGCGTTCGGGTCGAACGCGGCCACGACGACGAGCGGCTCGAACGCGTGCTGCCCGTCCTCGACGAGCTGCGCGGTCAGTTCCCGCT
>FWPV01012775.1_pt1 | contig 12855 bp, 11 predicted proteins | sample 2228371 | NCBI WGS metagenome assembly FWPV01 (sample SAMEA103939776, study PRJEB20133) | metagenome | reverse complement strand
CATAAATTAAACCCAAAAAACTCATTAGCGTTTTTTCCCGATAGCCGGATACAGCCCGCATGCCAACGCACTTGTCAATCGAATTTTTCAAATCCTATTGACAAATCCGGGTTAAATTATTGTATTTATGGTACTTGGATTATTATGTTTCAGAAGGCTGTTATGTCTTTTTCTCATAAAATTTCGTACTTTTGTAAATTAACTGTTAATCTGTTTCTTTATGTGTGATACCTGTGGCTGTGGGGCAACTGATGCAAACTTCTCATTGCTGAGGCCTGAAAATAACATGACAGAAAAGGATAAAGAGCTTTCGGGCTATGATCATTCTCATAATCATAAGGATACATTCAGCCATGTCGGATATCACCATACCCACGATCACCAGCATGATCATCAGCATAATGAAGAGCACGGACACGACCATCTTCATCATAATCAGGGTGTTAAAACCATATCATTGGAAACCGAGATACTGCAAAAAAATAATCTGCTCGCCCAGCGTAACAGGGGCTTTTTTGAAGCCAGAGGCATTATGGCTATCAATATGGTAAGCTCTCCCGGATCAGGAAAGACCACCATACTCGAGAAAACAATTGCCGCACTCAAAGATAAATATCCGGTAAGTATCATCGAAGGCGACCAGCAGACAATAATTGATGCGCAGCGCATACAATCTTCAGGCGCTCCTGTAGTGCAGATCAACACCGGCAGCGGCTGTCATCTCGATGCAGGCATGGTTAATAAAGCGGTAAAAGATCTTAATCCTGCACAAAAATCTTTACTAATTATTGAAAATGTCGGAAATCTGGTATGCCCCGCGCTGTTCGACCTGGGAGAAAACTTCAGGGTACTTATTGTCAGCGTTACCGAAGGTGAAGACAAACCGCTTAAATACCCGCAAATGTTTATGAGTTCGCATCTTTGCCTTATTAACAAAACCGATTTACTGCCTTATATAAACTTTTCAGTTGACAGGCTTAAGGAATATATTAACCGTGTCAATCATCATCTCGGATGTATTGAATTATCAGCACTCACAGGAGAGGGTTTTGATAAGTGGATAAGCTGGATAGAAGAAAGAATGGCCCTGTAAATTAAGCCTATCCATAGTATATACCTGAAGGCAGCAGTATATCAGGCATAATGAATCTGCCGGTTAGTCGTACACAATGTTTCAGAGCTTACCTATCCTCCCATCCATTGCTTAAACTTAGATGCTTTATCCCTGCTTATAATCACTGCCTCACAGGCAGGCGGCTGAAGTGTCACTTTAAGCCGCCCGTTAAAATAGGCATGAATCTTCGCAACGGCGTTAATTCCTGCAAGATATTTACGGTTTAATCTGAAAAACATGGCAGGGTCCAATTGTCTTTCAAGTTTATCAAGCGAGCTGTCAACCGGATACGTTGAATTCTCATGAGTAATAATGTCAACCAAGCCTTCATCGGCAACAAAATAGGCAATTTCCTCACTGCTGATATACTTATACTGGTCGCCTATTTTAACAAGGAATCGGTTTTTATAACATATTCCCGGCTGATTTATTAATAAATTCATTTTTGCCCATGAAAAGTTTTGCTGCTGTTTTCTGAATTTATCAATAGCATTTTCAAGCTCTTTAAAATCATAGGGCTTTACAAGATAATCAATACTGTTTACTTTAAATGCTTTAATGGCATATTCATCGTATGCAGTTGTGAATATCACGGGGACCTCAATATGCACTTTTTCGAATAATTCAAATGATACGCCATCTGATAGCCTTATATCCATAAAAATCAAATCAGGCGGCTGGTTTTTCATAAACCATTCAATACCCGAGTGCACCGAATCAATAACCGCAAGCACTTCAATAGAAAAATTATAACGCTTCAGTAATGTTATCAGTCGGTCAGCCGTAAGTTTTTCATCTTCAAATATTAATACTTTCATAGATTTCCTTGCTTAATTTGGGCAACCTTACTCTGAAAATTTCATTTTCGGTACTAATCTCCATTTTATACGCATTGATCAACTCGTAGCACTTCATAATGTTTTTCAATCCTAACCTTGGTGTATCCTCAATGTTACGCCTTGGCTTTATTTCATTTTCAATTACTATAGCATTACCGCATTCATAAACGGTTATTTTTAAAGGCTCACTATCCGAACAACGGTTGTGTTTGATAGCATTTTCGGCAAGCATTTGAAGCGCGCAGGGGAAAATATATGTAGTATCCATGGTTTTTTCTTCAATGCTGACATCCAATAAAATTTGATTACTGAAGCGTGTATGAATCAGAAAAAAATACGACTCAAGGTTTTCGACTTCATCCCTGAGCAGCACTAATAATTCATCTTTTTTCCCCAGAATATAACGATAAAGCTTTGAAAGCCGGTTAATATATTCAACCGCCAGATCCTGATTCTGATATACCAGCGTGGTTAATGTACTCAGACTGTTGAACAGGAAGTGCGGGTCGATCTGATTTTTTAAAGCCTCAAGTTTAGCCTGAAAATTTTCTTTCTGCAACTGAGTTGCCAGATAGTAATCTTTTTTCCACTGACTGAACAGGTAAAACTGCCCGTTAAACAATATTACCGACAGATAACCAAAATACATGCCCACAAAAGCATCTAAATCAATAAAGCGATATTTTATTCCATCATAATGGTGAAAGCCGAAAATCAACAAATCAAACAAATAATATGTAAGCGAAAACAAAAACACAACAACCCAGCCGTAAATACTTAAAACTATCGTCAGGTAAACAAACTGCTTAGTAAGATCGGGCTGGTTTGAAAATGCTCTGACGGTTTTCCGGCGGATTATATCGCCAATTTCCCATATCAGCAAAGCAAACAAAGAAAAATAGACAAGAAACAATATACCTCTCAAATCAAACAGGAAAATTTTTCCTTCAAAAGTCTTATCAAATAACTTGATCAGAAAGTGCAGGAAAATAACAATGAGAATTCTCAGAGGATACTTAAATATAAAATTCCGTTTCATTTAATTAATTCCATGTAAAGTTACAATAATCCGTAATTCATTTTTCTAAAATTCAATTTTATAGCTTATGTTAGGTATGATAAGCAGGTCTTTTATTTCTTCAATTTTATGTGTTTCCTGGTTGTAATCATACTCCTGAAAATCAGCATGCGCAAGGGCGTTAATTATATGAAATGACCACACAGACGAATATTTGGGTTTGTTTTTGCGGTAATTCACTGAAAAGCATAAAACCGGTGCATCCTTTAGCTTTTGAGAATAACTTCTGTATGTATCTTCAATAATTTTTCCCTGTGCCAGTGTTTTGGCCATATCGAGGGGTATAATACGCTCACCGCCCATATAACTGAAGCGCATATTTATGTTAAACAGGTTCTTTTTGTTCACACCTGTATTCCACTCCTTTCCAAGCAGAATATTGAACACATAGTTTCTGTTAAATTTTGTATTTCGCTCCACTCCGTCACCTCCGGTATATTTTGATTCAAAAAGTGAAGCGGTAAAAAGGCCATAGTAACCCTTATTAAGATATCTTTCCACAGTAATATCCAGCCCGTAATTTTTCCCTTTACCTTTATTGACCAGCGAATCATTGAAATTCCAGATTTCATTTATATTAATGGTTGACACAGGGCTTCCGGGGACAACCGGAATATTATATAAATGTTGATAATAGACTTCGGTTTTAAAGTGCATATTTTCATTTATCTGATAGTTATAGCCCATTACAATATGATGTGATTTATTAAAATCAAGGTTTTTATTTGGCCATATTTTCCCCTCTGAAGTTGTCTTTTCAACCATATAGAGTTGCAACACTTCCATCTGGGCATGCAAACCGTATGCTAATGTTAATGTATGCAACGGCATGAACCTCCATTTAATTCCCAGCCGGGGTTCGATTGTATAATTATTATTCAGGGTAAGCCATTGAGCATGAATGCCTGCATTGATATGCAGATTTCTGGCAATATTTAGTTTTGATTGTGAATAGAGTTGTATTAGCCATGTACCGTCCTTTTCATTAACATAAGTTATCAATGGTTCGCCGTATTCATCAGCATTTCTGATTTGCATATCATACATCAGCCTGTTTATTATGAAACCGGTTTTGCTGGTAAGCATAGCACTGAATTTGTGATTAACAAAACCGGTAAAGGTATATTTCCAGCGATAATCGGATATAGCATTTTTTGGCAATAGAACCATTGCACTGTCAAGCTTTTTCTGTTGCCAGTCGATGCTGTTTCCGGTAATTGCGAGGGTTGACTGAATAAAAGTTTTACTGTTAAGCGTTTTCTTATAACTGATACCTGTGGCACTCATTGTCATTGTAGTTTTATATTCCTTTCGGGCATTGTACTCATCCCATTCAAGGGTATCTTTAACAGCAAGCTTCCCCTGGTAATCATGAGCGCCTATTCCCCAGAATGAAAAAATACCTGCTTTGGTAACAAAATTAAGTTTAAAAGAAAGATCCTGGTATGTGAGCTTACCCATTTCTTTAGGAAGAATAGGCGACAGAAGGCCGAGAGTTGAATACCTGTAATTAAAGAGGTAGGTTGACTTCCTTCCTTTAATGAAAGGTCCTTCCGAAGCAAAATCAATGCCATTAAGTCCGGCCTGAAATACATATTCGCGCTTGTCAGTGTTTCCTGAGCGCATATAAATATCAAATACTCCTGACATGGCATTGCCGTATTCTGCCGGAAAAGCGCCGGTAAAAAAATCAGACGTTGCCATTGTCTGGCTGCTTAAGGCAGTTACTGCGCCTCCGCCCAGTGAAATATAATCACCAAAATGGTTGGGGTTAGGTATCTGCACTCCTTCCATGCGCCATAATAATCCCTTAGGTGAATTGCCCCTGATAATAATACTGTTGTTGCCCACTTTGTAAGTAACTCCGGCATACGACGAAACAAGCCTTGCGGGATCGTCCATCCCGCCCGCATAACGATTGGCTTCTTCAATATTGACCTGTCTGGCACTCACAGAGGCCATGGGGTTCATAGACTCATTCTTGTTAGAGAATGATTTTATAACAACCTGTTCTATCTCCTGTGCCGATTCATGCAGTCCGATATTAAGCACCGTCTCCTTCCCGCTCGAGATAACCACCTCTTTTATTACAAATGTTTCATAGCCAATAAAGCTGAACTGAATATTATAACGCCCCAACGGCACACCTTCAATTTTAAAACGACCTTCAGCATCAGTAGTTGCTCCTTTCAGAATTACTGAGTCAATAACAGCTACCGTGGCTCCAAGCAACGGATAGTTCGTCTCTGCATCGAATACACTGCCTTTGATGGTTTGCGAAAGCGGTTGTGCACAAACCGTAAGTATTAATAATTGCAGTGCAACAAAAAATAAAATTGTCCGTCTTTTCATGTGAATGAGTATATTAAATTAATGAACAATATAAAAATCAAACCGTTGCATGTATTACGGCGGTATAAACAAGCAATCCGAAATAATCAACAGGGGCCGTAATATTGATTATATGAGGGTAAACCCGGCTGATAATTGATTTGAACCTGTAAAATACTGAAATACAAATTCATATCGATTAAGCATTATTGATGTACAATTTGGATTTAAGGCAAAAAAAAATCTGACAGTGCAAAAAATCAATAAAAAACCTGTGAAGAGCATAATAAATGTATTGAGGATGCATAAACGGATAATCAAGTGTCATTCAAAGGCTGATGTCCATAACCGGACAATCTGTGTACTGAATCGATACAACACAAAAAATATTTGGTTGAAAATGAATTCATTACAAGGTCTTTTAACTAATTGATAATCAAATAATAATTAATAATGGCATAATAATTGTTAAAATTTTCACAATCAAATTATTTCTTTATTTATGATTACATTAAAAAATGTTCACAAGTCTTATGTAACCGGCAGCAATTCCCTGCATGTATTGAAAGGTATCAGCCTGCATATTGAAAAAGGAGAAATGGTATCGATTATGGGAGCTTCGGGTTCGGGAAAATCTACCCTGCTTAATGTTATCGGCATATTGGATAATTATGATACCGGTGAATATTACCTTGACGGAATGTTAATAAAAGATATGAATGAAACCCGTGCTGCATATCTGCGTAACCGGATGATCGGATTTGTATTTCAGAGTTTTAATCTGATTGCATTCAAGAATGCAATGGAAAATATTGCATTGCCTTTATATTACAAGGGTGTCAGCCGCAAGAAACGCAACAGAATAGCAATGCAATATCTTGAAAGAATGGGATTAGCCGAGTGGGCAAATCACCTGCCCAGTGAACTTTCGGGCGGGCAGAAGCAGAGGATTGCGATAGCCCGTGCATTAATAGCCGAACCAAAAATTATACTTGCTGATGAACCCACAGGAGCACTCGATTCAGTTACTTCCATGGAGGTTATGGATTTGTTTCAGGAAATTAATGACAGCGGTATTACTGTAATTATTGTAACACATGAACACGATATTGCCGCACGCACACAACGTTCAATTAAGCTCAAAGATGGGATTATTGAAGATATCGTAACCAACCCGGCTAATTTAAAAGCTGCTGTATCCTTTTAACATCTTAAACAGCAACAATATGTTTGATTTTGATAAATGGCACGAAATTCTTAGTACAATCCGGAAAAATAAGTTGCGCACTTTTCTGACCGGCCTGAGTGTTGCATGGGGTATTTTTATGCTTATTATCCTTATGGGCTCGGGAAATGGTCTTGCCAAAGGAGTAATGTATAATTTCAGCGATGCAAAGAACAGTATTTGGATGGGGGGAGGCCAGACCAGCAAAGCATATAACGGATTAAATGCCGGAAGAAGGATAGAATTTGTTAACGAAGATTTGACACTGATAGGCAATAAGTCTGATGCAATTGAGAATTTATCGGCCCGTTATGATATATGGGGGTCACTGGTTAGCTATAAAAACAACTACGGTAATTTTGATATCCAGGCAATTCATCCGGGTCATCAGGTTACTGAAGCCATTGAATTGCTTGACGGCCGGCTGCTCAACAAACTTGATATAAAAGAATACCGTAAAGTGGCGGTTATCGGAAAATCTGCCAGAGATCAGTTATTTAAAGATGAGAATCCGGTTGGCAAATACGTAAAAATCATGGGCATCCCTTTTAAAATCGTAGGTGTGTTCGGAGATATTCATGAAGATGAAACACAGCGTTTATATATACCTATTTCGCTGGCACAAAAAACTTTTATTACCAAAAGCAGAGTCGGCACAATTACATTTACGGCCGGAGATGCAACAGTAGATGAAACCAACCAGTTGATTGATAACCTGAGACAGTCATTTGCACATAAGTATAATTTCGACCCTGATGATACACGTGCCATGTGGAGCTGGAATGCCCTCAAAGAGTATCAGCAGATGCAGGCCCTTTTCAGGGGAATCAACCTGTTTGTACTTATAATCGGAATATTTACAATCATAGCGGGAATTGTCGGGGTAAGCAATATTATGCTCATTATAGTTAAGGAACGGACAAAAGAAATAGGGATAAGAAAAGCCATTGGCGCCACACCATCGTCAATTATCTGGCTAATCATACAGGAATCAATATTAATTACAGCAATAGCCGGTTATGCAGGACTTCTGGCAGGAGTATTCCTGCTCGAAACCGTTGCCCGCATTATGCCTGCAACCGAATTCTTCAGGCAACCCGGCGTAAATTTTAATATGGCCATTGGCGCTACATTAATGATTGTGCTGGCAGGAGTAATTGCAGGTTTTTTTCCGGCACGCAAAGCAGCCAATATTAAACCTGTAGTCGCTTTACATGATGAATAAAACATAAGATTATGATTATTGATTACGATAAATGGCAGGAAATTTTTCATACGCTCAGGAAAAATAAGCTTCGCACCGGTTTAACGGCATTCGGCGTAATGTGGGGTATTTTTATGCTGATTATTATGCTGGGAGCCGGAACGGGTTTGCAGAATGCCGTATATTCAGGAATGGGCGATTTTGCTACTAACAGCATGTTTATCTGGACACAGGCTACCACGATCCCCTATAAAGGCTTTCCGAGAAACCGCGGGTATCGTTTTGAACTCAACGATATGTATGCTCTGAAAAACAGCATTCCTGAAATTGACATCATAGCTCCTACAGTGCATGGCGGAGGATGGCAGGCGAGGTCAAATATTGTTTATGGCACGCAGAAGGGCGCTTTCAGAGTAGAAGGCATTATGCCCGATGAAAATAAAATAGACCCCGTAGATATTTATAAGGGGCGATACATTAATGAACTTGACAATATCAACAGGCGCAAGGTTGCCTTGCTGGGTTACAGGGTTTACGAAGAACTGTTTAGGAATAACGAAGAGCCCATAGATAAATACATCAAACTAAACGGCACTTATTTTCAGGTAATTGGTGTTTACCGGTCAAAACATACCGGCGGATGGGGTGAATCACAAAATTCAATCATTTTTATACCTTTCAGCACCACTCAGCAGATATATAATTATCCGAATATTGTCGATCATTTTTCAATAGTCGGCAAACCCACAGCCAATATCAATGATATTGAAAAAAAGGTAAAAACCATTCTGGCTCAGCGGCATAGTATTCACCCCGACGATAACGGAGCCTTCGGATGCAATAATGTCGGCAATGAATTTAAAAGAGTCAGCGGATTGTTTTCAGGAATACGTGGATTGATCTGGCTTGTTGGTCTGGGCACTTTACTGGCCGGAGTCATTGGCGTTAGCAATATCATGCTGATTATTATACGTGAACGTACGCAGGAATTCGGAATTAAAAGAGCCATGGGCGCAACCCCTTTTAAAATAATTTCGACGGTCATCTCCGAGTCGGTTTTTCTTACATCTTTTGCCGGACTAACAGGCATGGCATCAGGAATATATATTGTTGAACTGGTTAATAAAGCTATTGGCACCCCGGATACTAACGAAGTAATGTTTATGAATCCCGAGGTCGATTTCAGGATAGCTGTTACTGCGCTTGTCATTTTAATAGTATTCGGGATTTTTGCCGGTATAATCCCGGCCAGGCACGCAGTATCAATCAAACCAATTGAAGCAATACGTACAGAAAATTAATGTCAACTTTAAAATATAATTTCATGAAAAAGGTAATTTACATATTCATTGGCGTAATTCTGGTAGTAGCAATAATCGGAAGTTTTGTAATGCTATACCAGAAATCAAAAAAGAAAAATACGGTTTTTGAAACACAGACTCCTTTCATTTCAAATCTGGTAAAAAAATCAGTGGCAACCGGTTCGGTAAAACCCCGTCGTGAGATAGCCATTAAGCCTCAGGTGTCGGGGATTATTGAAGAACTGTATGTTGAGCCGGGCAATTACGTTAAAAAAGGCGACCTGATAGCAAAAGTGAAGATAATTCCCGACATGGTGGCATTGAATGAAGCCGAATCGAGATTAAACAAGGCACAGCTAAGGCTTGAAGACGCCAGACTGGTGTACGAACGCCAGAAGAAAATATACGAACAAGGGGTAATACCCGATGCTGAATTTCAGAAAGTAAGGATTGAATACAATTCGGCCATCGAAGAGGTGGAGGCTGCCGAAAGCAATCTTCAGCTGATTAAGGAGGGTATTACAAAAAAATCAGGACAGATATCCAATACCCTTATACGCTCGACAATACAGGGTATGGTACTCGATGTACCCGTTGAGGTCGGCACATCGGTAATACAAGCCAATACTTTCAATGAAGGGACTACCATTGCTTCGGTGGCCGATATGGGTGAAATGATTTTTGAGGGTAAAATTGATGAAACCGAAGTAGGCAAAATTAAAGAAGGCATGAACCTTGAACTGACCATTGGAGCCATTGCAAATCAGAAATTTGATGCGGTGCTCGAATACATTTCGCCTAAAGGTGTTGAAGAAAACGGGACCGTACAGTTTGAAATAAAGGCAAAAGTAAAACTCAATCCCAACACATTTGTAAGGGCAGGATATAGTGCTAATGCCGATATTGTCCTTGATAAACGCGACAGTGTAATGGTAATTCCCGAAAGCCTGCTGAAATTTGAAGAAAAGAATGATTCAGCCTATGTTGAAGTTGAAACACAACCCCAGCAATTTGAAAAACGCTATGTGCAGCTGGGCCTGTCAGACGGTGTCAATATTGAAATAAAATCAGGAATTTCATTAAATGATAAAATAAAAGGCGCCAAAAAAAAAATTGAAAAGAAAAAGAAAAAAAGACAAACAACATAATATATAACTCCAGCTAAGCACAATTCGTTTCGTCATATCCGGAAGATAATATTACGGATGGGTTTATTGTAGGGTTAAGTTGGCCCCGGTTAAAAAACCGGGGTTTTTTTCATAAAAAAATAAACATTTTGATATGGTTTTACGTTAATATAAATATAAAGTATGTTGGTCAAAACTTTATTAACATTCATTGAAATATTCAGTACCCGGAATGTTAATAAAAAGGTTCTTTACATCGTGACAAACTGATAAAAAATGATTATTAATTAATTATCAGTGTTTTGAAATCGATGATTTACATCATTGATTCTGTTAACCAAGATCATTTAAATTAAATTGACTGTTAACAGAGTATTTATTAATTTTATAACCGTAACGTTTTCTGAAATTTAATAACTAAAACCTCATGCCATGCTTGATGTAAAGTACAACATCAAAAGTTTAATTTCGAGCATTTACGAATGCCAAAAGAAAATTATTATCAACCGTCGCTTTATTCGGGATCTCGAAGCAGAGGGGGCCGATACATCTAAACTGAGGAATGAGATTGGGGAGCTTGAACGCCGTATTGCATTGTACCAGCAGGAGTTAAGAAATAAGTATCAGTTCTCTTATTAATCACTGTAGTCTGATTGTAAAATCATAATTTAAAGCCACTTCCATAACGAAGTGGTTTTTTATTTCTGTCCGGTCAGGAATTTTTTACTACCGCTGCATATATCAGGTATGAATTGTTGAAAAAACAATCCTTCCCTTGATTCTGGTGTATTCATGAAGCAGATGGGGTTAATCATATAATTTAATGCACTTGTTTTACACAATTATCCACCATTCCGGACTCGTGATTCTCTATTTTTATTTTATGATTAATCCTTAAATCAAATGAAAAGCCTAATTAAAAAACAACTACTTTTACCCGGGCATAACATGCTTTTTCAAAGTAGCATTTACCGGGCGTTTTCTTCTTCTTTTTTATTGTTATTATGGATGGTAATGGTAAATGCACAACCACCCAGCCATGATCCCTCGCGCATGATGAAAAACACAGATGGCAGGTATTGGATTTTCACTACAGGACAGGGAATTTGGTGTATGTCATCAAGCAATACAAATTTTTCTGACTGGAGAGCCGAAACAACTCCTTTTGGAAGCAGCTGGCCAAGCTGGATAAACAATTATGTAACCAATTTCAAAGGTAATTTCTGGGCTCCTGATGTAATTAAAATGAACAATAAATACTATTTGTACGATCTATGTGCAGGAGACGGTGCAGCTGCAGCTATTGGATTAACAACCGCTTCAAGCCTTTCAGGGCCGTGGACAGACCAGGGAATGGTAGTAGCCGGAAATAATGCTATTGATCCTTCTATATTGCAGGATGGCACTAATTTATGGATGGTCTGGGGCAATTGGGTTTCAGGTATAGACCTTTGCCAGCTGAGTACTTCAACAGGTAAAAGGCTCAATTCAACTACCTATCATCTGGTAAGCGGTGAAGTTGAAGGCCCCTGTCTGATTAAAAACGGCAGTTACTACTATCTGTTTTATCAGAGAGGTTTATGCTGTCAGGGTGTCAACAGCACGTATTATATTGTTGTTGCACGTGCAACAAGCGTAACAGGGCCATATACCGGCGAAAGGGTATTTATTGAAAACAAGAATGGAAGATATATAGGCCCCGGCCATATTGGCTATGGTGAAAACAAACTCACCTATCATTTCTATGACGGCAATGATAACGGAAATGCCAAACTTATGATAACAACTCTCAACTGGGTCGACGGCTGGCCGGTTGCAGGTACAATTTACCGCATTACTCCACGCCACAGCGGAAAGGCTGTTGACGTTCAGAACTGCGGAACATCAAATGGAACTAACGTACAGCAATGGTCGTGGCTCAATAATACCTGCCAGCAATGGCTTATAAATGATGTAGGCAATGGTTATTACAGAATATCGCCTACCAATGCACCTCTACTGGCATTGGATGTTACCAACTGTTCAGCTTCAAACAACACCAACATACAGATTTGGTCATGGCTTAATAATAACTGCCAGAAATGGCAGCTTGTAGACAAGGGCAGCGGATATTACCAGTTAAAATCTGTTGCCACCGGCAAGTGCCTCGATGTTAGCGGAGCTTCCACTGCCGATGGTGCCAATATAATTCAATATACCTGCGGAAGCGGCTATAATCAGCAATTTACGCTAACAAAACTTAAAAGCACAGACGACTTTGCAGATATTAGTCTTACAGATGAAATTAATAATGAATCAGAGATACTTTTATATCCTAATCCGTCAGATGGTAATTTTATCATTAACACCGCCGAAATCGAAACCGGATGTAAAATATCGGTAAAAATTATTGATCTGGCAGGAAAAGTGGTGTATAACGAATTGTTTATTAACGAATCTGAATATATTAATGTGCATACCTATCTGACCTCCGGTTGTTATGTTCTGTTCCTCGACCATGTCAAGGGAACAACAGCAAAAAAACTGCTTATTTATTAGCCTTCAGGAAGGCAGTCTTACATAGTTTTTTGTACTGTTTTTGCAGAGCCTCTGATTCAGATTAATTTTCAGGGGCTCTTTTTCTATCTTCTTCACAC
>FWPV01012772.1_pt1 | contig 12858 bp, 12 predicted proteins | sample 2228371 | NCBI WGS metagenome assembly FWPV01 (sample SAMEA103939776, study PRJEB20133) | metagenome | reverse complement strand
AGGCCTAGGACACCGCCCTTTCACGGCGGTAACACCGGTTCGAATCCGGTTGGGGATGCCAAATTTGGCGAAAAACGCTTCTCACCCAAAGGGTAAGAGGCGTTTTTTATTTATGGCTGCGAGGTGACCATGGGTCCGATCTTGAACAAAGCAGTTTTCTTCGCATTGGCTGCAGCTGTTTTGCCAGTCATTCAAGGTTGCGCAGTAGCAAGTGCCACGGCGGGCGCCGCCATTTCAATCACCGGCGCTGTGGTGTCAACCGGTATTAAGGTCACAGGCGCTGTCGTCGAAGCCGGCATTGATGCGGTCAGTGACGACGACGAAGAGCTCGACGAATAAAGCCCCCTCTAAAACTTGCTCGCCACCGGCTCTTGATTGAGTCCCCAATTTTCCTATCGTTTACCCCAACCACTGGGGGATATCCGAACTTATTCACTGCACTTTGGTCTGGTTGAAGGTACTTTCATACGTGATAACCTTTCTCGTCGCATTTGCAGTGGAGCCCTTGGCTTGATCAAACGTCTGGTTTATTTTTTTGTTCTCGTTCTCTTGTTGGGGGCTGCCTACTCTGTTTCTCAAACACTGCTGGGAAATTCGTCTGCCAGCGCGCCCAATCAGGGCAGCAAAGGCGCGGCGCCCAAGGTCTTGGTCGAGGTTGTAAAGCTCGAGTCCACCGCAAGTTCATTTGGTGCAATTGCAACCGGCTGGGCCGACAAATCTGCTGAAGTTTTTGCAGTCGTAGACGAAAAGGTCACTCAGGTGTTGTTCACGCCGCAGCAGAAAGTCAGTAAGGGCGACCTTCTGGTTCAACAAGACGATCGAGAGGAACAGCTCGCACTTCGGCTTGCTGAAGTACAGCTGAAGAACACCAAAAGTTTATTGGATAGATACAAACAAGCGGTGGGTAAAGGTGCTGTGCCACAAACCCAGGTCGATTCAGCCCAAGCCGACTATGAGGCTGCCCAAGTGGCTGTTGATCAAGCCAAACTTGCCATTTCCAACCACCAAATTCGTGCTCCTTTTGCCGGTGTTGTTGGAATTACCGACATTGATCCTGGCCAGCGTATTGGTCCAGGTGTATTAATTACTGGTGTTGATTCCCGAGAAATTATCTATGTCGATTTTGATGTTCCGGAGGCCTTGGTTGGCCAATTGAACGCCAGCACCATGAATCAGATCGAAGTGGTCGCCACAACGCCCTCTGTACCTGGACAAAAATTCAAGGCTCGCGTGGTTGCTCTGGACAGTCGTTTGAATGCGGAAAAGAGATCGCTGCGCGTTCGGGCAAATATCAGCAATCCCGATGATTTATTGCGCCCGGGCATGTCGTTCGCAGTGCAAATGGCAGTGAGGGGGCAAATGCTGGCCTCAGTGCCTGAAATAGCATTGCAATGGGACCGCGAAGGCTCCTATGTCTGGATGGTTCGCGATGGAAAAGCTGACCGTGAAAACGTACGCGTAGCAGACCGGCGGGAAGGCCGCGTGTTTCTTGACGGCAATATCAAGGAAGGTGAAATAGTAGTGGTCGAGGGTGGTTTGCGGCTGGCAGAGGGCGTTGCTGTCGAGCAGGTTGAGGACCCCTTGAAATGAGTCGTGCTACCGATGGATTGACCGCGCTCGGTCTAAAAAGACCGGTATTGATTGTAGTACTGAATTTGTTGATTATGCTGGCAGGTGTTGTCAGCATGTTTGGCGTTGAGGTGCGTGAATTGCCCGACATTGACAGACCCGTGGTGGTTGTGAGGTCGGTGTATCAAGGGGCTTCGCCCACCACAATGGATGCGGAAGTTACCTCCAAAGTTGAAGGTGCGGTGGCCAGAGTGTCAGGGGTATTGCGCATTCAAAGCTCAAGTGAAGAAAACAATATGCGCGTGCGCATGGAGTTTTCACCGGATGTTGATGTCAACGTGGCCGCCAATGATGTTCGGGAGGCCGTTAGTCGAATCACCAATCAACTGCCCGAGAACCTGGACCAGCTTTTGGTGATCAAAGCAGACGACGATGCCAGGCCCGTGGTTCAGCTTGCCGTATACAGCAACACCTTGGCAATGCAAGATCTGGCTGAACGGGTTGAGCGCGATCTGGTGCCTGCTTTTGTGTCCATCGATGGTGTGGCGGATGTGCCGTTGAACGGTAGTCAGCCGCGCGTACTTCGTGTGCTTCTAGACCCCGCCAAACTGGCACGCTACGGCATGGTGGCAACCGATGTACTGGCGAGCCTCGAAACCATGAATCTCGATGTACCGGCAGGCAGTTACCTGTCGGGCAAGCAAGAGTTGCTGGTGCGTGCAAATGCCTCCACCATCGACACTGAAGCAATTAATTCTATTTTGATAAAAAATGGCGTAAGGGTTCGCGATGTGGCCGAGGTGTACTACGGCCCCATGTCGGCTGAATCGTATTCCCTGCTGAATGGCCGGGCTGTGGTTGGTATGGGAGTATTGCGGCAGGCTGGTGGGAACACCATCGCCATTGCCAGCGATGTGAAAAAGCGCATGGCTGAAATCAATGCGCAGTCGAAAGACTTGCAAGTGATCATGATTTCGGACGACTCGGTTTTCATCAAAGGTGCTTTGCAGGAAGTATTGATGTCCCTGGTGTTCGCGGTAGTCGTCGTGTTGATCGTTATTGCCCTGTTTCTTGGGCAGTGGAAGGCAGTGCTGATTCCTGCGGTAACCATGCCAGTGTCGCTCGTGGGTACCCTGGCTGCAATTTGGCTGGCCGGCTTCTCGGTCAACATGTTGACCTTGCTTGCTTTGGTGTTGGCCACTGGTTTGATTGTCGACGATGCCATTGTGGTACTTGAAAACATTCAGCGCCGTAAAAAATTGGGTGAAAGCATTACGGTGGCTTCAGTGTTGGGTACGCAGCAGGTTTTCTTTGCAGTTATTGCCACCACCGCTTCTCTGGTGGCGGTGTTTTTGCCCATCGCGTTTTTGCCGGGTGAAACAGGGCGCCTGTTTCGGGAGTTCGGCATGGTCCTGTCCATGTCGGTGATCATCAGTACTTTTGTGGCCTTGAGCTTATGCCCCATGCTTGCCGCAAAACTGTTGAAAGACGATGCACCTGCTACAGGCCAAACTGCCCGATTGATGGGTTCACTACAACGTTTTGGTGATCGAATTGCCAACGCTTACTTTGGTACTTTGGATGGATTCTTGAAACATCGTGTGGTGTTTCTGTTGGTATTCCTGGGCATTGCCATTGCGGGTGGCCTGACATTTACCTTGTTGAATCAGGAACTGGTACCTCCCGAGGACAGGGGGCGCCTTGTGGTTGACTTCACCGGGCCAGATGGTGCTTCCCTCGAATACAGTGGCAGGCAGGGACAAATCGCCGAGAACATCATGAGGCCCTATCAGGAGCAGGGACTGATCACCGACATGTTCACGATTGTAGGTCGATACGACAAAAACCGTGTAGCCATTCAAGCCAATTTGGCAGACTGGAGCCAGCGCGATACCACTCAGCAGGAACTCGCAGCCAAATTGAGCAAGGAGCTTTCGAGCATTCCAGGTGCTCAAGTGCGTTTTCAGAATGAAAGCAGTTTGAACATTCGCGGTGGCGGCGGCGGTTTGCAAATTGCTTTGCTGGGCGACGACTACGATGTGTTGGCCAACAATGCAGATTCATTGGCAGATGCCTTGATCAAACAGATTGATGCGGTTCAGGATGTGCGCGTTCAGTATGACACCTCGCAACCGGAACTTGGATTTGAAATCGATCGCGAAAAAGCCAGTGATTTGCAGGTGCCTGTGAGCCGTATTACCCAAACTTTGCAAATCATGGCCGATGAATATCAATTGCTTGACTTAAGCGTTGGGGACCAAGCTGTGCCAGTGATGCTGGGCTCCAGCAATGGCAGTCTGAATTCGCCATTTGATTTACTGAACGTATACACCAGTAGCGAAACCGGGCAACTGGTACCGCTTGCTTCAATGATCAAGGTGCAAGAACGGGGTGTGGCCGCAGAACTTGACCGCCATGCACAGCGTAGGGCAGTTGAACTGAACATTGGTATACCGCCAGGGACCGACCTTGGCACCACGATGCAACAAATACGCGCGGTTGCGGACAGCACACTGCCACCTTCGGCCGCGCTGATTTTTCTGGGTGAAGCCGCCACCCTGGAAGAGACTTCCAATGAAATGCTGATCACTTTTGCTGTGGCGTTGATTGTGGTGTTTCTGGTTTTGGCGGCGCAATTTGAAAGTGTTGGCAGTGCTTTGGTAGTAATGTTTACTGTGCCGTTTGGCCTGGCTGCAGCAGTATTTGCCCTGTTGATTACCAACCAGTCGCTCAATTTGTTCAGTCAAATTGGCTTGGTGTTGCTGATTGGCTTGATGACCAAGAATGCGATTTTGCTGGTGGAACTGATGGATCAGCTTCGCGATGAGGGGCACAGCATTGAATCGGCCATTCGTGAGGGGGCGCGTATGCGACTTCGCCCGATTGCGATGACGGTGCTTTCTACCTTGCTGGGTGTGTTGCCCCTGGTGTTGACTTCAGGCCCTGGTGCAGAGGCACGAGAGGCGATTGCCTGGGTGGTGTTGGGCGGTTTGGGATTGTCTACCCTGTTTACCTTATACCTGGCACCCATGGGCTACAGTTTTATTGCACCTTACATGAAGCCAAGGGCGCATGCAGCAGAGTTGCTGGACAAGGAAATTGAAGAATACGAGGCCAGTGTGAAAAAGGGTGAGGTGAAGGCATGACGCGCTCCGCCTGGATGATTGGTCTGGTACTGCAGCTGGCATTGTTGTCGGGATGTGCTGTTTCTGGGCCTGAGCTTCCCAAATCTTCGACGAAACCACCTGAAAAATTTGTAGCGCAAAATATTCTTCAGAATCTAAGCAGCGTGAAAGAGGCTGGCGTGGCAGGTGTGCGTTGGTGGGAGGGTTTTAACGACTCTGTTTTGAATGAGCTGGTTAGCACGAGCATACAAAACAATTTCCAAATCGCTTCGGCTGCAGCGCGTGTCAAGGAAGCCCGCGCTTTGCTTCAACTCAGTGAGGCTGGTGATTCCTTGTTGGTTGAACTGGATGCCGAGGTCAGTGGCCAAAAATCAGATCGAAACAACAACACCCCCAACAATTCGGGTAGCAACAATGCACGGGATGAACGCAGTGCTTTGTTGGGTTTGGGTTTTGTCTTGCCAATTGATTTGGCTGGTCGGGTTGAGCAGGAAGTTCGAGCAGCGGCAGCCAATTTGATGGCCGAGCAGGCTGGTTTGCGCGCGCAAATTATTGAAACCAGCACAGCTGTAGCCCAAGAGTATTTGAGTTTGCGTGGCAATCAAAAACAATTGGCCATGTTGCGTGAATCTGTTGAGTTGCAGGAAAAAACGCTGGCCATTGTTCAAGCTCGATTTGAAAGTGGTTTGTCACCCGAGCTGGACGTTCGGCGAGCTGAAACTTCAGTCGAAAATCTGCGAGCGAGTATTGCCCCATTGCAACAGGCACTGCAAGACTCCCGTCACCGTTTGGCGACCCTGAGTGGTCAATTTCCGGGGGCTTACGAGCAATTGCTCAGGCCTGAAGGCGATTTGCCAGAGTACGGCTTGAGCATTCCGGCGAGCGTGCCTTTTCAGGTAGTACAAGCACGCCCGGATGTTCAATTGGCGCAGGCCCGGTTTGCACAGGCGGCCGCTGATGTAGGCGTGGCACAAGCTGATTTTTATCCCACTATCGAATTGATGGCCAATATACAAATTGGCAGTACCGCGATCAATTCAAACCCCGCGACCAGCATATTGATCGGTTCTTTGGCCGCTTTGTTGAATCAAGTGGTATACGACGGTGGTGCACGAGATGCTCGATTGAATGCGGCCGTGGCCCGCGCTGAAGGGGCTTTGGCCGAGTACGAGCAGGTGCTGAGAGTGGTCACCCAAGAGGTTGAAAATTCCTTGACTGCGATTGACTCCTCGGCATCACGCCAAATTGCGCTCGGCAAGGCAGTTGTGTCGAGCAAACGAAGCTTTGAACAGGCGGATGCACTGTATCAACTTGGCCTGGTGAGTTTTCTGGATGTGGTAGATGCACAGCGTGTGTATGCCAACGCCGAGCAGGCCTTGGCCACGGAACAAACCAATTACGCAACTCTCATTGCAGGTTTGTTCCGTTCGCTTGGTGTGCAGTCGTAGTTAAAACCGTTCTGTGAACCCAATCCCGAAGAAGTGGGTGTCCAGTTGCACATTGCCCTGGAAGTCGCCACCGCGTACTTCGGCAGGTGTAATGCCGGTGTTGTTGCCAACGGGTGCGGGATCTGTGTCCAGTTTTTGGTAGGCAAAGTGAATGCTGGTGTCACGGCTTAAATCGAACTGACCACCAAAAGCAAAATACTGGCGATCACTGTCCGGCAAAATCGTGATTCGGGTGGCATCGTCGATCACGCTGTTTTCAATCGCATAGCCTGCTCGCAAGGTCAGCCTTTTGTACAGCTTGTAATTCAAGCCAACTCTGTACGACTCAGCTGCGACAAAATTTTGCGGGATGTTTTCCAGTGTTCGACCATTGCTTTCACGTACAAAGTTCAGGGTGGTTACCGAGAAATCCTGGCGCGTGTAGGTGGCCATCAAATCCAGTTTGGGTGTGGCGTGGTGAAACACGGAAAGCCGCAGCTCATCGGGCAGCGATATTTCCTGCTTGATGATTTGTTCCGGTGCCAAATCCCCAGCAGCTTGCGGGCCATTGACACCCAGCGCACCAAACGCAATGTTATTAATCAGGCCGTCGCTGTTCAGGAAATCTCGGAATGCGGCTTGCTCTGGTGAGTCATCCAATTTGAATTTGCCACGGTTACCTGTAAATTCGGTTTTCGGTCGATACGAAATACCCACTCGAGTGTTTTCTGTGGGTTCCCACAAACCACCCAGCTGTGCATTGAAAGCCCAGCCAAACATGCGCAAACCGGCATTGCTTTCACCGGGGATGGGCGGAGCGCCAATCAGGGCACCTGCCGGACCTTCAATTAGTGCGGCCGAGCCTGGGGCTAGAGCCTCAACGGCTTCACGGTAATTCAGCTTCAACTTGATCGACTGAAAGTAACGCTCATAGGAACCGTTCAAACCCCAGGACAGCGTGGGGCTTAATTTGTAACCAAAGCCAAGGTTCAGGCGGGTCACTTTGAAGTCAATATCGCGACCTTGATTGCGCCCCGGGAAATTTTCATCGTAATGAATCACCAGGCCATGAGAGGCGGAAGCGCCAAAGCCCATCACCAGTTTTTCGTTGATTGGAATCGCAATAAACAGGTTGGGTGCAAGCGCGCCAGCGTCATAGCCGTCTTTGCGACTGAATACCTGACCATTTTGGCCCTGTGGCGCACCGGAGTCTGCACCATCGTTGTTTTGTGTGGATGTGTAATCGGTACCAATCGTGACTACAGCAGCGCCTTGGGTCAATTCAGCGCGTTTAAACCGGGTCAGGGCGGCCGGGTTGGCGAATAAAACCGACGCATCACCAGCCTCGGCAGCTTGCCCTGCCGAGGCATTTCCCATGGCACTGATGCTTGTGGCGTCAAATGCAGTACCTCCAGCGTAGGTCGAACTGCTGTAAGACACGCTCAGTAGCATGGCCGTGGCGACACGAGTCAATGGAAAAAGCGAAGCGGCTCTTCGGGCAGAAGAATACATGGGTAGTGTCTCCGGTATTGTGGTCAGCGCACTTGCGAGGTTTAGTAACTCGAAGTAGTGACTTTTATGTAGTCATTTCAGTGTATCACCAAAGCCAAAAAATGTTACTTTCAAGTACTGAAGTAGATTGGTCGCTCTAATAAGTGGCTTTGGGCTTGATTCTTCGGCTCAAACGTGTACCTACCCACAATGGGGTTAGTTCAATCTTGCAATTCAGTAAAACTCAAGGTGACCGTTAATTGAAGTAAGTAAAATTCTGTAATGAAGGGGTGTGTCATGGCGCGTAGTGGCTCAAAACAGCTGGCATGTATGGCACTTGCTATGACGACTGGCTTTTTTTACCTGGGTGCTTCAAGTGCCGCGGAACCACTTGCCTTGAAGGCCAGCGGTAAACTTCTAAAACGTGAAATTTCATCTTCTATCAATCACCCTGCCAAAACACCCTCATCAAGCCTGTTGGGGAAAGTGAATTTGTTCCGAGGTGTTGTGGTGGACGAAGGCGCGGTTGTTCAAACCAAGCTGAGCTCATCCAAAGCCGGTTTAATTATTGCCAAAACACAGACAGACTCTTCAATCAAGGCGATCTACGGCGGCTTGCAGGTTTCGCTGCAAGAAAATTTGAGTCTTGTCTATACCCCTGGCCGCTTGTCCAGTGCCACGCTGAACAGCGAGAGCCAAGGTTTGTATTTGCTCACCAATCGGGGCGGTTTAGCCAATTGGTTTTTTGGCGTTGAGTCCAGTACGTATTCAACTGCAGCTGACTCACGCCGTGTTTCGAATTCAGCACAGTTTGGTTTTATCGTCAGCTTGAATTGAACCGTTGCTATGAGAGGTTTTGATTTCTGTCTGTTCTAAACATGCGATTACTGAACAGTTTCGCCGTGGCGGCCCGAACCCTCTTTAAATGCGGTTGCGCCTTCCACGGTTTCACCTGAGGTGAGGGTATTCAAGCCAAACTCAAATTCTTCCTCAAGCGCTTCACGCTCACCAAATCCCCACTGGGTCAGTACGCTTTGTCTGTCGTTGCGCATACAGGTTTGTGGGTGTTTGCACAATATCGCTGCCAGCTCGATAGCACCCTCCAGGGCTGTGCGTTCTTTTTCCAGCCGGTTGGCCAAACCCCATGAAAAGGCTTCCACAGCGTCGATAGGGCGACCAGTCAAGATCATATCCATTGCCCGGCTTTGACCAATCAGGCGTGGCAAACGCACTGTTCCGCCATCGATCAATGGCACACCAAAGCGCCGACAAAATACACCGAACACCGCGGTGCTGTCTGCAACACGCATATCGCACCAAGCGGCCAACTCCAGGCCACCTGCTACGCAGTAGCCAGACACCGCAGCAATCACAGGTTTACTCAATTCCATGCGGCTGATTCCCATGGGACCTGCACCATGTCTTTCCATGCGGTTCACGCGACTGGGATCACCTGATGCAACGGCTTTCAAGTCAGCACCTGCGCAAAAATTGCCGCCTTCCCCGGTGAGAATCGCAACGCGTGCAGTCGCATCGGTTTCAAATGATTGAAATGCTTTTTCAAGCTGATCGGCGGTGTATCGATCAACACAGTTGCGAGCCTCGGCCCGATTGATGGAAATCTTCCAGATCTCTCCTTGCTGTAAGATCTCGATATTGACGGGTTCTTCTACCTTGTTATCCATCATGCGCCCTTTGTTAGATTTTGAATTGAACACAACCACCAGCATACCGCGAGTTAAGTCACCGCGGCTGCCTGCGCGTTTGGTGAGCACTCGAACCGGACTTTATTTTGAATGGGGCATGAAAGCCCGCGCAAAACTGGCCGAATCCTGTCGTGTTGTTTTGTCGGATGAAGCGGCCTGGAATTTGAAAGCGGATTTGATGCGCTCATTGTGGCAGGCCCCTCCAAGCATGCAGATTCCTGACAGTTTGGTTGGCACCGAGCTTGACTTTCCGCTTGAAGCCACCAGCCTCAACGACATTCAGCGGGCCTGGACCAGTGCGATTCGCCGACGCTATGGTGCCGGCGTGTTCAAGCTTGCTCTTCGAATTGTGCCCCAATACACCACCTTGCTTGATTTAAGCCAAGTTGCCGCTTTCAAGACCGTGCTTCAGGATAGGCTGGACGAGAATCTTTCTTTGGCGCCTTTGTTGGCTCAAGACCGTGGCATGTGGAGTAATTTACCCAATTGGCAGCTGGTCAAAAACCGAATGCTGGCACAAGGCATGAACCAGCAAACCTGGCGTTGGCTAACGCGTCAAAAAACCGCCTACATTGCCCGAATTAACTGGGGGCAATTAAGTCAGTTGAGCTGGGTTAACTTCCATGCCGCCTTGGACAGAAAAATTCCGATCTCCTGGGTCGACAAGCAAACGGCAGCTTTGCTGGGTTTCGGGGGACTAAGTACCTGGCTCAGGCGCAATCACGAAAATTTGAACACGGTTGCGGCCTTGAATATTTTGAGGGGTACCCGGCTGGCACTTGAGCGCCGGGAGAGCCACTTGAAGATTGAACACAGAAGAGAACTTGAGTTGGAGGAGTTTCCCTTGATTGCAGACTGGTTGCTTGGCAGTGCCGCCAATGCGACCAAGCGCCCCGTGATTATTTCCAGACACTGGACCTATGACACGCTAATGGCCCGGCAGGCACATTGGCATTTGGTCGAGCTTGATTTGGACTTGGGTCGTCAAAATGTATTTTGGCCCGAGATTCTGGGGATGGGCAATTTAGGTGACAACATTGAGTTTATTGAATTGAACTCGCTGCATGCTTTGCTGAGCGAAGCCAAAAAAATGCACCATTGCGTGCCTTCTTACATCGACCGTTGCATGGCGGGCGACATTTGTATTTTTCATTTGCAGATTAAAGGACACACCCCACAACGTGGCACACTTGAATTGCGACGGGTGGGCGCCAACGCTTGGCAAATCAGTCAGTTGAAAGGGCCATGCAATGCCCCGGTTTCAAGCCAGTTGTGGAGCGCGGCTCACTTGTTGTTAAGTCGTGCGAATTAAGCAGAATCGATTGGATTCAAGCTGCCTGATTGTGCCGACCTGCGTGGGCTTCTTCGGCCTCGCGCAATGCTTTCCTGGCTTTTGCAGAAAACTCGGCAATCGAAATGTCGTGAGCCTGAAAAATGATCATTCGGGCATACAACTCGGCCAGGCAAGCAGCCTGGGGGCATAGGGTCATGGTGTCTCGGGACGACGGGTATTTCGAGCGCCAATAATTGATTGCGCGCTCAAGTTCAATAATGGAAATTTGCTGTTGCGCTTGCGCTGGCATATTTACACCTGCTTGGTTATTCCTGAATTCAAGTATAAACCAAAAAGCTGTTTTTATATACAGTAAAAAGTCAGAGTACGCGCTTTAAGAAATTGGCAATTTCCACCACCTCTTCACCGCAAACCGAATGCGCCATTGGATAAGTGTGCCACTGCACATCAACTCCTTTGTCTTGCAGCAACTTGACCGCTTTTTCTCCACGTTCCATGAGCACGATGTTGTCTTGCTCGCCGTGCGCGGCCAGCACAGGAACGCCCAGATTAATCGGGTTTAACTCAGCATCCAGCGCGTTTTCACAAGGCAGGTAAGTGGACAAGGCAATTAACCCTGCAAGTTTGTGCCGTGTGCGCAAGCCAAGCTGGTAAGTAATTGCGCCACCTTGTGAGAAACCGGCCAGCACGATTTGCTCAGGCTTAAAACCCAATGCAATTTGGTCCTCGATCAATTGCTCAATGGCTGCCTGGCTTTGCCGTATTCCACCTTCATCTTCCTGGCGTTGCAAATCGACATTCTTAATGTCGTACCAAGCGCGCATCACATAACCACCATTGATACTGACCGGAATTTTTGGTGCATGGGGAAATACAAAGCGGGTGTTGGGCAAACCCATTTGCTCAAGCTCTTTGACAATGGGTACAAAGTCGTAGCCATCTGCACCCAAACCATGCAACCAAACTACACAGCCAGAGGGTTGGGGACCCGTTTCAACGATGACGCATTCGATTTTTTCGCTCATTGTGTACTTCCTTCAGCGGGTTTTCGCAGTGCAGACTTCGGGCGAAACGCCTTGATCACAGCTTCATTGGTTTCCATGTAAGGGCCACCGATCAAGTCGATGCAATAGGGCACAGCAGCAAATATACCTTTCACAAGGCTATTGCCTTCCTTGTCTTTCAAACCTTCCAGGGTTTCAGCAATGGCTTTGGGCTGGCCAGGTAAATTCAGAATGAGGCTTTCACCACGAACTACGGCCACCTGGCGAGACAAGATCGCTGTAGGTACAAAATGCAGGCTGATTTGCCGCATTTGCTCGCCAAAACCTGGCATCTCTTTGTGAGCAACAGCAAGGGTCGCTTCGGGTGTTACATCGCGCTTGGCCGGACCTGTGCCACCTGTGGTGCAAATCAAATTGCACTGGTGCTCGTCAGCCAGTTTTTTCAAGGCGTTTTCAATTTCGGCCTGTTCGTCCGGAATCAACACCTCAACAAACTCAATCGGGTTCTGCAAGGCGTTTTGTAGCCAGGTTCTAAGGCTCGGAATTCCTTGATCCTGATAAACACCGGCAGATGCACGGTCACTGACCGACACCAAGCCAATTTTTACAGCGTCAAAAGTCATGCTTCATCTTCCTCGGCTTTTTCTTCGATCAAACGGTAGATGATCTGAAACAACTGTCGAAAATTTCGGGGGGCTTTTTTTGCCGCGCGTTCTTGTACGGCTTGCCGAATAATCGGGTTCAAGTTCTCGCGCGCGGCGGCCGGATAACTTTCAATGAACGTAGCCAGCAGGCTCGGCTCTTCAATCAAACGATCACGCCATTGCTCTGCGGCATGCAAATGCAGCACCTTGAGCTTTTGCTCAACGGTTTCGCCGTTCACCCAGGCTTGAACTTCTTCATGTTCTTCATCGCGCATCAATTTGCCGATGAATTGCATTTGCCGCTTTTTGGCGCCAAATGATTTGCACTTGTGAAATTCTGCGATCTCGATAAGCAGGCGCTCACCAATCGGTGCCCGCTTGACTTTGTCATAGGGCATTTCGCACAAGGTTTTGCCCAAATCTTGCAGGGCCAGCATGTCTCGCTTCACCGAGGACTTGCTGGGGCGATCATATTCTTCAAACTCGCCCTGTTTGTCGTTTTCTGGTTCCATGGGCTGTATATTAGCCATTTTTGGCAGCATTTTTCGCAGGGCAATATGGGCTTTAGCTTTAAATCCGAGACATTTCAGGAATTAAC
>FWPV01012769.1_pt1 | contig 12860 bp, 9 predicted proteins | sample 2228371 | NCBI WGS metagenome assembly FWPV01 (sample SAMEA103939776, study PRJEB20133) | metagenome | reverse complement strand
TGACCATTAATCGTTAATCGTTAATCGTTAATCGTTAATCGTTAATCGTCACTCGTCACTCATCACCATCCGGAGGAACCTTGTCGCGTCGCACCCTTGCAATCTGGATCCTCCTCGCCGTCATCGCCCATATAGCGCTCTTGATCCCAGCGCCGCACTGGCTTCAGGCCGCGGCGGCATTGGCGCTCCTGCAGATCATCCCGGGCGCGCTCGCCGTCGACGCGTTGCTCGGCCGGACCAGCGCGCCGCCAGGAGGATGGGAACGCGCCCTTTACATCGTAGGGGCTGGCATCGGCATCCAGGTGACCGGGCTGATGCTGCTGGCCTACATCCCCGGCCCGCTGACGCGGCCGCTGACTTTGATAAGCTTCGATATCTTGATCGCGGCGCTGGCGGCGTGGCTGTGGACGCGCCCGCTGCGACCGACGCCGACGGACGACGCGGCCTGGCCTGCGCTCGAATCGACCGTCCGCCGTCCCTGGCTCATCGCCGGCCTGCTCTCGCTGCTGGTGGTGGGCGCGGCGTTGCGCCTGCCCAACCTGGGCTACGCCGAGTTCCAGGGGGACGAAGCGCGCGCCGCCCTGCGCGCCGCCGCCGTCATCCAGGGCTACGACGACATCCTGCTCGTCCACCGCAAAGGGCCAACGGAGATCCTGTTGCCCACCGGCGTCTACGTTCTCACCGGCCATCTGACCGAGGCCTCCGCCCGCCTCCCCTTCGCCATCGCCAACCTGATCGGCCTATTCGCCGTCTTCCTGTTGGGTTGGCGGCTGTTCGGCCCCGTGGCGGGATGGTCGGCGGCGATGTTTCTGGCTCTCGACGGCTACCTGATCGCCTTCGCGCGCATCCTCCAGTATCAGAGCGTCGTCTTCCTCACCTCCGTGACGGCGGTGTTGGCGCTGACGCGCCTGACGCGCCAGCCGACGGCGTTGACGCGCTATCTGACGCTGGCTTCGTGGCTGCTCGTCACGGGGCTGTTCTCGCATTACGAGGCGGCGCTGGCCTTCATCCCGATCGCGATCCTGTTAGGGACATTGATCTGGCAGAAGCGCTCCCTGGCTGCGTGGGGGCGCGCGCTGGCCGCGCCGCTGGCGGTGGGAGTTGTCACACTGGCCAGCTTCTACGTGCCCTTCCTCCTCCATCCCAACTTCTACGAGACGTACGTCTACCTCAGCGAGCGGCGCGTAGGGGGAAGCTTCCCCTATAACAACTTCGCCGACTTCTTCGCGCGCACCGTCCTCTACACGCCCGTGTACGCGATCGCCCTGCTGACGTTGTCGGCGCTGGCGACGCTTGCGATCGTCTATCGGCGCGGGCTGGGACGGCGTTGGGGCAGCGCGCTGGCGGCGCTGGCGGCGCTCCTCCTCGCGCTCACCTGTTGGAACGACCAGTTCCTGAACCTCGGCGGCCGCGACTGGCTGATGATCCCCTGGGCGTTGCTGTTGTTGAGCGCCTGCTGCCTGCCGCGCCTGCGCCCATCGGAACGCGCGGTGCTGGCCTGGTGGGGCGGGGCGGCGGTGGTCGCGCTCTTCCTGATCGCCAAGCCGCGCACGCACGTGTACACGTTCTTCCCGGCCTGGGCGTTGACGGCTGGCTGGGCGCTCGAGGAAGGCTGGCGACGCGCCCGCGCCGGCCGGCTCGCCCCCCTCGCGCGGCCCGTCGGCCTGCTGGCGGCGACCAGCCTGATCGCCGTCTGCGGCTATTACGCGTATGCGATGTACATCGACAACCAGCCCGAACGCCTGCGCACGTACGCCGAGAACCGCCTGGCGGGCTACCCCGTCCCCTTCGACCAGCCGCCGATGACGGCCATCTTCGGCTTCCCCCTGGCCAACGGCTGGAAGGCGGTGGGGATGCTGTACGCGCAAGGGCAATTCGCTGGCGATTTCCATACTACCAGCGACGATTGGGTGTCGGCCTGGTACACGCGCGGCCAGCGACGCTGTGCGCGCACAGCGTCCTGGTACTTCCTCACGGAGGAGCTGGAGCCGTACAGCTCTGGCGAGGAACGCGAACGAGAGATGTACCTCCAGGACTTCGCGCGCTGGGGCGTCGTGATGGTCAACGCGACGCCGAAGATGACCATCTACCAACGGACAACGGACTCATTGTCCGAACAGGCCATCCCCCTGGACGACCTGGCGCGCCAGTTCGACGCCCAGCTCTCCGGCCCGGACTTTCCGCTGGGCTTCCCCACCATCCCGGCGCGGATCGGCCACCGCCAGCATATCGACCTGGGCGGCAAGTTCTGGTTCGAAGGCTACGACCTGGAGCACCCGACCCCTCTGCGGCCCGGCGATCCTCTACAGGTTCGACTGTACTGGACGGTCCAGGACGCTGTCCTGGAGTCGTACACCGTCTTCGTGCAAGTGCGTCAGGGCGACCGCAAGATCGCCCAGATCGACAGCATCCCCCTCTGCGCCAGCCGTCCGACGTTCCGCTGGAAGCGCGGCGAGATCGTCGTCGATCCCTACGATCTACAGATCAGCGCCGAGGCTCAGCCTGGGACATACACCATCTACGCCGGCATGTACCTGGCCGAAACCGGGGAGAGGCTGGAGGTCCTGGACGCCGCGGGCAATCCGGTGCGCAACGAGATCGCCGTAGCTGAGATCACGATCGAATAAGGGTCGGGCGCCGACGGAGAGGAAGCGACGCGATGTCTGCAACCTATACGGCTCGGGTCCTGGGACTGTTCCTGCTGCTGTTGGCCATCTACCTGGCCATCGCTGGCCTCGTCTACGCGCCGTGGGGCTATTACGGCACGGTAGAGGAGCCGCGCTTCGGCGACCCCTGGCGAGATCGCGCTGACGCCATCCTGAGTGGACGCCTGCTGTACCGGGACGTATTCACCTCGACGCCGCCCCTGACCAACTATCTGCTGCTTGCGCCGTCGCTGGTTGCCCGCGCCTTCGGCGATCGCAACCCGGGGGCCACGCTGGCGTTCATGCTTTACTTCGCCCTCTTCAACCTGCTGACAGCCATCATCCTGTGGCGCGGCGCGGCGACGCCCGCGGAGGGGTGGCGCGCGGCCGCCGTCTTCCTGCTCAATCCGCTCACCTTCGGCAACGCCGTCCTGCGCCGCCAGGATGAGGCGATCCTCACCTGCTTCTTCGCGCTCGCCCTGGCGCTGCTCGCGCGACGACGCTGGCTGAGCGGCGCGCTGGCGATGGGGGTCGCGATGTTGGTGAAACTCACCGGCGCGCTCCTCATTCCCGTGGCGTTTCTGCATCGCCGCGATTGGCGGCTGCTGGTCGCTCCGCTGCTTATCTTCACTCTGGTCATGCTCCCCTTCGTCGCTCTGGCCGGCCGCGCTGCCTTCTTCTGGGACCTGCAGACTGACAATGCCGAACACCCCTTCCAGTTCGACGGCGTCAGCCTGGGCAATCTGTGGAACAAGTTCCATCCTCCTGAGCAGAAGCTTTCCGTGACGCTGATGTCGATCGTTTTCCTGCTCGCCGTGGCGGGGATGGCGAGCGCCATCGTGTGGCGGCCTCGTGGGCTATACGAAGATCTGGTCCTGTTGCTGATCCCGATCCTGATCTTCAGCCCCAAACTGCATGCAGGCTATTTTTCCTTGCTGGCCGTAGCCGCCGCGCCGCTGCTGGCGCGCTATCGGCTGCACATCCCCTACTTTGCGCTGGGAGTTCTGGTCCTCGTCGCCGACTTCGCCAAATTCCCCCTCCGCGACTACCCACTCGGTCTGGGCGCCATGGCGCTGGCCAGCGTGACCCTCATCGCCATCGCTGTTCGCCTCCTGATAAGCAACCAGAGGGCTGACGCGAGGTCCGCTCTATGTTAAAGGCAACGCGCGACGGGGCAAATTGGATCTGGAGCGTAGCCGTAGCGATCGTTGCCGCGCTCTTTGCCGTCTGGGGACTGCGTCACACGGCCGGCTACAGTTGGGGGTTCGACGAATCCACCATCTTGCTGACTGGACGCGAGCTGGCACGCGGGGTGCGCCTGTACGATCCCATGTGGTGGAATTACCCGCCGCTCTTCCTCTGGCAAGTCGGCGCCGTCATGCGCCTGAGCGGCGAGTCGATCATCGCAGCGCGCGCGCTGGCCGTCGCCTGGTCGACGCTCTTCCTGCTCGTCACTGCCGCGCTGGCTGGTCGGATCGCAGGCGGCCCTGCCGCCCTGGCCAGCGCGCTATTGATCCTCCTCTCGCCCCACTTCGTCGAGTTCTCGCGAGCTGTCATGGCGGACATCGCCACGACCACCCTGGCAACGCTGGCGATCTGCATCGCGTTGCAACCTGCAGCGCGCCGCCAGCCCCTATGGGATGCCATGGCTGGCGCCACAGGCGCCCTGGCCGCGCTCTCCAAATTGACCATGTTGCCGCTGGCGCCAGCGCTGGCGGCGGCCTTGCTCATCCACCCCACCTGGCGCGGACGGATCACACGCCTGGCAGTCGCCCTGGCCAGCGGCCTGATCGTCGCCGTCGCCGTCCTCAGCCAGACGCCAATTGGCGCCTTCTTCGAGCAGGTGATCGGTTTCCAGACTGATACCCTGGCCCTCGCCTTCGATCCGATCCACAACGCGCAAGAGATCTGGCACTTTTTTTCCGCCCCACGGGCGGCATGGCCTTCTCCTCTGGTGTTGCTCAGCCTGCCGGGGATCGTCTATGCCTGTATCCATCGTCGGACACAGCCCGCTGGACCGATCGCGGGGCTGGCGCTCATCACGGCGATCATAGCCTACTCGCTGTACCATCCGCTCTACGAACATCACCTGCTAATGTTGGCGCCCACCTGGGCGGCCCTGGGAGGAGTCGGCGCTGCCTGGTTGATCAATGGCGTCACCGTTGAGGGCAATCATCGGCAGGAACGACCGCGATGGCCACGGCTGGCGCTCGCGCTCACTTTGGGCGCGGCTACCGTCTTTTATTACCAGCCCTGGCACATCTACTCCAAGTTCGCTGCGCCTCACGTCGAGACGCGCGCGCGCCTGGGCCCCCTTCTGGCGGCCGCCTGGCGAGCCACCCTTCCACCAGGATCGCGCATCATGAGCGACGATCCGATGCTCATCCTTCTGAGCGGCCACCAGGCCGTGCCTGGGCTGATCAACCTCTCGAATCAACGTCTGAATGGAGGCCCGGTTCGCGGTCTGGCGACGATCCTGCCCCACCTGGAAAGCTCGCCTCCCGACGTGATCGCCGTCTGGACGAGCCGCCTGCGTCACTTGGAAGGCTTCCTGGAGTGGGTGCAACCTCGCTATATGGTGGTCGCCGCTTATGGCGACGGCGACCGGCGCATCTACCAACGCTGGCAGCCGCCGACGCAAGGCCCGATCGCAACCATAGGAGATTGGATGTATCTTCGTGTGTACGAGCTGAACCCGCCATCACTGCCAGCGGGCAGCACCCTCACCGTGACCGTCGCTTACCAAATCGTGCAGCCACCTCCTGAAGATCTGCTGATCACCGCGCACATCGAACAGGGCGACCAGATCTTCGCCTACAGCGAACAACCGGTGGGCACAACCGAGATGCGCCCTAAGCTCTTGTTGCCCGGAGACCATATCGTACGCACTTTCCAGTTGGCGCTGACGGACGACATTCCGGTCGGCGATTACCGCGTCCGCATCGGCGTTCGTCGTCCTATGACCCCAGAAGACCACAGCATCTTCCTGGCGCAGCATGTACACGTCTTCGGTGGGTCGACAGCGCCCTCGCCGACGACGGAGGCGGGAACAGCCACTGGTTCAGATTCCCTGCGCCAGGTCCCTCAGGAACACACGCCCGATGCAGACGCAACAGAGTAGCGGGAAAACTCTGTCCATCCTTCTCACGGCGCTCATCGCGATAGCCTGTCTGGCCGCCATCCTTTTCAATCAGCTCACTTTGCAGGCAATGGAGTTCCACACCCGCGATTACACGTATTACTTGCAGTTCGCGGCCAAGCTCCTGCACGACCGTCTGACGCCGCATCATTCCCTGAACCCGGAAGGCTTCAACTTCCTGGGGTTCCACGGCATTGACGGCGAGGCTGGGCTGCACCAGGCGATCCACATCGAGCCGATCAAGTACCTGGACGCCCTCGTCTACGCCATCTTCCATACGCCCACAGCGTTGGTCGTCTGGCGCTCCCTCCTCTTCTTCACGCCGATCCTCTATTTCCTGCGCGTCTTCCCTATGCCAACGCCGTCTGATCGGCGCTTCGCCGCTCTGTTCGTTCTGCTCTACTGTCTCTATCCCGCCACGCCGATGGCGGCCGTCTACGATCTGCGTCCCTTCGGACTGCTCGCGCCCGCCTTCCTCGCCGCGACGATCGCGATCACATTGCGTCGCCCGACAGGCGAGGCCCTCCTCGCCTTCAACGCCATGTTCCTGGCCCGTGAGGAGGCGCTCGTCCTGGGGCCGCTGCTGATCCTCTACCGGATGGCCAGCAATCGCCAGCGCCAGGAGCCGCTTTGCGCTGGCGTCGTCGCGCTGGCCGTGAGCTGGGGGGCATGGACGGCGATCGCCGCGGCGTACTGGTCATGGGCGGGCTATGAGCGGACAGCGGTGAACATCCTGCCCGATCTGACGACCGTGTCGCGCGCGTGGGTGGTCTTCAGCGTGCTGCTGGCTGGCTGGGCGCTGCTGCTGATTTTCCTGATGGTCCGCGACCTGCTTCGGCGCCCCGTCAACCTGCCCACCCTGGCTTTCCTCATCCTGCTTCTGCCGCTCTGGCGCGAGTTCCTCTGGCACAAACGCGACCAGGACCTGCAGGGCATGGCGACAGCGCTCCTCTATGACCCGCGCTGGATGCTGTTGGCCTGTGGGCTGTTGCTCGTCGCGCTGGTGCGCTGGCAGACGGGATTATCACCGCGAGGGCGAACCGTGTTGCTGGGCGGCCTGACAGCGTTATTGCCCCTCATGGTCGGCCTGCATTTCGCCAATGAAGACGCGTCCTACTGGGAAGCGCGCGCTCATCTCGCCAAGATTCCGCAGACCGCGCTGATCTTCGCATTTCGCCAACAACTGGATCCGACTCAGACGCATATCCTGTGTGACTACACGACCCACCAGGCGTTCTATGACTTCGAATATCTGTACGTCTATGAGCGCCTGCCAGCGTATTTGATCCCCAACCAGGAGCGGCTCTACCCCGCGAACATCGAGACGCTCACGCGCCTCCTGCGCGAGGAGATCGAGTACATCATCATCTCCCGACAGGAGCGGGCTGCAATCGACGATTTGATTGCACGCGCGGGCATCGCCGCGCGCGTCCATCCGCTGGCCGCCAATGACCTCTACGTCATCCTGGCGGTAGCGCGCCCTTCAACCCAGCGGGCGACAGAATAGGATATGACTACACGCAAGCCATTTCAGGACTTCGCCCTGGCGACCCTCATTTTTCTGGCGATCTGGCTGCCGCGAGCTGCCGGGTTGGACCGCTTCGTGACGCCCGATGAGCGCAAGTGGCTGGCGCGCGGCGCTAATTTCTATCAGGCGCTACATGCTCGTCACTACGCGCAGACCCTGCAGAAAGGCCATCCTGGCGTCACGATCATGTGGGCCGGCGCTGCCGCCTTCGCCTTCTACTATCCTGGTTATCTCGAGCGCGCCCCCGGCCAGTTCGATTGGGACCGCGACGAGTTGGGAGACTGGCTGATCGCCCAAGGCCAGCGCACCCCCTTGCAGATGCTCGTCGCCGCACGTCGCCTCGTCACTCTGGCCAGCACGCTGTCCCTCGTCGTCGCGTTCTTTCCCTTGCGACGCCTCCTCGGACGTCGCCTCGCCGCGCTGGCACTGTTGCTGATCGCCAGCGATCCCTTTCCCATCGCCCTGGCGCGCCAACTGCATGTGGACGGCCTGCTGGCGAGCCTGACCCTGCTCGCCCTGGCCAGCCTGCTCGCCTGGCTCTACGCTGGACGCTCCTGGCGCTACCTCGTCCTATCGGGCGTCGCCATGGGCCTGGCCTGGTTGACCAAATCTCCCTCTCTGACGCTCCTGCCCTTCGGCGGCTTGCTGTTCCTGGTAACCTGGCTGCAAGCGCATCGATCTCCGCGCACAACGCGCGCGTTCCTGGCCGCCTGCCTGGTCCCTGGCGCGCTTTGGGCTTCGCTGGCGCTGGCGATCTGCTTCGCGCTCTGGCCTGCGCTGTGGATCGACCCGCTGGCGGCGCTGGAACAGGTCATCCACGAGGCGGCCGAATACGCCGAAGGCCATGTGAACGGCAATTTCTTCTTAGGCCGGATCACCGACGACCCTGGCCCCCTCTTTTACCCGATCGCTTACCTTTTCCGCGCTTCGCCGGTGACCTTGATCGGCCTGGGCGCAGCCGCGGCCTGGGCGCGCCGCCGTACCTATGCCCTGGCCAGGGTAGAAGTTCGTCGCGCCGCTGCGGCTCTTGTCGCTTACGCGCTCTTTTTCGCGCTGGTATTGACCTTCTGGAACAAGATGTTCGACCGCTACTTTCTCCCCGCTTTCCCGCTCCTGGACGTCATCGCAGCGTTGGGATGGGCAGGGCTGGCGCAGGCGTTGGCCCGCCGCGTGCGCCGCCTGGCCGAATCCACCGCGGTCGCCGTCGCCCTCGCAAGCGCGCTGGCGCTTCAGGGCGGATTGGCCCTTGCCCACTTCCCCTACTACCTGACGTACTACAACCCCCTCTTGGGAGGGGCTTACACGGCTCCCCATGTCCTGCTCGTCGGCTGGGGGGAAGGGCTGGACGCCGCCGCCGCCTGGCTCAACCAGCAGGCAGACGCCGAGAGGCTGTACGTCGCCGCAACGTACGCTGACGGCCCCTTCTCATATTTCTTCGATGGTCACGCGGTCCTCTTGCGCGACCTGGAGGACATCGCCTGGCTCTATACTGATTACATTGTCCTTTATGTCAATCAATGGCAACGCCAACTCCCCTCTCGCGAGTGGACCTCCTGGTTCCTGGCGCAACAGCCGACCCACACCGTGCGCGTCCATGGCCTCGAGCTGGCGCGCATCTACACGCTGCGCGACGCCCCTCTACCACCCTTTGCCGGGATGGAGAACGCCCACCGCGCTGAGTTCGGCGCCCAGATCAAGCTGGCTGCGTATCACCTCGACCGACGCGAAGCTGATGCGGGAGATCAATTGACGGCGCGCCTCTATCTGCAGACGCTGTCCAGGATGACGATCGACTATAACGTGCTACTGCGCCTGGTGAACGCGGAAGGGCGAGAGCTGTGGCGGGCCGAAGGGTGGCCTTGCGTCGATCCCACCAGCCATTGGATCGTGGGCAACTTCTGTGTCCGCGAGGATGTGATCCGCATCCCCAAGGACGCGCCGCCAGGGACCTACGACCTGGTCGTCGCCTTCTACGACCCTGCCACCTTCGCCGCGTTGCCGGCGGTCGCAGCCGACGCGCCCACAGCCAGCGACGCCCATGTCATCGAGACGATTCGCGTCGTGGACTGATCCATCCACCTGCTGCGGGCGCTTTCCTGCAGGCGCGCTGGCCGCGATCGCGGCGCCTCAAGCGCCAGGGACATAGCCGCGTTTGCGCGCATAATGGCGGCGCGCCTTGGCCCGGTTGCCGCAGCCCTTGATGCTGCACCAGCGCCGACTGTGGTTGCGGCTCGCGTCCACAAATAGCCAGCCGCATCCTCGATCGTCGGCGCACTGCCCGACCTGCCGCACCTCATCCGAGGTCAACAGCTCAGCCGCCGAGCGAGCGATGGACCACAACGGCCGGTCAAGCGCGTCCTCCTCGCCAACCCATTGCCAGACGAAACCAGCTTCCGTCGGCGCGATCCGCGAATGAACAAGCGCCTCGGATAGCGCCGCGTTCAACGCGCTCAGATCAGATTCCCGCGGAGATAGCCCATGCGCGATCGCGGCGAAAACCCCATAGATGGCCTCGCGCAAGGCAATCGCCTGCTGGAGCGCTGCCTCCGCCTCGTTGGGCCGCTCAGCAGCCTGATGCAACAGAGACTGGGCCTGCTCCCCAGTCAAGATGCCGGCCTGCTGGCTCCATGCGACAAGCTCCTCATAACTCGTGAGCAACTCCTCAGGTCGGTCGCTCGCATGCCAGTCGACCGTGTTGGCAAAATCCAGGCACAGGCGCCCGCCTAAGAATCCCCAGCGCGACGCGCTAGGAGTTGACTCAGTCATCCCTTCCTCCTCTCCAGAATAACCATCAAAATTTGATTGACAGGTTAGAAGCTATGTGCTATAATATAACCGTCAATCACGATTATAGCAGGTTACTGATTACTTGTCGAGTAGGAAGCGTTTGGCGGGTCCATCACACACGATGGAATGCAACCGGATGACTCAGGAGGGATAGGCGGTGTTGAACTGGCAGCAACACATGATCATGCAGCAAGAGCGATATCAGGACCTGCTGCGCGAGGCCCAGAAGGGCCGACTCATCAGGGAAGCGCGACGGGCGCACGCGCCGCGCCTCCCCTGGCATTGCCAGGCGCTTGCCCACCTGGGGAAGCAGATGGTGGCCTGGGGGATGGTCCTGCAGACGCGATTCGATGCGCCCGCGCAGGGCGAAGGCCAGACCCAAGAAGCGCAAAACCTGGCCTAACGGTGGCTGCCATACACGCGGACAAGGACCTCGCCCTCTCCGGCGGTTGGACGCGGCGCGTCTACCTGCGCACCAGGGGAAGATAGAGACGATGTTGCGTCGCAGCGCCGCCCGTTACGGTCAAGGACACGCGCATCTGTTGGGCCGGCAAAGGCCCGCCAGGCCCATCGCTGTGGATCGTCACGACGCCCTCATAGTCGCCAGCCGCCAGCCCCTGCGGGTCGACCCGTAGCTCCGGATCGGCGGGCGTGTCGCCGCTGGCTGGAGCGACGGAAAGCCAGGCGACGTCGCTCGACGCCTGCCAGGCGAGCGCGCTCTCTTCGGGATTGCGCAAGCTGATCGTCTGGGTTAGCGTCGCAGCGCTGCCCACGGTCGCTACGAAGTTCGTGGCCGTCGGCGCCACCACCATCGACGCGGGAGGCAGCATGACATCATCGCTCAGCACGACCGTGCGCGTGGCGACGCCCACCGCGCCCTCGGCGTCGGTCACATAGAGCTGAATCGTATGGGCGCCGATGGTCTCCAGGTCCGCGTCGATGAACGGACCGACGCCCAGGAAGCCATCCAGGTCCGAGTACCACTGAAACGCGTCGTCCGGCAGCGTCCCATCCTCCATATCCGCAGCGGCGCCGGCCAGGGCGACAAGCTGGCCGTAGCCGGAGGTCGCGCCCTCATCCGGCGTGATGATCTGAGCGGCGGGCGGCTGATTGGGCACGGTGAAGAAGCCATCCGAATCGGCCTGGCCAGTATTGACGCCGTCGCTGACGATCACGCGCACTTTGCCTTGCGTCGTACCGCCCAATTCCGCCAACGGGATCACAACGCTCGCCTCGCTCAGGTGAAGGCGCAGCGGGGCATAGCTGGCGCCGCCGTCGCGGCTGTAGAGGACGGTGGCGACCAGCGCGTCCCCATCAGCGTCGCTGGCATCCCAGCTCACGGTCAGCCCCGCGGCGTCGACGCTCTCGCCGCCAGACGGCGCGGTCACGGCGACGGTCGGCGCGTGGGCGCTCACCGCGCGGGACGCCAACACGACGCCGCCGCTCATGATCTCCACGCGCCTCGTTCCGGCGACGAAAGGAACCTGCTCCATGACGAGGAGCGGCTTGCTCAGATCAGCCGGATCTTCCGTGTCAACACGCGGGGTGAATGGATAGGTCGCCAGCACGCCGCCCCCGGCGCCGAGCAGGCGGATGGCATACGGGCCGGGCGCCGAATTCGCCAGCACCGACGGCGCGGTCAGCCGATAGATGTCGCTCAGGGTCGCCGATGGGCCAGCCGGCGTCACGGTCCCCTGGATGACCAGATAGTCGGCCAACGCCGTCGTCGCCGCCTGGGCCATGGCCGCCGTGTTCTCCGAGACAAGCCGCGAGCGGATGCCTTCGTAGGTGTAGGCAGTGGCAGCGCCTTGCGCCCGATCGCCCAGGCAGGACTGGTGCGGCCATTATCTTCTAATTCTATAATCTAAATTTGACAAACGGCGCCAGCGCGCTATAATTACTATACAGGATCGTTGCTAAACGTTCTCTTCCCGCCGAGCCAGGCTCCACGCGGGACCGGAACTCGCAGAAAAGGAGATGACCAAAATGGCACACACGTTACCGGCGCTGCCTTACGCGTACGACGCCCTCGAGCCGTACATCGACGCTCGCACGATGGAGATCCATCACACGAAGCACCATCAGGCCTACATCACCAACCTCAACGCCGCGCTCGACAAGCACCCCGAGCTGCATGACCGCCCGCTCGAGGCGCTCCTGCGCGAGATCGATCGCGTCCCCGAAGACATCCGCACCGCGGTGCGCAACCACGGCGGCGGCCACCTCAACCACTCGCTCTTCTGGAAGTGGATGGGCCCCAACGCCGGCGGCGAACCGACGGGCGATCTCGCCGCCGCCATCGCCAGCGCGTTCGGCTCCTTCGCCGCGTTCAAGGAGCAGTTCAGCGCCGCCGCCGCCGCTCGTTTCGGCAGCGGCTGGGCCTGGCTCGTCGTCAGCAAGGGCGCGCTCAAGGTCTACTCCACCGCCAATCAGGATAGCCCGCTCATGGACGGCGACACGCCCATCCTCGGCATCGACGTCTGGGAGCATGCCTACTACCTGAAGTACCAGAATCGCCGGCCCGAATACATCCAGAACTGGTGGAACGTCGTCAACTGGGCCGCCGTCGCCGAGAGCTACGCTCAGGCGAAGAGCTAAAGGCTCCCCCAGGGGGACCGGTTCGCTTCTGGCCTCTTTCTGGGTTCGTTTCCGGCCTCCTGACCGGAAATCGCGCCGCCAACGTTGGAGCGGGAGGCCGGACGCAATCGGAGAGGCGCCTGGTCGGGAGACCAGGCGCAACCAGGAGGATGGGGGCCGTTTC
>FWPV01012768.1_pt1 | contig 12860 bp, 9 predicted proteins | sample 2228371 | NCBI WGS metagenome assembly FWPV01 (sample SAMEA103939776, study PRJEB20133) | metagenome | reverse complement strand
TGTTGGTCTCGACCGTCTCGACGCATCCGCTGGCGTAGGTGAGCTCCAGCGCGTAGCGGTAGCCGCCGACCGGCAGCGCGGTGGCGGAGGAGACTCAACGCCCGCTGAGCATCCTGTAGTGGCGGCTCGTGTTTCTCCAACCCGGGGCGCTTCGGGACGCGATATTTCAACAGCGCGGCGGTCACGCCAATCGAATTGAGCCAGTCGCAGACCTCCTCGCCCTCGAGGTCCCAGGCCAGGATGTTGTACCCTCCGCCCGGGCAGACCAGCACGGCGGTGCCGGTGGCGCGGTCTGCCGGAGGAGAGTAGAGGGAGAGGGTTGGCAGTGAAATGTTCCCCAGCCGGACAACGGGCCGGCCGGCCACTGCCCGGTCCGACGGCTTGGTTGCGTTGGTTTCCACCCCGACGCTTTCGGTCTCGCCGGGCGCCGGCCCCGGCCACAGGGGTTCCACGACTCGCGGGGTTCCACCCACGGCGGCCAGGGCGGCTGCCACAACGCCAACACCGCCCAACCGCAGGGCAAATCGTCGCATGGCAAGCATGACCCTGGGTTCAAATGACCGTGCCATCCGGAATGACGCCGTTCTTGGGAATGATCACGATCCCATCCCGGATGTAGTAAAGAGGATGGTCCACCGTATCGGCCTTGCCGGCCGGGGAAATGACCACGTTGTCGCCGATGCGTGCGTTCTTATCCACGATGGTGTTTTCGATGCGGGTGTTGGTTCCAACGCCAATCCGGGGCTTGCCCGCCTGCTTATGGGCCTCAATGGATTCCTGCGACTCGTAGTAATCGCTGCCCAGCATGATGGTCCGGTGCAGCACCGAGCCGGCCCCCACAATGCAACGCAGGCCGATGATGCTCTGTGAAATGGTCGCGTAGTTCAAAATGCAGCCGTCGGAAATCACCGCGTGATCAATCTTGGCCCCGTTGATTTTGGACCCCGGCAGAAAACGCGGCCGGCTGAAAATCGGGGCGCTCATATCGAAGAAATTGAAGCGCGGCAGCTCGCTGGTGAGGTCGAGGTTGGCCTCGAAAAAGGCGCGGATGGTCCCGATGTCTTCCCAGTAGTCTTGAAAGACAAAGGCAACCACGCGGTAATTGGGAATCGCATCCGGAATGATGTGCTTGCCAAAATCGGTGAGGTTGTTGTCCAGCAGCTTGAAAATAACATCGCGCTTGAACACATAAATCCCCATGGAGGCCAGAAAGAACTCCCCCTCGCCCCGGATGCCCAGCCGGTCGTACCACGACGGGTCCAGCCGCAGCGAATCCTGCACGGCGGGATCGCTGGGCTTTTCCACAAAGCGGGTAATCCGGCTGTCCGCCTCCATCTGCATGATGCCCAGCGCCGGCACCTCCGAACGCCGCACCGGGATCGTCGAAATGGTCACGTCCGCGTTGTGCTCGATGTGGTGATTGATGATGTGGCGGAAGTCCATGCGATACAACTGGTCGCCGCTCAGAATCAGCAGGTGTTCCCAGTCGTGGTTGCGGAAATGAATCACGTTTTTTCGCACGGCATCGGCGGTTCCCTGATACCACGACGTGTCCTGGTACGTTTGCTCGGCCGCCAGGATCTCGACAAAGCCACCCGTGAAATGGTCGAACTTGTACGATTGCGAAATATGCCGGTGCAGCGAAGCCGAATTGAATTGGGTTAGAAGGTAAATTCGGCGCAGCCCGGAGTTGATGCAGTTCGAGATCGGCACGTCCACCAGCCGGTACTTCCCGGCCAGCGGTACGGCAGGCTTCGAGCGCTCTTTGGTGAGGGGGAACAGGCGGGTGCCCTGGCCTCCTCCCATGATGACTGAAAGCACGTTGCTGGTGTTGAGTGACTGGCGGCCGGTTCTTGACATATCGTTGTCCTTCGTTGGTTCTGGACCTGACCTTCTTTTAACGCCAGAAGTGCCCGGAGGCAAGCGGCTTCGGATTGTCCCGGCATTCCCGAATGGCCCCCGTGGTCTCATGGGAACCAAGGGGGGTGGGCAAACAAGGGGCTGACTTGTTAAGCAAGAGAGGCAAGAGGGCCGGCCGTGCAGAGTCTGCCGGCCGGCCGGCCTTTTCGATCAGTTCAGTCTCCGTCGGCCACGCGCGGCGCCCATCCGGCGCAACGCGACCTCAACTGCACCCCTGGCTTTCGCCGCAATTGAGGCATTTGTAGCAGGCGCCATTGCGGACGGTTACGGCGCCGCAATTGGCGCACGTCGGGGCGTCCTGCTGGAAGTGCGCAACCGAATCACTGATGTTGGTGATTTTGCGTCCGCGTTGGTGGCTATTGCTGCCCGCCGCGGCGCCTTCGACTTCGACAACGTCGGTGTCTTCGGCGATGGGCAGCTCGGGGACAGGCCGGTTGACCTTCTTCTTGATTTCCTCCTGCAGGCCCGGGATGGCGAGCTCGGGCTGGTTGCGGTTGGGAGCGTTCTCCTCGCGGTAACCCGGCACGAACTGGCAGGCGAGCCAGCGGAAGACGTAGTCGGTGATGGAGGCGGCGTTGGGAATGTCCCGGTTCTTGGTGAAACCCGAGGGTTCGAACCGGACATGGGCGAACTTGCGGGCGAGGGCTTCGAGCGGAACCCCGTATTGGAGGGCAAGGCTGGTGAGCGTGCCGATGCCATCCATCAGTCCGCCGATGGTGGACCCTTCCTTGGCCATGGTGATGAACAGCTCGCCAGGCTGGCCGTCTTCAAACAGGCCGACGGTCAGATAGCCTTCATGACCGGCGATGTCGAATTTATGCGTAATGGCCGTGCGGGTCTCCGGCAGCCGGCGTCGCGGCGGCTTGGCCGTCTGCGGGGCGAGCCGGCGAACCTCGGCTTCGAGTTCACGGATGCGGGCTTCGAGTGCCGATTCACTGGAGCCATCCGCGGCGGAGGACTCGCTGGTGCGGCGGGTGTTGAGTGGCTGGGAGCGTTTTGAACCGTCGCGATAAATGGCCACGCATTTGAGGCCCATTTTCCACGCCTGAATGTAGGCGTCGCGGATGTCCTCGACAGTGCTCTCCCTGGGCATATTGACCGTCTTGGAGATTGCGCCACTGATGAAAGGCTGGGCGGCGGCCATCATGCGGAGGTGCGCCAGGTAGTGAATGCTGCGTTTGCCTTGGTAGGGCTTGAAAGCGCAATCGAAGACGGGCAGATGCTCGGGCTTGAGGCCGCTGCGGATCGTCTGGCCGCCGGCCTCGATGTCTTCAATGGTGTCGTATTTCTCGATATGGGCCACGATGCCCTCAATTTCCTTTGGCGAGTAGTTGAGCCGGCGCAGCGCGTCGGGCACGGTGCGGTTGACGATCTTGAGCACGCCGCCGCCCGCCAGAACCTTGTATTTGACCAGCGCAATATCGGGCTCGATGCCGGTGGTGTCACAGTCCATCAGGAAGGCGATGGTGCCGGTCGGGGCGAGAACCGTGACCTGGGCGTTGCGGAAGCCGGCCTGTCGGCCGCGGCTGAGGGCGTTATCCCACACTTTGCGCGCTTCCTGTTTGAGGTAGTCGAACTCCGCGCTGGGTTGAATCGCCTCGACCGCGTCCCGATGCTGTTTGATGACCTGGAGCATGGATTCCACGTTGTTCGGCGCGAGCGGCTTGGGGACGTGCGCGCACGCGGCGTTGTGGTAGCCTTGGAAGGGCCCAAGCACGGCGGCCAGCTCGGCCGACTGCTCGTAGGCATGGCCGGTCATGATGGCCGTGATGGCGCCGGCCAGGGCGCGGCCCTCGTCCGAGTCGTAGGGCAGGCCGTAATCCATGATCAACGAGCCGAGATTGGCGTAGCCCAGGCCCAGGGTCCGGAAAATGTGCGAATTTTCCGCAATTTCCGGCGTCGGGTAGCTGGCGTTATCCACGAGGATTTCCTGAGCGGTGATGAAAAGACGCACGGCGGCTTTGAAGCGCTCAACGTCAAACCGGCCATCCTCGCGCTTGAACTTCATCAGGTTGAGGGAAGCCAGGTTGCAGGCGGTGTTATTCAGGAAGACGTATTCCGAGCAGGGGTTGGTCGAGTGAATGGGTTCGGTGCCCTTGCAGGTGTGCCATTTTTGGATGGCGCCATCGTACTGGAGGCCGGGATCGCCGCAAATCCAGGTGCCTTCGGCAATCTTGTTCAGCAGCGTGGCCGCGTCCTTCTTCTCGAGCGGCTGGCCGGTGGTCACCGCCCGGGTCCACCATTCCCTCCCTTCGAGGGCCGCCTGCATGAACTCATCACTGACCCGGACCGACAGGTTTTCGTTCTGGTACATCACGCTGCCGTAGGCTTCACCGTTGTACGAGCCGTCGTAGCCTTGCTCGATGAGCGCCCAGGCTTTCTTCTCTTCCTTCTGCTTGGCATCAATGAACTCCTCGATGTCGCCATGCCAGTCGCGCAGGGTGTTCATCTTGGCCGCGCGGCGGGTTTTGCCGCCGGATTTGACCACATTGGCCACCTGGTCATAGACGCGCAGGAAGGACAAGGGGCCGCTGGGGCGCCCGCCGCCGCTGAGTTTTTCCTTGCTGGAGCGGATGGGCGACAGGTCGGTGCCGGTGCCGGAGCCGAACTTGAAGAGCATGGCCTCGCTGTAGGCCAGGTGCATGATGGACTCCATGTTGTCTTCCACCGACTGGATGAAACAAGCGCTGCACTGCGGATATTCGTATTGCGTCCGGCCGCGTTCGGGTTTGCCGGTTTTGCGGTTGTAGTACCAGTTGCCGCGGCTGGACGAATTGCCCACGTGGTACTGATGGTAGAGCCCTACATTGAACCAGACCGGAGAATTGAACGCCCCATACTGGTTCAAGCACAGCCAGGCCAGCTCATCGTAGAACACTTCGCCGCCAGCCCGGGTGAAGTAGCCATCCTTGACTCCCCAATCCGCGATGGTCCGGCAGATGCGGTGAATGAGCTGGCGGACGGAGGTTTCGCGTTCCGGGGTGCCTTGCTCGCCGTAGAAATACTTGGAGACGACGACCTTGGTTGCCAGGTGCGACCAGAACTTGGGCACCTCGACGTTCTCCTGCCGGAAAATCACCTTGTTGTTGTCGTCGGTGATTTCCGCCGTGCGCTTTTCCCATTCCACCTGGTCGAAGGGGTTGACGTTCGGATCGCTGAACACCCGCCGGATGGTCAACCGTTTGCGGCCGGCCGGGTCGGCGGCCTTGGGGTTTCGGGACGACGCGCCCGGAGTGGAGCGCCGACGGCTCCGGGGAGCAGCAACGGGCAAAACTTCTTCGCTAAATTCAATCATGGTTTTCCTCTTAACGACTCGGTCTGGCAGAGGCTTTATGGGCTGCCGGGCCCAAACCTTAGCCCCACTCCAGATCTGGTTCAAATTCTCGACTTTCAAGACAACCGGGCCTCTGGTGGGAGGCCCGTCGCACACCCCATTAGTTGGGGAACGTTTTGAACTTATCCACCATATATGGGGTGGCAAGGTTTTTTTGAAAAAATTTACGCAAACGTTATTGCCTTGGAAAAATGGCCGAAAAAGTCCCTGCCAAACCGGTCTTGGGCACCGGTTTTTACCGCTTGGGTTCGACGAAACGGACTTCGGCTTCCAGCCCCAGCCGGGCCAGTAATTCGAGCTCAATTTGGCGCCTCGGATTCTCAGCGGAAGTCAAGGTATTTGCGAAGAGGTCCTGGGAGATTTCGATGGCAATGGTGAGCTGGGTTTCAGTGAGTTGGACCTGGAACCGATGGCCTGCGGCGGGGGTTTGGGCCAGCACGTGGGCAATCTGGGCTTCGTAGAAGGTGATTTCACGGAATCGAAACTGCCGGTCGAGCCGCTGGCCAGGCTCCACCAGGGCGCCGGTGCGTCCGCAGGAACATTTTTCGCGGCGCAAGCCGGCGGCGAGGCGGGTTCGGTAACGCAGGAGCGGCAGGGCTTCGCGGGCGAGGGTGGTAATAACCAGTTCGCCATCGCAAATCTCGGGCAGAAACTGATCTTCATTGATGTGGAACTGGCCGGCTTCGCATTCCACGCACAGTCCGGGGTCAAGGATTTCTCCCAACCCAAAGGTGCAGCGAACGGACGCGAAGAGCCCGCTGGCGACCTGCTCCCGGATTTGCGGGTTGACATTGCGGGAAAGCAGGACGCTGCGGAGGTGGAGGGACTGGGGGTCAATGCGGCGCTGTTCGAGGCACCGGGCAAAATCCAGGGCGTGGGTGGGGGTGGTGATCAGGACGGTGGGCCGGTAGTTCTGCAGCATGGCCAACTGGTAATCCAGGTGGAGGGGATCCTCGGCGATGACCGAAGCTTCGATGAGCTCGGCTCCGAGGAGATAACCCGAGGCGGCGGCGGTCGCGGCGCGGCCGAGGGAAATCTGAATGACGTCGTTGGCGGTCATGCCCGCTGCGGCAAGCTGCCGGGCTGCCAGGCGGCTCCATTGCGTCAGGTCGTTGCGCGTGTGACCGATGACCATCGGGCGCCCCTCGGGGCCGACGGCGGAGTGAAGGCGGATGATTTCACGCAACGGAAAAGCAAACAGGCCGTAGGGGAAGGCGTCGGCCAGTGTTTCGGGCGTGGTGAAAGGCAGCCGGGCCAGGTCATCGAGGGATTCGACCCGCAGGTCGGCGAGGCTCTCGCGGTAACGGCGAACATTGCGGCGGAGGCGCGCCAGGAGGGCCTGAAGGCGTTCGAGTTGCAGTTGCTCGAGCTCCGGCCGGGGCATGGTTTCGTAACGGCGGTCAAAGATATTCATGGGTCAAAAAATCGGGCGACATGGCCGGTTCAGCCTTCCCAGCCCTCGCGGCCGGCGGCGCCCAGATAAGCGCGCTTGACTTCCGGATTGTGGAGTAGGTCGGCGGCCTGGCCCTCCAGGGTGATTTCGCCGGTTTCCATCACGTAGGCGCGGTCGGCGATGCGGAGGGTGGCCATGGCGTTTTGTTCAACGAGCAGCACGGTGACGCCCAGGTCCTTCATCTTGAGGATTTCGGCGAACATTTCGTCAACCAGCCGCGGCGCCAGCCCCATGGAGGGTTCGTCCAGCAGCAGGATTTTGGGCCGGGCCATCAGGGCCCGCGCGAGCGCGAGCATTTGCTGTTCGCCGCCCGACAGGGTGCCACCGAGCTGATGAAGCCGTTCGGCCAGGGGCGGATAACGCTGCAGCACCACCTCAAGCTGCAGGTTGCGGTCCGGGTTGTGGTAGCCGCCCATCAGGAGATTTTCCCTGACCGTCATGTCCGCGAAGATCATCTTGCCTTCGGGCACCAGCACCAGGGAATTGCTGATGCAACGCCAGGCCGGCTGGCCGCGGGTTTGACGCCCCTCCAAACAGATTGACCCCGCCCAGGCCGGCAGCAGCCCCACCATCGCCTTGAGCAGCGAGGATTTCCCCGCGCCGTTGGCGCCCAGCAAGCCGACAATCTCGCCCGCGGCGACGTGGAGGCTGACGCCGTGGACGACCTCGAGGCTGCCATAGCCGCATCTAAGATTCCTGACTTGAAGTAGCATGGTCCAGATTGCCGCCCAAATAAACGTTGATCACGGTCGGGTCATTCTGAATGACTTGAGGCGGGCCTTCCGCGATGCGTGCGCCGTGGTGAAGCACGACGATCTCGTCCGCCAGGCGCATGACCAGCGACATATCGTGCTCGACCAGCAGGAGGGTGATGCCACGGTCCCGGATTTGCCGGATCAGGTCGGCGAGGTCCTCTTTTTCCTTCGTGTTGAGACCACTGGCGGGCTCGTCCAGCAGCAGCATCCGCGGTTCGGTGGCCAGCGCGCGGGCCAGCTCGACGAGCCGTCGCTGGCCAAACGGCAGGGAACCGGCGGGAAACATGGCCAGGTGCGCCAGGCCGACGACCTCAAGCTGCTGCATCGCCGCCTGCCGGATGGCGCGTTCCTCAGCCGCCTGGCCCGGCAGGCGCAAGGCGCAGCCAAGAAACCCGCGGCGCGCCCGGCTGTGGCGTCCCACCATCACGTTTTCCAGGACATTCATCTGCAAGAAGAGACTCGGGTTCTGGAATGTTCGGGAAATGCCCGCCCGGGCGATTCGATAGGGCTTCCAACCCTCGATCGGCCGGCCTTGAAACGCAATGCGGCCGGCGTCGGGCCGCAGCAGGCCACAGACCAGGTTGAACAAGGTGGTCTTGCCTGCTCCGTTGGGGCCGATCAGCCCCTTGATCTGACCCGGAACGACTCGGAAACTCACTCCGTCCACGGCGACGAGGCCCCCGAAGCTGCGCCGCACATTCTCAACTTCAAGCAGCGGCTGGACGGGTGTCGAGGCGGTGGAGGGGCCGTCCGGGGCGAAAGGGGTGGAAGAGAGGGCCGGGTTCATGAGCGCTCCAATCGCTCTTCGGACAGGTTGCGCAACCCCAGGATTCGGCGGAGCCACGCGCCGAGCGGTTTCAGCGGCCCTTGGGGCGCCAGGGTGATGATCAGAATCAGGAGGATGCCGAACACCGCGTTATCCAGGCTGCCAAACCAGCCGCGCAGCGACGCGTAATTCAAGGCGGTGCTGACGACCGTGACACCCCACAAGTTGGCCATGCCGCCGGCGGCGGCCAGCGCCACATAGCGGACGGACTTGAAGGCGCCGGCTTCCGAGGGCCCGATGCCGCCGGTAAAATGAGTGAAGAACACACCCGCCAGCGCCGCCAGCCAGGCGCTCAGGAGAAACACCTTGAGTTTGTAGGCGGCGGTGTTGATGCCCATGGCGTTGGCGGCCGTCTCGCGGTCGTGGATGGCCTGGAGGGCGCGGCCAATCCGCGACCGCAGCAGGTTGCGCAGCAACAGCCCGTCGGCGCTGCTGGGGGCAAAGCGCACCCCGCGCAGGGCCAGGGGTACCAGGGCCGGGATGACCAGGAGCAACAGCAGCACCAGCGCGCAGGCAATGTAGTAATTCTGAACCCGGGCGGCGGTTTTGCCCGTGACCGTGAGGCCGCCCGCCAGGGGCCAGGACGGCACGCCGTTGATGCCGTCGGCCGCGCCCGTCAGCGTGCTGCCCACCAGCAGCTTGCTCACAATCAGCCCAAAACCGAGCGTCGCCATGGCCAGGTAATGCCCCCGGAGGCGGAGAGCCGGATAGCCGATCAGTAAAGCCACGAGGGTGGTCAGCAGCATGGCCGCCAGGAACGCGGCCCAGGGCGAAACGGTCAGGATCGCATTGCCGAACACGTCCTCCTTGGCAATGAGCACCCGGCCCTGCTGCAGCCACCCGCCCAGCGATGAATGGCCCCACGCCGAGAAATTGTGGGTCGTGAGCACCGCCGAGGTGTAACCGCCGATGGCGAAAAACGCGCCGTGGCCGAGCGAGACCTGGCCGGCATGGCCCATGAGCAGGCACAGCCCCATCACCACGATGGCGTAATACAGGGACATGGTGAGCTGCGTCAGGCAATACTGCGTGCCGGTTGCGCGCATGAGCTGCTGCAACGACACCATCACTCCGGCGCACAGGAGGAAAGGAAGCAGGGGCGGAATCCGGCGCATCAGGCTCATTAGTGTTCCCTCACCTGGGTGCCTGCCGGAGCGCCGAACAACCCGTGCGGCCGCACAAACAGGACGAGCAACAATATGGCAAAAGCCGACACGTCGTTGTAGGCGGCGGGCAAATACCGGACGCTCGCAGCCTCCAACACCCCGACCAGCAACCCGCCAACCACCGCAGCCATGGGGTTGCCCAAGCCGCCCAGGATGGCGGCCGCAAAACCTTTGATCGCCAGCCCGCCGCCCATCTCGTAGTGCGTCATGGTGATGGGCGAAATGACGCATCCGGCCAGCGCCCCCAAACCTGCGCTCAGACCAAACGCCAGTGTCCGCATGTTTGAAATGTTTATCCCCGCCAGCATCGCCGCCTCGGGGTTCGACGAGCAGGCTCGCATCGCCCGCCCCTTCAAGGTGTATCGCAGGAAAACATGAAGGCCGGCCACGCTCACCCCCACCGCGCCCAGCACCCAGAGCACCTGCGGCGAAATGGCCGCGCCGAACACCCGGACAGACGAGATTTCATTTCCAGTAAAATAGGGCAGGGACCGGACCTTCTCATCCCACAGATGCAGCGCTGCCTCCTGAATGACGATCGAGAGCCCCATGGTGATGATGATCAGGTGGAGAATCGAATGATGCCGCAGTTTCCGAAAGAACAGCAGCTCCAGCAAGCAACCCACGACGGCAACGGTGAGGATGGCCCCCGTCACGGCAACCGGCAGCGGAACGAACTGAGCCAGGGTGACGGCCACCATCCCCCCCAGCATGACAAATTCGCCCTGGGCAAAATTCAGCACGCCGGTGGCGCTGTAGATGAGGTTGAAGCCGATCGCCACCACGGCATAAATGCTGCCTTTGGTGATCCCGGACAGGAAGTATTGAAGCGCTAAGTTACCAGGGTCCACGGCGAGCGAGGGCCAGCGAGCGGAAAATCACAGCCAATAACGGCCTTGGGCTTACTTGCGATAGACGGTGAATTTCCCGTTCTTGACCGTAATCATTTCAAAGGCGTCCAGGCTCAACCCGGTGTGATCCGTGGCGGAGAAATTGAACACGCCAGCCGTCCCCACGAGGCCCTGGATGCCTTCAATCGCCTGGCGCACCTTCTCGCGGTCGGGCCCTCCCGCTTTCTTGAGCGCCTCGACAATGACCAGCAGGGCGTCGTAAGCATGGCCGCCGAAGGTGCTGACATCTTCGTTGAACAGCTTCTCGTATTCCTGTTTATAGGAGGTGACGACCTTTTTCTGGGGGTGGTCGTCGGCAAGTTCGTCGCCGACCACGATGCGGCTGGCGGGGAACAAGGTGCCTTCGGCCGCGACGCCCGCCTGCTCGGCGTACTTGCGGTTGGCGAAGCCGTGGCTCTGGTAGAGCGGAACGTTCAGGCCGATCTGCCTCATGTTTTTGGCGACAATGGACTGGGCCGGAACGATGGACCAGTTGACGACCGCTTGAACGCCCGGCTGGCTCTTGACCTTGGTAAGAATATCCGTCAAGTCGGTGGCCTGCTTGTCATAGACCTCGTTGACGAGGATTTCCATGCCTTCGGCCTTGGCCAGGTCCTCGAGCTGCTTCTTGCCTGCGGCCCCGAAGCCGTCATTGCTGCTCAACACGGCGACTTTGCGGATGCCGTGGTCCTTCATCGTCCGATAAATCAGGACGGCGGCATGGCTGTCCTTGGGCGCGACCTTGAAGACATGTTTGGCCAGGGGGTTGACGATGACTTCGGCGGCGGCGCAGGAAATGAGGATCATCTGGTTCTCTTCGCACAGGGCTTTGATTTGCATGGTCTCGCCGCTGGTCGAGGGGCCGATGATCGCCAGCACCTGTTCCTCTTCAATCAATTGCTTGGCGAAGGACACCGCTTTTTCCGGGCTGCCGGCGCTGTCCTTGAGAATCAACTGCAGTTTGCGGCCATTGACACCGCCCTCGTTGTTGATTTTGTCCACCAGCATTTTGGCCGTTTTGGCGGCCGGCGCTCCCAGAAAGGAGGCCGGGCCGGTCACCGAAAAAATGGCGCCGATCTTGATCGGTCCCGAGTTGGCGGCGGCGAGGGAGGGCGCGGGAGCAAGCAGGCTCAGGCTGAGGCCGAGGGTGAGAATGGCGGTCAGGGGGTTCATGACAGACAGGGGTTAAGGTTTGTAGATGGTAAATTTGCCGTCCTTGACGGTTAGCATTTCAAAGGCGTCCAGCCCCAACCCGGTGTGGTCGGTGGCCGAATAGTTGAACACGCCGGCGGTGCCCACGAAGCCTCGCAGGTTTTCAATGGCGTCACGGACTTTTTCGCGGTCGGGTTCCCCGGCCTTCCGGAGTCCCTCGACCACCACCATGAGCGCGTCGTACGCGTGCCCGCCGAAGGTGCTGACATCTTCCTTGAACAGCGTCTCGTAATCCCGCTGGTATTTGGCCAGTACCGGCTTCTGGGGGTGGGTGTCGGGCAGCTCGGACACTACCAGCAGCCGGCTGGCGGGGAACAGGATGCCTTCGGCGGCCACCCCGGCCTGCTCGACATACTTGCGGTTGCCGAAGCCATGGCTCTGGAACAGGGGAATGGTCATGCCCAGTTGCTTCATGTTCTTGGCCACGATGGACTGGGCCGGAACAATGGACCAGTTGACCACCGCCTGGACGCCGCTTTGGGCTTTGACTTTGGTCAGGATGTCGGTCAAATCCGTCGCCCCTTTGTCATAAACCTCGTTGACGACGATCTCGATGCCCTCCGCGGGGGCCATATCCTCCAGTTGTTTCTTCCCCGCCGCCCCAAAACCGTCGTTGCTGCTAACCACGGCGATTTTTCTAATGCCCTTCTGTTTCATCGTGCGGTAAATCCAGGTGACCGCCTGGCTATCCTTTTGGGGGACTTTGAACACGTATCGGGCCACGGGATTAACGATGACCTCCGCCGCCGCGCAGGAGACCAGGATCATCCGGTTCTCTTCGCACAGAGCCTTGATTTGCATGGTCTCGCCGCTGGTCGAAGGGCCGATAATGGCCAGCACCTTGTCCTCCTCGATCAACTGTTTGGCGAAGGAAACCGCTTTTTCCGGGCTGCCGCCGCTGTCTTTGAGCACCAGTTCGAGCTTCCGCCCGTTGACCCCCCCGGCCGCGTTGATTTGGTCTATGAGCATTCGGGCGGTCTTGGCCTCCGGCGCGCCCAGAAACGCGGCAGGCCCGGTCACCGAGAAAATCGCGCCGATTTTGACCGGCCCCGAATCCGCCGCACCCAGAGCGGGGCTGGCGAGGAAGGAAACGATTCCGACAACCACTGCGGAGATAAGGAGGCAAGGCTTCATGGTCTTGAAGTGATGCTGATGATAATGCGTTGCAGTTTGGTCAATTGACGCTGGCAACAAAGCCGCCCCCGCCCGCCAGATGCGCGGAAGGGGCAGACCCCGGCAGAGTGCCAAGATTCCCCGCCCCTTGTCAACCCACCCCGCGCTTTTCTCCGGGATTGCGTCCGGGG